>Ga0058704_10000083_pt1 | contig 47587 bp, 44 predicted proteins | sample AgamicMgSfe_FD_71363 | JGI IMG/M metagenome (GOLD analysis project Ga0058704, IMG submission 71363) | Agave microbial communities from Guanajuato, Mexico - Mg.Sf.e | ecosystem: Host-associated > Plants > Phyllosphere > Phylloplane/Leaf | place: Guanajuato, Mexico | collected 2012-05-30
ATACGCACAGCTTCCACCGCTACCCACAATCACCTCCCCCCTCCATCACTCCCCGCCGTATTATCATCCGCGTCCTCATCCGTATCATCATCATCATCCTCCTCCTCCTCCTTCCGCCCCTCATCCACCGGCCGCCGCTTCCGCTCGTAATCCTGCGAGTGCGCCGCGAGCATGGTCGTCCCCGCCCGCTTCAGCGCGCGCGAAATCGGCGACTCGGCCGCCAACGCGGCATCCCTCCTTCGCCTCCTCAACGACTCCGCGGCCGACGGCGGGCCACGCTCGATGTCCAAGCCCGTCGTCGTAGTCGTCGAAGGCCGACGTTCATCCTCCGCCGTCTCTTCCGGCCGTCGCACACGGCCGTCCTGCGGTGGCGACGCAGCCACCGCGGCGGCGCCGTCCACGTTGATCGCGCGTTCGGTGTGGTCCTCGACGGCGTAGGGCAACGCCGGGTCTCGCGAGGCGCGGAAGCGACCGACGTTGGTGCAGTGTTCGTTTTCCACGCGGAACAGCACCCAGATGCCCCTGCGGCCGACCTCCGCGAGACTGACGAGGAAGGAGACGAGCGAGCTGTGCTGCGCGTCGTGGCGGTAGATGACGTAGAAGATCCAGTTGAGGCGGAGGATCGGGTCGAGGGCCATGGCCAGGTAGTACCACCACTTGTGCTTCTTGTACGCGAGCACGTGGCGGAGCAGCGGGGGGTCGGAGCGCGGGTCCAGCGGCATGCTCCAGTCCATCATCAGGTCCCAGATGCTGCAGTACACGCTGTTGATGCTGGCCGCGGCGATGAAGAAGGCGAGGAACGCGTTGTTGGTCTTGTTGAAGCGCCACAGGCTGAGGCTCATGTACTGGAGGATGGTGAAGGAGTACTTGCCGGCGTTGGCAAGGTGGGGGAACCAGTCGGAAGTGTCGTGATAACGTCGGAAACATTGGAACAACCGCCAGATGCCTGGCAATGCCTGTCAGCAAGAATCGGAATCGTGTCCCTCGAGGACATTGTATCGTACCTGGTAAGCACTGAAAGAAACCCAGGAGACGTGAGTTCGACGAGTTGCACTGCGGTGGGTCCCGCCAGTCCCGCGCGTACAGACAGAAGAACAGTTCGACGTTGCCCAGTGCATAAGTCTGCGAACCTACAGGCTGTCAGCGCACGTCCTGCAGCTTTCTGGGAAGGCGGAAACAACGTACAGAACATGTCTCCGAGGAAGAAGTCCCTGAATTCTACTGGATAAACGCCAGCGAGTAAGAGTCGATAGTTGGAGAAGAGGAACCATTCGCGGGCTCGTGGATAGAATAGCGGCAGAGGGAAGACGATGAATACCAGAGAGAGGGCGACGAGGACTACCGGCCAGTAAATGTACCTGTGTGATAGATTAATCACGGGCTCGGCAGTGAACAGCAGGGCTATGCAGCTCGTGGAGTTGAACTTACATCGTCCCACCACCCAAGGAACTGAAATTAATCCAAAGGAAGCATCCGAATAGAAAGAAGTAGCCGGCTGGCAGCTCGGCCAATTGTTTCCAGTCCAACGTGTGTCGGGTGTCGAATTCGAAGATGAACTGGTAATTGACGCGATAAAGGGCGAACAGTCCGGCGTCCAGGACAAAGAGCCCGACAAGCAGGAGCATCAGGAAGTAACCCGCGTATATCTGCAGGAGATATGAGGTCTGTACATGGTGCTCTGCACTCTGTCGACCGTCTTTTAGGTGTAGAGAGCCTAGCACCACCCCTTGTAGCGAGAAGATCAGGCCAGCTGCCGCAAGCAAGCCTGTCCGGAAGGCTGGTCCGGTGAAAGCGCCAGCCTTGGCGCTCTTCGCCCTCAGCTTGCTGACGGCGATTTTGTGGTTGCCACGCTCGAAGTACCGTGCATAGAGGTCCTCCACGGCTTGGATATGTCCATCCAGGGTCTCGCTCGTGACGAAATGGGCTCGGCTGACCTTGTCGCTCATGTACCGTCCGGTTGGATGCGCATTGACCGTCTTGTCAAACTTCTTGTTGATCTTCCGGAACGCCGTTCGATTCAGCAGACTGTAGGACTTTAACAGCTCCAAACCTCTGTAATACTCCGCCAACGCGATCTTCAGCTTCCGCTTAGCGGTCCGATATGGCACTGCTTGGCCCTGACCTTCACGGCGAGTGTAGTCACGGTGATCCGGATCGCGTTGCTGCAGGTCGAAGGGCGTTTGTGGTGTGCCCAGCTGGCCCATCGCCTGGGAGGTCTTCCCAATGCGGCCGGTCCTGACTTTGGCCAGAGCGTTCTGGGCGATGTCGACAGATGCAGAGAATGGGTGAGTAACGCCATGCTTGCTTTCCGGTCGATCATCATCGTCCCGCGTATGGCTCTTGCTGAGTCGTGCAGCGGTCGCCAGATCTCCGTTTCCTGTAGGCGCTGCACCTGGTGCGTGTCCGTGCTTACGTCTTTGCTCGGCAGCGAGGACCTCCTCGTACCGTCGGTCGCGTAAGATATGCAGCTGGGTACGCAGTACTGTGAGGCGCTCAGTCGCTTCGTTCTCCTTTTGCTGATAGAAAACTTCGATCTTCTGTAGCTGATTATCAAGGAACGAAAAGAATTCGGCTTCTCGGAAATCGACCTCCCTATACGCTTCCAGGGCTACATCGTTACCACTTGCGGTTTGCTGCGGTGCGGCGATAGAAAACATTCTTCGCATGAACGGCCGGCTTCCTCCATCCGGCGTGGAGGCGACTCTCCTTGGTCTGAAAAGACTGTGGGACCGTTGTGACGAGAGCGCACTTGGTGGCAGCGCCGTATCCACGGGCCTGCGCACCTCATATGCGTTTCCTGTATGGGCAAGCTGGGTGGGCGGCGGCTCTCGGATTTGCTTCTTTACGACCGTCTCGGGAGAGCCGGGGCTGATGGGTTGGTCGTAGTCAGGGTCGGACTCATTGGTTTCAGCTAATGCCGGATCTGGAAGCTCGAGGGTTGGTGCTCTTCTCAGAGACTCTATCGTCGACGCATCCGGTGGACTTGCGAGGATACTGCCGTACCTCACCAGCCTCACGCCGTTGTTCTTGCCTCGCAAGGGACTACGCTCGTTCGCAATGTCCTTGGCCCTGGTTCTCGGCGTGTCCGTGGTGTTGTCCCCCTGCGGCACACTGGCCTCGCTCCTCGACCGCACTGGAAACAATGGGGAATTGCTCGCCGCTGAATCGCCATTGGGATTGGGTAGCCGTCGCTGCTGTCGCACCGGCTGCTGTCTGTCACCCCGGAGGAACGCGTACACAGGTGCATCGCGCAAGGAGGCAAACGGGCTGGAGCGTGTCGAATCGTCCTTTTCGCTCGACCGATCCACGTTGCGAAGGGCCCGCGTAACAGCTTTCAGCTTCTTCTTCCCACCTTTGTAGTTGAGGTACTGCAAGAGGTCAGGATGACCGTCTTTGCACCCAGGTGCCGCATGGTATTGTCGTCACGCACCTTGTCCTTCCATTCCGGTACCGCGTTCTCGTCCAGCTCTTTGGCAAACTTCATGGTGTGTCGTCATTCCTCTTGCGAGCACTGCCGAATGCTTCAGCTTCGTAGGATTACACGCATACTAATAACCAGTATGCCAGCACGCGCCAGTCTTCGCCTATCAGCCCTTTGCTTGCTCAAACCTTGGGAGCGGCTGTAGTGACTGCGGATTGTGTTGTGACGCGCAAAAAGCAAGTTCATGTACATTTATATTGGACGCGCAGGTATTTGTTTTGGGTGATGTGGAAAGCCATCTTCATCTGGTGGGGCCGAGCTCGTCGACTCTTTCCTTCGTCTCTTTGAATCTCATCACGTGCAACCACGCACACTCACTTTCCCAGACATACACGGCGCATGGTGAGGCTTCGCCTTGTCCATGTCATGCGATTTGTAGTGACTGTCGGTGCAATGATACATGCGTCAAAGAAGTAATCGGGCCCTTCAGCTGGCACCTACAGCTTTCCTTGCGTTTGTCACGTACCTCGTCTCTTTCATGCAATACAGGTTGGACGTTTTCACATCTTTCAAGACACTCACTCACATGTATTATCCAGCAAGATTGCTATCCCAAAGACTACTCATGCTCTTTGGTGACATATAAGGTCCTTTTCTTACTTGCCGGCTCTACTCATCGAAAGCAGACTACCTCGCGTTTCACCCAGCGAAGCAGTACTTAGCTTACCAACCCGAACACCTTCCGAGTGACCTGCAAACACATCCTCGGAATGGGTGGTGGCGCCTTCCTGCAAGCTGCCGCCCCAGGCGAACCAACTCTCAACATCTCCCGGCTGAGCGCGACCGTATATGCCCGTCTCAAAGATGTCTACTTGGAGAAGCTCGAAAAATACTTCGCCACGCACGAGGTGCATTGCCCGATCGCCGCGCCAGAGAAGGCTGACCATGGCGATGTCGACATCATCGCGAGTCGTGAAGGCACGGTGGACTTCCTCCATCTAGCAAATGCTGTTGGAGCATCGGCCATCATCCAACATTCTCTCTCGAAGTGCACGCTAGGTGTGCCAAAGGACGGATCGTCAAGCTCGAAGCCAGCGGTCGCTTACACACATTGCTACGCGCATGGTAAAGACCAGCCATCATCTACGACGACCGAGGAAGGGTTCGCGCAAGTCGATATCGAGCTCGTGCCACCCCACCTGTTCGAATGGTCCGCGTTCCATGCCTCGTATGGCGACATGGGAAGCATGATCGGGTACATGGTCCACCATCTCGGCTTCACCATCGCCAACACGGGACTGCGGCTGCGCATGAAAGAACTCGAGGACTCGAAGGACAGCGATCTGCACAACTTTGCAGACCGCGATGGGCGAATTGAGCTCTCTCACCAGCCGGACGAGATCATGCGTTTCCTCGGTCTGAGTGTCGACCGATACCAAGCTGGCTTCAAGACGCTGGATGAGCTCTACGCCTGGCTGGGCGAATGTCGCATGCTGTCCCTAGACGTCATCAAGCTCAAGCGCGACAACTCGCACGAGCGAGCCCGGGAGCAAAAACGACCGATCTTCTCCCGTTTCCTGAACGAGTGGCTACCAAAGCACATGGGATCCGCGCGAGACCATCCCAGTAACACGACCACCGAACCCGATCACGAGGGAGTCGAACCGCCCGACCTCGACGTCCAGCGCGAGCAGTACCTCCGAGAAGCCCTCGACGTCTTCCACAAGCGACCAGACTACGAGCGAGTCCACTCCGCGCTCGTGCGCACCATCGCCAACGACACGGCGGCGAACCTCCTCAAACCCATCATCGCGCGGCACAGCCAGAAGCAGTCCAAGCACCTCACCGAAATTCTCCGTGCCTTCCGACGCTGGGTCGATGTGGGTGAGGATGGCAAGCCGTTCACACTCGCCACACAGCAGTCCGATACCGAGTCGGAGTTGCATAGGCTGCTGGCGAGCGATGGGCGGAGTTTACGGGACGAAGCGGCCGTCGGCGAGTGGGTGAGGGAGCACTGGGAGGAGGTCAGGGGGTTGGAGAGGCATCGGGTCAAGACGCAGTCGTGTGTGTGTCGTTCGGAGGTCATTCCGTGATCTTTTGCAATTGATGATGATAGCGTTGGTCAATTGAATAGCGTTTGGATTGCGGGATGACGCGGGCGTTGGAGCATAGGTCAACAGGGTGTTGGGAAGAGGTCGGGAGTTTGGAGTAATACCTAGGTATGGAGACAAGGCGTGCACAAGTTCACGCGGGTCCGGGAGTCTGTGAGTGAACTCTCGCGCTGATCATGGTACGGATGGTTACTCGTGAGGAGGCCACTGGGTAACACGCGGCGTAGCCATGCAGATATCAATATGTACAAACGAAGTAGATCAGACAATCTCTGTAGCGTCTCGCTTCCCTTTAATTCACTGCGATGCTCCATCCACCTACTTCTTAGCGGCCAGAGGCTTCAAGGGCTTGGTGCCCGGGAAGAAGCTGGCCGGGAAGGTCGGGATGGGGATGGGGGAAGCGGTACCCCAGGTCGGCGTCTTGATGTCGTCGACCAGCGTCGGCGCATGGTAGCCGGTCGGAGCCACGGTGACGGTCGTGGTGGTGGCGGCGTACGCGCTGCCGGTGCCGCTCTTGAGGCAGAATCCCGGGTTCTTCGCGTCCGAGTAGGCGGAGCGGCAGGAGTAGAACTGCGAGCTGCCGGTTTCGGTCCACATGTTGAAGTCGGAGATGTCGATGCCGGTGCAGGGGGCGCCGTCGGCGCAATTGAGCTTGATCGGGCCGCGCGAGGCGCCGTTGGCCTCGGTGCCGGTCCAGTTGGTAATTTTGATGTTCGAGAGCTGGACGCCGTCACCGGCACCTTCGGTCTGCTTGCCCCAGTACTGGTCGATGTCGAGGGAGTAGGCGTTGCTGTGTCCGATGAAGTTCTCGAGGACGACGTTGGAGACGGTACCGCTGCCGCCGTAGGACTTGATCTGAGACCGACGTGTCAGCATGAGGCGCCATGGTGAGGTATGGTAGGAAGGTACATACCATGTACATCTGGTTACTGAAGATGGTGTAGACGTTCTTGTAGGTGATGTCGGAGATGGCAGTGCCGGTGCTCAGGGAGCCCATTGCGCAGCCCCCTGACCAGTTGCAGTAGATCTGCTCGACGAGGACGTTCTTCGACGGAGACTTGACGGTGACACATTCGTCCTAAGACTGGGTTAGCCGGTATCTGCGGGCGGTGAGGGTGTGAGACTGACCTTGTTCGTCACTTCAATGTCGTGGACCCAAATGTTGTTGGACTGTCAAGATCATTAGTACAACATCGAAAGGTGCTTTATCACCGAATGATATCGTACCCAGATGTCAATGCCGTCCAAGCCGCCCTCGTTACCACCACGGATAACCATGTTGTACAGCTCACCATTGGTGCAGGTATCCAAGCTGAAGTGGAAAGCGGGAGCGTCGACCAGGATGACATCGTGAACGGAGAAGTCGGTCATCTCGTAGAGACGTAGAATACGGGCGCCGTCCCTGTTGCCCTGGGCATGAAGGATGTAACCATTGCCTTGAATCGCACCTTTGCCGGTCGAGGAGAAGAACTCAAAGTCGCTTCCGTGTTCAACCATGAACATGTTGCCGCCCTCAGTGCCGGTACGGGTGATGGTGCCATCCAGTTGCAAAGCCCAGCCTTTCCCGCCGCTGAACGTGACCCATTCGGCGAGGGCGTATTGGCCCGATGGGATCACCACCACACCACCCGCCTTGCAGGCAGTGAAAGCCTGGTTCAAGGCTGATGAGATGTCGGTCTTGCCATCGGCCATCGCACCGTACTTCGTGATGTCACAGGTCTTGATCGCCTTCTTGGCTGCGATGGTAGTCTTGGGACCAACGGTGCCCGCGAGCTCCGCCGACTGCGCTGCGACCAGCGCAGGCACGGCGCAAAGAGCCAGGAGGAGACCGGAAAGCATTTTGGAGGGAGGAAAGGTGAGTCTGGGAATAAAACCTGATCGCGCGAGAAACCGTCTGAGGAATGAGTGACTGAGAAGAGTATGCTTAAAGTGTTATGACGGAAAGGAAAGAAGCAGACATAAGCGGCCTCTTGCTTTTTGAAGACTCGGACGTCGATGATGAACGTGGTTCCCAGGAACATCTTGTACCGTTCATTACCCGATTAGCGCGTTTGACCGCAGATCGTATAGCACAATGCCACGGTCCACAAGCGAGCTCATCACTATGAAACGAGACTGTGCGGGCGCTGTTGCGTAGAATACATTGGGGGGCCAATCTGCCGGTCCCGGCTCATGCGTGGATCGTGTTCTCGACTTCGCTTGATCCCCCAGGAAAGACCAAGTATGAGGTGTGACATTGTGACCGAGACCGACTCCCAAGTCTCGACTCTTGACCCTTCAAGCAAGCCACTCATGATCGTAGTCGCTGGAAGAATGGTGCGATCATGCGCGTGCGAAGTGCAGAGGAGATGATGGCTTGAGGGTCTCGAGATGTCGGCTACAGTACCGAGATTACGCGCCGAGCCGACCACCGCTTTGTGTGAAACTCCCCGACAATACCTACATAGGTACGTTATTATTAATAGGATAAACGGAGTGCGGCGACATCTGGTGACCTACTAATGTTAGGTTTGTTGATCTAAATACATACCTATACACATACTGCCTCCTAGATATACTGATTGTTCCTCTAAGCATTCTACTACTAGTCTAAGTATTCATTTACTATATATATACAAGGAATTGAATTTGATTTATATAGAAAATAATATATTTATATCTATTTCTCTTGAACAATTACATCAAATAATATATAATATAGCTATACTCGTTATGCTTGTATACTTATAGCTTCTATATATCACTTATAAACTACTCACAGTTATTTACCCTTTGCTTAGCCAATTCCGCGCTTTAACGTACTATTACACAGTATTCTAGTAGTCATATTATATTCCGAACCGAAGCTTACGTAACCACAACGTCTTTAGCTTGATGTTTGCCTTGTCCGTCGAGAAGACCGCACCCAAATTTGGAGCGAAGGGGCCTTGTCATGCCAAAACGTTCGGATGGTACAGTGCCGTAACACTGCGGGTCTCTAGCCCAACGCGGGTTGGCGATTCGACGGCAGCATTTTTGATCCGGACGCATACTGTACGTCACGACACCAGCTCCAAGGCGGATCAAGGCGGATCAAGACGGATCAAGGCGAACACCATGGAGCGCAACAGGCGGCAGAAGCAGCGCAAAGTCCTGCTCATGGGACGTTCGGGAGCGGGCAAGTCCTCGATGCGGTCGATCATCTTCAGCAACTATGTGGCTAAGGACGTGCGAAGACTCGGCGCCACCGTCGACGTCGAGCACAGCAATATCAAGTTCATGGGTAATCTGATGCTCAACCTTTGGGACTGCGGGGGGTGAGTATTGCGTTTGTTGGGTTTGGTCGAAGCCATATCTGCCAGAAAAGATAAGAGCAGTTTGATCCGCTAACACCACGGTCCATTCACGCAGGCAAGACTCCTTCGTCGACTCTTACCTCACCAACCAGCGCTCTCACGTCTTCACTTCCGTCGCCGTGCTCATCTTCGTGTTCGACGTCTCCTCCCGCGAGGCGGCGCCGGACATGCTGAGCTTCGCGTCGACGATCCGTGCCTTGCGCGAGTTCAGCCCGAACAGCAAAGTCTTCGCGCTCATCCACAAGATGGACTTGGTGCCCGGGGAACAGAAAGCCAAGGTCTTCCAGCAGAAGGCGGCGGGTGTGCGCTCCGTCTGCGAGGATGAAGGCTTCCTGGCGCAGCAACTCGAGTTCTGGGCCACCTCGATCTGGGACCAGAGCTTGTACAAGGCGTGGACGCAGGTGATTTACTTTCTGGTCCCCAACGCGGCGGTGATTGAGGGTATGCTAGAGAAGTTGGCGCAGTTGTTAGATGCGCGCGAGCTGATCCTCTACGAACGCACCACCTGTCTCATCGTGACTCATGTCACACGCGATTCGGAGGCCCGCAATCCGTATACCGACCGCTTCGAACGGATCAGCAGCATCCTGAAGACTCACAAGCACTCCATGGCCAAGCACACGGGCACCATGGCGTCGGAGGTTTCCTTCGCCGAGATGCAGATCAAGACGGGGGACTTCATGTTCTTCATCACCCGGCTGACCGAGAACACCAACCTTGCGGTGGTGATGCCGAGCGACGAGGCGGCGTTCAATGCCGCCCGAGTGAACGTGCAGCTCGCTCGGCGGGAGTTCGCATATCTGGACATTGTGGAAAAGAAGGGCAAGGATGGCCAGCGACCGATCGTGCCTGAGGACGATGCCAAGGTTCACGATGACGGTGACCTGTTGGCACAAGGCCACACTAGCGAGCGATAGTAGCATCAGCGCAGCTTTGCTCCACCCCTTGTCTACGCAAGGTCGGGGCGTGATGCAAGGCGAGTGGCACAGCCAGCCGTGAGCGTAAGCGTAAATGCAAGCGACTGGCCACTCTGATGTTCTGTCATGATCCCATAATGCCATGGCGGAAGTCGAGGCCGTGCAAAGACGGCCGACGGCTTGACGAGCCCGGAGTTGGCTACCTCGAAACGAGCACACACAGTACATCGGCAGTGGAGAAATCGCCATTTCGAGCCACTCTCTTTATCACGCTATGTAGCGAAGACGAGCGCACCATCGGATCGGATGACGCTATAAGAGCATGGATCGCTCGGCAATTGGAGTTCATCCACACGTCTACGAACAAGCAAAGTATCGATAACTCGAGCATGCTATGAACGAACTACTGCAGTCTGCTAGTGGGACTGTGGTGATATAGGCGACTTCCCACAGTCGGGAACGCCGATACTACTACTACTACTACTACTACTACTACTACTACTACTACTACTACTACTACTACCATGTTATCCGCCTAATAGCGTTTCTCGAGCCGAACGGGTTTTTCCCTTCTATAGCGAAGACTCAAAACTACCGCATCCACTGCAAGAACGGTCGGCACGTTTTCCTCCGAACGCTCCCAAACAAAATCCTTGTATGTATGTACATAAGCAAACATCCGGTATAGCTTACCACAAAAGACCCGTGATGCTCGCGCGTCGTCCCCCCGGCCTGCCACACCCCTCATGCAAACTACATGCAATAACACATGCAGCTTAAGCGAACCCGAGGAACTCTACCCTTTCATCAATCACACAACCGGATCGGGCGACTGCAGTCGCCCGACAGCGGCCGCCGTCAGGGAAATGACGATTTGCTTCTTCATTACAGTGTGCACTCAGTCCGTGTACAGTGACTATCTTGTGTATGTAGCTTCTTGACTTCGACATGTCGGAGCCCGAAAGGGTTGCACAAACTTGCTAAATGTACATGCTGCATATCATATCACGACTATTGGATTGCAATCCTGCAGGTGGCGTTCGTCCCACTACATATACGGCAAACAGGCCAGGTCTGCATGTGAAGAAACAGGTTCACGGAAGAACCGGGGCAAGATACTCAGCATGTGGCAAAACTCAAGATTCTCATGATGAAACTTGCTATGCAAAGCAAGGGACGCAATCGTGCTTGGTAGGCAACAAGACATCCACGATTCACGAATTACAGTTCCATGTGAGATTGACCTCAAAAGGGAGGGCACTGATCTTGAGGTGGAGTAAAGGGTAGGATGTGACCACGTTCATACACACCAGCGAGACGACGACGACTCAGCGGTGCAGAAGTCTTTCATCAGGAATGGAAGTTTCAAACCAGTTCCTCCGACAATCGTCCGAACAAATCGTACACACAGACGAAGCGGAACAGCTCGAACAAATCCGTTCATCATCATCATAATCAAAACCCCAAGTCCCATGCTTTCCCATGCTTGATGAAGTCGGCTCTTTCCCGGCAGCCGAAATCAGCGGCTCATCATGCCCCATTCTCCTGCAACGCATCAAAGTAAATGCGCGTATACCCATCGCCGCGACCGTCATCCGCGTAAATGCAGTCGTGATCGAGGCGGAACTTCTGCTCCATGCGGTCCTTGACGCCCCATTCCCGGCCCAGCCACGCGCCGCTGCGCGCCTTGTACGGCCGCGCGAGGATGTTCTTGATCTGGTAGTAGCGGATCTCCGAGGCCTTGAGCTGGCGGCGGGCGCCGGTCCAGAAGCACGCGAGCTCGCGCAGGCAGCCGATGCCGCCGTCGATCGCGTCCACCGTGCTGCCGAGGGCGGCGTCGAGGCCGCCGGCGCCGACGACGTCGATGGCGGACACGATGGCCTGGCCGAGGAAAGGGGTGGTGAGGACGAGATCGGGGCGCGGGGTGACGGCCGTGTGGCTGGCCGAGTCGCGTCGGGGGGCTTGCAAGGTGCTGGTCATGGCCAGCAGCGAGTTGGCGTGGATGTGCGCGGCCCGGATGTTGCGCGCGATGATGTCCGGCATGACGGCGTGACGGACGTAACGGTTCAGCCGGATGAGGATGAAGTGGTACGCAGCGTGCATGGAGATGAAGACGCCAGCGTAGCCGCCTTGGATGCTGCGGTCGACGTTGGCTTCGCTGTATTGGAGATGATCGGGGAGCTTGGACAGCCAATCCTGCAGAGCGGCGTGAGTGTCGGAGTAGACTTTCTCGTAGGCGGCTCGGTAATCGGATTCTCCGCGGTAGACGGTCCGATTGGTGGCGACCAGTACGTCGCCCCAGATGGCTGCAGTCAACACGAGCCACGCCAACGGACACCCACGAGTCCCCAACGTGAGTGAAGGTGCCGTCTTGGCGGATTCGACAACTCCGTTGTTGTAGAACGGCGTATCCGAGGGCAAACCGTGCTCATACGCTTCGCTCGAGCAGGGCAGTCGTAAGAAGACATCCCGTGGGTCGATCGCGCAGAGCAGGCCGTCTTGGAATCGGTCCAGCATGAAAATCGACCAAAAGGTGCGTCTTCGACACTCGGCCTGTTGTCTCCGAGTGAATCCAAAGTCCAGGGCGTGGTGATCATCCGACTCTGCGTCGTCTTCGTAGTCGCCCTCGGTATTCAACCGGAGCTGTGCACTGGTACTTTCGCGGACGGCCCTACCAACAAAGTCCCAAGCAGCATCGTCGTCGCCGATCGCTAGATGGTACAACGCCAACAGAAATCTTGCTTGTACGGTGCACATGTTCGGTTTGCCGACGCCATGGTCAACGGCATTCGTGGCGATCTGCACGTACTGCTTGCCCATCTCCGAACCATGATCGTCTGCGAAGATCGCTCCCACTGCCAAGATAGCGTACAACACAAGTCGCTCCTGTCGGCTTGCTTTGGGCCTGCTCTTTGCCCAGTATAAAAAGTGATTACGCGGGAACAACGAGTAAGTAGCCTCGTTGATATGTGTGAAGTAAAAGTCAAGTAGCTGTATGGTGAGCTCTGGATCCGCTGTGTAGGGATCGTCATCCAAAGTCACAGGCCTTCTATTACTTCCTGGAGAGTGCGGCGTGGCGACGACGGTCCTAGATGGATCGGTAGTCATGGCGCTGGGGTGCCGCGCGTCGTAAACGGCTGAGCCGGAGATGGGCGGTGACGCTGAGCGTTGCTTCTTTAACGGAACGTTTGGCGGCGTCGTACTCTCCCTTGCTCTCCGCTTGCTCGCTGAATCGGAATCTGTCTCACCACTTGGCTGGGGTGTCGGATCCGATGTGCCTTTGCGCACAGGCGAGCTTGCGTTGCTATGCTGCCACACTGGTGGCCCTCCACCATCGCTTGGCTGATGCAAAGGGGCCCTACCAAGCGGTCAGCGCAAAAACAAATGACGGCGGGAATAGATCATACCTCCGACAAGGGCGTTTCGCCTTCTCGCACTGCAGGCAGCTGGTCACACCCGGCTCGCACTTGATCTTCTTCTCCCTGCAGTCCAAGCAAGCCAATGCCAGACGTTTACGGGGCTTGTTGGCTTTCGTGAGGCCCCAAGCAGGGTTGACTTGCTCACCGTCGACATGCGTTGGAATACGGTGGCCGCCTTCATATAGGTGAAACTGCCCTTCCCCCGGGAGATCTTTCACCCCTAGATATTTCCCTTGAGACTCGAGGCTCGCTGCCGACATCCCCGCATTGGGCGTCGACCGATCGTATGGAGGACCAGCATGTCTATAAGAGGTGTCTTCGGCACCTGAAGTGTACGGGCTGTGGACACCGTTCGGGTGGAATGATGTTGTTGACGCTTGCCGCGCTCTTTCTGTAGAGAGCTCCGGGTACCCACGTGGCTCCGGATAGCATGTATATGGTGATACAGGTAACGAGTGTGGTGGCTGTCTTGCGACCGGGCTTGTCTCGAGGATGGGTAAGTCCAGGCGAGATGGCGGGTGATGCTGGTAGGCTGGGCTGCGACTAGGAGGAGGGTACAGAGCAAGAGGGGGGTGCGAGACCGCATGAGTACGATGGCCCTCGTTGCCCACATGTCTCGGTGGTGCGCCAGAAGTCGGCGTCCATGTCGTATGATATCCATGAGGGGTGGGCGTCAGGATGTCTCGTAAACCCGGCAAGTTCTGCCCTTGTCCTCGAGGCTCTGACGACCCGATGGGTAACCCACGGTAGTCTTCATAGCGTCGCGGTGCCGAATTCACCTCGGACAGAGATGAGTGCAGACGATGAATCGGCCGAGGCTCTAACGGGCGCGGTAAGTCGGGTGCAGGTCGTGCCGTATAAGGATATTTTTGAGATTGTGAAGTTGGGTAGTTCAGATGGCGGTCCTGATACTGATGTCCGGTCGTAGATTCCGCTTGGGTCGTGCCCGGGTACATAGTCCTTGGGGGTATCGCAAGCATCCGAGCACAGAGCTATACATCGATTGAAGAAGAGAGATCGCACGATTTCAGGGGATCCGGAACCTGGCGTGCACAACGGTCCTGGCGCCAACGTCCTCCAGTGTGACGATCCGTAGCCACGTGAGATGCAATGTCAGTGCTTTGGTCTGAGCTGTCAAGCAATGGTCGGCTTCGTGGCTTGGACGCTGCAACAATGCGACAGTGTGCAAATTCGTCGGATGAGAGTTGATTGACTGTGGATGCAGAATTCAGGTTGTGTTCAGAGGGCCCATCTGTGTAAGCAAACGAAATGAGGCTGAGGATACCGCGCAGGAGGAACGACAGGGTTGATGAACGCAGGAAGTAGGTAAATAGATATGCCGAGGCTCAACGACCGAATAGGACAGGCGGCAGTCGTGCTGGCTGCCGGCAATTCGATGCGTTGCCAGGTCGGGGAAGTAAAGCGGGTGGCGACAAGCTGATGTAGGAGACAAGCCGTAGCGTCTGCCTCGACGATCACCTGTGTCTCAGCAGCTGACAAGCCGGAGCGCAAGTGTGATCGTAGATGGCTTGCTTCGTCGACATCGGCCGAGACGGGAGTGTTCCGGCGGAGGAGCTGGTGATGTGAGTCGGTACCGACACGACTATGCAGATTGAGGAGTGCTGCAGTGCAAACCCAGTCAATCGGGACGTCAGCGAACTAATGTCCAGGGTGCCGGGATGGCGGCTGGAGGGGTCGAGGGCGTGAAAGGGAGCTTTGATTATAGGTATGATGTGGTTATCGGCTGCTCGCACCGGGATGCCGCTTGCACCACCTGGCACCTGCAGAAGTGCAGCAGCAAGGTGTGCAGTGTGCAGTGGGCAGTGTGCGAGTGTGTGCAGCGTGCAGGGGATTTGGGGGAGGGGGCGCCGACGAGTGATGATGAGAGGAGGAGGTTGATCAGCCAGGTTTGGTCGTGTGAACACGAAATCATCGGAGAATCGCTACCCAATGCAGCGAGGGCACGGGTGGAACATCATGGTGAGGATCCGTGGTGAGGGTGCAGTGGGTGGCTCGGCCTGGCCGTTCTGCGCGCGGGTGTGCCTCTCGCTTCACATGCAGGTTCGCCGGGCAGTGGCCGTGCAAGTAGAGGCTCTCCGTACTGGTCCAGTCCACACTGATGACACAAGACGTCTTCAGTGCAGAGCAATGCACCGATGGGGCCCTTCCCCAGGCGTACTCATATCGGCTAATGACCGTACAGTGGAGTGGATGGAACGACGATCGCCAATATAACAACAATGGGGTGTGCGGGCGCGAAAGCGAGAGCCGAGAGGGCAAACAATGGAGACAAGTGGAGAGAGTGTGAACAGTGTGGTGATGATGAAGGAGGTAGGTGGTCCGAGATCGGAAAAAGGAAAACAAAGGACTAAAGGCCTTGGCAAGCCGTGGATGTCTCGGGCACGGCACGGCAACTCGATCTCCTTCTCTGCACATCTCCAACAACTTTCCAATAATCATCGACATCGTAACTGATTATCTAGTCAGCTGGACCTTATTCCATGCCTGCCCAGTGTGGCAGTGCCTACTGCCAAATACTTCCCTTGACGATCCTCTCGCTACAACCCGCCTTGTCAATCGCCCCTCACGAATCACGATGGCCCCCATCCTCCTCCGCCATCTCTGGGGGCCATTGCGAGGGCCATTGGTCGCCTGTCTGCGACCCGCATTGCCCAAGTGATTCACAGTACGACCAACTGTTCATCGTCTCACGTCATGCAGGAAGCGATCACGACGCAAGGTCTCCTCGGGCCTACTCTCAGCAGTGCCGAACGGGTTGCATACCCCCAGCTTACCGCAGCCGCTCGGGCCTACCGTCGATATTGAGGTGGGACATGTATACGATACCTCCTAGCCGTGTCTTCGGAGCCGGCGGCTCGTCACTCGAGAGTCTACTACAAACCCTCAGCTGCACCCCGAGATAACGCTACGATTGAAACATGGGAACCCCCTCTTGATATCAGATCTCGCCATGGGCTCTTTTATTATCGTCTCGGACCACCATTGTGACGCGCGGGGCGTCGTCCGAGCGTACAGCCGCGTAGTGGAGAGGGGTCGTAGTGGAAAAGGTGCGATTCGTGTACAAGTACGGTACTTATCATCTCTAGGGTAGGAGGCCGGATCCTTCATGACAATCGCGAGAAGGATCTGCTCCAAAGGATTCATCGAGATCCACTCGTCAAAAGGCCACAAAACGAGTCAAAGACAAAAGGCAGCTTCCAACTTTCATCGCAGTATGGAAACCTGCGATGGCCACCCAAGACATGGTGGAACACGTGGTTGTTCAGACTGACGTCCGTTACCAACTCATCAGTGAACAGAACCTAGAACGACGATTTGCACTCATGCGCCGTGGATTGCACGACTCCTCTTCACCTGGGACCTTGGCCGCGGGCCCGCGACTCGTGAGAAGTACAGTATACGACATGGGGTTCGCAACTTCTCCTTCTGGTAATGTACATGTGTACTGTTATTACCGTCCTCGTGAACGAGAATCGGTACATTCGATGACATCGGCAGTCGTTGCCTGCATGTCCACATCCGTGCCATTCAATATGAATCGGAGATATCTCTGATTCCTGCTGTTCGACCGCCGCCGTGCATCGACTCGTCCATGGTTCATCATGGAGCTCGCTCGCGCCTTGCCGAGCAAACACGCACGCCTTCTTATCATCAGGTCATATACTGCTAGTGCCTAATCGTCCGCTTCGGCACCGTTGGTGCGAACTCTCAATACCGTGAAAGGCGTGTGGGATTTGCGCTTCGCTCGGATTTTTGCACGAATCGACTCTCATCACTCTCATCACACAGCACAGGATCACAATCATCAATCAGGGACACGGCCGCCTCGAACTCTGTAGGCGACACGTGCCGAGTGGAAGTCAGAGGACGGCGCGGCCGATGGACATCGTCGGTTTACCTTGCATCAAGGTCATTAGGTTCCCTCGTGCTATGCTATACTCCATCACACCTTCCTTGGCCGATCGATATCCGTACCACCGTTATCCGTGAGGGATGTTCGTCTTTCTCGTGCTCGCCACGAGACGACTATAGCCACCCGCCCATTATTATTGCGCTTCGGAAAAGCGGTAGCGATGCGTCTTCCCAGATCTGTACTCAAGTTGTTCTCGTACGCGAACTCCGCCGGCAGCCTCCTCGGCTTTTGCCACCGCATCGTTTTCCCGCAGATTGACGGACTGCTAGTGCCGTAACGTTAGTGCAGATCATATAGATTAACGAAAGGGGATGCCCGGAAGAGGGGTCTACGAGAGTGTACATAGGTGATCCAGCACAAGTGCGCCGACCGTCATGGCCGCAGGGGATCACCGACTGACCTGCACACGGCTGGCCGCTGGCTGCATTGCTGTGGCATGTTGATGGCTGATGATTGAAGGGTTTGATGTGCGTTTGACGACGATGCTGCTCATGCTTCTGCACCCGACCACCAGCCCATGGGCGTACACACCACACACACGCCAGGGCGGATCCGATTCACAGGGATATCAGGAATCCTTCGAGCTGACCTTCCTACTGCGTGCTGTGTTCGCAGTCTGAGGACAATCGATGCGAACATATGCGGAGCCATGAGCTAACACTACCGTAGCAAACTCTATGTTCCCATCAATGATTGTCTTAGATAACCTCTACACTCACTGTAGTCGTCGGCCTTTCCGGCTTCGTACTGGTTGCACACCAATAGCCACGGCAGACAGCTGGTGAGATCTATGCGGCGATGAAACAGACACGTTCATACCCAGTTACTCAACCTCCAAGGCTGCCATTCTCGACTGCAGTAGACGCCCGACCAGGCATGGCAGGTTAGGGTTTTGTCGCACATAGCCCCCAAGTCCTCGTCGCTGAATGATGACCTGCTGGTCCGCTGGAGCTGCCTCTTCCAGGATTCGAGGAGGGCGAGACTTCTGTCTTCCATGATTTCCAAAGGATGATCGCCCTGGGCAAGGGCTACATCTACCAACAATCAGTTCACAGTCGTCTCATGATGAGGCTGAGTTGGGATCGCGCATGATGATCATCATCGCGCGCGGGGGATGTGTGCTCCATATAACCTTTCGTGGCAGAGATCATCACAAACGGATGTATCATGAATCCACGATACGGATGATGATGAAGACATGACAACCACATGCAGCGGCCAGAAACCCTGCCTTTTCAATATCAAGTCTTGGAGCCTAATAGAGTACTCGACGTAGGAAGCGAATTATGTCCGACGCGCGATCTGCAGCCTTCCCCTCGTATCACTCTAGGCGTTCGGTTCGTCACCCAGCATCTCGAGCCAGTCGCTGCCACGCACAGAACCGAGCCGTGGTCTCGGCTACCCAGCCGAAGGTATATAGCTTGCATGTGCGGAGAGTTTCGATTTGATGAAGTGGCGCTCTTGCTCGATCCGGCGAACCTCGATGATGAGGTCGGTGGATGTTATTCTATGTTTCGATGCGCCGATGATGGATGAACGGGATGACAATCATCCATCATGTTCACGAGCCGATCTGATGTCTGATGAGCTCGCAAAAGAACCTCGATGCTGGGCTGATGGAGCACATGCTCAATCGATCCCGGCTTCGTAATGACAGTACTCGGTACCGATCGACGAGTACCCAGACTTGCCGAGGCGATGCCAACATGCTGACATCCTGAGGGCGTATCAAAATGCGTCTTTGTCTTGAGTGGCAACTCGTCGTAGACGTTCATGCTCATGCAGGTCGTTGGTCTCCTGTGCGAGCGAAGGATTACTAGGACACCTCAGCTCGATCGACGAAGTTGGACTTGAGACAGATCTCGAGACAAGCCTACCGTGCGGCTGCCTACTTCGAACCGCTGGCCATCGTACCTTTGTAACAAAACGAAAGGCGATCGGGAGTGAATGTGATGTATACTGTGCTTTCCGGTCTTGCGAGAAAGTCGACCGGATGAAGGAAAGACAGGACTCGAGGGACGGGTACCGTGAAGTAACCTGCCGAGTGTTTCTTTCTGACGGAAGAAGTCACTATACCTTCTTTTGGGAATCAGGACCTAGATGGGAGGTGCATGGTCGTTGTTGGGCTGCCATGGTGACCAATGAGAGCCAGTCTCCGTACTAGGTTGTTCACTTTCGATCTCCTCGTTCATTCGGGGATATGTGTTCGCCTTCCATTTCCAGGCCCTCACAGTACTCGATCTTGGTCTGCTGTTGGGTTTGGACCGAGAGCAGAGGTAGGATTTGGTACATACTGTACAGTACCGTGGCACTCGTGGGTAGCCTCGGAAGCTCGGTTGGCGGAACAGCCGACGCCAGGGCGTTGTCACCCAGAATTCCAAAGACTCACCCTGACATGCTGCTGCTTCCGCACGTGAGAATATCTGCCAGCACGACTGCTCTTCCAATACAGTGCGACCACCCGACGTTCCTTTGATGATCGCTTTGTTTCGATGCCTGATCCGCCGTCAGCAGGTATTACCAGCCCAGCCACCCATCTGCCCATCTACGAACTGCAGCGGATATCCAGCATTCCCCCAAGCACTCTCTACCACCCAACACCTTGCAGCAGCATACAGAACCTCAAGTAGTCGCCAAGCACGTCCGATGGCGACGGCGCAGCCAGCATGGCGCGCTCCTCCAACGCCATCCGCCCAAGTACAAGGACGGCTTCCAGGCTTGAACATACACAACAGTTTGACAAGAAGCAAAACACCATTCGTGCCTGTCGATCCGGAAGGGAAGCGGATAGGGTGGTATGCTTGTGGGCCGACGGTATATGATGATGCGGTACGTCTTCGGTCGGTTGGTCGGTGGTGTTGCGGCGACGTTGGATGTGGACTTTCACGTCGATAGATCGGTGTGGGAGAAGGCAGAGCACTAATAACTGATAGCACCTAGGTCATGCGCGCAATTATGTCTCAACGGACATCATACGCCGCGTTCTACAGGACTATTTTGGGTTCCAGCTCACGTTTGTCATGAACATCACCGACGTGGATGACAAGATCATACTCGCAGCAAGACAGCAGCACCTGCTGTCTCAGTGGCTGTCGAGACATACTGAGGTGGATGAAGAAGTCCGAGACACCACGGCGAAGGCGCTGACTGCGTACGTCGGTGAGAATCTCCCTTTGATCGGTCTTCTATCGACGCCCGAGGCATACCAAGGGATTGCAACGCAGGTCTATGGTCACGTCCTGGGAGGGCAGTCTGTTGGTAGAAATGGCGTGCCGCCTGGTGACGCCGAGGCCAAGATCAAGATGCATCTCAGGACAGCAGACGCCGCTGCAACGGCGTTGACTGATGGTGATCATCCAAGCCTGCAATCTTTCACGGCAAAAGCAGCGGGTGTGTTGCTCCCCTACATCGATGCTCAGGGGAAGCACACGATCTCCGGCAAGGATCATGACATCTTCACGAAGTTGACCAAGCAGTACGAGCAGCGGTTCTTCGACGACATGCAGGCTCTCAACGTCAGATATCCCGACAAACTCACAAGGGTCACCGAGTACGGTCCACAAATCGTCGACTTTGTGAAACAGATCGAGGTCAATGGGTTCGGGTACGAGCACGAGGGCTCTGTCTACTACGACACGCACGCGTGGGAATCGAGTGGTGGCGTGTATGCCAGGCTGGCACCGTGGAACCGCAACGACAAAGAACTTCAACAGGCCGGCGAAGGGTCGCTGTCAAATCAGAAGACGGGTTTCAAACGGTCCGGCGCCGACTTCGCGCTGTGGAAGGCTTCGAAAGAAGGTGAACCGAGCTGGCAGTCACCATGGGGCCAAGGTAGGCCTGGCTGGCACATCGAGTGCAGCGCGATGGCATCCGACGTTCTCGGTGAGCAGTTTGATATACACTCTGGCGGGATCGACCTTGCCTTTCCGCACCACGACAACGAGCTCGTCCAATCGGAGGCGTATTGGGCCAAGAATGGCTCGGAGGGTAGACAGTGGGTGAATTACTTTCTGCACATGGGTCATCTCAGCATCCAAGGCAGCAAGATGAGCAAATCATTGAAGAACTTCACGACCATCCGCGAGGCTCTGCACAAAGGCGAATGGACTCCCAGAAGCCTGCGCATCGTGTTCCTGCTTGGGGCTTGGCGAGACGGTCTGGAGATAACCGGCGAGGTTGTCAAGGCCGCAACCGCCTGGGAGGACAAAGTCAGCAACTTCTTCATCAAGATTCGCGACATTGAGCGGACGACCGACCAGCCGCCGGCGGACGACTCGACGAACGCGCGTAGTCTGGCCGGCCTCAGCCTCCGTGCGCAAGAATCTCAGAACGCTGCCAACGGTGACGTTAGCAGTATCGACGGTGCTTTCAGAGCAGCGCGAACGAAGTTCCACGATGCTATGTGCGACTCGTTCGACACACCTACATCCATGCGTGTAGTCAGCGACCTCATCACCGCATACAATTCGGAGAAGGAAGTTATACGCAATCACACTTCGCTGGCCATTGGACGCTGGATTTCCGACGTGATCGTCATGTTCGGACTTGAAGCAGATCATCAACAAAGTCAAATTGGCTGGTCAGCAGGCGTCGATATCCCGAAGGAGGCTGAGGATGTTGTGTATCCACTCTCCCAGCTCCGCGATCGTGTCCGCCAACAAGCCAAAGCCGGGTCCGTTGACATGTCTGCACTGGGGAGCCTCATAGAGGAAGATAGAATGTACGCCGCGGACCACCCATTTGCCAATGCTCGGGCCGACTTCCAACGAAAGCTTGCCGAGCTCGCAAGCCAAGGCAACGCTTCTCCGAAAGACTTCTTGGCTGAATGTGACCGGCTGAGGGATGATGTGCTGTGGAATCTAGGCATCTATCTCGAAGACCGAGACGCAAGCAACCAGCCAGCGTTGGTCCGCCCATTGTCGGATTCCCTGCGTCAGGAACGGGCTGACCGCGAAGCCATGGCTGCCGATCGAGCGAGTGCGAAAGTCAAAGCACAGGCGGACAAGGCTGCTGTCGAGCAGAGTCGACTGGACAAAGGCCAACTCTCCCACACAGAGATGTTCAGGACTTCGGAGTACTCCGCCTGGGACGCCGAGGGTCTACCCACTCACGACGCGGAAGGAAAAGAGGTCGCGAAGAGTCGTGGCAAGAAGCTGAAGAAGGATTGGGAAAGGCAGAAGAAGCTGCACGAGACTTGGAAGGCTGCGCAAGAGCCTCAAGGGCCGTAGGAGGTCTTTACGCGATTTTGGGGTCAGTCTATGCATCTCCTTCCCGCGAAGCTGTTGTTGGTATACTTGAGACTAAACATTAGCATAGCACGGAAAATCAGCCTCGCGGCACCTTCTTCCAGTCATCACCAACAGCGGCATGACATACTCGCTCGTTACTGGCCGCACGCCGGGAAAGGCGCGCCAGCGTCCGATGCTGTTATACCTCAGCAGTCTTACGAACTTCAGGATAACAGAAGCATTGTAACATATCATGTCCCACACGCGTGCGGCTTCGACGGAAACGGCACTACACCCACGCCACGCTCGAGTCCACATGACAAGGCACTCCCGTCGCCGCAAGCATTCGCCGCCAGCGTGATGCATAGCGATGGGCCATCCGACCACGACGGCCCATCCGACCCCACCGCCCCGCGCCCCTCCTTCTCCCTCCAAGCCGGCCGAACCTTCGACTACGAAACCCGCCGCAGCAGCACCGCCCGCCTGGACGAGCGCACCTCGCAAGAACTCTACGGGACCACCCCGCGCCGCCAACGCACCGATTTCGTCCCCCGCCGTCCGGCCAACTGGTCGACCGTCGACGAACGCACGCTCAAACACGTCGCGGGCCACCCCCGACACGGGCACACGGACTGCGACGCCGAGACGTGTCCGCTGGCGCGTGGGCGCGCGGGACGTCGGCCGACGGCGGAGTTGGGCGCGTTTGAGAGCGAGGAGGAATGGGCGATGTTTGAGTTTAATGCGCGGCTGGAGGAGATTGAGGCGCAGGAGAAGAGTTCGGCGCAGAGGCAGAATTGGTGGTTTCTGTGGTTGCATTTGATGCTGTTGTTTGCGTTGGTGACGGTGGTGTTGTATGATTGGGAGAACGCGCCGAGACGGGCTCTACCGAAGAGTAAGGGGAATGGAACGGTGCATTGATTTGATAACGGGTGTTTGGGTTTTGGAGGGTACTTGAAGGACTATACTAGAGGTTGTTGTCCCTTTTGAACTTGTCCCAGGCTTCGTTCAGCGTGCTGAAGACGGCGGCGCTGATCATGCGCTGCTCGGTCGTGGCGTCTTGCGGGATCTGTTGAGCTATCGTTAGTCCCAGATAGGAAGCACCGTGGAATCCATATACAGACAAAAGCTCACCTTGTCAGGATGCACCCTACCGATGGCCTTCATGTACACGATCTTGACTTTATTCGGCACGACGAGATCGCTCATGCCCACCTTCTTCCACCCCGCGCCTTCCCACAGCACACCGTCCAGGCTCTGCAACAGAGCACGAAGGTTGTCGGATTTGCCATCTTTCCACGCCGTCAGGCGCGCGTCGACCTGGTCCGTGAGCGCGAACTTCTCGTCATCCGCCTTCTCTGCCGCGGCATTGGCGGCACGGAGTTTCTTGACCGCTTCGGCCGAGACGGCGGACGTGATCGTCGGACGTTGCAGGCTGTTGCCCAAGCCCTTTGCGGGAGGAGCTCGGCCGGGTCCTGGCGCCGAGCTACGGACGGGCTTAGGTAGAGCTTGCGCAGGCTTCGTAGGTGCGGCCGCCTTCTCGCAGCGGTCACGTCCCCGTAAGCTGACGGCGCCGCCGATACCGGCATTGATCGCTTGCCGCCATACTGCTGCAGCATCGAACCACTTCTCCATGTGCTCCAGTGCTTCGGCTTTGCGCATGAGAGCTTTGCCATAGAACTTCTTCATGTCTTTCACTCCCTCACCAGCGTCGAGTTCAATGCTCTCGCCAACGCCTTGGCTCACGCCGATGATCTCTAGGGCGCGGTCAGCATCAGACACCGCCGTCTTGGCGTCACCGGTCTTCAAAGCTGTGAGCGAGCGATTGCACAGGATGATGATCATGATGGGGTGCCCGGCAGGAATCGGCGTTAGCGCGGACGTGTATGACTCGTGAGCCGCTGCATAGTCGCCACGCTTAAAGGCGTCACCCCCTGCTTTGCGGTGCTGTGTTGAGGACGAGAGCGCTACAGCGGAGATTGAAGGGACGCTTCGAGGCGGCACATTGGGGCGTGGTGGCGCTGGAGAAGGTCGAGGTGCGAGAGATGGTCGAGATGCTGGCTTCTTAACGGCTGGCGTTGGTGCTGGACTGAAGAGGTCGACTTCTGGTTCTGGTAGGGGTTCAGGCTTTGGTGTTGGCTGTTTCCGCCGAGCAGGACTAACGTAGGCTTGTGCGGACTGATCCTCGACTTCCTGCCTACTAAGCTTACTCGCGGGTCGCCTATCAGCCTGCGCTAGGGACTGCTGCGTGAACTTGGGCGGCGGCTGCGCAGAAGGTCGGTAGGGTAGTGGCTCGACTGGTGAACGACCTCCTGCCGGGGACTCATTCGGTCGCTGTTCTGTCGTAGATCGAGCTGGCCTCACTGGGCGAGACTCACGAGGGGCGTCAAGCATGGCCACTGCGTCTGTCGTGGATTGAGTTGCTTTCCTTTCCTCCTGCCGCCGCTGACTGCTCGTGCGACTCGTCTCTCCACTGACGTCCTGCATCCACTTCGGCTGAGTCGGGTCGCGCTCTTGCTGGAACTCCGCCATCGTCTTTGCCATTTGCTTCTGGCTTGCTTTCCAAAGCGAGTTGGCGCCCTTAAAAAGCTTGTTGCCGAGTTCTTGAGCCATTTGGGTTGGATCCTTCTCGCCATTCGCGGGTGATCCACTATCTTGTCGCCGTGTGCCTGAGCTTGATCGAGCTTCTTGTCGCATCCAAGCTGGCGCGTTATCCTGTTCACCGTGTTGTCGTCGCGATGGACTCCGGTTGCTCGGTTGAGGACCGTTATGTCTTGCTTGTGTCTCGGCTCGGGCCTTCTGTTTCGACTCTTCGTGTGCTTGTTGTAATAACCAGCCCACGGCACCGTGCACGTCGCCACCGTTCTCCACGAGCGCAATCTTGGCCGTATCGGTCGGAAATCCCATATCCACCAGCTCTGCCAATGCTTGGTCTTGATGCTCATCTCGTGATCTCTCGGATGGGACACTGTCGACATGGGAGACTGGTTCGGCTGCCCGCTGCGCCGGTTTCTCTGATATCGGCTTGCTCAAATCACCCAAGATGTCGTCCTCGTTACTTGAAGACTGAGTCGCGGGGGCTCGCGCATGACCATTGCTCTTCTTAGACGCCGCCGCGAGCTCAAACGGATCGTCATCTTCGTCGAAGCCTCCCGTTCCTGCTGGCCGAACCTGGTATGTCACAGCTGGTGTATTACGACCACTGTCGTTGTTTGAGGCTGGAGGAGGGAAGTGACTGGCGTTGTCAACCGGTGCGGCTTTGTTGAAGGCAGCCAGTATATCATCGTCGTCGTCGTGGTCTCGCTTCGGTGGAGCAATCGTAGATGGTCCTCTCGTCTCTGGCGTTCCTCTGCCGCTGCCTAGAGTCTCCCACAACTGCGAATGCTGCGCCTGCTGTTCTCTCTTCTCTTCGGCTAGCTGACGCTGTCGTTCCTGAATCGACAAATTACTCCCTGCCTTCTGAGACTTCAATGACAGTAGGTTGCCGAAACTGTCGCTCGCGGGCTTCGCTGCACCATTGACAGCGCTGGATGGCTGACTGGAGTTCAGAGGTGATGCCGCACCTGATCGGAGTGGTTGAGATAGTTGTGGGCTCGCTCGATAGCTGCTGAGGTTGGATGCAAACGCGGTCGGGTGGAGAGGAGTGGTCGTGGACGGTTTGGCCGGCGCCTGCCAGTCCTCGCCGAGAAGGTCGTCCATACTGAGCGCTGAGATTGGACGTGAGGTCTCATCGACGCAGGCAGCACACTGTTTACTGACGCGAACTCACGATTGAACGCATGGCAATGCGGTGCGACCTGTAGTGAATAGAGGTCACGTGGAGATGTAACATTATGTAAGCTGGGTGGACTTCGGAGTCGGACCCTGAGATGTTTACAGACTCCCTCATACTCCTCCGAGGCTCCTACCGCGCTGCGCAACGTGGAGAACTTCACGTTTTGTGAGGCGATCCAATGTTGAAGTGCAAGACCAAGGGTGTTTGTCGCGCCATAAGCAAAATGAAAAGCTGAAAGAAATGCTCAACGCGCCTGGGATTCAGCCCCTACTAGTCCAAGCTCTGACTGCTGGCTCGCGACCGCATCAACCCCCATTGATCTGTCAGAAGCCGACATCACATCTTTGACGAGCCTAGATCTTACGCTGCCTGTGATTACAGCTGCATCAGACTGCGGACTTCCGGAATCAGTACTGACATAGGAACATCCCGCTTCGGCAAAGGCGCGCGATGGGAGCATGTGCTGCATGGCTCGAAGCATGACGACCCTGGTCCTCGTCATACAAGTCCAATGTCGGGATGGTCTTGATCGGCCTTACACTTTCGCAGCGCTTCTGAGCCATACCTCGAGAGCAGACGACGAGGCCGAGGCGATAGCGCAGGCGAAGGGTAAGCATCACGCTAGCGAACAACGCGGAGTAGGAACGTCCACGCCCGAGATCGGACTCCAGCGGGCCCACACAAACCGGTCGCGGAGAGGGAGAGGAGGGGACGAGGCGGGCAGCAGGCGAAGCCGGAGGAATTTCGGCGAGTCGACCAACAACTTCTCGGCGATTCGAGTGATGAAGCTAGGCTGAGAGGTGAGAGATGATCCGGTGTACGTGATCAGTAAGTCGCCGTTCGTTATGTAAGGGACTGGGGCAAGTTTGATGGACGTCGGTAAGTAAATCGTTACAGTTCCCGGGGCCTTTGTGGTTCCCCCTCCAGCCCACATCAATCGCACGTTGTGGCGAGTGATGCCTCTCAAAGCTGAGGCTGGATGGCATCTGGGACGTAGCCCATAACTCTCATGCAAACGATCGTCTGTGCGATTAATGGAGAGAAGGCGTGAAGTGGCATTCGGCCCGAGCGACGAGTGCTTCACGGTGATTCGCTCGCTTCTGCCCGGCGCTAGCTCATGTGCATTTTCTTCTCCAAAGCAAAAGTCCAGCGGCCGCCAGCAGCTTCAATTGACTTGTTGTGGCTTGGGGATGGGTTCGCTTTACTTCACTACACTTGATGTTCATACCGAACTCCTCATCTCGGCATCTCAAGTCATCCGCCTTGTTTCGAGTATGTCAGTATAGAGCTGAAGTACATGTATTTCGCTATCTGACGTTACGCTATACTTCGTGCGGACGACGACAAAGTACGGCAACAACCCAGGTCGTCGAGGTCAGTGTGGACGTGTTTTTGGCTCAATCGCGGATGCGATCTTGTCAACTCTCGCTGCGTCTTGTGTAGGCGAAGGGACTTGTTGATGATTTCACGAGCGAGCGAGGCAGCTTTGGTGTTGCAACCTTGTGTCTGCGATGACTACCTCGGTACTGATGCCGGGGCACAGCTGTTCTCTGCTCTGGGAATGCTCGGTGCTTAGGTGATTGATATACGAGGGTGTGTGTCTGAGCAGAGACATCAAGACTCACCGCCAAAGGAGAAGTAGTGCAGGTCCCCGTCTGGGCTGATGAGGGAATTCGATTTCAGCAGGTTGCGTTGGGGATTGTCAGAGATGGGACCGAAGTTGCAAGAGATACATACCTCGGTACCTAGGTATGTACGGATGCGAAAGATAGGCGTAGGGGTAGGGATGGATAAGGTAGTGGCAAGGGCATGAGGCTCGAAGTACATGTTCTCCTGCTTGGAAGCTCGAACACAGTGCCAATCAGATGCTGCCTTCCCTCTTCTCATAACGAGTCCTCGGAAGTCCACGAGCCAACACGTCAAATAGTTGGCATCTCGTTACTCCGATGTGATGACACGGTGCCGTGAAGCAATGTCGCCCTGATATGAAACGCACCTAACCATTCATTCCAGCATGATGCGCGATTAACTACGGGTCGTTCGGTCTGAGGAATCGCTTGATGGCACCCAGTTGACGACAGCATAACGCTACGCCATTGGATGGCCGACCGCGCCTTCAGATGGTGGTTCCAGACGGTCTCGTTGCGATTCCTGGTGGTTAGGAGAAAAGAAAAGAAAAGAGGAGGAAGGAGATTGAGAAGAAGTTGAGGACGTTTTTCTCGCCAAGACGTGGATGACTTCGGTGATGCGCTGATTGGCTGGCCGGATCTGGGCTGGGGCTGCTCCGCAATCGCTCGCGTTGCCGAGCATCAGTAGCACATCACCCATTCGGCGACCTCGACTGCACACTGTACTCATGTGTTGTCGCTGAAGACAATAGCACCCCAGCGTCTCCCCTTCATATCACATCCTCGCCGTCAAAATGCTGCCTCAGAAGATTGCCCAGCAGACACTGCGACGCTGTACGCTTCTCTCCCGCCTTCCTGCGCCAGCTGCCGGCTAACGATCTCGCAGTGGCCGTCCAGCAACCCGCATACCGCTACGTCCTGCCCGCCGCCATCGCATCCAACAATGCCCTCGTCAGTCAACGAAGGTACGCACCCGCCGCTCCTCCTTTCGAGCCCGCTTCCCCCTCACTAACCCGCCTCCCAGATGGGCAGCGACCGCGACCGTCTCGAACGAAGACGCCACGAACTCCATCCTCAACAAACAACGCCTCGCGCGCCCCGTCTCCCCGCACCTGGGTATCTACCGCCCGCAGATCACGTGGTACGGCTCGATCCTGAACCGCATTACGGGCGGGCTCATGAGCGGCGGCTTCTACGCCTTCGGCGCCCTCTACCTGATCGCGCCCTACGCCGGCCTGCACCTCGAGAGCGCCGTGCTGGCCGCCGGCTTCGCCAAGTGGCCCACCGTCCTCCAGTTGACCACCAAGGCCCTCGTCGCCTGGCCCTTCACCTACCACAGCTTCAACGGCGTCCGGCATTTGGTTTGGGATACCGCGAGCATGATCAACAATAAGCAGGTCAATCAAACGGGTTGGTTCGTCGTGGGGTTGAGCACGGTCACGGCGCTGGGGTTGGCGCTGTTGTAGGAGAGAATAGGATGGGATACTTGTTACATACGCGCATTGCGAGGAAGATGTTGTGTTCCCCAGTATATTCCCAGTATGCTCTTTTTCGCTTGACTTGGTCGAGCCCGGGTGTAGGTTATCCCGGGCTGCATGCCGAAAATTCTCGCGCGAACAAGCTTGCGCGCTACCAACCCTCCTAGCATCTTGGTGCTGGATTTCTCGGCGCTGGAGTGATGGATGCGAGGCGTCTATGCCGAGCCCTTCGCCACGAGATCTCGACGTCTACGGTCTTGTCTTCGGCGTGCACATGGCTCATGGTGTGCGCTGACGTTCTGTACGTAGTATGGAGCGGGAGTGCCTCTATGCGCGAATGTCTCGACCTTCTCCTCCCTCAACTCTCCTCCCCCTTGTCATGAACCTGAACCGATGCCATGGATGGTGCTAGAGCCATTGGATGCTACCTACAGCAAGGTAATCGACATGCTATCAAGTTCTCTTGCCACGACCTCGCAAGCTTACTTCTCACGTCGCCCCAGACATGACGGCCTTGTATGGAGCGAGCGCGAGGAGTAGCCAGCGAGACAGATCGTACGCTCGGTCCGCCGGGATCCAGACCGACCCATCGATCGACCGTACCGTCCATCCATTCGCCCCTAATCCAAGCCGCGCACAACCCGCGTGGAGTACTGGAGTGCGACATGATTTCGGGCTATTCCGCACGGGCAACAAGCGACACAGCAGTGCCGCTCGGTACAGATACATGGTAAGCGACGCCTCGAGATCCCAGAGAACGGACTGCTGGGAAAGCTTGGCAGCGGACTGGGGACCACGGGACAAATTTTTCCGCCAGGCTATCGGAGTTGTTTAATTTGGTTGTCGATGAGTTTGCAGGCTTGTAGCTCTTTGAAACGTGGGTTCTAAGAGAGAGGTCAGAGGGCTAGCTGGCGCTGCGGTTCGCTTAGGTGATGATGAAACGTAGGAGTTGGACGGGATGATGGAGAGGGGTCTGATTCCCATCATAGGCGTGTCAGGAGTCAGGACTTTGTCAGGGTGTAGTATAGGTAGGTATACTCGTATCTGGGGGACGGAAGATTTATTACATCTGCCGAGTCAGAGCTTGTACTATACAGTAACTGTACTACTGCGTGTAACATGGCTACTGTATGCGATCACGCCGGCGACACGTGGCGGTATGGTGAGGAATTGATAGTCCATCTAGAGCACAAGGGTAGATCTAGACAAGCCGTGGTTGCGCTAATAAGGGGCAGTGACATTGCATGGAGAACCAAACAATTTCCGCCGAGGCTGGCTGGAAGCGAGTCGAAACATATACGTCGACATTCGGGCGAAGATGGGTGAGAAGATGTAGATGGCTCTGAAGATATCGAACGACTTGGACACCTCGTCAACATGCCCGACCTGAAGCGGATCAAGGCCAAGGGGTGAAGTGGCCAGGAAGTTGTGGAGGAGGTAGAGGGAAAGAAGGGTCCGGGACCCGGGTGGAGGTGCCGGGCGGACGGGTCGGGAGCGGGTATCTTGCATCGGCGAGGGCATCCGAGGGACCGGGGAGCGGGGCCTGGGCACATGCAATCTCCACGCCCACACGTCGAGATACGTAGATGCACCTGCATCGTGCCTGCTGCCGCCTCCGTCAGATTCACGCCGGGCAGGAGGGGGTAGGCACTCGTCTTTCCCTCGTCCTCCTCTTCTTTTCTTCTCCCCTTCTCCTCGACATCCATCATCCGGCTTCCATCTTCCCACTTTGCGAAGACCCCGAGTATGCCGCTGTCCGTCCGCTTGTCATGACCAGCTCGAGCCACCACCGCCGCCGTCGCACCAAAGCTCCCCTCCCCGCATTCGGTTGAGACTGGAGTAACGCGAACTCGGTCGACGACGGAACGGATATCTGCAGCGCGTCACACAAGACATGGGTTTGTTCTCGCGCCGGAACCGACCCCAAGGCCACGCCAACCCGGGGCCGTATGGCAATGGCAATGGCAATGGTAACACGAGCGCCAATGGTCATGGCGACATGAAGCCGCCCATCCACACGCACCACGCCGGCAGCAATCCGGCGCAGAACGCGAGCATCCCCGACATCCCACTACCCAAGGCGCCCGATCCCAACCTGGACCCGGCCGGATACTTGCGCAGCATCTACGCCGTGCGCGAGCGGAGCCGCCTGGTGCTGGACAAGGCGATGCGGAACCAGCTGCGCCATTTCACCGTGGACATGACCAAATTCCCCGACACGGCCAACTACGTGGTGTCCATCATCAAGGTGCGTCCTCGCCAGTCCCCATTGCATCGCCAACCTTACATCCTCACTAACCATTGTGTTGGCCAGCGGGATTTCGATCCCGACTACCGCTCCATCCCACCCCACGGCCGATGGCAGCACTTCGAAGTCGGCGGCCGACCGCGAGTCGATCAGCTCATGGCCACCTGGCCCAGCGCAGTCGATGCTCAGGAACGTACCCGGAGACTCATCGACCTCTTTCTTGTCTCCGTCCTGCTCGACGCGGGCGCCGGCGCGAAATGGCAATACAAGTCGAAGGAAAGTGGGAAGCTATATAGGCGAAGCGAAGGTCTGGCCGTCGCCAGTTTAGAGATGTTCAAAATCGGTTTCTTCTCCAGCAACCCGGACGTGCCTTGTCAGGTGGATAGTGGAGGCCTGAAGCGGCTGACGGCCGAGAAGATGGCCAAGGGTTTGCAGGTCACCAGCGACAATCCCATCGACGGCTTGGACGGTCGGACAAAGCTGCTCGTCCGGTTGGGCGACGCTCTCCTCAATCAGGACATCTTCGGTCCCGAGGCCCGACCCGGCAACATGCTCGACTACCTCCTCTCGCACCCGTCCACGCACGTCCACTCCGTCCCCATCATACCCATTCCAACCCTATGGACCACGCTGGTGGACGGCTTGTCCACGATTTGGCCCAGCACCCGGACGCAGATCGATGGTGTGCCGCTGGGCGACGCGTGGCCCTGCGCGTCCATGCCCTCACACCCCACGCACCCATGGGAGAACATCGTGCCTTTCCACAAGCTCACCCAGTGGCTGACGTACTCGCTCATGGTCCCGATGCAGAGGCTCTCCCACGTCCATTTCGTGGGCACGGATCTGATGACCGGCTTGCCCGAGTACCGCAACGGCGGCCTCCTCGTCGACACCGGCTTGTTGACGTTGAAACCCGAAGACGCCAGGCGAGGGCTCGAACAGTATCAGCTCAACGCGACGAGGAAAGGGCAGCCGAACATGGAAGTCGTGCCCCTCTTCACCACGGACGACGACGTCATTATCGAATGGCGAGCGTTGACCGTCGGCTTCCTGGACCTACTACTCGACGAAGTCAACATGTTGCTCGGCTTGCACGGTGACGACAAGCTCAGCCTCGCACAGATGTTGGAAGCCGGCACGTGGAAGGTGAGATGCCCTCCAACCCTGTAAAACCCATTCTCTCGGTGTTCGTCTACTGACACGGCTTGATCGACCAGGGCGGCCGAGAAATCGCCGAAGTCTCCCGACCCAACACTAAAGAACCCCCGATCATGATCCTCTCCGACGGCACCGTGTTCTAGGAGTACTCGCTGCTCGACGGATGGGAGCACCGCCCCGAATGGACCGGGCCGCTCGAAATCGACGCGGCCAATTTCACCACCAGGATGATGTCTGACGCAGGCGCCACCGCCGCCGCTACAGCTTCCCCTCATCAGCCGACTCCGCCTCCGGCGGTTCGCCGGGGCCCCTCGCACGATCGCCGCATCAGCGAGCCGGCGTGGGCGGCGGGACAGCAGCGGACGGGGATGACCGCCCCGTCGGCCAGCGGTAGTAGTCCGCCGCATCCTTTGCGCGCGCACCCCGTTCGGCCGAGGCAGGTTGAAAGCAGTGTCAGCGCGGGCGGCGCGAGTTTTCATACCTGTCGTGGCTGAGAGCCGCGAGCAGAGCAGAGAAAAGCAGGGGGTTACGCGCGTGGATGCGGCTTCTTGATGTGTGTAAAGGTCACGGCAGACCAATCGGTTGCCACTGCCTTTTTGTCGGGCTGTGCTGGGCTGAGCTGGACCAGTCACGACCAACCAACCTCTTCTCGAGAAAGATCCCCACGCATGGTGCTTTTTCCATCAGAGTCACAAACAGAAGATATCTACCCGGGGGGACAGGGCGCCGGCGGAAACCGGGAGACGGGATCGGGCGAGGGTAGAGTGTGGCGCCCCCACGGGTGGTCTAGCTGGCGTACGTGAGGCGGGTTTCCCATTTTCTTTCTTGTGGGCCCAACGAGGAGGAGGATGAGAAATGAGGAAGAGGAGGAGGAGGCGGAGGCGGAGGAGGAGGAGGATGAGGAAAGAGGAGGCCAACGCCGTGCATAGACTTACAACCGGATGGCGCCTCATGTTTTGTGATGGAGTAGGTCGGTTGCTGCGGCTGATGAAGGGGGCGGGGAGGGCTTTCACCCTTTTTGTATCACTTTGTTCTTTCTTCTCTCGTTCCAAGTTTTCTCGTATATTATTTCGCGTAGGGTGTAATCTCTTTACGGCGCCGAAGACGGGGGACTGTCTGGGGTGTAAATGACTCTGATTGTTTGAGTGGTGGGGTTTGGAAAGGGGATGGGCGAGCGGTTTGGGGCGAGCTGCTGGTGTGAGGGAGAGAAAGGCTCGCTTGTGAATCGCTCGTAGGTGGCTATGACTTCCAATCTCGTTACACTCTCATATTGAGTAGCTCATAGTCTATGGATGAGTCTCCCATGCCCCAAGGGATGGAAGACGGCTGCATGGAAGACAGTGTCCGAGATCAACGACATTTCCCTCGCCACGACAGACGCGCACGCCCACTCATCCATTCCTCAACGGATGCAAATGCGCCCCCTTGTGAACCCCCTTGACCTCCCCCGCCGCCGGACTGCCCTGACGACTCTTGATCGGACTGCCAACCCGTGGCGTCCGAGGCACACTCGCCCCGCGCGTCCCCATCCGGCCCCGACTTGCCTCCTTCAGCCGCGCGATCTCCTCGTCCTTCGTCCGCATCCCGGCCTCTCGATCCGCGAGCACGGCTTTCAGCCGCTTGTTCTCCGCCCGCAGGTTCCGCGTCTGGGCGTCGGCGCCCATCTGCCGCAGTTTGACCTGTTCGCCGCTGGCGCGGGTTTGGGTCAGCGCGAGGCGGCTTTCCAGTTCGGTGGTTTGCGACGCCAGCCCGCTTGCGCTTTGCGAGGCGGTCTGGTAGAGAGATCGGGTGTAGTCGAGCTCGGTCTGGATTTTGTCGAGTCGGTCCTGCAGCCGGAGTTGTTCCGCTTCAGCCTGCACTTCTGCAAGCCTGGCGGCCTCCAGCTCGGCTCGTTCGGGGATCTCGTGCTTGAGCAGCCTAGCGTTCGCGGCATCGAGCTGCTCCTGCAATTCTGTACGGCTTGCTTTGAGCTTCGAGTTTGCATCGGCCGCCTCTGTATACCGCTTGAGTGCCCGCTGCGCAGTGGCAATGGCTTCATCCCGCTCATTGGTAACATTGATCAGCTGCTCACGCTGCTCTTCGTGCCGATACTGAAGGTCGCTTAGCGCTGCGACGTAGTCTCTGTTTTGCTGTTGAGCAGTCTCGAGCAACTTCTGGAGCTGCTGCTCGGTTTCGCTGAAGCTCGACGGCTGAGACTGCCTGTGTAGCTTGACGGAGTCGCTGACGTGCGTGATCTCGATCTCTTGTGGGTTGATCGTCGTTGGAAGCTCAGGGACCGTGGCGTGCTGTGCAGCCGTGCGCATCCTCTTGTTAGAGTCTATGCCCTCGTCGGAGTCGAAAGCTCTCTTTTGCCCTGCGCTAGACACATCACTCTCGGTCTGGCTGTCCAGATTCTGAAGTGTCATCAGTTCAGCGACGGGGAATTCTGTCTGCGAATCCCCAGCAGCCTCTTGGAGGTACTGGGCGATCATCGGTGCTGCAACGTCGAGAGGCAATTGGTCTTCTTCAAGCTTACCCGCGTCGTTTCGAAGTTGGTAAATACCACTGACAAGTGCCCTCAGCCGCGCTGCGGGCGACAACGAGGGAGAGAGCGAGAATTCGATATGTTCCACGGTGCATGGAACCACCAATACTAGCAAAGGGCAGTCTTGGCCAAGACGATGCTTGAGCTGAGTGTGGTCACCAACGTTGGCGCTGATGGCAATGAGAAGGTCTGCTGGACTTGACAGCGACTGAGGTTGAGAAGCCTGCTCGTCGCTTGGGTTCACGAGCGTGACCAAGAGACCAGCATGGTCGTTGTCCAGACCCGTATTGTCCGTATCGTGTGATCTCCGATGTGGTATACTGAGACCTAACAGGAATGTCTCAAGCATTTGTATCGTATGCATGTCTGTAGCGACAACCGCGATATGGACGCTGTGATCGCGCATAGGGTCGAATAGATGTTTGAGGAAACGAAATTTGGCGCTGCAGTCGATGTCCCACTGCGCCTGCCGTTGAGGCTCGACATCATACTGTGTAAATGTCTCAGCATTGTCCAAGTCTGGATGCAGTGCAATCCGACGCATCCGCTCCACAAACAGCTCTGCTTGTGTTGTGAGCTCAGGGCTTGGGTGGCTTTGAGCTAAGAAACGCTGTATGAAATCTTTGTGGTAGTAGACAGTCGCGGGATATTGATCACGCTGATGCCCTAGAAGTGCGATCGGGATAATGTGGGAGCCTGGCGATGGATTTTTCTCACGAGCAGACCCTGCGCGAATAGCACCGGTGCCTTCATTGATGCTATTCTCCTCATCATTGGCTTGCGGTACCAGTGTCTCATACCGCTCCGAGGTGTTCATCTCCTCCTGCGAGGTTGCCTCTGCCGGCTCGACGGCCGGGACAGCAGACGGAGAACGCCGGATTTCCTCTTCGGCACGTAGCTTCGCCACAGGCGAACCCGGTAACGGAGGTTCCGTCCCTTGTGGGGGCGGCCTGTGCTTGTCACGTATAGCCTTGAGTTGAAAGGCAAGAGATTCCGAAGAAGAAGAACTTTGGTGTGACACAGCCATAGGGAAGTCGGCACTGAAGGAGCTTGACGGGGAGCAAGGTCGAGGCGGAGCGCTCTCTCCAAACTCTCCTAGCAAGCGAGACGGTACTGAAGCCAATGGGCTTGGAGCTGGAAGGCTGGACGCCGTAAGTGCTGCGAGTATCTGCGTCCGAAACGGAAAAGTAGACTGCGGGATGTTTGTCTCGGCCGAAGACGGAGATGTTTGTTGACCATGGGCCTCCGCCTGAGCTGGAGTTTTCGAGATGGTATTTTGCAGGACGGGTTCACCGGTATCTTCAAGAAGTGTAGACGGTTCCTCGATAGTCTGAGAGTCGGGTATCACCTTGTTTGTCGTCAATGCCGGGGTTGTTGAGATAGACTCGGCTTGCGAAACCTGCTGGTCATCAGCGTCTTCTGCCACTATAGTCGTCGCAGGCTCTTCCACCAGAAGGCTCTGCTCTGATAGATCAGGAAGAGCTTCAACCCTCTCTTCAGACTCTTGCACGTATTCAGCGGCGAGTGCTGCGCCGGCACCTTCTCTGATCTGTCGACTTGGTTGAGACTCAGAAGACGCTCCGCTTGGTTCTAGAAGTTGTGGCAAAGCGGGTGCACTGGCAGGAACACCATCAGGTCCGTCGAGGTTGGGACTAGCTTCAGGTAGTTCGGCAGGCACTCGATCAGAGTTCCGCAAAGGGAATAGTGAGGCAACTCGAGCAGCAATCTCTCTAAGCTGCCGATATGGTTCGACTTGCTCGACAGGCACTCCACGCCTTTCTTCGAGATCTTGTGAAGAAGTTTCAACAGCGACTTCGATCTGCTGGCTTGATACTGATGGCTCAGCAGTCACTTCTACACCTGTTTGAGGGCGTTGCAAAGAGGAATCTGTGGCAGGCCGCGTGACAGCGTCTCCGGTCCGCAAATTGTCCGCGGACAACTCACTGGGTACGTCAGTGCTTTCTGATAGCTGCTGAGACGACGAGAACTCTTGATAGTCGCCGGCTTCGAAGCTAGAAGGTGGGGCCTCGACGGTGACGGTACCCGCAGCGCCAGGAATCAACTGTGAATTCTCGGCACCGAGCTCAGGCTGGCTTTCGCCAATCTCAAGAGGCTGACGTTCAGTACCGGAGTCGGAGTTGGAGTCTGTGGCGGCAGTTGCTGATTGATCGTCACGCGGAGCTTGGGAAGAACCCTCAATCACCGCATACCTGGCTCGAACAACTTCTGGACGTTGATGCGAAGTCCCTTGCTCCGGCGAGCTATCAACAACTATCTTCTGCCTGCGCTTAATCGGTAGGGGAGCAGCAGCTCCAGTCCCAGCAGCTTGGGCAGCCTTTTGCGCCTCCCAGTCAGTAACGGCCAGCTCATTCGCGTGATGCTTGGGCTCCCAGGTCGGCGCGAAGACCTCTCCGTCTTTCGAGTTTTCCCAGTCGATGAGGTAATGCGTCTTTGTCTCGTCGAGGATGTTCTTTATTTTATATTCCTGCTGGCTGTCCGCATGCTGCTTTGGGCGCTTCCGGGACGTGTGAACAGCGTACCCTTTCTTACGCTTGGCCATCACCAGATATCTGTGTGAAGGCCATCATCAGTATGAGCTTTTCGAGACCCGCGCTGGGGGGATTTGGTCCTTCAGTGGTTGGTTGTACGTGGTCACTTACGGGGGAGGTGTAGTTGGAGAGGTCCCTCGCGTCACCCAGTCTTGGCACTTGCAACCTCTCTCTCTCTCTCGGTTCGCTTCTCCTACTATTGTTTCCGGCAGCTCGAGCTTGTCATGCACACTACGAAGGGTCTCAATGCTGATGTATGTTCAAGAACAGAAGGCTCTACTTGTTCATGAAGGAGTAAGCCGCTCGCTGTCGACGGTTGTGATGAATAGGCGTTGACCAATGATTACTAGGGACGACGAAGGGCAGAAGCAGGTGATTGTAGGAGTGAAAGGCGAATCCGGAGGTGGCAATCAACTTGCGCTCACTCTCGGTTTGTGCAGTCTCATATCCTACGTGATTCCTAACGATTCTGGACGTGAGAAACCTTGTCACATTCACTAGCTACTGATCTGACCTGCTTCCCGTTGAAGTCTTTCCGCCATCTAATGCTCGACCTACGACGACAGTGACATGCAGGACAAACAATCTTTCGGAGATCGCCTGAAACAGGCTTCATCATAGGTGGTATCGTCTCGGATCATTACTAACAATACAGAGCTGCCCATCTCATAGCAGAAGATATAGGTCATTCCACACCCATCAACCTCATGCCCTACCCCCAGATAGCATCTTTGCTCCTCCCACCACCACTCACATCTGGTGGCGTAGTCACAGTATAACTCCACGTCTCCACCCCATCGACGAACAGCCGGTAGTTCAAAATACTCTGATCGCTCGTCGTCGGATTCGAGATTCTGACGGCGCCGAACTTGCTGTTGCCGTCCGGGATGTACTTGATGCAGACATCGCTCACGTAGTCCTCCGCGGTCGAAGACTCCGTGTACGTGCGGATGGGCAGGTAGAACATGTTGAGCGGGCTGGCGCTGAACTCATAAACGGTGGCCGAGAGCGGCCAGCGCTTGCGGCGGGTTCGCAAGGCAGCTTTGGCGTCGGGTTGGAGCAGGGCGCCTTTTGGGCTTAGAGGGTTGGCGACAGCGCCGATGGGCCCGAGCCCGACGATCTCCTCTTTGCCTTCGGGCGGAGGCGGAAACGCGGTCGCGGCGAACTCGTGTCTGTCTCCTGATAAGATTACAACACCGACGCCACCGCGGAGACCGACGTCCCACATCGCTTCGAGGATGATCTGCCGCTCGCCGAGGTAGCCGCGCCAAGTGTCTTGTGCCCCGAACCACCAGTTCTTGGTGAAAGGGATGCTGCTGACAAGGACCTTCCAGTGCACTCCGGGCCGTTCGCGGCGTCGGAGCCATGCGAGTAGGTCTGCCAGCTGTCTTTCCCCTAGCATGGTCTTGGTCGGCTCGCCCGTCACGGGATCAGAGCCGTTGGTTTGATCGTTGGGCGAGCGATAGCGGCGTGTGTCAAGCATGAAGAAAGTCGCCGGCCCTTGCGTGAAGGAGAAGTAGCTTTCCTCCGGGTGCGCACGTGGCGGGTTGACAGAAGTGTGGTAGTGCTCGTAGGGGTCGTTGGCAGCGGCGAAGATGCCGGTGGTGTTCTTATCCCAGTCATTTTCGACTTCATGATCGTCATAAACATGGATCCATGGCAGCTCCTTGGTGGCTGCGGGCCAGTCAGGGCTAGCGTAAACCTGACGATACTCGCGTCTGTAGTCCTCTGCGGACGTGCCGTGACGATGCGGGACGTCGACGTAGATGAAGTCGCCCAAGAACAGCATGAACTGAGCCCTCAATCCTCTGAGTGCTTCAGACAAGTGCCTCAAGCCGGGATTCGACAAGGTATGCGCAAACGGATTGTACGGGAAGTTGTTCTTCAGGCACGAAGAGTGCAGGAAAGTATACGTGCCGATCGAGCCTATCCTCTGTGAAGTCGCCCCCGTGCGCGGGGCAGTGGTGAAGGAGCCGGTGTGGTTGTTGCTCGTCACCCATTGGTACCTCGTATCTTCATCCAAACCGGTAATAGTGTATGTGCCCGTGTAGTCGTTGCTGTCGTCAAACCAGACGATACTGCCGCCAGACTTCCATGCCGAATCGGGTGGGCCGACACCTTGCGCCGAGCGCAGTGGTGCATCGGCGTACCTGTACGAGAGAAAGACCGGATAGTGCGTCGCGTCGGCTTCACGTACCAAGATCCTTGCGCTCGTATCTGACACGTATCCGGCCCTGGCCATCGAAAGATCATGCGCCTGGTGGAAGAATTTACCGCGGTATGTGAGGTCCCACACCATAGCGATCAGCGCCAGGTTGATTGCGAATGTGACCAGTGTCCATAGCAGGCTAGTAGGGCTCGGAAGGCCTGTAAGTAGTGTCTTCAGGATGGCTGGCTCCTTCTCCTCCACCACCAGCTTCACGTCCACCTCAAGCTCCTGTCCCGGGTCGATTACGCCTTCGCCGTCGACGTAACGCGGATCCACATCGTGCACGTCTTCCAGGCCGTTCGGCGGCTCTCTGGTGACGATGTCGATTTCGTCGGCAACGACGTTGTAAGGCGAGGTGTGGGTGAAGTTGTAGACGAACGACGGTAAGTAGACGGCAAGGAGCGCGAATAGCGCTGGCGGTAAACCCTAGCATTGGTGAGTTCGGAGTCCAACAAGCGAGTTCTCTAGCATTTCACTGACATGCGCCGGTATCTGCAAGTCCAAAGTCAGTTATCAAACTAAGCACCCGCCTTCCGGCGCAAAGTGAAGGTGTCTGTTTACCAATCTCAAGAATACGAAGGCACCTGCTCGTAAAGCCAGTGAGCTGATCGCCGTCACGTATCTTGCGACCGCGTTCATCTCTGAGCTAGCCATGATAACGATCAATGATGTTGAACATCAGGATAGTAAATGTCCATGATGTGCATCGCGTGGACACAGAGTAGACCGTTGGTCCGTTTGTTGCGGGTTGCGACACAACAACAATGACGGATGCCAAGACTGGGTTTCCGATTGTCACGTGCATTCACCCGGTTTACATATGGACCCAGTTGCGCAGAAGAAATTGTACGGCTGTGGTCCTGCGACGAGAACCAGCGCACGATGATCGTACAGTCTGTCTTATACTGCTTTCGAGTGTGACCGCATCGTTTTCGCACACCTCATGGAATGATTGGGAATATCGCTATGCCTGCAACGTTCCCATGCGATGGGCATCCTACATTTCAGTATGGTATGGCGTATGAGAAGGACACCGTCCAGAGCGCCGAAAGGACCGTCACCCGCCAACACCATTCGTGCCGCTATGAACGCTCGCAATGTCTTTCGCAGAAATACTCCTTGCTCATCCCAGTCTCGCCGCCTCACCCTCGTCATCCCACACACTGAGGTAGTCCACTTTCGGTTTTGCCCGTTCATCCTTCAACATCCTCGAGTCTTTCCGCACATCCTCGCCCTCGACCTCCAACCTCGCCTTGGGTTCTACCGCCTCCAGCACGAAGTGGTTGTCGCAGTGAGGACAGTACTCGTCGCTCTCATCGAACTCTTGCACGTCTTTCCGGAAGCATTTCTTGCACTTTTTGCACGCGAAGACCATCTCGAGCGCCTGTTTGAGCTCGTGCGACTGCGTGTCGGCGTGGCATTGGGCGCAGTCGAACCATTGTCTGCAGCAGGGACTTCGGATGGCGACCTGCGCGTTGAGGACGTGTTTGCTGTTGTTGAATCAGCAATGTGTTTGAGTACAATCACGTCAAGCAGATCGTTGTGACCTACCACATGGTGGAGGTTGGCGCGGAGCATGCAAGAAAGCAGTCTAAAGATGCGCGCACGACGCGCTGCAATCGATAACCGCAAAACGTAGAACGCGTGTAAGATTAGTAAGTCAGGGTTTTACTCCAGCGGTCGGAGCGGCCCGTTCGTGGCACGTTTCGCGTCCCACCCTGACCCTGGGCTCTGGGGTAGCGACGTGCCCGACGATGAATGTGATATGAATAGCACGAATGTCACAGACTCCATGTCTTCATGGCTCCCTCCAGTACTGGTGAATGTTGCTTGGGGCTAGCAAGTATATGGGCGGCCGAAGGCAAACACAGGAAGTAAAAACAATCGTTTGGTTGTCGCAACACCGAGCGTGACGGACTCTCTCCCCCTCGATCATTGCGACTTCCAAATACTCCAGCTACGAAGCACTCTCGCCTACTTTTTCGGTACACGAGCAGTCTTCCCAGTGTCCGGACAAAGAGGAATATCGAGGATATATGCAACCGTACTCTCGACAGGGTGCTATGGAGAGAGCAAACTTGGAGGCATCGCAGTGAGCAGCGCTACCGGGCGAGGCAGGCTAGGCGCTTGGGATATACGGTATCATGGAGGGTTTGGGAGATGGTACGGACGCGACGTCTATCAAGCCAGTATCTTCCTTGCGGTCAAGGTTCGAGAATCTGGGCAAGGACAGCGGACAGAAACCGATAGTGCCGGCGGAGCGTCGCCTGGTCCCGCAAACCGTTCATGATGCGCAGTGGGATCGGCGACCCAGCAACCAGGGTGGTGAGAGCGGTGTCCCTGCAACAGAGGCTGTCATTGACGGTCATGGGCATAGCCCGCTTGTTGCAGGGCTTCGGAAGCGACGACCAAGTCCTCCTAGGGCACGACCGCAGTCCATGGTCTCTGTCACCCCCTCACAGAAATCTCCACCAATGGTGACCGTGGACTCGCCTCGCTCACCAGGCAAGAATCTCTCGATTGACATACGCCTTGCGAGCCCCATGCAACCACTGATTCCACGCTCACCACGCGCTTCGCCGACGCGGGGACATGCGAGGACCTTAAGCAGGACTCCCACGCCAGCTTTGGAAGCACGTATGTCCGCATTCACTCACACAATCGAGACTCCGCCAAAGATCAATCTTGCCACCAAGCCAAAGCCATCGGAGGCGAACGTAGAAGCATCCACGTTAGATGGGCCGCCACCGATCAATCGTGCTGCAAAGCCCAGTGTACCGAAGAAGCCGGCGGTGCTGGCGCAAAAGATCAACGGCTTGGCGGCTCCAGAGACTACTGCTGACCTGACCGATCAGAGTGTTTCACCGTTCAACACGCCCCCGAGTAGCGTGGCCGTCTCGCCAGAAAGACGGGAGGATGTGATGTCGCAGCGCGCCCGCCATCACTCTGACGCATCATCCGTAGAACGCCGAAAGAGCAATATCAGAGCGTCGTCGTTTCCTCGTGAGCGTGCAACTTCCGACGCTTCGTTCGTCCAGCTAGTACGCGTCGATTCAGACGCCTCATTTGCCGATTCGGGGAGGAAGGGATCGAATGCTTCCTTTGTCGAGCCATCGTCCTTGCCAAACGAGTCATTCTCGCCTCCTCCAATCCATCAATACGCCGCCATCAAGCGCGAGCAGCAAGCGAACGGACTGTCTCGGACACCGACGATGCCTGCTAGGTATCGATCAACACACGCCAGAGATCAGATAAGGGCCGGCGACCTACCCGAAGCAGGGCCACGGCTTCCCGCACGGCCAGAACTTCAAATCAGATCGGGACGGACTAGTCCCACGAAGTATCACTCCGGACGGATGAGTCCGTCGAAGCTGTCGCAACAGATCGCAGCATCGAGATCTACAGACGGAATCAAAGGGGCAGCGACATTTGCCGAAAGTCAATCAAGCTACCAACGGATTCCCGCCTCCAAGCCGGTCCCGCGATCCGCACTTACGCAGGGCTTTGATCGCTCGACTCCGGCGCTGGCGGCCCCTGCTCCACCCGTACCACGAAGGTCGATCGAGAAGAGGCGAGAGATACCGCCACCCGGGCCCCCACTTGACGGTCATTCTCGAGAGGAAGAGGAGGACATTAACGTTGCGGAACCCTCAACAAATAGCTCCCTAGGACCGGCCGATTTTCCCGATTCTTCGCGAACGAATCGCCGACAGCCTCGTTACCGACAACGACCGTATCAGATACCCACGGATTATGACACGAGGCTTTTCGCCGTATGCGGCGAGACGGTGTGTACATCCGGCTACATCACGAAAGCCTGGAATGTCCGAACTGGGGAGCAGCTGCTTTACATGGCGCACAGTGAGAACGTCAAAGTGACGGCGATGATTTTCAAACCATCCGCTACGAGAGAAGAGGAGGGCAGACGGATCTGGCTTGGCACTAACATTGGCGAGCTTCATGAGGTCGATATCCCTAGTCAGACTTTGACGAAGTCGAAACCCAACGTTCATGCGCCTCGAGAGGTCGTCAATATATTTCGGCATGGCCCTGAAGTTTGGACATTCGATGCTGGAGGCGAGCTCCACGTCTGGAAGCCAGATCAGAAAGGTAGTCCCAGCTTGGATTCTCCGCACAAGATCTTCCGCGTCCAGTCACGCGGGTACACCTTCTCAATCGCGTGCGGGGAGCACCTGTGGCTGGCATTTGGGAAGGACATCCGAGTGTTCAGACCGAGTGCACGCTCAGACACCGAGTTTCCTGTCCTCCGCAACGCACTCTCGCAGCCTGGGACGGGCGACATCACTTCGGGCGCTACCCTCAGCAGTCGGCCAGACATTGTGTACTTCGGTCACTCGGACGGGAAAGTCAGTATCTACAATCGGCACGACTACTCGTGCGCCGCGGTCGTCGGCGTCAGCCTGTACAAGATCAGCTCGATGGTCGGCGTGGGCGACTACCTCTGGGCGGGGTATAACACCGGCATGGCGTACGTCTACGACACGTCCACGACGCCGTGGCGGGTTGTCAAGGACTGGCAGGCGCACGAGAAACAGATCGCCAGCATGATCGTGGACGCCTCCGCGTTGTGGACGATGGATCGGTTGCAGGTGCTCACGCTGGGGACGGATAACCTGCTGCGGATCTGGGACGGGCTGTTGGAGGAGGACTGGTTGGAGGCGCGCATGCAGGAGCACGATTCCGAGTACTGCCACTTCCGCGAGATTACGGCCGCGGTCATGACGTGGAACGCGGGCGCGTCGAAGCCGCAGTATCTCCAGCAGTCGCCGGACGACAGCCGCTTCCTGCACGACTACATGACCACGCGCGAACCGCCGGATTTCTTCGTCTTTGGGTTTCAGGAACTCGTGGATCTGGAGGACAAGAAGGTCACGGCGAAGAGTTTCTTCAAGAGCAAGAAGAAGGATGCCAACGAGCAGGAGCACATGTCGCACCAGTACCGCACGTGGCGGGATCACCTCACGAGGTGTATCGAGGATTACATGCCGGCGGGGCAATCGTACAGCTTGCTCCACACGGCGAGCATGGTCGGCTTGTTCACGTGCGTGTTCGTCAAATCCTCGGAGCGAAGCCGGATCAAGCACGTGCACAATGCGGAGGTGAAGCGCGGCATGGGCGGCCTGCACGGCAACAAAGGCGCGCTGATCTTACGGTTGGTGTTGGACGACAGTAGTCTCTGCTTCGTCAACTGCCATCTCGCGGCCGGGCAGACGCAGACGATCCACCGCAATAACGACATCGCCGCCATCCTCGAGGCCGAGGCCCTCCCCGCATACCCGCTGCCCAACACAACCAACAGCATGGCGCACGCGCAACACGGCGACGTCTTCAGCTCCGGCGGCGACGGCAGCATGGTCCTGGACCACGAAATCTGCATCCTCAACGGCGACCTGAACTACCGCATCGACACCATGGGCCGGGACACGGTGATCAAGCACGTCGCGCAGGCCAACCTCCCCCGCCTGCTCGAACGGGACCAACTCCTCTTGTCTCGGAGAAAGAACCCCGGTTTCCGTCTACGTGCGTTCCAGGAGAGCTCCATCACCTTCGCGCCGACGTACAAGTACAACGTCCACAGCGACGAGTACGACACGAGCGAGAAGCGGCGGGCGCCCGCGTGGTGCGATCGGATTTTGTACCGCGGGTTGGGCAAGGTGAAGATGGAGGAGTATCGGCGGTGGGAGGTGAAGGTGTCGGACCATCGGCCGGTGAGTGGGCGGTTGAGGGTGAGGGTGAAGCGGGTGGATGTGGAGAGGAGGGAGAGGGTGTGGGTGCGGGTAAGGGAGGAGTTTGAGGAGGTTCGGGGGAGGATTAAGAAGGCGGCGTTAGTATGACCGATATACGGTATCATAGTACGTACTGTACCGTGCTTGGTGGTCTTGAGAGTAGGTATCTTACCCAGTCTCCGTACCCCTGAACCCGGTGGTGAATGGCAATGTTGTTGTGTTTATCTGTATCGGTACATGTTAGTTCAGTGATCGAGATGGATCGATCTCCCGGGTTGACTTTGTGGAGAGTGTGGAGTAAGGGTCTTTGCTTTGGTGGTCGCGTGCTGGATCGATGAATTGATGATGCGGCGTGATTCAAGAACGTCGTCATGCATCGCTCACCATCGAGAAGAAGAATCGATACTACCAGCATCCATTGACATCCCATATCAACCTCACACAAAACCTCACCTCTTCCCTTCTCACACTTCCACCCTCCCCATAACCTCACATGTCGCTGAAGCTCCTCAAACCTTCACTCGCATCCCAATTCTACAAACCTTCCACCCGAACCACCACCCGAACCACCACTCTTATCCGCCCATCCCTCCTCACCACCCGCCCCTTCATCACCACCCCCATTCATCGCAGCATGGACGAGCACGAGGCCCGCGGCAAGCAAGCCATGCACCCGGACGACGGCTGGAAGCAGCGTCCCCCGTACCGCATCCATGACAACAACGACGACTTCAAGACGCGGTACGAAGCGAGCTGCCACTGCGGCAAGGTCAAGTACCAGCTCAGCCGCGAGGAGCCGCTGGACAGCAAACTGTGCCATTGCACGACGTGTCAGACGCAGCATGGTGAGCTACTCCACCTTTCAAACCATCCATCCGACCCACTGACAGAAGGATGTGCGTCTGCAGCCGCCCCCTTCCAATGGGCCGCCATCTTCCACAAAGACGACATCAACTTCTCCCACGGCCACCACGACTTGGAGTGGTACGACCCGACGGATAAGAGCATCGATCACAAACTCCCCTGCAAAGTCCGCTGTTCCTTCTGCCACAGCCCCATCATGGACGAAGGGAGGAACATGATCTTGCTGTTCCCCAGTTTGGTCCATCTCAAGACGGATCAGGACAAGGCGAACTTCAAGCCGAGGTAAACTTCCGTCTTCTCTCACATACCGCACTGCTTTCAACGTTACTGACGCTGGTGGGTGACAGATGCCACATGTTCTACGGCCAACGCGTCATGGACATCCCCGACGGCCTGCCCAAGTGGTCCGGGCTGAACAACGAGAGCGATCTCATCGAGGACAGCCCGCCGGAGGTGGTGCGCGAGTTTGAGCGCAAGCGCGAGCAGGAGCGACAGGAGAAGTTCAAGAAGGGCGAGAACAAGTAGATTCTCGACATCTGTTAACGCATGGTCTGCCTGTCCTTCGGATCGCCTGATAGTGGGAGGTGGTTGTGAATAGAACTACGGGCGAGGGAGGAACGCGTGCCTGACACGCATTTGTACTCATACACCAACGGGGCTGCAATAGTTTCGGCCAAATGCCATACAGAGGCACCAGAACACTGCACACTGCGCAAAGAGCACTCCACAATTCTCAAGCTTCAGTCTTTCCTGTGGAATAAACACAAAACCAAAAAAGATTAGAAACTTGTAACCCTCTCCCTCCAAATCTACGCGTCTGTCTCGTGACCTACTCATGATCGACCATGATCACGTTGACGACATTTCCACCGATGCGCGCGAAGGCACGGAACACCTCCAAGGGAAACAGACACACTGGGTGAGTGGCGTGGGTGAGCAGGAAAAACGCGGACTCGAAACGAACCATTTTACCTTGTGCTTGTCGTGGATGATCGTGAAGAAGAAGACGAAGAAGAAGAAGAAGAAGAAGAAGAAGAAGAAGAAG
>Ga0058704_10000084_pt1 | contig 47505 bp, 38 predicted proteins | sample AgamicMgSfe_FD_71363 | JGI IMG/M metagenome (GOLD analysis project Ga0058704, IMG submission 71363) | Agave microbial communities from Guanajuato, Mexico - Mg.Sf.e | ecosystem: Host-associated > Plants > Phyllosphere > Phylloplane/Leaf | place: Guanajuato, Mexico | collected 2012-05-30
CTGCCGTTCATGATGCAGACGTAATTCGGCCCGGGCGCGGAACCCTTGCACCCGCCGTCGACGACAAAGTGAGACCGGCGCTCCTCGAGCTCGCGCGTGATGTCCTGCGCGCGCGCGCGCGACGCCGCTTCGGCCCAGACTTCGAAGTCCATGGGCGCCGAGGCGATGTCGAGCGTGCCCTTGGGGTGGATGTGTTCGATGACGAGGCGTTCCGGGTAGATTTTGTGGCCGAGCATCACGGCGATCTGGGCTTTGCCTTCGATGGCGTTGGATTTGGCGGCGCACCAGCAGTCCGTCGCTTCGTCCCAGCGCGACAGAGCCACGATGGGTGGGTGGGGCTTGACCGCCGGTCCAAAGGCCCATTCGAACCATCCGCGGTTGGAAAGCTTTTCGAAGGTCGGGGAAGTCAGGTGGGGTAGGACTCGGGCTCCGAGGTTGGGCGAGAAGAAGTTGACCGTCGTCAACGCGTTTTGGCTGTTGATGACCTGGTTGACGTATGCCAGAGACTGGCCTTGCATCCTGGCAAAGAGCTTGCCGGGGAGGTTCTCGATCTGCTGATCGATCGCCGAGTCGACGCGCTGCGCGATCTGAGCCCGTACCCCTTCAAGCAACATTGCTTCGGCATTCTGCAGCTCAGTCTGGTGCATCCTCGAGATCCGGTCGTACATGTGCTCAAGTTCTGATTGAAGCACCGAGCTGGTGATGACCTGCTTGTTCTGCACGGCCCGCTCCACCTCCTCATTCGCCGAGCCATGAAGGAGGGCTTGAAGCTGCTCGTGGTTGTTCTCCAGAAAGCTGTCCCAGAGTGGCTTGCTGTCTCTGCCTTTTTCGGACAAGCCTTCAAACAGTGCTGGCCAGAAGTGCTCGGGGAGTGACCAATGGCCGTCGGAGCCTTCGACGACGATCGAGTTCGGTAGGATGGCCTTGATCTCCGCCAGGGAATTATCATGCATGATCAATTTCCTCTCAAGACGAACCAACCTTTTCTCGAGGTCGTCGACGCGTGCCAGAGTGATAACGTTGATCTGTCTCTGAGTGAGGTTGCCGGGCGTGACTATCTCGCTGAACGTGTGCTCGTACTTGTAGGCCAGCCACTCATTCTTAAGCTCTTCTTCAGTGGAGTAGTGAAAGGGGGGATTCTGCCGATAAAGATCCCATCCTACCCTCATAGATGAAGCGAAAGATTCCAGATTATGGCCGGCCGAGGGTACAGCGGCGATGACGAGCCTGAGACCGACGAGCAAGACGACCAGACAACCGATGAGGAAGATGAGACTCTTCAGTCCCTCACGCAGGACTTGCAGCACGTAGCGTGGGATCGTATGGGCCGTGACCTCCACAATCCCGGGCTCGAATCGCTGTCTGTCGTGGTAAGCGGCACCCTGGTCGAGAAACGTTTGAGTGCGATCGCCGATAGATCCTTGGGGCTGAGGTTGGGGGGGTCTACTGGCGGGCAGTGCATTCATCGCTGCCAGCACAGGTGGGGCGTTGAAGGCCTGTTGAAAGTCATTGACGCCACGCAAGTCGCTCTCTCCGACGAAACCTTGGGGCTGAGGTCGGGCGGGTGTACTGGCGGGTAGTGCATTCAACGCTGCCAGCACAGGTGGGGCGCTGAAGGCCGGGTGAAAGTCATTGACGCCACGCAAGTCGCTCTCCTCTTCTTCCGCCAGCGCCGGCAGGGCAGACTGCTCGCGTTTCCGAGGGCTCGTTTTCCGAGGACTCGTGGCCTTGAGGCGGCGGGCAGGCGTTTTGCTGCGCTTTGAGCGCATTTGCTCGACCTCTTCGTCGGCATCTTGGTCGGGCTCAACATAGTCGTCATCATGGTCCTCCGCCTGGGCTGATGGTGCCCTGCTGTCGGCTGGTCCGCCGGCATTTGCCGCACCTTGAAACGCGGCGTCGAAATCAGTTTCGTCCTGCGCGACTTGCGTGTGAAGTGTAGCTTTGCCTTTCGCGCCATAGCTGTAGCTGGCCTTTGTATCGAGTGCTGGTAGAGCGGTCTGTACGGGCGTTGGTTGACGTGATGACCTCGCCCTCGTCGTCGGTCCAGGAGGCGTCGCCATGGTGTTTAGCTCTCACGCCAATATTGGGTGGAAGCGCGGTCGGTAAGATGTTGTGTTGGTGTCGAAGGTTGATGTAGAAGAACTATAGATGTCTCGCGTGTGATGTGACGGCTAGGCCGCGCCAAGACCTTTTCGACAATCAGAACAGTTTGCTTTTGTCGTCGTCCATGCCCGCCGACAATAGACGGGGCACTCCAGTCGCCAATGGCTGGCTGGTGGCTTGATGTAGTCTATCGATGAGTGTAAATGGTGGTAGTGAAAAGCCCCAGCTTGCTCCTCACTTGTTGTCGGCTTTGTGGGTGTGTGTATGTTTGCAGGTGGTTGCATTCATTACAGTACATTCCATATGCACGTCTTTGTTGTTGATGAGTTGACGTTGGACGCGTCGGGAGTTCCTGCGCTAATGCACCCTTCCCGCAGAGCCTCATCAGAGAGACACTGCGGGGTGGTGGGGCTATACCAATGTCACGTGTACTACTGTTGTCGCTACACCGGGGGGTTGTGGACATACCATGAAGAGCCCTTCCAACACGGACAGACACGTTTCCGATGGTTGCCCTGAGACCCAAATGGACGGCATTCTGACTTGTAAATCGTGTATGAAGTATTTTATTTTGGCTTGAGGAGCCCCAGTCTACAAGCCACAAACCCCCCCCAGTCCAACACATCCAATCATCAAGTTCAAGATCACTCCTACTTCCGCTGCTGCTGCAACTTTTCCAGGAACTCCTTCGGCGGCTGCTGCCTGTACCCTTCCGGGTTGTTCTCCGTCCACCGCCACAGATCCGAGCAAGCGTCCTGCAGCGTGTGTTTGGCCTCCCAGCCCAGCTCCTTGTTCGCCCGGGTCGGGTTGGCGGTGAGGTTGAGGACGTCTCCGGCACGGCGGCCAACGACCTCGTACGGCAAGTCGCGACCGACGGAGGTGGAGAAGGCCTTGATCATCTCGAACACGGTGCTGCCTCGGCCGGTGCCCAGGTTCCACGCGCGGACGCCCGGGTGCTGCGAGCGGAGGTGGTTGAGGGCAACCAGGTGACCTTCGGACAGGTCGAGGATGTGGATGTAATCGCGGATGGCGGTGCCGTCTTTCGAGTCGTAGTCTGCAGCGTACGTTAGTGGGTGGACGGGGCTGCTGACATGGGGTTGAATCATGCTCACCGTCGCCGAACACGAGGAGCTTCTCCCGCTTGCCAACAGCCACCTGCGCGAGTAAGGGCAGAAGATTGTACGGCACACCCTGCGGGTCTTCACCCATGATCCCACTCGGGTGGCTGCCGGCCGGGTTGAAGTATCTCAACAACGCCGCGTTGAACTGCTGTCCATCCTTGCCCTCCTTCTTCGCCTTCGCTCGTTCCGCGTTGACATGGTCCGTGATCATCGTCTCGACGGTGAACTTTGTGTTGCCGTATGGGTTGGTCGGGCCAAGCGGGCACTCTTCGGGGATGGGGATCATGCCCTCGAAGCGGGTCGCGTCGCCGTAGACGGTCGCGGAGGAGGAGAAGACGATGTTGGTGACGTTGTGCTTTTGCATCGATCGCAGGAGGCAGAGGGTGCCGAAGACGTTGACGCGGTAGTACTCGAGCGGGATCTCGCCGGATTCACCAACAGCCTGCCTTTCGGTCAGCATTGCTTCCTTAGTGCACATCCCATTGGTTCTGCCTACCTTCAACGCAGCGAAGTGAATGACATTGTCGATGTCGGGATGCTTGTCGAAGACGGCATCCAGCTGCTTCTCATCCGTGATGTCGCACTTGGCGTACTCCGGCTTCTTCCCACAGATCAACTCGATCCGGTTGAGGACCTCGGGGTCGGAGTTGTAGGAGTTGTCGACGATGACGACCTTGTAGTCGGCTTGGAGCAGGGCGAGGGCGGTGAAAGAGCCAATGTAGCCGGTGCCACTACAACGATGGTTAGTCGATTACTGTTCGCCCTCGTCTCTGTCAATGTGTAGTCTCACGAACTTACCCTGTCACAAGAACGGATCCCACAACCATCTTGTCGATTTGTGGAAGTGCCGGGGTTTCGTCGAATTGTTATTTGTTGTCTCCTAAACCCAGTGGTTTCGTTGGAAAGTGGCTTTCCTACACTTTTATATCGACACTCCCAATGCCCCTCCCGAGTCCCGCCACGAGCTCAAGAGTTCCGGCGGCTGACATAAGGCTGAACGAGGGACTCCCGATCAGATCCGGGATGTGGACGAGTGATATCTCCACATTCCGTCTTATCACGTGACGGTTGCGTACGATGCTGAGATGCTTGCCTTTGCGACGTCTCTCAAGAGTCTCAACGAGGTGGAGATCGCGGGAGACGCGACCGAGAACACTTGCGGACGTCGATAGACTCAAGTTCGTGTGCGAAGATCCGGCGGTGAACGGCAAATGCTACAGCACATCAACCTGGCATCCCTTCTCAAGGCTCAACGGCCTTCTACTACTCTGTACTCGATTATCCAAGGCCGGATAGATGTTTGAATTTGGCAATGGAGGTTGAGCGCCAAATACTCATTCTCAAAGCCGGTCTCAAATACCTGATCATCGCTTTCGAGCCCTCGGTCCTTCGTTGGGGTCTTATGAGCGTAGAGGCATACGATAGCAGACACACCTAGTGCACCGGGCACGATGGATGCTGATACTAATGTTCTCAGGCTCCTTGTCGGCCTCTCCGAGGTGAGACAATCTTCCGCCATTGGATTGGGCATTCTGCATCGTCCGCAGCTTTCGGCCCTGACGTCTTTTTTCCCACACACCCCAACCGCGTGGAGAGGTTTCGTTCTGGGTTGAAGGCTACGTAGAAGGGTAGTCCGTCATCTTGCAAGACATCCATCGCCGTCCTTCAGGGTTATTCCTCCGACTACGGACCGATAGGTGTAGCACCAGACTCAGTAAGAGATCAACGCTTCATTGCAGCTTCAGGGTAGGAGTGAAGTGGGTTCAGGTATGAATTCCATTATCGTTCTTGCAGACCCGGGAAAGGCCAGGCAAAGGTTGCGAGAGGGTCTCGAGGGGAAAGGCTCAATGGCCGGTGGTGAACAGGCTCGATTGAACATGCCCAGCGAAACGCACTCTCCGGATTCATAGTCCTGGATTTTTTGTAATATTAATGTAGGCACGCCGTGCTGTCAGAAGGCTACGACAGAATGTAAGCCTCCCAGTCGCTGTATGGTGAGCAAGGATACAAAGGTAGGAAGCCTGAAGAGGAAGCCTGAGCTGGAGATTGGCATCGCCTCTATCAAGCCGTACCATTGATCTGGGTACATGTATTCATTCGAGGTTGTTGATGAACAGGTGGAGTACGTGTTTTGTACGGGGGGCAGGTATTGTATATAGTAGACGTCACGTGCAGTCGCGCCTGGTTGGCCTCCCAACGCACGTCATGGCTCCACACTAGCCCATCTGCACGTGCGCTCATCATCAATGGATTGCAGACCCAACACAGCGCAACTTGGCACCAGCATCAACATTCGCATCACACTCAAGAACATTCAGAGATGCCACCCAAACGTCGCAGCGCAGGCGCGCGCACAACACCGACGAGTCAGCAGGCAACGCTGTCCTTCCACGGCAAACGGAATAAAGTCACCAAACCATCAGCAGCACAGCGTGCGAAAGACGCGAAAAAGGACCCTGCGCTTGTGGAAGACGTTGTACGGACAGAGATCAAGGCGGAAGGAGAAACGGACCTTGTAGAGCCAACAACAGCTGAGAAGGCTATCGAGCAGCAGGTGGAGGACGAAGCCAGCCGGCTTGATACGGCGCGCGATCCGATCCAGGCTGGTCATCGTGCAACCAAGACGGAGGATGTCCTCGGTGGTCGGGCACTCCAAAGCGATGCGGGCGCAGTAGGTGGCGCGGGTTCCGGCTGGGTTGGCGATGAGGAAGCACAAGCAAAGAAGATCACCGAAGCTCAGATCAGGAGGTACTGGCTGGCAAAAGAGCAGGAAAGACTGGCGCCGCGAGTGCACCAGCAGGACCTCACCCTGCATGAAAAGGTGCTGAGGGAGTGGGATATGAGCGGGCAGTATGGCGTGAGTGTTGATCGTACTTCCCTTCCTCACACAACGTGAGAAGCTAACTAGATCAATAGCCTTGCATCGGCATCGCAAGACTCAAGCGGTGGAAGAGAGCGAACATGCTCGGTCTGAACCCACCGAAGGAGGTCTTGGCAGTGCTGTTGAAAGGAGTGGACAGTGGCCACATCAAGACGCAAAGGGCGTACGTGGACGAGTTGATGAGCTCGAGGTTCATCGAGACGTGAGCGTGTTGCTACGGTCTTGACATGAATTGTTTAATGGCGTTCGTTGGATGGAATCACTGTCTGGTTATGAGGGGATGGTGGAAACAGGATTGATGGCGTTTGGAGAGGACGTCAAAATCGCTACATGCTCCGGGTGTTTGGCCGGGGTTTCAGAATCGTCGATACCTACATGGACCGTATTTCGCGTTACTACAATCATCGGTACCTATATTCATGTTTGGATTACATGTACTGTCTGTTAGTTCCACATTCAGCCTGCATTTGAGGTCGGCGCTACTGCAGAAACACCGGGAAGATCACCTCCTGCTCGACCTCACTTCGTCCCAAACATCCCACATGTACACATCTTTCAAAGACTAGAATGGCAGTGAACTCGCTACTGACGCGCTTCAAATGCGACAAGCTGCTAAACCAAGACCAAGGCGGCCGGCGCATCATCCTGCAAGGCACCATCAGCGGCGAGCCCGCCCTCCTGCTCGCAGAGCGCAGCGCCTTCGACACGAACCTCAATTACCTCAAATCCTTCTCTCGCCTGTTAGCGCACGTGCAAAACCTCGGCGACAACGACATCTACAAATGGTACCTCGCCAACAGTCTCCCGGACAACAGTCTCGACCAGCCCACGCCACCGGATCTCAAGATCAATCTCATCTACCCGTGCACGGCGAAGCACATTCAAAAGTACTCGCCCCAGCAAAGCCGCTCCGTGACCGAGACGCCCGAGGTGTACAGGAAGCATGTCCGGCCGTACATGAGCCGATGTCGCGAGCAAGGCCGACTGGACTGGGTCTTCAACATCATCGAGGGCAGGGCGGAGCAGGAAAACGTGCTCTATCGCTCGCGAGAAGCGGACAAAAGGGATGATTTCCTCTTGTTACCAGACTTGAACTGGGATCGCAAAATCGTCGGCGGACTCCATCTCCTCGCGCTCGTGGAGCGCCGGGATCTCTGGAGCGTGCGCGACCTCCGGAAGAAAGACGTCGCCTGGCTTCGCCACCTACGCCACACCCTCACCGCAACCGTCTCTCAGCTCTACCCAGAAGTAGGAGGGGACATGCTGAAATTCTACGTCCACTACCAACCGACCTACTACCATTTCCACATCCACATCACGCACGTCGATCTGGACCCCAGCGCCACGCAGGCGGTGGGTAAAGCGCTGGGTCTCGATGATGTGATCAGCCGACTGGAGACTATGGACGGAGATGAGGAAGCGGGAATGGCGGGTGTGGAACTCACGTATACGTTGGGGGAAGCGAGTGAGCTTTGGACGGAGATTCTCTTGCCGCTGAAGGAAGGGCGGGAGCCGGGTCAAGCGAGTGCTGGTCAAGGTTGATCGATACCAGCGATACCATCCTCACTCGTTTCAGATACGGAATTCCTTCTACGTGCCAGCATGCTCTCGGAAAGTTGCCGTGATACTTTCCCACCTTTTCGCGTTCTTGCTGCGAGGCTCGGGATGCGCAGTGGGTGGCTGCACAGCAGCGCTTTCCATCAACAATGAAGCAACACCACACCACCGTCAGAAGAACAGCTAACGAGGAGCTTCTGATCAGACCCAGACGTGGATGGGTACTATCTACCATATATGGTCAGCTGCGAGCGGGGTTTGGGCAGTAAGGCAGCCGTCTCTTGTGCGAGAATAAGGTAGGCTCACATTGTTTTCCGGGCCTTGTCAATGGCATCGAGTGATTAAGATAAATGTGGGCGAACGGAAATGATTGCGTATCACAGCAATGACAACATTACACTCCTTGTCCGATGCTGGTTCGGAATAACGAGCCTTGAACAATTGAGAATGGAGTTGGAATGTGAACTCTTCATGAGGTGCATGAAAGCTGACTATATACCGTTGTCCGTCCCAGACTCCATGTCGCGATATTTAAAACCTCAGAGCGATCGTGGCAGGATGCGAGGGATTGGCAGAACTGTCCCCTTCACCTGAACCAAAGGAGAGACGCATGGTGTCGAAGCCAAGTGTTTTCTGGCTCCATATTCGTCAAAACATCGCGAGAGTCGCGATTCTGATGGCGCTTATTTCGACTTTCTCTTCTTTCTTTCTTTCTTAAGTCAGAGGGATCGGACATCCGAGATTTGTCAACTGGGTGCCGAGTTTCTTGACCACGAACGTGAGCGCATCGACCGTAGGGGTGAGCACACCGTTGAGCGAGCTGGGCACCGGGCCGGTGGCGAGCTGGTAGAGCAAACACGAAGTGTCCTTGGCGTTGAGGCTCGCCGACAGGGTGCCGTCCTTGATGGCGCCGAAGTTGAGGGCGTCGAAGGAACCGTTGGCCGTGTTGCCGCCGAACAGGACCGGGTTCTCGAGGTACATGGCGAGGATCTCGCGGGTGACGTCGGTGTTGGAGTAGGGAGTGGTGCGCGGGGTCCAGTTGTCCGGGATGCGCTCGGCGGCGAAGCCCCAGGTGCCGTCGGCCTTCTTCACGGCGCCGAAGAAGGGCGCGACGGCGGCGAGGTCGGGCTGGTTGGCGTCGGGGCCCGTGCCGGTGGGCATGAGCTCATAGAGAAAGGAGGCAGCGCCGTACAGCAGCAGGGTCAGGGGGCCGAAGAAGAAGTTGGGGTTCTCCACCTGCGACTGGTGCCAGCGCTGGTTGCGGTAGAGCGAGAGGCCCTCGCGGTTGAAATTGCTCTTACAGGTCTGGTCCATCATGCCGAACAGGGTGCCGTTGAAGCTGAAGTCGTCGCCGTTGTGGGTGAAGAAGTCGTTGCGGGTGAGGGACGAGTCGGACTCGAACTTGTTGTGCCCGTCGAGACCTGGCTCGGAGCCGGTCAGGGCGGGGTTGACGGACGTCCGGGTGGTGGCGTCGCAGCCAATGGACAATTTCTCGGTGACCAAGTCGCCGTCGGTCGTGGTCAGACCGAGGACGGCCAGCAAGTTGGCAAGGTCGTAACCCACGTTGTAGACATTCTGCTGGGCATCGACGAGCTCGTTGTAGGTAGTGATGCCGTCACGAGCAAGGAAGCCGTGGTTGGCCGCGGCATTAAGACCGGGGCATCTGTTGAGTAAGTCAGTGACCGAAACGTTCCGAGTTGAGGACTTCATGCTCACGGTCCACGGATGTCGTTCTTGCCCGGAGCTTGGAAAGCATGGGCCTTGTCTTTCGGGTCCGGCACGATGTAGCCACCCTTGCCGTTGCCCGGAAGGCCATTCTTGGCGTTGTTGTAGGGATATTGGGACGTGACGGGTGCGGCAGGCACGTGGTTGGGATTGAACGGACACGTCGACGGGCCTCCTGCACCCTCGCCGGTTTGTTGACGTGCTCGCAGACGGCGGTGCTTGAACAGTGACGAGTCGACGCCAGGTTGGTCCGCAACCCATGGGAAGGCGTAGGCTCCTGAGATCAGGAGAGCGCAGGCGACAGATTTCATGTTTGTAGAAAGGAAGAGGTGATGTTGGCGGAAATGAGGGTGAGAGATTGCCGTTCTGCCCGATGCGATACTCGGTCGAGCGTGCCAGTTTTATGGATGTGCCATGGCGGGGATGGACGAACGGACACCGAGGAACTTGCCCAGCGCGCAGCCCATGATGGCATGTCGATCACCGACTGTGGCGTGGTTCACCACGGTGGTTTCCTCTTAGTGTGCCGGTATGTTCAATCGGGGGATGGCAATAGTAATGGCGCGTATCCTGGTTGGCCTCCTCTTTCCTCCCATCAAACCCTCGACCACGGTCATTTCGATTTCCCCGCACGGCGCTGCGGAGTAGCAGCAACTTTGGTGGTGGTGTTTGCTGAAATACATGTATCTCCCTGAATCTAACGGGAGACAGTCCGGCCAGAGATGCCTCGGTACGAACCGGCAGGGTGGGTTGCCGTGGCCCGTTAAGCAAATGATCGACAGTAAGCTTCTTTTCGCTTGGGTGGGTTCGACATCTGCGCGGGGCCCCAACCTTGACTTGTTGTCCAATCTCATACGTGCGCATTTGGTGTTTGACGCTGCAGGCACGCACCAATGCCTACGGTTAGAATGGTCACCCCGAACGGCCCATGACATTCTTCATGTGTGTTCAGGCTGCTCGGTCGTGTTGGTGTGTGCCAGGTGAACGCAACGTATGTCTCACCCACAAGTACCAGAAGATGGGCGCGCCGCGAAGAGCTCCTACAGTTTTCTGTCAGTATGTATCTTCTGAAGAGACAAGTCCAGCGTCCGTCTGCTGACGTCGAAATCTGTGTTGGGTTCACCAGCATGCCGAGGCAGCCACCATGACTGTCTGCCTATTCCCGATGCGTCTACCGCTGGCTGCGATGACCTTAAGCCGACGAAGTAGGACTCGGGAGGGTGCAATTACATGTACTGTATGGGGCAAAGCGCCGCCATGATCTCCACCTGCAGGCTTGACCTATAGGCTTGGGGAGTTACTTTTTGCTGGTGCTCAAGCGGCCAAGGTGCGGCCGGTACAGTGATGGTTGGTTGTGTCCATCACAAGGTAAGCCCGAGGAAGTGGTAGCTACTCTCTGTTTGTCACACCTCATGGGGATGAGGCTGTGTCCTTCGGATCTCTCGAATGCCGCATGACATTAAGTCACGGGCCTGTACATCGCAAGGCGAGGCGAATAATACCTCAGCAACGCTCAAAGACGCGATACAAGCCCTTCAGGTTCGCCACCTCCACCGTGCCTCTGAGCAAGCTCCTCGTCGCAACAAGCCTGGCCTTGAAAGCCGGGAATAGTACGTCCTCGATCGCGCGATGGAGCTCGCCGCGTCTGCCTTTCACGTCCACGTCGAGTCCTTCCTCCTGGCCAGGCTCAGCCGGGAGCGCTTCCGGCACGTAAAAGCTCGCGAGCTCCCGCAGGAAACTTTGAAAACAGCCTTTCTCGTCGTTCCAGTCGACGTGGGGCCCGAGTCTGAGCAAGAAGTTCGGCAGCTTTCCAAGCGAGGGCATGTAGCCTTTTGCCAGCAGCGGGATGGTGAGCAATTCGCCCTCGGCCGTGATCTCCAACGAGAAGTACTCTCTCAGCATGTCACGCCTCGAGATGAGTTGCTCGGCCACAGCAGGGACGACCTCATCCCAGTCAAAGTCAATATCTTCCGGCTCTAAGGCTCTTGCTTGGGTAGCGCCGATCTCCAACAACTTCCGGAGACTGAGAGGCGGATTGAATCGGATCGCGCCGTAATTGCCAAAATCCGTGAGCCCCAATTGGTAGAAGTACTCCGCAGCCACCATGCCGTAGTCGACGAGGAAAAGTTTGACCCCGCCTTGGATGGCGGCGATGCGCTTGCGGTCGTCGACGATGCCGACAAACGTGTGATTGGCGTAGATGTCCGTGAGCTCGTTGTGCATGTTCTCACGCACCGAGGCTCGCAGCTCCTTGATCGTCGTGAGGCGGCAGATGGTAGGCCCCCGGGCTGTGTATTCATACTCCATGCCGTCAAAGGTGGGCTCGCGCGATGGTGATGATGTACTCTGCGCTTGAGGTAGCATCGTCGTGATCTTACGGCTTTTGGCGTCTGTGCGCACGAGGTTGTTCCCGTACGGTTTCTGCGTTGCTGGCTTGGCTGTCGATACGCGCTGTGATGCCCCTCTGGTCGCATCGTCGCCGCCTTCTCCAGACTGTACGTTGGCTTTGGCGATACTGGGTGTCTTGCCGCTACTCAACAGGCTCTGCGTCATGAACGTCCTGCTTGTGTCGACTCTGCCGAGTCGAGTCCGGATCTCGTCGCAGATAATCTCGGTAATTTCGTCCTCGTTCAGGAAGTTGACCTCCCGCTTGGTCGGATGTACATTGACATCTACCCGTGCCGGATCGATCTCCAGACTCAGGTACACAAATGGCTTCCCACCTTTTGGTAGAAACGTCGAATACGTCTGTTCGACCGCGCGCTTGATCGCGGTAGATTCCACGGAGCGATGATTGATGAAGAGAAGCAGAGTCGTCCGCTTCGCACTGTGGTTAGCGTTGCTCACCAGCCCATCTGCCTTGACTCCATATTGCCCGTGCGAGATCTCGAAATCGATGAGCTCATTTGCGATCGCGCTGTTATGAACCATGCGGATCCTGTCCCTCACGCTCGCGTTCGCAGGCACCGCAATACCGGCCCCAGCCTCGCCGTGCTTCTTGCACGAGAACGCGACGGCTTTGCAGTGTACCGCATACTTCCCTACCAGCTCCGCTATCTTGGCATACTCCTCGCTGGCCGAGCGAAACGCACGCCGACGGGTAGGCACGTTGTAGAAGAGATCCTCCACCGCGATCTGCGTGCCTTGCCTGCCTGCACATGCTTTCGGGTCTGCACTTTGGCCAGGCTTGGCGGGAGCCAGTTTGCCACCTGCATAGTGTGCTTTCCACGCACAGCTGGAGTCGGCGGTCTTGGTCGTGACCGCGAGATGGGCGATATGACTGATACTGGCCAGAGCCTCGCCGCGAAAGCCGTACGTTCCGATGCTGGTGAGGTCCTCGAAAGCTTTCAATTTGCTGGTCGTGAATCTTTCGCAGAGGATAGGCAAGTCATCCTTGTTGATGCCGCACCCATTGTCTGTAATCTGCAATAGCTTCAGGCCGCCGTCCTTGACCAGGATTTCCAGTGAAGTCGAACCGGCGTCAACAGCATTCTCGATCAGCTCCTTGAGGGCGTGGACAGGTGCGACAATGATCTCGCCGGCCGCAATCTTGTTCACGACATCCTCGTGTAGCGCGCGTATGCGGCGCGGCGGCTCGATCTCGTCAGCTTTGCGCTTCGTGCCACGCGGTGGCGAGGAGGTCAGGGCATCTGACATCGTGGCCAGTATTATCGCAGGACCTTGCGTCAGTGCCTTGGTTCAGAGGTACCGTTGTGTTGTCACGTTGGCGAGTTGTCGCCTTGCTGGATCGCAGCATCAACTATCATCAATCCACTCGACGTGAGGTTGACGCGCCACGCCAGATGTTTCTGATTGGCTACCTGATCGATCGCGCTAGCGGACGTCTATACTCAACACAAAAACAACCCGACGCTTCTGCTTGGCGATCACCACAAGATGCATGTATCTCTAGACGCGATGCTGGAGAACATGTTCCATCAACGCGAATCTGTACTGATGCAGTACCTAATGCGTACCTACTAGTGTCCGCTATACTACACGACATGGAGTTCGTTTGCTCTGAGCACACCATTCTCAGCACCCGTTCCACCGTCGAAAAAGCGAGCGCGTCGGTACGTGTACCGCTCACGTCGAGGTGGGCTCGTCAAAAGCAGTGTAGAGCATGGTGATGCTCCAAAACATCCGGCCATCATTCCGAGTTGCTTCGTTGAATCAAGTCGCGGCAAAATAGGCCGATTCTTACGGCTCTTGCTTGCGCAACGATTGAGAAGCTGGGAGAGAGTAAGCGAATCTGGCACGAGCAGAATTGTCATGTCGTACTCACGGTAGTTGTAACATAACTTGCCGTTCCATGCATGATCTCAGATATGTGGCTCGGTGTTCAACGTAAATCAAAGCGTGACGCTTGGGTAATCCGGATCGATGGTTAGTCTCGTTCCGACATCTCACCGTCAACCTATCACCCATGCATCCAAGGCATAATGCCCTCGATGATATGACTTGGAAGACTTAAAGCGGTAGAGGTCAATGCGAACTGGCAGGCTTGAGCCGTCCACGAAGTCGCCTCATCATCCATCCTCTGGTCCTCGGCTACTCTGGGCTTTCGGTGGCTTCCTGGTCCTCTTCTACTTCCTCATCTCCTGCTTCTCCTTCGTCATCCACCTCCATTGCCTCGTGGTTGGCGCCATTTGTCGCTTGCTCCTCTTTGGCTCCGCCTAAGTGTCGGTCAAGCGTCCCTTGTCCGACAGCCCGGCCATTGGACTGCTCAGCAGAAGGTCCACCCTTCGCCTGCTTCTGCTTGAAGCGCTTGTAGGTCGTGGTCCTGGGTACGACATCCGTGAGGAATTCGAGGTTCTCTACGCGGGCTACTGCGTTTGCTGTGCAATCGTCAGAGAACGCTCCCACACGAGCATCAGGGCACGTCCGGCAGCTTACCGACGTCGCGATATTGCACATTCCGCCTCGGTTTGCGCTCGGACTTGACGATGTTGTAGCTTTGCTCAACCAGGTGTTGCAGGAACATTTCGGTCGCGACGGTGATCATGAAGGCTGCATTGTTGGAGCAGGTGCCGATGTCTTCGTCTGCGTTGATGATCTTCTTGACACGTGCGACTGGACCACGCTTTAGCATGTACATTCACCCATCTGGCCAACAGCCGATCGACTTACGAGGCAAAGCGACGGTGCCTGTGATCTCCTTGGCTGGGGCGATGGGCGTGTTGTTGTACGGCATAGCTTCGTGCCTCCAGATATGCAGTAGCTTCTTCCGATAGAACGTCTTCGTACGTGGTTAGATTCAGCACGGTAAACGAGTGCAACGTGTCGTGAAAGACTCCGCTCCTGTGAGAAGTGTACCGTGTGATGGACACGACGGAGGGACGTCGGAATTGGCGAGCTTCACATGCCGATTCCTCCCTCAGGCATCAACAAAGGGACGACTCGGGTCCATACCAACACCTTGAACGAGCTCGTTGACTTGCGCGTTGATTCAGGAAATCCATCACCTGGTACGCGACTACGGTATTGGTCCAAAAACACAGTGTCGGCGACAATGCGATGCGCCTGAACCGAAGCGACATGCGATGAACCGCCGAGTCAGCTCCATCTCCATCCACGAACCCGCTCCTCCCACCCGGCGCTCGAGCTATGCCACCTCGGTCTCTTCTCGCAATGCAAACCTCACCCGTCGCCTGTCTGCACTCTCCACCATCGAGCAAGGCGATCCCGCGCCGGTGTCAGCAGCAGATGTCACGGTCGCCGAGGAGATAGCGGAGATTAAGCGATATGAGGACTTCACCACCATTGACTGGGTGCAAGACGCGGCGCGTGAGAACCAGCGACGCAAGGCTCGGCGACAGGAGCGCGCGGGCTTTTTCGAAAGGGAGGGTAGCTTGGGCTGGCGAAGGACGGTGTGGGAGGCGTATGATGCGGGTCAAGGCTGGATCGTGGTCACTCTCGTGGGAGCGGCGATTGGTGTGAATGCGGCCTTCCTCAACATCGTCACGGAATGGCTATCCGATATCAAGCTTGGCTATTGCACGACCGCGTTCTACCTGAATGAGTCCTTCTGCTGCTGGGGCGCCGAGGGAGGATGTCCGGAGTGGCGGCGCTGGAGCACCTTCTGGCCCCTCAACTATCTACTGTACATCATCTTTGCAGGCCTGCTGGCATTCTGCTCGGCTCGCCTGGTCAAGTCTTACGCTCCTTATGCCGCTGGATCCGGCATCAGTGAGATCAAATGCATCATTGCCGGCTTCGTCATGAAAGGCTTCCTGGGATTCTGGTCGCTCCTCATCAAGACACTTGCTATGCCGCTTGGCATTGCCTCTGGCCTCTCGATTGGCAAGGAAGGACCGAGTGTACACTATGCCGTGTGCACTGGCAACGTCATCTCCCGCTTCTTCGATAAATACCGCCGCAACGCAGCCAAGACTCGAGAGATTCTTTCCGCATGTGCCGCGGCTGGTGTGGCCGTGGCATTCGGCAGTCCCATCGGCGGCGTGCTGTTCAGCTTGGAGGAGATGAGCAACTACTTTCCGTTGAAAACGATGTGGCGGTCCTACTACTGCTGTTTGGTCGCGACCGCAGTGCTAGCAGCTATGAACCCGTTCCGCACCGGGCAGCTGGTCATGTTCACCGTCAAATACGATCGCAGTTGGCACTTCTTCGAATTGCCATTCTACATCCTTCTCGGCGTATTCGGAGGCCTGTACGGTGCTTTTGTCATGAAGTGGAACCTGCGTGCTCAGACCTTTCGAAAACGGTACCTTTCGAAACACCCCATCATCGAAGCCACCATACTTGCGCTTGCCACGGCTGTGCTTTGCTACCCTAACATGTTCTTGCGCATCGACATGACAGAGAGTATGGAGATTCTCTTCCTTGAATGCGAAGGCGGACACGACTATGACGAGCTATGCGACAGGAACAACCGCTGGTCGATGGTCTTCACGTTGTTCTGCGCTACGGCACTTCGCATCTTTCTTGTTATCATTTCATACGGGTGCAAAGTGCCCGCAGGCATTTTTGTTCCTTCCATGGCCATCGGAGCCTCCTTTGGCAGGATGATCGGCATCATGGTTCAAGCTTTGCACGAACACTTTCCGGAAGCTGCGTTTTTCGCGGCTTGTGAGCCCAACGCTCCGTGCATCACACCAGGCACGTATGCCTTCCTTGGCGCTGGTGCGGCACTGAGTGGCATCATGCACATCACGGTGTCCGTGGTGGTTATCATGTTCGAGCTGACCGGCGCACTGACATATATCCTACCCACAATGATTGTCGTCGGCGTTACCAAAGCTGTGGCGGATCGATGTGGTAAAGGCGGTATTGCAGACCGCATGATCTGGTTCAATGGCTTCCCGTTCTTGGATAACAAGGAAGAGCACAGCTTTGGCGTGCCAGTCTCGCAGACCATGACCGCCAACCCTACTATCCTGCCCGCCCGGGGCCTCACTTTCTCCGAGGTTGAGAAGATTCTGACTGAAACCAAATATCAGGGGTTTCCCATCGTCGATTCCCCAGACACCAACATCCTCCTCGGCTACATTGGCCGCACCGAGCTACGCTACGCCCTTGACCGTGCGAAACGCGAGCAGGTCGTCTCTACAAACGCAAATTGCTCCTTCCACCCTGCTGAAGGTCCCCGTCCAGCCACCACGCCCTCACAAACCACACCGGCCGTGACGTTCGACGACATGGTCGAGACGGCCGGGGCAACAAACGTCGACTTCTCCAAGTTCGTCGATCCGACACCGCTTGCCGTGCACCCGCGGCTACCCTTGGAGACCGTCATGGAACTCTTCAAAAAGCTCGGTCCGCGAGTGATCCTGATCGAGCATCGCGGGCGTTTCGTCGGCCTCGTCACGGTCAAGGATTGCCTGAAGTATCAATTCCAGGCCGAAGCGCACGAGAATCTGAAAGAGGACACGGGGCTCAAGGAACGGCAGGAACGGCTATGGGATCTTATGAAGTTGGTTGGGAACTGGCTTGGCGATAGAATTGGGAGGTACAGTGGCGGACGTTTACGATTGGGCGATGGTCGCAGTCCGCCACCCTCGGCAGGCAGTGACGGTAGAGTGGAGCATCAGCTGCATCGCGAGCATGAGGTGGAATTAGAGGATAGGAGAGAGGTATTATGAATACATAGATCGCTTCGTGCTTGCCACTTCTGGAATAATTCACGCATTCCCGCATCCCCCTGATCTTCTTACTGCCATTGCTCATTTGTGGGAGATTACTCGCCCGCGGCCGATCAGCTCAGCAAATCGTGACCGTGAGGCCACTCGCACACCATGAACTCCTTCCAGATCTTCGCGTTCTGCTTGGCCCGACGCTTGGGCCTATTGCTTAACGCCGCTTCTTTGAAAGCCCAGCACGCACACATCTCCATCAGTTCGCCCAGGAACCCAATGCCGTCGAAAGTGGGGGATATAGTGGAGCCCAGCTTGGTGAACAACATGAAGACAACCTCTTCCGCCATTAACTTGCGGAGCTTCGAGCTCGGAGCTGAGCTCACCACCGCTTCTCCGATCGTACCTTTCCTCGGCCTCCGTTCAGAGTATATGGCGAGAAGGGCAAACATCGCCTCGTCCTGAAACCTCGGGATATCGTACTTATCACCCAACACCCAGCAGCGGACCGCCACCAGGTCGCTTTTGACCAGCAAGTCGTCTGGCTGCTTGCGATGCATGATCCAATATAGGAGAACGCGCCAAGCCCCGACGTTATCGTCCGGGCAGTACAGCCGGCCTTGCTCGCCTTCCTTGAACGTGTCCGCTTTCAAGCATCGAGTGAAGTAGGGGGAGACGCTCTCGAGAAGCTTCTGTTGTACCAAATACGGCTCCGTGCCTTTGTTCTGGCCTACGTGGATCTCGATGAGGCGATCGGCTTGCAGGCTTCTGCGAGTCGCTTGTCAGCGGTAATGTCAGTTTACTAGATGATATACTCACTTGGCAAGCTCGACGGTCGAAGCTTCGGGTCTTGCAGCTGCCATGTTTGTTGGTTGTTGTAACGTTGTTGATAGTCAGAGGCTGCTATGAGAGTTGACAAAGAGCCTCGTGACTGTCACATATGAAAGTGATGGAGTGAAGGGCTGAATGGTCTGGATCGTGAGTCTTTTTCAATCGAAGGGTGGCACTTGTTCATTAGTGCGCACAGAAGGCTCTATATGTGAGTGTCAACGCCTTGAACAATTCGCAAAAGCTGAGATCGTATTTCACGCGCTCGCACATGCTTCTGGGAACGGCTCAGAAGACGACACTGGTTCCACTTACACGAGACCTTCAGTCAGAGCCCGTCTGGACACAATAGTAAAGCTTGTGGCACTCCAAGGCGTTAGACAATCCACTGGAAGGACGTCCCAACTCACGGCACGTGTTCAGGTCAGCTGACTTGAACGTAACGCTGGGCATCCCATTCGATGAAAAGAGTACCAAGACCGCCTGATCTTTTGTCGGGTTATTGAAGTTTTCGAAGTCTGGATTGGTAGACACAGCGGAGCCGGATGTAATTTTGTCTTGATGTGGGTGGTATGATCACCTGAATGGCCTGTGGGAAGACGTCAGTTGTAAAACGTATCAGGAGGCGAAAGGTGCGTTCACTTTGCCAGCGTCTCAGGCGCAACCTCATCCTCTACAGCCTTCTCTAGCGTGGACTCGCCCGGAAAGGGCTTGCTCACCGTCGAAAAAGATGGAAGTGTGAGATCCCGTACGATGGCAAATGGTTGATTTGCTGAAAGCACAACCACAAAAGCCAGTCAACCAGAGAGGCGAGCCCTACCGTGGTACCATTTACGGTCTTCTCGCTGGCGCAGAGATAAATAGAGATCATGACAGATCCAAAAAGAACTCACTGCGAACAAGCTCAGTGATGATCCAACGCCACAGGATGGTATTCAGTGTTCAAAATATGACGTCTTCGTCGCCTTCATCACCCAGCACGTTCTTCCCGCCTTCATCACCATTCTGCTGCGCGTTCTCCTTATCACTATCCCGCCTCTCGGCCGCTTTCTTCTTCATCGCTTCCTCCTCGCTCGCCTGCGCCCGCTCTTTGACACCCTTGACTTTCTTCAGCCGGAAGAACTCTTCTCGATCCAGCTCGTCGAGTTCGGAGTTGATGTACTTGATCGTGTTCTCTGTCCGTGGAATGATGACGTGCTCACTATCCCAACTGTCAGCTGTTGTGTTCCGGGGGCGTGCTTTTGGGGACACGAACATAGCATTGACTCTCCGGTTGACGACCTTGATCACCTCGTCCAATATCACAAACGCTGTCTGCAGACTGGCGAGCTCGACGAGGGTCTCCACGGCCCTGGTGTACGTTTCTCGACATCGCTGCACCTGCTGTCCACCCTTGCCCAACCCCGTCATGCCGAAGTCACTACTCACGTCCTCTTGCTGAAAGCTTTCGAACTGCGGCAAGAACACACCGCTGACGTTCTCCTGCCTCGTGCGCACCCGGAACTTAGCCTGCCGGACCGACTCCGCAATTTGATACCCGATCGTGTTGTTCCCGACGGCGTACGTAACTTCGGCGAGGGAGAAGGCGGCGATCTGCATCACGCGACCCATTTTGCGTTTCGCATCGTCAATGCGCTTGGTGATTTCGCGGAAGCGCTTGGTCAAGGCTTCGGATTTGCGCTTCAGTAGGTCGTGGCCGGTTTGGGCGCCTTTGAGCTTGGATTTCATGGCCCCGAGGGATTGCCGGGTTGGGAAGACGGGTTCCCTGTCCTATCGCACTCACAGGGTATGGTCAGTGGATGGTTGCTATGCGGGAAATGGAACAGGGTCAAGGAGGAGGTGAGGACGTACGGTGCCCGACATGGTGGGCTGAGACGAGGAGGCTCGATCGTCTGTTGTATACGTATGCCAATGGCTTCACCCACGTCCAGGAGGGAAGAGTATCGTGCCCGATGGTTGTTCCTGAGGTGGAATAGTAAGTGAATTGGTATGGAATAGTGCAGCTCGAGGTTCGACGTCAATCGACCTTGGGCAGCGCTCAGCTAGCGGACGGCTGCTACCGATACTCCGGGGTCCGTACAGAGCATCTTGGGCAAAACTGTTAGCTAAGCAAAAGCCTTTATCATTTTACTTCTTATCTTGTAACATGGAATATGTTCTATGTGTAAACAATAGTAAATGCTATTCCCTAAAGCTATGAAAGTCATCTATAGCTGCTATATGTACCTCTACTATAAATATCCTAGAATGTATTATATCTGAAAAGTCATCTTTGTTGCTATATCTGTTGCTATAATGGAGTCTTGTAGGCTATATCCATTATGTTGGGTTAGATCCATGATTAGGTAATCGAACAATTCTTGTAGAACCATTAGAGGCGCCGGTACTACACGTGCGTGTGTTGCACAAGCAGCTGCCCGCGCGACTCGCGAAACTTTGCTTCTGCCCTCATCCTCCGCCGCTCGCGGTTGATCGCATGTACAGAGCATGCCCGGTCAGCTCCTGCGCACTCTGACACCGCCGTTCACCATCTTGCTGGGCAAGCCGCGACCTGGTCCTTCGCGCGACAATAGCATTGCTGCCACTTTCACCAGCGCCGACCGCACTCCGAATATGGCGCAGTCGCAGCAGTCATACCTCTACCTGATTTCGCAGAACGACGAGGTCTATGAGAACGACATCCTCCGCAATCCGGGCAGCATCAAGCCATGGCTCGACTACGCCAATTTCAGGCGCCAATATGGGACCCTACTCGAGCAATCCTTCGTGCTGGAAAGAGCGTGCAATGCGCTGCCCCGGAGTTACAAGCTGTGGAAGATGTACCTCGAACTGCGCGTGGCGCATCTAAAGGGCAAAAGCCCGGCGAGGTGGAAGGCGGAGTTTCAGAAAGTGAACGCGTTGTTCGAGCGGGCGTTGGTCCTCCTCAATAAGATGCCGAGAATATGGGAGATGTACCTCGCATTTCTTTGCCAGCAGCCTCTTGTCACTTTCACGAGACGGGCCTTTGACCGGGCGCTCAGGGCGCTGCCTTTGACGCAACACAGCCGCATCTGGATCCTCTATCGACCTTTCGCGAATTCGGTGGGCGGCGAGACGGCCGTGAGGATTTGGAGTAGATACATCCAGATCCATCCGGAGCATGTGGAAGACTTGATTGAGTTGTTGGTACGGGAAGGAAGGTTTACAGAGGCGGTGCAGCGGTACATCGAGATCCTGAACAATCCGCGCTTCAAAAGTAAAGAGGCGAAAGGACCGTTTCAGCAGTGGACGGAGATGTTGGAGATCTTGATTGACCATGCCAGAGTCGTGCCGAACCCAGTGCCAAAAATTGACGGGACGACAATGGCCGTCGAAAAAATCATTCGCTCCGGCTTGCAGCGGTTCCCTGATCAGCGTGGCATCCTTTGGGTTGGGCTCGCGCGGTACTACATCAACCTTGGCGCTTACGAGCGTGCCCGAGACGTGTTCGAGGAAGGCATCACGACTGTCATGACCGTGCGCGACTTCAGCGTTGTCTTTGATGCCTATGCCGAGGCTGAGGAAGCGCTCATCAGCATTAAGCTAGAGGACTCCGCCCTCCGACAGCAGAAAGGCAAAGTGGACGAGGATGCCGACCTGGACCTCGATATCCGGATGCTACGCTTCGAGCAGCTGATGGATCGACGACCTTTCCTTGTCAATGATGTTCTCCTCCGACAGAACCCGCACAACGTCAACGAGTGGCAGAAACGAGTCGCGCTGTGGGGTGAGAACAAACAAATGGTGGTCCAGACGTACGCGGATGCTATTGCGGCTATTAATCCCAAGAAAGCCGTTGGCAGATTCCATGAACTGTGGACAAACTACGCTCGCTTTTACGACGATGGTGGCGACGTACGAAATGCGCGCATCATCATGGAGAAGGCTGTCAAGGTCCCGTACAAGTCCGTGTCGGAGTTGGCGGAAATGTGGACAGAGTGGGCCGAGATGGAATTGAGGAACGAGGAATTTGACCAAGCGGTCAATATCATGGCGACTGCCACCAAGGCGCCGAAGAGGAGTGGCGTCGACTACTTCGATGAGACACTCTCACCGCAACAGAGAGTACACAAGAGCTGGAAGTTGTGGTCCTTCTACGTCGACCTGGTGGAAAGCGTATCGAGTCTCGACGAAACGAAGAAGGTCTACGAGCGGATCTTCGAACTTCGCATCGCGACTCCCCAAACCGTAGTCAACTTCGCCAACTTGTTGGAAGAGAATGGCTACTTCGAGGATTCCTTCAAGGTCTACGAACGCGGTCTCGATCTTTTCTCGTATCCCGTCGCCTTTGAGCTCTGGAACCTCTACCTGACCAAGGCCGTCGATCGTAAGATCAGCATCGAGCGGCTCCGCGACCTCTTCGAACAAGCGGTGGAAGGCTGCCCTCCCAAATTCGCCCGAACATTGTACCTCATGTACGGCGCACTGGAAGAAGAACGAGGGCTGGCGCGGCACGCCATGCGCATCTATGAGCGCGCGACCCGTGCCGTCGCCGACGAGGACCGAAGCGAGATGTTCGAGTTCTACGTCACCAAGTCCGCCTCCAACTTCGGCCTCACTTCCACCCGACCCATCTACGAGCGCGCCATCGCCGCCTTACCGGACAAGGAAGCCGCAATCATGTGCTTCAAGTTCGCCGAGATGGAGCGCCGACTAGGCGAGATCGACCGTGCGCGCGCGATCTACGGTCACGCGTCGCAGTTCTGCGATCCGAGGGTCAACGTCGAGTTCTGGAAGAAATGGGAGGGCTTTGAGGTGCAGCACGGGAACGAGGATACCTTTAAGGAGATGCTGCGTATCAAGCGGAGCGTGCAGGCGCAGTTCAACACGGATGTGAATTTCATCGCTTCGCAGGCTATTGCGCGGCAGCAGGCGCAGGCCGGCGGGATGACGAGTGGAGCGGCGGACGGCGAGGAGATGGAGATGAGCGATGAGAAGGCGGATGCGATGGCGCGGTTGGAGAGGGAGGCGAGAGCGCCGGTTGGGTTTGTGGCGGCAAGTAAGGGACCCGAGGGCGGGAATAGGCCGCCACCGAAGCAGGACGCCGCTGGGGATGGTGCGGTCAAGAATGTGGATGAGATTGATATCGAGGAGGATTTGTAGAGGCTGGGATGTAAAGAATATGTCCTTGCCACCCATTCAATGTCAGGATAACTCGTCGCCGACCGTCCATAAGGTCCGTTCCAGAGCTTATCTCCCGGTAAACGGCGATCACACTTTGTGTAATGAAACGCATGACTCGAGCAGGGCAAGGTCTTCCACAGAGGCATGGTCTCACAGAGCCTCTTATGAAAGCAGCTCGGCGTGTTGACAATTGGAGCATAAGTGTACCGAGGCAGTGAAGTAATTTGAAGAGCTTCGACAAGCAAGAGTCGCACAACATGACGGTTCTACTTTCGGTATCAATACTACTCTTTAGGTCCCTCTTTCGAACCTCTGAACCGGGCCGCACTTCCATCGCCGTCTTCGCCGGTTTCGAGGCTTCAGTGCTGCAGCGTCCGTCTGGTTGTCCACACGGTCCTATAGCTTATGGCTTATCCTTCTCGAAGGTATACACCCAGTGCTGCACAGGCGCTTGGCTGGTGAGGTAGTCGGTCCAGATCGCTCGGTCACTGATGAGGGGGTTCTTCTCCTTCCCCTGAGCTTCCAACCTATGTCTGAAGACCTGTTTATCTCGTCGAAAGCGTTCCTGAGCTCTTAGCATGTCGGCGATCAGGCCTTTGCCGTCCACAACCTCTTCCACTTCTTCGTACTTCCATCCGTGAGAATCCATGGCGTAAACAATCTCTTCGGCTAATAGCAATCGCATCTTTGATCCACACGGCGAGAACTCAAGCCCTTTAGAAAGCTGCTTCAGCCCAAGCCAGTGTTTGTTAAAATAGCGAAGCAGCTCAAGCATAGCCTCATCCTGGAACGCGACGATGCCGTACTTGTCGCCAAGCGCCCAGCAGGAGATGCAATCCATAATGTTACCTTCCAGCCATAGCACCTCCCGCTTCACGATCCAGTAAAGCAATATCTCCCATGCCAGGCGGTCGTCATCGGGAAAGGTCAAACTGCCTTGTTTGCCCTCACGGAAACCATCTTGGCGCAGCGCTTTGGTGAAGTACGGCGACAAGTTCTCGAGCAGCACTTGCTGAACCAGGAAGGGTTTGGTAGCTTCTGCATTCTGGCCGACGAAGATCTTGACGAGGCGATCAGACTGGAAGGCCCTATCGCAGCGAATCAGCAGAAGCAGTAGAACGTCGACAGCCACAGCATACATACTGCAGCACTTGATCGAAGTTCTCTGACCCAGTTCGGCGCTCTGCCATTGATTGCTCTTGACTTTTAGCGCTATCGATCGCGAGATATCGATGTTGAAGTTGGCGAGCCACAAACGGCGACAGGTGCCCGACACCAACTAAACTTGATGTCGTGTGGAGGGTATGGAGAAGAAGTTTCGTTGCTATGTCGACGGTATGAAGTGGAGGTTCTTTGTCGTGTCGGTAGTGTGGTGTGGGAGGTTTAGTATGGTGTGAAGAGCAAGTTCACGTCCAGTGAGTGACGTTGATTTGACATGTGAAGATCCACGTACCTACCGAGATAGACAGGCAGTCAAGTCACATGTCGCACCCTTCGTACTAACAACACTGACCCTAATGACTGACATCAAACTCAAGGCAAACACCAGAGCAGGACGTACCTTCACATCAGCAAACATCAGAGTAAAGCGGATGCAAGTCGTCTTCATACCAGAAATTTGAGCCTGGTACACCTTGACTTATGTATCATGGCAACCTGTCGCCTTTCTGCATGCCAATGGCTCGACTCTGTCCATATGAGCTCCTTGCTAGTCGCATACCAGGGTCGTCGACCTCGCGTTGAAATTTGAAGTACTCTCGGAAGTCCATAAGATACACAATCCTGCGTGAGCTCCTCAACCCAGACCTTTCGAGTCGAACCACCAAGTTCATTCCACAAAAATGATGGACAGGCAAGTGGTTAGGCGCAAAGGCCGCTCGCAGAACGTCGCCTGCTCAGTGTGTAATCCCAACTCAGTGCCTTACAATGCAAGTAACGATCTTCATGAGGATCTTTCCCGGCCATGCGGCATCTAGCAAGCTTGTCAGAGCGGCTGTCCAAACCTTCGCCACCAGCTGACGCCAAGAGGTCTTGTTGGCGACACTGACACCCGGAGCCTCCCGCTCTCTGGACGATCACATAGAGGACCAGGGGCTTTTACACCAATGTTTGTTGCACTGTATTCCAGAATCGTACCTCGAGCGCTTCGCTAGCCGCCAGCGGCACAGATACTGCTCCACTTGAACCAAGCGCTTAATGTCGATTGTGAGTGGCCCGCACTCCTGACAAGCGCTTACGGTGCACCTGCGATCTGGACATCGACAGCAACACTTCGTCAGGGGCCAGGTTCTGGGCGCCAGCGTTGTCCGCGTCGGTCTCTTTGCGCTATTGGGCCCCCATTGTCAGATCGAGCGCTCGCGAGCGGCATGGGGTTGATGTGGCCACGTAGTAACCTTCATTGTTCGGTCAAACCACAGTGCCTGGAGTTCTCTGAATGACCATCCACCTGTGATAGCTACGCCGCCTCCTTGATCAAGCCCGCACCCGAGGATCTGCGAATGAGCTCGATACTGAGCTGTACGGCAATCTGGGTTCGCAGGGTAAGGAGCAGTCAGTCATTCAATCGGTCATTCACTCAACGTAGGAGGGGTGTAGTGGTCAGCACTTGTGGACGATATAAAAATACAAGGGAAATACTACACGAGACTCCCAGGAGAAACCGTAGCCGAAACCTCCGAACGCCACCTGACACTCGATACTACCGAGAACGCTCGATCGAGGGCACAGCAAGTTCTTCCGAGATAGAAGGTCGGCCGCCTTGCAGGGATAGCCTTTCGCGCTCGGTGATGGGGCTACAACGGCATTAGCTATCATCACGTCGCGTGTTAGGAGAACCAACGGCACGTACCTCGGAGCGTCATCTGATATATGCTCATAGTCGAAAGAGTGAGGTCGCGTTGACGGGAGACTGCAGGATCCAACTGATAGCAGTTTGGAGAAGTCAGGATGGTCGCGAAAACGCCCTGATCGACTGCTGCGCAACGAGTACGAAGCGGCTGGGGGCTCGGAAGCAGCTTGAAGGCCACTGGCAGGAACTTGTCGGCCTGAATCGTCATCCACAATCTCGGTCTCTGCATCGCTTTCAGACTGCTTTTCAAAACGGTCAGCCGTGATGGCGCGATGAGTAGCATTGTGAGAGCATTTCCCGGAGGACCCAGAATCGCGACCGTGCTGATCGGAACCAGGAGACGGAACGGCAGATCGCCTACGTCTCGAGCTTCCTTGGGACTGGGATTGGGATTTAGAACTAGTCGCAGGCAGAGCCGAGGGGCCGATACTGTGTCCGGCGGGCATAGTGTCCTTGCGATCAGAGTCCTGCAGGTCAGGAGCACTATAATAGGTACTGCTGGATGCTGCGCCTGAAGAATCGTTCTCTTCTCGTCCCGCAGAGTCGAAACTTTCATTGAGTCCAGAAAGCCAGTCGTGAGCTAGGCACTCCGCAGCACTTGGCCGAACGCTCACGTCATTGTCGAGGGTAGCGAGCAAGAGATCCTGACAAGGTGGAGACAAGTCCAGCGTGTTGAGCAGCGCTTTGCGGTCCCAGGTCCTTAAATGATCTGCGATGTGTCTCAAAGGATCACGAGATGGGTCGCCGTTCGGGACCGCGTCGTCATTTGTCAACACCCAAACGGCGACCTTGCCACAAGCGAAGACGTCGGCCTTGTCGTCGCAGCGTCTACCTTCCGCACATTCAAGCGACATGTACGCTGCAGTGCCTTGCACGTCGCCTGGAAGTCTGCCGAGGGTCATGGGTTCTGCATGAGTGAAGTCTGCAATCTTGCAATGGAAGTGCAGAAGGTTCCTGTCAAAAACCAGTATGTTGCTCGGGTTGATATCACGATGTATAATGTTCCTCTCGTGTAAGTACTGAAGGCCGGCAAGAATCTGACCGCTGACAACCTGGCACACTCCCTCTTCCTGCGGCTCGAAGAAAACGTCCCTGAGCAGTCCATGGGGTGCCAGATCGAGGGCTAGTAGGGTTGCGACTGGCTCTGCGTCGTAGTGGGCATAGTCGAGGAGGCGCACAATGTTGCGATGTGTCAAATCCATCATGATATCGATCTCCCTTGACTGACGCTCCGGCGGCGAAAGACGGAAAGGCGGGTTGCTGCCGTCACTGATAATCTTGACAGCTACGACGGACTGGTCTGACGGCTGAACTGCCTTCCTGACAGTTGAATAGCGACCGGATCCCAAGATCTCCCGGCCCAGCTTGTAGTCGCCACCTCGTCGCCAGGGTATATTGGTCACCTTAACCCAGGCTCCCAGGTTGTGAGAGAACCTCGGTGTCTCTCTTCTTGGTGTCTGATGCACCCTTGTACCAGGCTCCCGACTCGGTGCTAGGCGAGCCGCTTCCAGCCTCTCCACGACAGACTTGTTCAAAGGACGATTGGCGATGGTGATGTTCAGAAAGACATTTCCAGCCTGCACACCATGTTTCGAGGATCCAAACAACACACGGGACTCCTCGTAGCTCAGGCTGTGCGCATTGTCGATCACGAAAACAGCATTGCGCGTCATGCTGGTAATGCGCAGTACGTTGGATCGATCTGAATGGAACTCGACGTTGAGCCGAAAGTGAGTGCCACTGATACCATAGAGATTGGTTCTATCGAGCAGTACATCGCATTCGGCTGCGTCGCTGCCAAAGACATGACCCAGATTCGCCCGCTTCATAGACTCTGGGTTGATCGTCATTTCCAGGGTTGGTTCCTCCTGGTCCGGCGTAGCATCACGAGCTCTTCGATGGTTGGAACCTCGTCTCTTGCTGGCTGGGCCGTCATCTGGGACAAAGGGACTGTTCAAGAGGTCTTTGAGTACGTTGGGGGGCGCTATGTGCACTTTGACAATGCAATACACAACGTCCTCCTCTTGAGGCGTCCGCATGGCAGCAAAAACAATGAGGTCTGCTCGAAGAAAGCATTCTTACCGATGACACGAGAGGTCTTTTTATCAACACCCGTGGGCGCTTACAATAGCCGCCGCGACCAGCGGAGAGTGCATGTTACAGCATCCTGTTGGGCGTTTGCTGCTGGTCTGCCCTTTGTGAACATCGTCTACCGTCTCATCGTCTGGTACTGGCGTGTTCTGAAACAGCGCTGCATGCAGCTGTATGGCGACGCAGCGCTTCCGTCTGCTCGTAATCTTTTGTTAGAAGATAGTATAACAAACGCCATAGTAGGGATGTAACATATGTGACGCGAGAAGGAGGGTGTTCTGCAGGGTGGTGAAAGGCGAACACCTGGGCAACGTTCTATTTTAGCCATACGCGCGCGCCTTGCTTACGTACGGTACGCCTATCTGTACATAAGGTAGGTTACCTATGTAGTGGAGTATGCACCTAACCACATCATTCCCCTGGAAAGCATTTCACATGAACATGTATTTTCCATGTCCGCGAACAATCGGACTCGCAGAGCACGCAGTCGAAGTAGATAACTCTTTCAAGACTATGAGCACGTCGTGCGATAGCGTATTGGACGTACCGCCCGTATCTGCGAAGGGGCTCTCTTATGCTCTTACTGCACTCCAGCGAAAGTCGGCGATGTCACCCGTTTACTCATGCCACGACACTTTCTATCGTCGACGCTTCCTCGACCTATACGGTGGCCCTGACGTCTTCGACGCCGTAAGAGATCTCATACTCGATGCAGCATACTGGGCTACGGAAGAGGCTCATTTCAAACTGATATTGGGTCTGGTTTCCAAGTACAACCAGATGCCTCCGGATGGTGAACGGGAGTGTCCACCTCTTGAGTGGCTTAGGCAGGAGTATCAGAAGCGTCTACAAGAGCGGCGACCCGCAGAGCTGCACGGTACGTGATAGACTCGAGGTACACCATGCAACGACACTGAGTCCCTCCAACAGCAGCAGCAGCAGCAGCAGTATCAGGAAGAGATCCCTCGCCAAGCGTCCAACGAGTGATAACACCCTTTGTAACTGAGCTCTACGGTGCTCGAAGACCGACCTTACGAGCTAGCAGACGTCACGACCCGCCTCCCTTGCCACGAACACGCAACGGCAAGAATGCAGACCTACCGCCGTCTGCCCGAACACGCAGTAAGGTCAAGAAGAACCAGGTTAAAGACAAGGGCAGACGCCGCGCTTAGTTGATCACCGATCACATCTGGAATATCATACAGTACGAGTGGGACAGAACCGCCAAGTGGGGGGCACATCACAGCTGCCGTTACCTGGTCTTACATGCTACTCAATGGCGCTGGGACTGAGGTCGTGGACCAAAGCTTGCGGCCTATACCGCAAATTTGCCGGCTCCCTAGTACACATCCTCGACACGACCGAGCGTACAAGTTACGAAACAGACCGGCCGTATCCCTCTGCGCAAACCTTCGACGTTAACATCCCACTCTTGCCAGGTAAGTACGTTACTTTCTCAGACTTGGCCAGTCTAGACTGATAGCGTACAGTCAATGGCGGAACCTCGACACGTGGAAGATGCAACACGTGAAGACTACGACAAGTCACGACGCCACTGCAGCCCACTAAGCCGAACAACAGCGAGGACACTCGCAATAACAAACAGCGCCGACATCTCCTGGCTACACAACGACTCTGTCTTGAGCGGTGCGACTCGCCTCCGGTTCATCCCTGACCCTCATGGCCGAACCGTTGCAGCATATCCGGGATTTGACCTGCTTTCAAGCAACTGCTGCTCAGGACGGAGCTGAGCGGACGCTTAAGCGTCATTACACCCTTGAATATCTTTCCTCACATGACGCAGACTCCACGTTATGACTACAGGAGACGCATGGGGCGAACGTTGAAATCTAGAAAACTTGTCGACCAGGCTGGCTTGGTCGCAGGGATTTCCGGTCATTCGCCTCATCATATGGCCGCGCTACAGGAAACTGTATCGCACCAATCCAGCGATGAACGCCGACCATACCCGATGGACCCGCACAGAGCAGCGGAGGGTAGGATACTGGATGGGTGGACTGGAGGCCATGCCCTGTAGCTAACCTCATGCTGCTCGCTTTGATCTTCGAATCCACCCAAGGATTCAGCTGGGGGCAGACTCGCAACCTCGGGCCCAACGTGGAGCGACCAAATCTGCTGATGACAAACAGAGTGGTAGTTTGACTTAGATCGTCGCTTCAGGATCGAAAGAATACATGCCCTTGTCGCTGCGCTGATTGCTGAGTACCTGTATAGTCTTGCAGGAGAACGAGTTGTTCCAATGCGTATGTCCCCAGACCCAATGGCTGATTTGATCTGTGCCGACCCAGCCTTGAAGGTCGTCAAGCGTGGTACTGCCGTACCAAGCTCGGGACAAGTCGTCTGCGGGTCCGTGACCAGAGGTGTGATTGAACGTCGGTGGGAAATGAGTGACGATGATGACTCGGCTCGTCGGTTGCGATGCTGAGATATCCACCAGGCTCTGCTGCAGCCAATCGCGGTCTTTGCGATACTCGTCGTTGTGCTGCGCGATACTCCAGTCACCGATTCGGCTAAAATCTTGAATGCGCTTGAGCACGAGCGGGCGCGCTTCTTCGGGAACATGGGTATGTAAGGTGCAGCCCAACAGGATGATGTCGCCACCATCAATGTCGACACGCTTGCGGTCCATCCATACGACCCCACTTGCCTCGAGTTGTTCTGCGATGTCATCCGCGACGAGCATTGCCTCGGATCGGACGGTGTGATAGTATTCATGGTTCCCAGGTATAAGGAAAACGCGTTCGTATCGACAGCACATACGCTCCAGGAAGGCTTGAAAGTCTCCCTTGTGCCGAAGTAAACCAATGTCACCGGCCAATATGAGGTAAGGCGCTTCACTGGGAATGTCGAAAGTGACATATTCGTTGCGAGCTTCGAGGTGCAAGTCGGACATGATCTGGAAGTCGGGTCCATTCGATTTGCGTTGGGCATGACGGGGGACAACGATGTCCTCCGGCTTTCGTCGGATGGGAGACGAGATGTCGACGGTCGTAATCGGCGCCGCTTTTGCTTTCGGCGACGGCGAAGAAAAGGCACGCCATCCGCGTAGCAGCGCTTGAAAATACACTGCAAGCGTTGACCTTTCAAATGGTCACATACTGTATTGCACGCGAACACGAAGCCCCAGCGGTTGCCATCGGCCGATGTTTGAGTCTCCTAATGCGTTGGGCATTGAAAGAGCTCCCGCCTGTCGGGGATGGTGTCTTATCGTAGGTAACGAGTGTGGTGGCAATTTGATCTGCATTGCATGCAGCCTCCCGGGCGACAGAGGTGCATATGTAGCACAAGTCCAACCACCCTGGACTTCGTCCCACCATCCCACCAACTCGGCATGTGTCACCAAACCTACCATAGAATAAGAGGAAAACAAGATGTACAGCAAAAACACTGTCGACAAAGAGACACAGAGAAAGAAGGATAGCGAGGCGTACAAATGCCGTATTGCTTTTGCTTCGCCAGAAGATATACAATGTTGCAACTTACAACATAATACGTGGCGCTGCTCGAGGATGTCATCGTTCGGACACGCGACCGAGCAAGGCATCCTGACTACGCTTTTGTCCCGTGCTTTTCCCGGCCTCCAATTTTGCCTCGACTTCCGTACGCACGTCTCGTAGTGCAGGGTGTGCCAGGACGGTTTGGATGCTCGGACGTCGTCGTGGGTCTTCCTCCAGCATGTCTCCAATGAGATTCTCAATCGAAGACTCGGGCTGACGCAAAAGACCCGCCCGAAGCTCTCGGAAGATCTGGAGGGTCGGGCTCTCGGCGTTCGGGGAAGGGACGAACATATTGTGTTGGGTGCTCCATGGGATGCGACCCATGAAGAAGACAAAGAAGGCCACGACACCCAAAGACCATACGTCGACCTCGATGTCGTAAGATGCCGCGACTGCACTGTTCTCAAGCTCCGGCGCAAGAAAGCCCACCGTGCCACACGACCCAACCTGGGGCTTGCAACCCCCCGGTTTCCGACGACAGGCATGCCCTTGATCGATGACGACGGCCATCGCGTCCTCTCCGAGCTCAACGATACCTAGATTGGCCGGTTTCAAGTCTCGGTGAATCCAGCCGGCGTCGTGCAGAGCAGACAAACCCAATGTGACCTGCACGAAGAGCACCTTCTTGATCGCTTCGGGCGTTTTGTACCACTTCCCTGCCATGCCAAGCTGATGGAAGTCTCCCAGGCGTGCGAGAGGCTTCCAAAAGAGATACACTTCGTTGGTCGACTCATATGGCCACTGCGTCGACAAAAGGGCCCGCTTCTGCATCACAAAGGTGCTATACCTGTTGTCGCGGATGCTCGCAAGGATTTCATCATAGACCTTGACCTCCTGCTCCGCGATTTTGCGCGAAAGGCCAAATCGAAGTCTCTTCACTGCGACGACCTCTCCGGACTTTGTATGGGAGGCAGCGTGAATGATCGAGGTTGCCGAAGCACCAACGGCACCGTGAAGGACCCAGTCATCGATGTAGACGTCGTTCGCCGATGGGGTAGCCGACGTTGCTTCGTTAACGTGCTCTTGACCGTGGTTGGCTGCGAGATGGGGTCGGAGGGCAACTTGGAACGGCTCCTCGTGCGGTACCTTGAACTCGAAGATGAATCGATGAGGTCCTATTGAGAGGCGCATACGTCTCTTCAAAAGCACTCTCGTCCTAGCAGCCACGGGGCGATCGTCCACTCGGATACCATTATGTCGAGCATGAAGCCAGAACTGACCGTGTGTAGGATCGAAAGCGAAGTACCCATGTCGAGCGTACACAAGATTGGACGATCGCGATGCTGTAGACATAGGGTCCTCGAAATTTCCAGGTGGAAGCAAGATATCGACTCCGCCGTTGTCCAAAATCGAGCTACGTCTCCAGTGCCGAACCAGTAGCCGTTCTTCTCGTCGAACGGTAGCCTAGATTGATCGAGGCTGAAAACGTAGCAAAGTGAGATGCTAAGAAGCAAGGCCTTCTCATCGTCTGACAGATCCGCTTCTGTCGTCAGAGCTTCTGTCAGCTCACCAGGGTCCGGCGAGACTGGGGAGAACGTGGGGCTTCGAGTCGCAACCAAAGAGCCGGCGTCCGATCGAACAAACTTCTTGTGATGATCATGAGGATACTCCGAACCAAGTCCCTGGGTCTGGATGTTATCCGCTACCACTTGTGCGCCCCGGGCAGTCCGCTTGTCTGCCGGTGTCAAGCTAGCGAAATCTAAGCTGTGATGTCGAGCGCTGGAGCTTTCGGAGGAAGACATGGTGATTGCGTCCAGTGGTGATAACAGGAAGGCGGCAGTGCAAAGAAACTGGGTGTGGATTATCGCTGATATAAGAAGCAGTATCGGGCCATGGATTTATAAGAACCCCAACAGCACTGGCGTGTAATGGTGCACACTAGCATCGACTGCTGAAGCGCCATGCAGAGAAGTAGATGAAACAGGCCGGAAGTGCCCGCGATATGAAACTTTGCCGCGCGCTTGCGCAACCAATGCCCATAAGCGCCAGACAAATGCAGGGCCCTAGTCTGAATCGCTGTAAGTATCTGCATACGCTCTAAGCTTTTCTGTTCGAGTTTCCCATTCCTTCCTGGTCTCCTCCGGCGTAAGTCCTCTCCTGCATTCCGCAGTGATGTGTTCTCCGTATTTACGCCTAAGAAGCGCCTCGCTGTACTCGGACATGCGATACGCGGAGAGAAACCTCTCCAGAAAGTCGGGATCGTACGAGTCGTGCGTGGCCCACTCCGGCGGTGTCATAGGGTTTGACGGCGGAGGAATTGACGGGCCTAGGAGAACGTGCGGGGTGCTGCCGCGAGGGCTTCCACCGTTGTTCGAGCCTTGACGTGCTGGCGCTTTGTTGGTTGCATCCTCGACTGTGTCCAGTGCCTCCGCAAGCTCTATGCTGTCTACACAAGGTCGTATGACTTTGCCGCAATATGGGCTGTGCCGTGTGCTGCGTTTTCGACCGTCATGCTCCATATTGGTATTGTTTGCTGGCTCATCGTCTTTGGACAAAGGACACTCGCCGAGGGAGGTCGGAGATGTGAGGGTGCAGGTGTTTTCGTGGCCAGGGAGCTGTGTGCAGTCGTGAGAATCGAGTGTAGGTGTGGCATTCTGCGACGTGGAGCCAGAGCGGCTGGGTGTGGGTAGGCTTTCTTCAATAAAGCAATCGGAACCATCTCGTGTATCTCTACCGCCACGACGTGATGCTGAGCTGCACAGGCGTTTCCTCTGGCCACTACTCTCGGCGTCGTGAGAATTGTGTTGGAGGGGCTGTATGCGCTGCTCGAAGGACTTGTGGACTTTGCAAGAGCCTGAATCCTCCGTTGTGCTTTGCCATCGTTTGCGCTTCTTCAGTAGTTGAGCGCTCTCACCGTTGCAGGTGGTCGACTGATCGCAATGGGCGCTCGTACATGTGGGCCTGGCCATCGTGTTGTTGATGTTGTTTGGAGATCAAAGGAGGCGTGTTGCTGCCGGCCTGAGGGCATATTCTCAGTAGAGGCGATAGCCTCGCTCTTGGCACGCTAGCCATAGTCACAGGCAGAACATCGGCATCCCGCATTTCCCCAGACCCTCGGTCGTGGGAGTTGGTGCCTAAGGCATCAAGTGTTGCGGTTTGACCGGAATGGCGGAGGTACCTCCGTAGGTAGGTATTATTACGCAGCGAGGGCCGGTTGGCTTCGCTATCAAAACGTCCTCTGGTCGACGAGAATGTCATGCTACTATGCTGGCGTCACAGAGTCTCAACACCGACCGTTGGAAGGTTTCCGAGGCTGTCTACGAAGATGCCGATGGGCTGATACGCCGATGCCAGCATCCTGCCATGGCTGAAGACCCTCTACAGAAGATCATGTTCCCTGCCCTGGAAGCCGGTGACGAAGAAGAGTGCATTCTTTGGGAGGTACAAGGTATGCAGGAGACTTTGTGTCAGTCGGATGCGAAGGTCTGGCGCATTGCTAGCGCTGAAGACATGTATCTTGGAGTCGCCATCTGGCTCTACGACGGGAAGCTCTATGCAACGAGCGACACGGCTCTCTCGACCGCGACTCCATCTGCTGGGAAACAGGTTGGCTTCTCAAGGACTGCACGGGGCATGGGGCAGACGGTGAGAGAAGGGCGTGCAGCACCAAGAGCTTTACGGAGCGGCGAGTGGCTGGCAGTCTCGCGCATATTGCGCGAGGAGAGACGCAGAGTTCTGGAAGGCTGTCATAATGTGATGCGTAGGTGCGAGCGTCAACATCCAAGCACACCCTGTTGACTACTTTCTAGGTCTTACTAGCATTGCTCTCAGTCCGGTCAATCAATGCCACGGTGTAGGGTCAGCGTTGCTAAAACACGGCTGCGAGTATGCAGATACGTACGATGCCGCTTGTTTCGTAATGGCATCGGAAGCAGGGGTGAGGCTGTATGCTAAGCATGGATTCCAGGTTACTGGTCACGGCATGACCGTTACAAGTATGCTACGGAAGCGTGCAAGTGAGCGTGAGAAGCCGTGAGACGTCGCAGAAAGACCTAAATACATCAAGCAGGTGACAGCATCAAGTGCGTAGCTCGCTTCCGCTCGTGTTCATTGTGCCTGACATCACCTTCCCTAGGAGCACCCATGATTCTGCACGTGTTTAGAACACCTGCTGGCAATATTCACGACAGTGGCAACGGTCGTCCTCCTCCATACTGAACCTCTAGAGTGCTTTGATGTCGTCCTGGGAGGCATTAAGGTCGCGCGAAATCATCATGTTGACACGATCTTCCGTGACCTCTAGATGAACCTTGTCATCATCCTGAGCCAGGACACGGATGCCGAAGACCACATCGACCGAGTGCTTGGCGAAGAGAGGGAGGCTGCGCTTGATGAAGTCCTCGTCGATGTTGGTGTCTTCTGTGGCGAAGGAGAACTCATACGGGATTACGACATTGTTGTGCAAGCGACAAGTCCTTGGAGTGACAGACTTTCCCGTATTTGCTTTCGACGTCGTTCGTGGACACTTCGAGGTCCCAAGCCCGAGCACTGTGGTCATACTCAACAAAGTCGTTGAGCTTTTTCGATTGGAAAATGCTTGTGGAGCAGAGCCACACCCTGGAGGTCTTGTTTGTTGTTGTAAGGTAAGTAGCTGTATAGCCCCCGGGCCTTCCTATGCTTGCGAAAGCCAAGCGTGCTCAATGCACCGACCGCTCTTGATATTCAGGTCCTACTGCCTCTGGAAGGTGACCCTAATCGCCTTCTCCCCCAACGTCATTCCCGTCGTCGCCTCCTTCGCCGTAATCGCCCCGTCTTCATCCTCATACTCCACAAACGCGATCCCGATACGACCAGGGACAGTCCGCACCTCCTTGTAGCCCGGGAAGCGGCTGAAGATGGTCGCGATCATGTCCTTGCCGTAGTCTTCGGGCAGCTCGCGCAGGAAGAGGATTCTGTTCGGCGGCAGGTACTCGTCAGGTACGACGCCGGGTTGGGCGGCGGGTTTCGCGGCCTTTGCGGCACGTTCGGCGAGTTCGTCGGCGGCTGGACGCTTGACGGGTTTGGCGTTTGCGGCCTCGATGGCTTGTTTGCGCTCTTGAATTCGGGTGTGAGTCACAGGTATGAGGTCTCGCAGATAGAAACTTCCATACCTTTCTCCGCCAACCTGTGCTTTTTATGCGTCTCCAATCCTTCTTCTCCATCTTCTCTTTGCACCGTCACGTCCGACCGCGTCTTGGCAAAGTCGAGATGCATCTGCTTGTCGAAGATGTCGAACCCCTGCAGTTCATCGATCGCATTCTGCGCCGAGTCGACCGAGTCGTAGACAACGAAGGCCTGCCCCTTCGCCTTGATATTCTTCTTCGCGACGACGTCGATGACGTTGCCATACTCGGCGAAGACCTCGCGGAGCGTCTCGATCAGAAGTGGGATTTTCGTGCGCTCGTTGAGGTTGCGGACCTAGCTCGTGTTGTCAGTGGACTCAATGCCAGGGGTGTCTGCAGGGTGCAATCGTCGTACGTAGACCCTATCGGCGCGGTCAGCTGCGGTTCCGAGACACTACGCTTGTTCGTACGGTGTGCAATGTACGAACGTTGCGCTGGGTGGTGTCTCGTCATCCTCGGTTGCCATGATGAGGTCTTGGCCTATTGTGAGGAGCTTTTGCCGAGTGTTTACACTGTTGGCGCTGTACTGACAGCTACCATGTGCCGATGATAGATAGACCTCCTGCACTCACTCACGTGCAAAGGTAGACATGTAGTCGCGTCGAGGCTGCCAAGCTCCTCGGCTAGATCCGTTCGCCTTCCGATCGCCGCCCTATTCCATCGTCCGCAAAGAGAACTTCCTCAATAAAATGTCCCTACTATGTACATGTACACTTTTTCATGACGTTTCCCGATGGCAATACCAGCATCGCGCATGGCACCGTTATGCTCGTGATGTCCAAGGTTGTGGTACATTACCACCGCACAGAGCATCCATGGTGCCGTGGAGAAGCTAGCAAGTGTTGTTCCCTGCATGACGTTGACACCAACGATTGCCGAAGTAATACGAAATATATGTGAATATGTAAGACGGTTTGATACTCACTTTCCTTTCTCCGCGATATTGCCCACTCATGACCGTGAACTCGAGCGAGGCTCTCACTGGTATATCACTGTGAGAGAGAGAACAGCTCGACAGCATGGCCAGGTTGGCGTGGCAAAAGACCCTCAACACCCTCCAGATCAGCAGAAACTATACCGAGAAACCCGCAGGCTTGACATGGCGAAGCAATACCCTCTTCATCATTGGCACAGTGGCTGTCGGCCTCTTCAGTGATCTATTCCTCTACGGCCTGGTGCGTTTGGCCATCTCCTTCGGTTGATTAGCAGATCATAGACCGTAGCTCACACACATCTATCAGGTCGTCCCGATCCTCCCCTTTATGCTCCAAGACCGAGTCGGCCTACCTCAAAGTCAAGTCCAGAGCCACGCCTCCGGCCTCTTGGCCGCTTACGCAGGCGCTTCGGTCGTGTGCTCACCCCTCGCCGGCATCCTGGCCGATCGCCTGTCCACCAGGCAAGCGCCCTACTTGCTGGGCTTGACGGCTCTGCTGGGCGCGACTGTCCTCCTGTTTTTAGGCACGACGGTTCCGGTCCTGGCGATTGCGAGAGTGCTGCAGGGGATCAGTGGCGCGTTCGTGTGGACGATCGGTCTGGCGTTGTGTTTGGAGACGGTTGGGCCGCAGAATCTTGGGAAGACGATCGGATCGGTATGGTGGTTCCTTTGCGTCTAGTGATTAACGGTTTTGCTGACGGTTTGGAAGATCTTCAGCTTCGTTTCCGTCGGCAGCTTGTGCGCACCTGTGTTAGGCGGCGTTCTCTACAACCAAGCAGGCTACCCTGGCGTCTTCGGCATCGGCTTTGCGGTTATTGCGATTGATTTCACGATGCGAGCGCTGGTCATTGAGAAGAAAGTGGCGCGAAGATACGAGAGCCAGGACTCGAGTCAAGGCGACGACCCTGCATCCGCCCCGAGTCACCAGCAGAACCACGGGCCGGACGAAGAAGAAGGCAATAGCGAACAACAGCCATTAATCGGCAGTAATAAAGAAGACGCCGCCGCCTTCAAGCTATCCGAAAACCAGCCCCGGATCGCCCGCATGATCCCCATCCTACCCTGCCTCGGCGACCCACGTCTCCTGACCGCGTTTCTCCTCGCCTTCATCCAAGCGACCTTGCTCGGCAACTTCGACGCCACTATCCCGACCGTCGCACAAGAGCTCTTCCACTTCGACTCCCTGCAAGCCGGCGTCCTCTTCCTGCCCCTCGGCATCTTCGACTTGCTCCTCGGCCCCGTCTTCGGCTGGTGCGTCGACCGTTTCGGCACCAAGCCCGTCGCCGTCCTGAGCTACACCTACCTCATCCCCGTCCTCACACTGCTCCGCCTCCCGCACGAAGGCGAGCACGATCAGATCATCCTCTACGGCGGCCTCCTCGCCCTCTGCGGCATCGGACTCGCGTGCATCGGCGCCCCCTCCATCGTCGAGGCCGGCGCCATCGTGCAGAAGTACTACGAAGTGAACCCGGAGTTTTTCGGCGACAACGGCCCTTACGCGCAGCTGTACGGACTGAACAGCATGGTTTTCAGCGCCGGGTTGACGTTGGGCCCGGAGTTGGCGGGCGAGTTGAAGCGGGTGATTGGGTATGGGAATATGAACGCCGTGCTCGCGGCGGTGTGTGCGGTGACGGCGGGGCTGTCGTTTGTGTATATTGGTGGGAAGCCGAGGTTATTTCCTCGAAGACGGAAAGGCTGATGTTTGAGGGTGATGTTGAGATATTTGCAAATGTACAAACCAAGCCGCCAATTTCTCGAGGACCTTGAGGAGTTGGCTGGACACACTCACCTCGTATCATCCCTTGTTGCCCGGACGAAGCGAGCCCGGCTGTGGGTATTTCCACTTCGCATTCGGGCTCTAGGAAGTGTGTACGTACAGCACGTTTAACCGTCGTTCCACACATCTTTGAAGGACTCGGGGTGGCCAAAAAGTTTACCTCGGCGCGTTCGGAGCTTGATGAGACGGAGAAGCTGGGGTCGAGGGTGTGGGGTTGATTGGTGGGAGAAAGAAGCTCCATCTTACATCCATCTTCCGTCTGGGCTTTCTCTCTTTTGCACAAGCGAACCGCACCTCATCACGAGCTAGAGCTGGGCCAAGAGCGACCTATATTCGCGTCCTGCAAGATCCACTACTCTGCATGTGCGGTACTCGGCGTACTGTCCCATCAAGAAGATCCTTCGAAACAGTGACGACGTCGCGGCCAGGACGAAAGATGCCAGCAGACGGCGATGCTAGGACGGATGCAGGAAAGCAGATTTGATAACCTAGTAGACCCGAGACGAATGAACGGCCCATCGAACCACTCGACGTACGAGGTACCCCCGGACTGTATCTCCAACTCTGGCCAGAAGCCGCCCGAGAGCCGCCTTGGTCGGGGTACCGGGATGCTTTGCATAGACAGACAAGCCCCCATCTCTCTCACCTGATCCTGTCCCAATCGAACAAGCGGGAATCCCGGATCTGATCTTGTTTGGGCAAGTCTGCTGGTGCACCCTCCCCTCCTGCGCCGAAATAAGAGGCGAACCGGCGAGGCCTTTGAGATCCTTTATTATTGCCTGCATCTGTGGAGACTCCATGTGGGAAGCAATACGCACAGACCAAGCCTTTCTCCAGCTACATTGCATGTACTAGGATGGGTTGATGTACCTCCTACAAGTATTTGAACCCTCCTCTCCCACATAAACGCCTCCCCAGACCGACCCCATCGCTTCTGTTTCTCCCATCTCTCATTCTTGTTACTCCTCTCGTTTCCTCGCGGAAAGCAACAACATCACTTGACAACAGCGGTCGCTCAGCTGACCCATACCATCGTTCATCATGGGGAACGGTTTCTTCAAAGACCGGCGGGTGTACATGCTGACGGCGGTGGCCTACATGGGCTCGCTGCTGTTCGGGTACGTCAAGCATACTCCGATGCACACACAACACTCGCCGACGACCAGCCGACTAATCCCATGCTTGCAGCTATGACACCGGCGTCATGGGCTCCGTGCTGGCTTTGGAGTCGTTCAAGGATGACTTCGGCCTACCCAAGGGCAAGACCGGCTTCGCCTCGGCCAAGAACGCCGCCATCTCCTCCAACGTCGTCTCCCTGCTGACCGCCGGCTGCTTCTTCGGCGCCATCGCGGCCTCGTTCATCAACGAGAAGTTCGGCCGTCGCCCCACCCTCATGGCCTTCTCCGTCATCTTCCTCATCGGCGCCGCCGTCCAGACGGCCGCCACCCACGCCATCGGCCAGATCTACGCCGGTCGTGTCGTGGCTGGTTTGGGGATCGGTGGCATGAGTGCCGTCATGAGTGTCTACGTTTCTGAAAACGCACCGCCGAAGCACCGTGGCCGTATCGCCGGTCTCTTCCAAGAGTTCCTCGTCATCGGGTCGACCTTCGCCTACTGGCTCGACTACGGCGTCGCGCTGCGCATCCCCGTTTCCACCAAGCAGTGGCGCGTGCCCGTCGCCATCCAGATCATTCCCGGCGGTCTGATGCTGATCGGGCTCTGCTTCCTCAAGGAGAGCCCGCGATGGTTGGCCAAGAACGGCCGGCACCAGCAGGCCACCGAGAGTCTGGCTTGGTCCCGCTGCTCGCACAGTACCGATCCAGAAGTCTTGGAAGAGATGGCTGAGATCAGGGCGTCCATCGAGGAGGAACTCAACGCGACCGAGGGCTTGAGCTGGAAGGAGTGCCTCCAGCCCGGGAACCGCAAGCGCTTCATCCTCGCTTTCGTCGTCATGACCGCGCAACAGTTCTCCGGCACGAACTCGATCGGATACTGTAAGTTACTGTCCTTATTACAAGCTGACGGAGTACCGCGGAGAGCTAATCTTCACATCCGCAGACGCCCCTCAAATCTTTCAAACCGTCGGTGTCAGCAAAGCAAACTCCTCCCTCTTCGCCACCGGAGTCTACGGGACTGTCAAGGTCATCACCACCGCCATCTTCCTGCTCGTCGGCATCGACCAACTCGGACGCAAGAAGGCTCTCACGGGCGGCGCCTTCTGGATGGCCGCCATGATGATCATCATCGGCGCCGTGCTCGCCACCCACCCTCCCGACCCGACCGCCTCTGGCGTCAGCTCCGCTAGTATCGCCATGGTCGTCATGATCTACCTGTACGTGATCGGGTACTCCGCATCCTGGGGCCCGACTCCCTGGGTGTTCGTCTCCGAGATCTTCCCGACCCGGCTCCGAGCGTACGGTGTCGGTATGGCAGGTTAGTCACCCAAACCTCCTTCTCGTTCACCACCCTCACATACTGATCTGATATCTGACAGCCGCCACCCAATGGCTCTTCAACTTCGTCATCACGGAAATTACGCCGCGCGCCGTGGCGCACATCGGCTGGCGCACGTTCCTGATGTTCGGCATCTTCTGCCTCGCCAACGGCTGCTTCGCCCTCTTCTTCATCCCGGAGACGAAGCGCATGACGCTCGAGGAGATCGACGTGCTGTTCGGCACCGTCGACGCGGCGCAGCGCGCCCGCGACGTCGAGGTCGCGCTGGCGGCGGAGAAGAAGGAGATGGAGCTCGAGCATGTCGAGGAGGCGGAGGAGCATCATCCTAAGGCTTGAAGCGGTTTGTTACCTAGTCTTTGGGGGTGGGGGGGGCAATTATGTTTTGGGGCATACGGTTACGATCACTTGAATTACTTTAGGTTAAGGAGGCCTGAAATTGAAGATCTGCTGAAGAGCACCGTCTGTTCGCACGAGTCTCGTCCTGATTCTATCTCTGGTGCACATACAGATACGAGGTCTACATCCGTCGCATACATGAGGACTAGCCATTATGCCGCCTCCTTTGCGTGGGATCTTGGCAACATGACCGGTCTATCCATCCATGCATTTCAACAACCAGTCCACAAGGCGCCCGGGTCGTTGAGAGTACTGTAGAAACATATACTCACCACTCGCTCCCTCGCCATTCCTGCCTTGCGTAATCGCTCCGATTATCGTAGACGACGATTTAGGCCTCGCTCGGGAACTGACAACCGCGAAGGCTCGTACACATGATTGCGGAGCTCTGGTGAATAGATCCCAGTTCCTTGTGAGCTCGTGGACATTGTTGGTAGTCTCGAGTCCGGAAAACGGTTCGCAGCCGTTCGCCACCGCGGAGCCGCGACTTGATCGTACATCCTGAAAAAGCCCAGTCTCTTGATCGATGCTGCGATGGAGCTCGGTCGGACAGTGGCCTGCCGTCTTGATTCGTTAAGCTCGTCCTGGGAGGTAGGTGGCCGTTGTAAACCAACTGATAAGTTGCTCGACGGGTGGTCATGAGGACAGAGTGCTCGCTGGCGGTGACCAGGATGTCAACGTGCCATTGTAAGTTCGTCAAAAGTAGCGCCTTGGGTTCCGGTCTGCCGTGAGTCAAGACCTTTATATCGTCCAGAGCTTCAGCGTGTTGTCGACCTTTGCGATTGGAGGAAGGCTCCGTTTATCGGTTTCGCTGACCCTAGAGTCGGCATCGGATATCACAGATCCTTCCTCACCATCTGACCCTTCACTCTCGTCAATCGCAGGATAAGGGGTACGCTGTCCAGAACACGTCGCGAGCACGGCGCCACCTGGGTGCCAGACCGCGCTCGAGACGGGCTCACGGTGCATCTGTGCCTCAGCATCAGGTGCGTGCATACCCTCCTTCTGCCCAGGGTTCGACCACATCCTCACACAACCGTCAGTTCCACCGCCCCAGACCTCATACCCTCCTGCCGTCGGCACGACGTCGATCCCGAGTCTTTGCGTCGTGTTTGCCTTCCTGCCGGAAAGACGCGAGACTCCCCGGAGCATGTTGCGCACGTCGTAAACGTGTACACCTTCGCTCTGACGCTCGGCAATGAGCAGGTATGTACCACACGGACTCCACTTCAGATGAGTAATGCCGGAGCCGTTGGCGGGATCCGAGCGATTGGGGGAGGTCGCGAGAGAGAAAGTAGTGAGGCATTCGCCACTACCTTCGTTCGCGTACAGAGCAACGTTCCGTAGCATGGTCCCGGAAGCGAGTACGCCGTCGCCGCTGATACTCAGAGCACTGACCAGGCCTTTACGGCTCGCACCGAGTGGGTTGAAGAGCCCACTGGCCTTTTTACCAGCGGCGGTCCTGTGGGTCAATACCGGCCCAGAGCCATCCGTGGAGCAGTCGAAGACGTCCAGACGGTTGTGGCTCCCGGCGATAAAGTGGCGTCCATCGCGGGTGAAAGTCAGCGCTGTCGTGGAGGCGTACTGCTCCGTCGAAGCGTTGATCGATTGATAGCTGGCATGCACCGTGTCGAACTGTAAGGCGTTCCTCAGTGAGATGGGCACGTCTGCTGATGCGCAGAGGATCAAGGTCGTCGAGAGATCCTGGAGGTTGTAATGCGGGTAAATGGTGTAACTCCGGACCACGCTCGGCGAGGCGTAGGTTGAGTACGGCTGGAGGGGGTGGGCGTGCTCGCTCTCGTCGAGCAAGTTTGGAGGTAAAACGAACGTCTTCAGAGAATGGTCTTCGTTGTGCGTGACGATCGTGGTCCCATCGCCGCTGAAGTGTGCCTCCCGGAAGAAGTTCGACCCATGTTTACGAGGCGATGGCCTTAACGGTGTCGGTTCAGCCTTCGTGGTCGTCTCCAACAGTCCATCAGTAGTCGTCGCGACACACTTGGGGTTGACCAAGTTGACGTTGTCGACCGACATGGCGACGTCTGTCGAGGCGCGACCTTCGAGAATTGCAGACGACTAATGGCCCAAGCGTCCGAGCTCTGAGCTTCGGGTGTTCCAGAAAAGTTGACCTCGCTCTCTTCGCAACTCATCACACGCGCAATCCTGCTTAGCCACAGATCTTGCAATCACCGTCAACACACTCTCTTCGACTTACGTCTGTTCAGTCAAGATGGTGAGTCGTTCTCAGTACAGCACCCTCAGCGCAGCAAGCTAAACCCTTCCCTCTAGACGACCGCCATCAAGTCCATCAAGTCCCTCGCACCCCTGCTCGACCGCGTGTTGGTGCAGCGCATAAAAGCCGACACGAAGACGGCCGGAGGTATCTTCCTGCCCGACAGTGCGGTGAAGGATTTGAACGAGGCAAAGGTGCTGGCGGTCGGACCCGGTGCTGTGGACAAGGAGGGCAAGAGATTACCGATGAGCGTCGCGTCGGGTGACAAAGTGTTGATCCCGCAGGTAAGTGGATATGCGCAGTCTGAACGCAGATGCTGTAGTGGCTTCAGGACTCGTGATGCTGATGTATGCATTCACAGTTCGGCGGCAGCCCGATCAAGGTCGGCGACGAGGAGTTCTCGCTTTTCAGGGACCACGAGTAAGTTCAGCAGCGATACATTGAAGGGCGACAATACTGATGTATTCGTATAGCATACTTGCCAAGATCAACGAATAAAACACGCGATCTTCCGGACTGTACCAACAGAGCGAGCCAGGCGTGCCTATCACTGGAGTAACACCGGGCATTCGGCTGCATATTGAGCGCTTCTACCACCGCACTTGTTTCTGATCCCTGTACTTAACACACTGTGTCAATACATCTCTGCTCTTGCTCCTTACTGCTTTCTCAACAATCACGAAACCCTGGGTTTCTCTGGTACACCATCGGAATCCAGACACGACCGGGGCCATCAGTCTCGGCATCACCGCGAGCTGTATGCTCTGAGGAAGCGAGATCCGTGAAGAGATGGCCGCCATTTGCGAACGGTAGATAAGTCGTAGCATCTATCCGGAGGCGGGATGGTTCTGTTAGCTCACGGTCATTTCTCTCGTTGTTTCACGCTCTCGTGCCCGCGTCGCGTGGACGATGCCTGTTCACGGAGTGAGACGATGCACAGGTGGTGTACTTGACGCTGGTCGTGCACAGGAGCTACGATCACGATACGCGGATCACGGATCGTGGACGCACAGAATGTACCCGCTTCCCTTGAAGATCCTCAGTTTGGAACGCTTGTGATGATAGATGTGTTGGTTTTCTGGTAGATGTACTGTATAGAGTTACACGTGCACGTGACGGTTTCCGCCTTAGGCAGGCGCGGCTACGCGGGACGACGATTGACTGGGGAAGCTCAAGCAAGGGACATCGAGCTACGTACTTTCCATCTTCCCCAGGTCACCTCTTTCGTCCACACACTCACGTACAGCACAGAGGGTCCGCCGCGATACCAACCCTGTCACCATGGTCCTCGACAATGCCTCCGCCTCCACCGAACCCGCCTTCACCCCCGATCTCCCCGCCTCCGACATCGACCCTTACGCCGGCGACACGAACCCCACCTACGCCTCGACACGTCCCTCCAACTACGTCGCCGTCAACGATCCCCCCAACCAATGCTACGTCAACCTCGCCGACCTTCCACGCAAATTCTCCCTCACCGGCAGTACGCGCCCGCACCCTCCCGCCGTCATCAACGGCATCCGAGACAATGTCCACGCCGCGAGCCACGTGTTGCAGCGGCCGGTCACGCAGGACGAGGCGAACGCCTTCGCGTTCCACCTTGCCAAAGCCGTCCGTATCGGCAGCCTCGGCCTCCCCGTCGGATGCGCGATGGGATTCCTCCTGGCGTGGAGGGGTCAGAGGACCTGGCGATTTCCGGGTTGGACGCCGTTCAAGAAAGAGGGTCGGTTATCGCCGGATCGGTTTGGACCGTTGAGGAACAGGCAGGCGCGATTCACGTGGCACTTCTTGCGGTATAACGCGTACGCGTTCTGTAGCGTCATTGCGAGCCAGATCTTCTTCGGGAGTTATGCCCTCAGTGTCAGTCTGGCGGGGAGGGCGATGGATCCGCGGCTGAAGGATTTCAATCAGACGTTGCAGCAGAGGGCGCAGGCTGGCCTTGGTCGACGGGCGAATGGGGGGAGAGTGGAGGACGAGAGTCCTGGGGCGAGAGGCGGCGAAACGTATGACATGGCGAGACAAAGACGTGGAGTGCAGGGGTCGCTGGCGGGTTCGGGAAGGAGGAAGCAGGATGAGATGGATGGGCATGATGCTTCGCCGACCGGAGGTGCGTTTGGGGAGGAATACATGGATACGGCGGGCGCGGATGGCTTCATGAGTGAGGAGGAGGTGCGCAGGCAGGCTGATGCGAGGGTGAGAGCTTCGAGGGAGGATACTCCGTTCTCGGCGTACAGCACAGATGACCGGCCGTCGCAGACGCAATCTACGCGAGCCTCACGTGATCCGCCATCATCGCAGTCATCGGGTGGAAGTGCATGGGACCGCTTGCGGCAGGACGCTATGTCTGGTAACAGCAGCAGTAGTGGTGGCGGTGGACAGAACAGGTCGTTCAGGGGCACGGCTCCATCGTCGTCAGCGGGCGCGAGAGCACCTGCTGCGGGTGCGGAGAACGCCCCGTTTAATGACAGCTTTAGCTTCTCGTCCAGTGACGAAGAGCGACAGCTCGCCAAATCCGAGGCGCAAAAGGACTTCGACAAGCGACTTGATCAGGAGAGGGCGGGAAGGGATTTCCATGAAAGGGGTGGTGGTGGAAAAAGGTGGTAGATGAAGTAGACAGAAGGAAGCCGAAACGGTTTCATGTTGCAGGCGCGTACGAGCGTCTGTCTTGCTTCGTCTCTGGCACAGAACGTGGTTCATCCCATGAC
>Ga0058704_10000087_pt1 | contig 46970 bp, 61 predicted proteins | sample AgamicMgSfe_FD_71363 | JGI IMG/M metagenome (GOLD analysis project Ga0058704, IMG submission 71363) | Agave microbial communities from Guanajuato, Mexico - Mg.Sf.e | ecosystem: Host-associated > Plants > Phyllosphere > Phylloplane/Leaf | place: Guanajuato, Mexico | collected 2012-05-30
GTTTTGACGACTGGGAGGAGATCTCGGTCCGGCGTAGGGTTGTGCACATCGATCGGATGGATTATTAGACGGCTTTGTACTACCTTGATGGATTGATCGCTCCGGTCATGTGCTCTGATTTGGAGTACCTGTACCTCGACACTTCTCGGTCGAGGTCTGTGCTGTTGCCGCGGGACGATTGTCAGTCCTCACTTCACATGCGAGAACGGCAGGCAGCACGCTGCACGATCCGCCAGAAATCGTCTGCAGAGGGATGAGAGAATACATAAGTGATACCTCACCCGGGACGTCTGTTGTCTTGTCTGCCTTTGATATTTCTTCTTTCTCCCGAGATACTATCCAATCGTGCTCACCGTAATCCGCGGTACGACTCACTTCGCTCCCACGGTCAAGAGCCTTACATCACACTACCGCACATACCCGTCTTCCTGGAAATCGCCATAACCCATCCTTTGTCACATCTTCTCCACGGCCTCGACGTCCGCCGCCATGTCTTCAGCAGGACCGCCCATTATCAAGCCGCAACATATTGACACGCTGCCCTACTTCGACGAAGAGAGGAAGCAGAAGTACAAGGCGGTGCTGCAGAGCCTCTGGAACAATTTTGAGTCCGCGCCTAACGGCAGCCCGCAGCATGCCGAGGCGGAGCAGAAGCTGAGGAGCGCGAGTCAGCGCATCATGGCGGAGCTGAGCAGCAGGACCAGCGCTGCTCGGCCGGCTCCAGGACCTGGGCCGCAGAGACCACCGCAACCGGGCGGACAAATGGCCGGACAACCGCAACAGGGAGGGACTATGCAGTCTCAGGCAGCTACCGGTGCGGTTCAGGGTGCTTCAGGGCAACAGGGTGGGCAACAGGGCGGTGGGGGTGGTTTGAACATCACGCCGGCGGTGCGAGATTCCCTGAGCAAGATCACCATCCACGTTCCCTCGAATATACCGCCCGGCGCGCCCGCGACGAATTACAAGCAGAGATGGTTCGCCGCGGCAGCCGAACACTTGGGGAAGAGGGAGAAGATGTTGGCCGTGGGCAGGACTCTGCAGCAGCGTCAACAGCAAATGCAAGCCCAAGGTCAGGAGGTGACGCAGCAGATGCTTCAACAAATCGAACAGGCAAAGAGGTCGATGGGAGAGTGCGAGGCGCGATACAAGTCGATGCTGCAGCAGAATGACAACATCCGGCAGACCAATCAACAAGCGGCGCAGCAGGGTCAGGCGTCGCAACAGCCACAAGCGAACGGGAACCAAGTAGCGCAAGAAATGAAGCGCTCAACGAGCAATAACGCGCAAAACCAAATCAAGCAAGAACAGCGCACGTCCATGTCGCCGCCACAGCCTCGAAGCAGTTTCCCGCCGATGCCACCGCAACAACAGCAGGTACCAGCCACGAACCAGCCCACGCCTGCGCCGAACGTACAGCAGAACATGGCTCAACAGTCGAAGCCGCAACAAGCGCACCAAACGACCCAGAGTGTAACACAGCCGCAACCGCCGCAGAACTTCCCACAGCATACTTCACAGCAGTATCAGCAACAATCCCATCAACATCAACGCCCGCCGATGAACCCGCAGCTTTCGCAAACCCAAATACCGCAGCAGCAACATCAAATCACGCCAACCTCCGCCGTGCCGCAGAGTGCTGTCCAGCAATCCCAACCACCACAACGCCCGCAGGCGCTTTCGCAACAGGCTGCGATGGCGCAAGCCGCGTCCGAGTATCAGCGTGATCAACAAATGGCCCGCCAGCAACCACCACATCCCGGTCAACAACAGCAACACCAGCAGCAGCCGCAGCAGCAACAACAACAGCAGCCCGTCCCGAACGGCGTGCCCTTCAACCCGCCTCCATCCGCAACTCAAGCGACCCCTAACTCCGCCTTCCCTCCACAGCAACAGCACCCTACCGGCCACCTGCAACCCACGGGTCAGACCCCGACGAACAAATTCCCCATCAAACCCACCATGCAGCTCAACCCTCAACTCACCGCGCCGGTGCCGGGTCCCCCTTCCCGCCCCACCATGGCCAACCAAAGCATGACGCAACAACCCGGCCTCACCCGCCCCCAACCCTTCACCCTCGAAGGCGAAGGCGACCGCGTGCTCAGCAAGCGCAAACTCGACGAGCTCACGCGCCAAGTCACGGGCGACGGCGGCGGCAGCACCACTGACCACGGCGACGGCGTCCTGAGCGCCGAGGTCGAAGAGTCGATGCTGCAGCTCGCCGACGACTTCGTCGACAACGTCATCACGTCCGCGTGCCGCCTCGCCAAGCTCCGGCCCAACATGACGCTCGACGTGCGCGACGTCCAGCTCGTGCTCGAGCGGAACTACGGGATCCGGATCCCCGGGTTCGGCTTGGACGAGGTGCGCGCCGTGCGGAAGTTTCAGCCTGCGCCCGGGTGGCAGAGTAAGATGCAGGCGGTGCAGACGGCGAAGACGCTCGGGGGCGTGGGTAAGGGCGATTCTTAGGAGGGTCGTCGTTACAAACGCGCTCGGAAGGCTTAGGAGGTGTGTTGTTTCTACCACTTGGTGTCGGTGAAGAATGGGTGAATCTCGTGGCGACAGGAGTAGAATGGTCACAAGTGGTCGTTCGTGAGGATTGAGATTCACGAGGAGTGCTTTGGACATGCGTTGATGTGTGGAGTTTTGCGGACTCCTCTTTGATTGGCACTAGCGAGGCGTCTCGGACATGAACTCGAGGCAGATTTGGAGTGTACTCGTAACCTGTTGTTCGCATTTGACCAATAAATATCCGATGCACAGCCCTCGTCACTGAGAAGCTACCTCTCTTCTCTATGAGAACAGCGTGCTGTTGCTCATCTGACCTGACTAACCCATTCGTGAACAAGACCAGCGACCATGATCACACCATGATCACTACCAGTAAATTTCGCAACATCATCGTCACCTCAGAGTATGCTAGGCGGGAGCAGACTCGATCATGTCTCTGAGACGCGACCTCACCATCGATCCTCATTCCGACCCTCGTACTTGCCCTCATCGTAAGCATTGTCAATGTTATCGTCGAAGCGCTCCACATCGCCGACCTTCCTCCCAGCCCAGTTGGCCATTTCCTCCGGAGCATCGACGACATCCTCGAAACCCTGCTCGATCCGATTCCCGAAGCGGTCGAAGCCTTGTTCGATATCCTGCAAAACCAATGTGTCAGCTCCTTGGTAGATGACAAGCAGAGGCATAGGTGGTAGGTATACCTGCGGAATTCCCTCCACCTCCCCAACCTTCCTCCCCGTCCACTCCGCCGCATTCTCGGGGAAATCCTCCACCTCGTTCTCAACCCTATACCGATCCCTCTCGAACCTCCCCTCGATATTCCCCGCCTCGTGCGCCAGGAACGCTCCACCTGCCAACCCCGCCGCGGCTCCTAGAGCCCCGTACGCCAGGCCGTGTCCGTGACCCCCACCGGCGCGTCGGCGGTCCTCTTGGACTACATTCTCGCTGTGATACATGCGCTCCTCCTGCTGACCACCGTACCTCCCGCCTCCGCCTCGCTCATCGTAGTACGTCGTCGTCGTCTCAGTCTCCTGGTACCCCCCGCCGCGACGACCGGGAAACTCCCAGCTCCGCTCGCCCGTGCGGTCGTGCACGAAGTAATACCTTCCCTCGCGGTCGTCCCAGCGCGCGAGCCAGGGGTACTCGACCTGTGGCGGGGGTGGGCGGTTGTTGTTGTTGTCGGAGTCGTAATAGGTGGACGAGGTCGTTTCCGTGAAGCGTCGTTCGTCTTCGCGTGGGCCACGGCCGTAGTTGTTGTAGCCGCGGTCGTAGTCGGTGCTGGTGTAGGTTTCCGTGATGCGTTCTTCTTCTTCCTCGCTGCGGTCGTTGCGGCCGCCGAACCAGGACATGATCGGTTTGTGCGTGGTTTGGGTTGGAGGGAAAGGGAGGGCTGGGTTGCTGGTTGGCGTTTGTTTGTGTGGAACAGGGACGTTGATGGGTGTTACAGAGGAAGACGATGTTTATACCGGTGCGGCATTGGACAAGCCCCACGTGCATCCGTGTATGGGGCTTGCCAGTGATCGAGGGGGTCGGTGTTTCTTATCACCCCACTCACGTCATTTGCCCTGCAGTGAAACACGTCAATCAGGGTCGGGATAGTGTACATGTCACATGATGTCTCGGCCGACAAGTATCGTGTTGTTCACCAAAGCATTCCGTATCTCTGATGAGATTGTCACTTCAGGGAGTCGCGGCGGTTGTGGTATAAATGACATAAGTATACGAAGCGTACGCTTTGAGGGTGCGTCCAGACCGCGGACCTTCAATCGACATTGGTCACTTATCGGCCGATCACATGCCCTTGTGCCTCTCTGACCCTGGCAAGTGGTATGGTCGCATCGTGCTATACGAACGATGCTGCTGGTTGGCAAGACTGACAGATACTCTCCAAAGGTTCGTCCGGGGTATCAAGTCTCCCACATATCGCCTGAAACCTCCCAGCGCAGCTCCAACTGTACCCGGAATGGGCACTGCGCGTCCCATGGCCATCGTGCTCAACCGAGTTACCTGAAACCATCCGCGAACGTCAAATCCCCCTCCAACTATTTGGTGAGCAGAGAAGCAGATGCTCTTTGATCACAGACGGGAATGGTCCGGGAACGGGGATCCAGGGAGTGAAGGAATGGTTGCGAGGAGGTTGCGCCTGGAAGATGACCAATGAAAGACTGCCGGCACATCCTGCTTACTTCTGGATGTCGCGTGCGCACTTGTGCAGCGGATAGCTTTGCGGAACGTGTAGCGTTGCGAATGACTGTGTTTTTGGAAGGCAGGGAACACTGTCCACTTCTCGAAGATTAATTAGGCTTGCTCTTTATAATTTACTGGATTCCTTGACCGAGCCAATCTTTAACCTCTCCTGGTATCTACCGGGGAAGGAAGAAGTCAGCATGATAGGTAAGGCAAACTAATAAGCTGGCAGACATACTTCTTCAGTACGGCCTCGTTGTGGTATTTCCAAAATTGCTTCGAGGCATCCTTCCCGCCCACTCTCTTGAGGATCTTGGCTCCACCTGCCGCAGACACGGTCAGTACTATCGTCCTCACGCTTCACAGGGTTCTCTTAGTTGTTGTAGCCGACGAACCTGGATGCTCGTTCACAAACCCTTTCATCTCGTATACGTCGTTGTCCACGATGATCCACAGACCGTTGTCCTCCGAGGCATGCTCTTTGACGTCGTTGGTGGTGAAGGACTTCGACATCGTGGTCGACTGTGTTGCGCAAATGCGGCGTGCGTCGGGGGTTTGTGGTGTGGTTCGACTCGGGGGGCAAGGCTGATCGCGGACAAGTGTGGAGGCAGTTCCTGATGGCCGTGTCAGGCAGCGTTATTGTTGCGTGTGGATGGGTTGGTGGTGATCACAGTAATCAGAGGAGATGTGACTGGTCTAGGGTCGTCTCGGTTGAAGCAGGTGGCAATGAGCCGAGGTCTAATGTAGTATCGGCGGATGTCTCCAAAACCTCAGGCAGCTTTTCCGTTGGTGCCTGAGGTTGTCGGGTTAGACTCTCTGAGCGTCGTTGCTCGACCCCGAAGTACATCTTCCTCTCACTCTCATCACACTTGACATCTCTTTACTACGCTCTTCATTGAGCTGATGATGATAGTCCTGCTTGACTCGGCTCGGAAGGACAGCGCGAGTGTGTACTGAACGCTGAAGGTGAGACGGCATCTGGAGTCTGGAGTCTGGACTGCGAGGGTACATGTACCTCTGTATCATGACTGCACAGGGATCCTGGGATCTCATGATAATAATGATCATGGATGCCATGGGCCATGGCCAGAAGGGATTTGTCTGCAAAAAGCAGTGTCGCACGGCTCGAAGATTGAATGCGGAGCCGGAGAAGGAGGCTCAAGCGAGTCAGGGCAGCTGGCTGGCTGGCTCTTCTCGCTCACTTGTCACATGGACGACCTAATGTGGTCATGCGCGCGGTCTGGCTGCCTGGTTGCCCGCTGTTCGAGCAGCTTTGACTGTCAATATTAGCAGTCTGCGACACGCGAAGGATCCAATGAGTGGTCCTGCGTACGACAGCAGCACCGAACCCGCCGATGCCGAACCACCGCTGCCGCACTCACCGCAGCACCCGCAGCTCGCTTGTTTCGGCATAAGCTGGACGGGTTTGGTTGTATCGTGAAGACGCTAGGAGGCGGCGCGCCATGGGCTTCACACACACCTCTGCGAGCCTGTGGGGAGCTGACTGGGAGGGTTATGTGGGGTCCCCATTTCCCACCAGCACCCAGAAGTTGTCTAGGCCTGGGAATGAATGGCAGGCGGACTTACTGTGCCCGCTATCGAGTGACACCGTTCAAAGGTGCAACAGCAGCACGCGGACCGCTGGCTTACTGGTATGCTGACGAGGCACACCAGCGTTTCTTCGCCAGAGCAAGCTAGAACGATATTTCGTGAGTGAGAAGACGATCGAGTATATAACGATCAAGCGGGAAAGGAATAATGGTGGCTAGAGCGGCATTGATGGACGATCGCCTATTGGTGCAGAAACCCCTGCAAAGGTCTCGCCAGGCAATCTTCGCTCTGCCACCACCAGCGCGGCGGACGAGCACATGGCCGGCACGCTCGACTCGCCGACAATGCGCTGTGTGCCCCAGTGACACGGACAGTGGACCGACTTCCCCTCACGGCCCCACGGGGCTCGCGCACGGTGCACCGCCGCTTGGCGTTTATCAAACAAAGTGAACTCCGCTAGTTCCGTGATATATATATTATCATATCACAAACTCCCGCTCCCTCACGCGTCGTCCGTCGCTGCAGCACAAGCACATCCTCCTGTACTTGGCCAACCCTCTGCTTCTGGCGCCGGACTCAATCCATTCTTCCAGTCATTCGTGCTATCTGATATGGCCAACAAGGGCGAAACCGCCATTCACAACGAGATGCACGACTCCGATGTGCTCGGCGGCAAGGAGGTGTCGAAGGAGGAAGTGACGCACCTCACCCATTTGACCGAAGAAGAGCTGGTCATCCAGGCGAAACTGCGGCGCAAGATCGACTCGCTCATCATGCCGTTGATCATCATGGTGTACCTGATGAACTACATCGACCGTAACAACTACGCCGCCGCCAAGCTTCAGGGACTGGAGAAGGATCTGCGTTTGGAGGGAGACCAGTACCAAGTCGGCTTGAGTATTCTGTTCGTTGGCTACGTACGTGTTGAACGAGCCTCTCAGAGCATGTATCCGGTCACTGATTCTTAATATTGCAGGTGACGATGCAAGTCCCATCGAACGCCCTCCTCAACTTTTCTGGCCGCCCGTCCTGGTACCTCGGATTCTTCACCACCGCCTGGGGTCTCGTTTCGCTGTTGACCTCCCAGGTTAAGTCATACGGCGACATCGTTGCCTGCCGTTTCATCCTCGGTCTCGTCGAGGCCCCGTTCTTCGCCGGCGTGCTTTTCTACTTGAGCAAGTGGTACACCAGGGGCGAACTCAACCTTCGCATGAGTATCTTCTACTCCGGCTCTTTGCTGAGTGGAGCTTTCGGTAACCTCATCGCTGCTGGCATTCTCAAGGGACTGGCCGGCGCGCGCGGCCTCGCTGCTTGGCAATGGTGCGTATTGCTAAACTCGCAATAACGTGCGATCGGAACGTTCACTGACTCTCTCATCTCTTGCGCAGGCTTTACATCATCGAAGGCACCATCACCATCGCCATCGGCATCTTGATCATCTTCGTCTTGCCCGACTTCCCGCATACCTGGAAGCTCCTGTCGCCGGAGATGAAGCACGTCGCCAACCGCCGAATGGCCGTCGACGCGGCTGAAGCAGATGTGGATGTGGCTGGTGGCATGACTCATCTCACGGGCATGAAACTGGCCTTCACCGACCCGAAGACTTACATCCTCGCCATTGCCTACCACGGCATTACTGGTGCTGCTGGTTTCCAGAACTTCTTCCCGTCCTTGACGGCGACGCTAGGGTACGTGTCGCGATGAGTCGGGGCTGGAACGGCACGCTGACAAGCTCTGCAGGTTCAGCCATGTTGTCAGCCTGTTGCTGGTGGCACCACCGTACCTCTTTATGGTCGTTTGGTCTTTGTGCCACGGCATCGTTTCAGTACGTTTCACCAGTCTATTGAACTCTCGGGGTTTGCCGCTAACCATCACCACAGGACAAATGTGGCAACCGTTTCTGGTTCTTCGTGTACCCGATGCCTTTGGTCATCATTGGAGCCCTGATCTTCATGTTAGTCGTCGATTCTTATTGTACGTGGAAGCACCGACTGACCCAGTTTATTAGGTTCACCGAGAGCTTCGGAGCCCGATACTTCAGCTTGTTCCTCCTCATCTTCGTCTTTGCCATGAACGGAACGGTCTACGCCTGGATTGTACGTGCGCACTCCGCCCAGGCCTACGATTCTGTACTGACCATCGTCTGCTATTCAGGCCAACGCCATTCCTCGTCCACCAGCGAAGCGTGCCGCCGCCTTGGCGTTCGTCAACAGTGTCGGTAACGCGGCTTCCATCTGGACGCCCTTCACCTGTAAGCTCAAAAAGATATACTTTGTATGAAGGATGGCGTGTTAACGGTTGTCAACAGACAACAACAAGGATGCTCCACACTACATCGTAAGTCCAAGCTCGCCGCTGAATGTGCTACGAAAAGCCACATGCTAACATTCATCTCTCAGGTCGCCATGGGAATGTGAGTCGAGAGCTTCAACGCCGCCATAGCCGTGAGGTTACAAACTGACACCCGCACAGCAACATTGCATTGGTCGCCATCGCCGGTGTCTTCGCCGTCATCCTCAAGTTCTACCTCGAGTACCAGAACAGGCAGCTGGAGCGCATGGTATGTCGAGCCCCCTCTCTCTCCATACGATATGACTGCGGCATGCGCTGACGGGTATATCTTATCACTACAGGAGAACGCCGACGCCACCCTCACCGAGAGGGACATCAAGAAGCTGCAGCTCACGGCCGAGATGGAGGGCATCGACATCGCGGCCGCGAGGCAGCTCCAGAAGGGTTACCGTTACATGGTCTAAGCTCTTTTTACGAGGAAATTGTCGAACGGATTGGATTCATGACCCATGGCTTTGTAGTCTTTTTTTTCCGCTGGTCCACTCGCGAAGCATGTGTAGTACATGAACTGGCCTTCACTTCGCAATGGAGTCCGAACCGCAGGTTCTCATTGCCGTACATTTGGTGTCTGTCTCACGTTGTGTTCGTCGTTTTTTCATTCTGTACGGCGAAGGAGAGACTGATGGATTCACGCCTGTTCATCAAATGGACTGTTGGTGTACAGACTAGAAGTTATTCGAGGAAAGCTTCGCCATACCCCAATGTCATACCAAGCTGATGGAATGCAGATGGTAGGAGTAACAACTTGATGTTGAGTCTCATCTGTCGCGCTTGTCAACCATCACCGATTCACACAATCTGCACATCCTTAGGAATCCATCCGATAATCCTCCAACAGTGCCCCAATATCCCACCAACAGCCTGCGCTGAACGGCTCTCCCATTCTTTCCAGCACCCAGCTCTAAACTCGCTCCACATCGCAACGCTTCTCCCAGCTCTGCCCAGCAAGACTCCACCCTTCCCGCCTCCGTCTCACCGCCCTCCACGCAAACACCCACGCGACCGCAACCACCATCCAAACCCCCATCACCACCGCCCCGCAAGCGTAATAATGCGCCCCGACCCACACGATCGCGCCCGCGTCCCAGCCATGCCAACTGCTCGCGCCCCCGTGCTCGAACAACGGCGTCCGCACCTTGCCCCTCAACATCTGCTTAACAAGCCCTCCCTCTCCGTCCGCGAGCACAAACACCCCATCCTGCCCCTCGGTACGCGTGACCGCCAGCCCCCGCGCGTACTCCATCCACCGGTTCGAGAAGAACATACACCCCGTCGTGAGCATGTTCTCCACATACGGCAGTCCCCAGCGCAGATCCCTTTCGCGCACGCCTTCGAGCACGCGCGTCAGAAGGGCATGGCCGGGTTTCGCGAGGATGAAAGCGTTGTTCACTCCCGCGGGGTGCGCGGCGGGGGTGAGGAAAGGGAGATGCAGGAGGGGGTCCAGGGGCGTGAGGCAGGTGATGTCCAGGTCGAGGTAGACGCCCCCGTGGTGGTGGAGCAGGGCGTAGCGGAGGATGTTGGCGCGTTGGATGCTTTGGGCGTAGGCGGTGTAGGGGTCCAGTAGGGGGGGGTAGTGGAGTTTGAGGAAGGTCGTGGCGTTGGCGGTGGTCCAGAGGTGGTGCGTCCAGGTTGGGTGGAGGGTTTGGCAGCTGCTGATGGCTGGGGTGTAGGCGGCTAGGGTGGAGTCGTGGTGGTGGGATTCTTGGAGGTAGATTTGGTGGATGATTTTGGGGGTTTGGTGGTGTAGTGAGGATGTGTTATTCGAGGCGAAGTTGTCGGGAGGATGATAGCGGTAGAGGACTTCGGGGTGGTCGGCCAGGTATGGGTAGAAGCCGGAGTAGGTGCGTGCGATTTCGCTCAAGTCTCGCAAGTGGCGTCGGAAGAGTGCGAGGAGGACGAGGAGAAATGCCACCGTCGCTAATGAAGCGACATATCGCTGGCGCATAATTTGGGTTCTAAGTAACAACTGGGGTGAATGTGATTTTGGACTTGAACTTGAATGCGGTCGCAGAGATGGGATGTGCAGTGTTTCGAGGGTGATTATCAGGAAATGATCATGAAGAGAGGTGAACTGGACTGCGTCTGCTCTCCAGTACACGTACGTACCTACCTACGCTGGCTCTTCTACGGAGTTCCATAGCAGTGACAAGTAGGATGTTGAACATGTCCGCAATTGCCGTGACCGCGGTCGTAAAGAGATGCACGTGAAGTGAAGCACGACCTGCTCCAGGGCTATGTCCAAGAGCTCGACGGGCGTGCCGAACTTTCTCCGGTTGAATGTCGTGCTTCCCACAGACCCAAAAGGACCGCGTCGTATTCATATTTGACCAGAGAAGGCGCTGTTGATGAGGCGAGGGTGGTATGCATAGTCGTATGCCTCATGCTAACGTGTGCCGCATTCCGCCGCCTTTAGTCGTAACGTACTTGATGGCAAACGGGGCAGTGTTTTGGCAATGCCTGGGGGAGAAGTGAATGAACTGCTACGATACATGGCCTACGATCCATATCCCACCGCCTGCGTCGGGGGAAGCAAGCTCAGGAACAGCGGCAAGAGGTCGCTCGGCGTCTCGTAGAAATCAAACATAACTATCCCCAGCCGCTTTCCCCTCATCCCTTCCAGAAAAGGCACGAGCCTAGCATTAACACCGCCATTGGGCGTCAGACTGCCATTACCGAGCGCTTGGATCTCCGGAGTCACCGGCGGGTTGTTTGCGAGATTGGTGCTCGAGGCGAAGGTCCAGAACAAGCTGTCGGGATGCGTCGTAGCGGCCATTGTTAGGTGGGCTTCGGTCGCGTTCAGCTGGTGTGGTATTAGCGAGAGTGCTCTACATAAGCTCAGGCTGATAGGCTGATTGACGCATACCTTCCATTGGATGTTTTCGGCCGCGGTCGAGTTGGACGGGGTCAGTGGTTGGTAGTAATCTTCGATGTATGCTGTGGCGCCGGTGGTTGAATTGTAGACGAGCGTGATGTTTGGTGACTACGATAGTAGAGTCAGTCGAGAGGGTGGACAGGTCGTGGGAGCCCGAACGATGCACATACGTTATCAGTCCAGTTAGCCGGCGAAAAGTGAATACCCGGTAGAGCGTCCGAGTAGCGCTGTGGCAGCCGGTCGAAGTCGAAGCGTTTCAGGAGCGTGATCTTGCCGCGAGCTTCTCCAAGCGTGCCGATCGTGCCGGTGGTCTGCAGGAAGTACTCCCGCGCAGCGGGCGACGACAGAGCGTTGAAGAGCTGGAGCTGAACGCCGGCGTCTTCCGTCGCGTAGGGCGTTGTTGAGCCTTCGTACTGGAAGGAGAGGAACAGAGCTTCCGAGGGATGGTCGTCGAGCCAACGGTAGAAGCCGTACAGAACATCGTCCACAGTGGCCGTTTCGGACACCAGACCGGGCCCGTGCCAGAACACCAAGGTCGTGTTGGTGACGTCGTAGGCGTAGCGGAGGTCGAAGACCCGGATGCCGTCGTCGAGCATGTTGACGATGGAGAGGTCTTGACACCTGTACGCAGCCGGATTCACCTCGGTGTCGCCGACCAGACGAGTGACGTGGTCTAGCGACTGCTGAGTGGCAAGACTGTACGTACGATCAGTCCGTGTATCGTGCAGACAAGGCATTACGCCGTGCTCATTGCTGACCTGTAATTCCATGTATCGGCATCGTGGGTCCCTGGGAGGTTCATATGAACGATGGGCGTATCGTCACGATAGGCCTTCATCCTGCACAATGTCAGGATCAAAGAGTTCATGTGGCCATCGCAAGCTATACCATACCATGTCGAGGTGTTGCTTTGAACATCCGCATAGTCGCCAAACACCGGGGCCGCATCACTCAGTACTTTCCCGAGCGCGAGATCAGCCAGGGAAGTCGATGAGCGACTGCAGGTGGCATTGCTCGAGTGGTTGCCATATCTCGGCGATGACGGCCGCTCAAAGGCGGTGGTGTAGTCGCTGAACGTCACGAGGGTGATGAGGGTGAGAAGGGTTGCGGCGGCCATGCTGATCCAGAAGAGCGTCCTCCCGAGCAGCGATGGGAAGAAGGAGGTTGGTGCAGACATTGGGCGGCCATTGCGAGTCTGATATCCTTTCTACTTCCTGGCAGAGTCGGCCATGTCGAATATGCGCGTGATGAATGATGCAGGTACGTCGAGCGTGTCGGGGCTTCACCTCTTCATTGGCCGCGTGTGATGAGAGAGTGGAAGAAGCCCGGCGAGGAGGTGCCGACATCCATCCATCTACCGCAAGATGCACGTGAAGCCTTTCTCCCCTTTATTGTCATCTCGAGGACAGACACCATCGTCAAGCACTTAAATCTGGACAGCAGTGTTTTTGACACGCCCTGCACTCACTCCTCTCAAACTGTGCCCAGCGAACTCGACCAGATGCTTACGACCAACGCGATTGATGTCGAGTCAAGGGATATAGAGAAACGCAATGGGAGATGGGAAGGTCGTCGCTACAGTTCACTTGTTCAATCAGCCTACGGGGGTATCATCGGCGCAAAGCCCGCACGAAACCATACGCCATGGCGCCAAACCATAAAGAACATCACCACCACCACCACCGCCAGTCGGATACCTAGTCCTCCTACCCTACGTGATTATCGTCGTCCTCATAGATCTTGACCTTCTCGGCGTACTCTCGGATGTTGGAGACAACCGTCTCCTCAATCAGGTGGCCTTTCCCGCCAGCAACCCTCAGGATAAGATCGTTCAGTGACGATCGGCCGAGGATATCGACGTGGTCGCCCGTGTTCGGACCGCCCCGAGGACTGAAGCGGTCCGGTTCGTGTGGCATTTCGTAAGTCGTCACGGGGATGTTGGCCGGGTTGTACCGCTGGATCTTCCAGCCCTTGTTGCACATGTACCCGGTGGAGAGCAGGTTCACCGTCCCGTCGCCCTCGCCCATGACGACGCCGCGGTCGACGAAGCCGTTGGCCGTGCTGACGGTCGTGTCGATCATGACGGTGCTCTTGTTCAGGCTGTCCTGATCTTCGCGGTAGAAGTACGCGCGCTCGGTAGGTTTGCCGAAGCCGTAGAAGCAGAAGATCTTCATGTCGGGTGCGAGGGGCAAGCGCGTCTCCAGTGGGTTGATCCACTTCGCCGGTATTTCTTGATTGTCTTCAACTTGCTTCTTCGTGTGCGCTACACCGTGGCTGAAGGATTGCTGGACAGCGTCTCGGTACCACTGCTCAGTGTGATCGTACAGATACAGTAAGCTTTCGGCGACCGTCTTGTTACCTGGCGAGCTCGAACCGTTTGCTTGCCGGAAGTTGATAAAGGTACCAAACGTCAGGTTTTGTCCTGGGGTATCGTCCGGCGCCCAGGTCCGGTTGCCCCAGACGGCCTCGCCGCCTATCGGAAGCATACTGCTGATGCCGGGCATGTGTCGGAAGATTTCTGCCCGCTCATGGCGTGACAGGAACTTCTCGAGCCCATACACGGCGAAAGCGTTCAACTGAGCGGTATCCCTCATCTCGCCACTGAGCGCCACGGGCAGGTCTTTCAACGCACCGAGCATGCAGCCAGATATGTTGATCCAGGACTCGATGTGGTCATTGACCCAGGTCGGGCCACCGTTGCCACACCCTTTCGCCTCGACCCAATGGAAAAAGTAGAAGAGGACCTGGCTTCCCATCGAGTGGGACAGCAGCACAACCTTGAGACCTCCAGATATCTCCTTGGCGAGCTCGATATGGTTCTTGAGGCGCGTAAAGTACTGATCACGCTTCTCGTAATTCATGTAGCTCAAACGCCAATCGTAAGCCGCCGTAAAGGCATTGGTAGGGTCGTAGCCAACAGTGGCGAGGTTTTCAAGTATTTTGTTCCAGATCCAGTATCCCGTGATGAAGAAATCAGCAGCATCAAAGCCTTGCGCTGCACGTAACTTGACGCCTGGCGGATCCAGCCCGGTCTTCTCATCCAGCATGATGTGCCGTTTCCAGCCTGCCTTGTCGAGGACCAGAGCGCGCATCATGCTCCAAGAACCCCACAATCGCTTGCGAAAGTACTGTCTGGATTGTGGCTCCGTGCCCCAGCTCTCCAGCCCAGTCGAGATAACACCGGGGATCATGATGACGGGATACTTGGCTTCGATGCCTTGCGAACGGGCATGCAGCCCGACCGAGAAGGAATCATAATTTACCGCGTCCTTCTCGCGCGATTGCATATCCTGCACCTCCTTGATCAGACCAACTGGCAGGACATCCAAGATGCTATCCAAGTTCATGTCGCCCAGCCCCGCTAGGTCGATCAACTTGTCCAGACTGCCATTGTTGGTTGCGAAGAAGCCGGCCAGGAAGACCCCCAGGAGGGCGCCCAGGCCGAATATCCAAGCATTGCGCCTTTTGGTTCCGCCTTGTCTCGATCGTTTCGCGAGCTTCTCTAGCTGCTTTGCAGGCACCACCGTGTAGTTTTCCGCCTCGCGACCTTCGCTCGGTTCTGGCGTGGGACTTGCATCGCGTGAGCTGGCGGGCGTGATATCAGGTGTGCCGACCCCGAACATGCGGCGACGCAAGTCTGACATGAATACCAGGTCGGAGCATCGATCCAAAGCGAGCGCGTGTACCTGGAGAATCGATGTCTGTTGCTGAGTGGAGCCAAAAATCTCCAGAAACCTTGATCCGATTCGGCTCCGAGGAAACACCGACTTCCTTGCACCTTACCTCGTGCTGGCAAAGTCATCCACGAATAATCGCACATCTCAAGCGGCGTGGTGGCTGCCGTTAACTGGACCGCAAGGTTAGAAAGACCCAGTGTCGGTAGTCGCAGCAGTCCAAATGCTGCAATTGAAGAGCTCCATCGACCTGACGACCTCCAAGCCGCAAGTGCGCTCATGAGCGACATCAGCGAGCTCGTCGCCAAAGATGCGCCCACCGAACAAGTAAAGGCCGCCAAGAGCGCAGGGCTCAGATACATCCCGTACGGAGACGAGAAGGAATCCGTCTACCTCCCAGCGATCCGGCAGCTGATCTCACGAGACCTTTCCGAACCGTACAGCATCTATGTCTATCGATATTTCCTCTACCGATGGGGAAACCTCTGCTTCATGGTATGCTTTCCGCCACCACTTGTCGTCAGGGAACGTGTATGCCTTGCTAACATCATCTACCTCAGGCGCTTGACCAGCAAGATCGCCTGGTCGGCGTGATAGTGTGCAAGCTGGAGCCACACCGAGGTGGCCCCATGCGTGGCTACATCGCCATGCTCGCGACGCAACAGAGCTACCGCGGTCACGGCATCGCCACCAAGCTGGTCCGGATGGCGGTCGACAAGATGATTGACGAGAATGCAGATGAGGTATTTCCTAAATGCCCTCCCCACACATCGACTCTTTGGACCCGAGAACCCAAGTCTCTGACGTGACCTCGTAACAGATCGCTCTGGAAACGGAAGTCGACAACATCCCATCCCTGCGGATCTACGAGAAACTGGGGTTCTTGCGCACGAAGCGACTGCACAGGTACTACTTGAATGGCAACACGGCCTTTCGCTTGATCCTGTACCTGAAGCCGGGCGTCCCGGACAAGCCTACGTATCACCGGGATTATCCACCACTGTCTCCCGATGATCCGCCGGTTCCTGGATCGACGGCTGGCGCTGGCTTGGTGGACGAAGATATAGTTGCACGTCAAGCGGCCCAGCTGCGGATGGAGGGTAGTCGCACCGTGTAGCGCTTCGGCATCGCTGGTCTGTTAATAGACGCGTACTGACGAAGATGAACGTGAGTGAGGATCCGATGCATGATCTGTGCACCAAGGCAGACTTTCGTCTATTGAATCTATCAGTACTATCTAAAGTACGTAAATCAATCCACATTTATATATCTTCTCATAGTACGTAACGGTACATTGGACCATAGTTCTCCATGCCGTGTTGTTCACCTTCGATTTTGCCGTTCTCCGCCGTACTCATTCTAACCCTCTGCTCTTCGATAGTGCCATACTTGCGATCCAGCTTCTTGTTCTCGAACATCAGCAACGTCCTCAACGCCAGCGCCAGGAAGGCCGTGAAGAACAGGAACGCAGCGCAGATGCTATGGCCCTTGACATAGTATGGCGCCGAGCTCGTTGGGTAGATGTTCGTCCCGAGCAGAGGCCCGCACTGTCCGACCGCATTAATGATAACGTACCTTCAAACAACTGTCAGCGAGATGGCTCTGTCCCCAAGACCTGAGTACACTGGAACTCACCCTATTCCACGCCTCGTGTCTGTGCCCTGGTTGTTCGCCACCCATGGCAAGATATTCGCAATGATTGGGAAAACCCCGCCGGCGGCGAGGAACGTGCCAGCATACCGGCTGCCGACGCTCTGGGTGGTCGCAAGCATGATGTATCCTACTCCACCGACGATCGACAAAGCCACCAACATCAAGCCGCGCTGTTGTGTGCGGTCTGCAATCCAGCATGTCACAACCGTGACGATTGCTGACAGAAAATAAGGCGGCGCACTCAAACCTTGGGCCGTTACGCCGGTAAAGCCCATGTCCAGCAAAATGGTTGGTAGGAAAACAGGCAAGGATGAAAACGAGACATTGCAAGAGAAATACATGAGCGCTGTGAAGTACGGCTTTGGGTCCTTCAGTGTCTCCAAAGTTTCGCGAAGATTGATCCCTAAGCAGCGAAGAAAGCGGACGTCAGCACATGGCGCATGTTATCACGCGAGAGAAACACTAACCTCCAATGCGAGCACCGCTACCAGCTTGCCGGACACCGCGGGCCAGAGCCACCCGTTTCTCATCCTCGTTCAGGAAGCGAGCAGTGTGCGGAGAATCGGGTAAGAAACGATAGGTGATCGCAGCTGCTGCGATGACTGGTAGACCCTCGACCAGGAACAACAATCGCCAGTTGGCGATGGCCGCACGTCCACTCGTAATACCTAATTAACGGTAAGTCCATTGCTCAAAGACCTTGCAGAAGGCTATGGTGAAGCTCACCGTACGCCAGCGCCCCAGCGAAACAAGTAGCGAGCGGCGCCGCAGCAAGGAAAATGCCCGAACGGAAACCGAGTTCGTGCCGAAGGTAGAAGAAAGACAGCAAGTACGGGACGCCGGGCCCAAAGGCGATCTCAAAGACACCCATCAGGGCACGACACACCATCATGCCTGTCCACGAGACAGTAGCAGCTTGGCATGTCGCCACCGCACCCCATCCAAAAACGACGAAGGCGGCCCAGCGATGCGGTGGGAAGATCTTCCAGAAGATGATGCAGAACGTGAATACGATGTAGGTGATGTAGAATACCGTCAAAAGCCAGTTATAGCGGCCTCCAGTCAGGTGCAAGTCTTCTGTCATGCCAGCGATGCGGGCATTTCCAATGTTGGATCGGTCGAGGAAGGCCAGTAGGTACAACATTGAGACCAACGGGATGAGGTTCCAGTCCAGCTTGCGGATCAGAGTCTTTTCCACTTCTGGGTCGATGAAGGTTCCATCGTGGCTGTTTGGACTGTCGTTCACGTCTCGTGAGAGGCCTCCCTTCTCGAGTTCCTGGGCCGACATATTGTGTGGTCACGCTGCGCATGAGCGAATATGCGCGGCGATCGGATCTTGCTGCAAGCTTTTAGAGCATTGGCTCAACGGTCGAACGGTTCTCAACAGTGCACCAAGACCAGCGACGGCGCAATAGAGGCGGCCGCAGAAGAACTGGTAGATGTTTCAGAAACACTGACAACTCAGTTCTGAAGCGGAAAGGTGAGCGGGTAGTGCAGACGACGATGTCCTCGCACCGACAATATTTCGTCGGCAAGGCGGCATAGATTTAAAACAGGCAGTTGTGGTTTCGGGACGGACAATTTTCCGCTGCGGAAACATGTTGAAGCTCCACAAGTAGCACGTGACCTAACTCCCAGAGTCAGGGTTAACAAAAACCTATTGCCGTCCACATCTGCTCGATACATTCTTTCCTCCCTTGAATCCCTCGCACCACCTGCAATATTGCATGTCATCCTAGTAAGCAACCCTGTCAGCATCATCGTGAGAGAAAACACAAGTACATGATGGCGGCCAACGACATGCCGCATGTTCAGAACAGAAATATTTGTGTCCTTACGATCGCACTCACTGCGATGCCCTGAACCGGCAACATCAACATGGTGTACGATTAATCTACCGCAATTCCAGCAATGACGGCGATCTAACAGGACGTGGGTTTCAAAATGTTGCTTGGAGAAACTGGCGCCTGGATTAGTGTGTGCGGTACTCCACCAGACAAAGCATGGCCTGAGCGGTGTAATGTAGCTCAACGCATACATCCATCTCTCTCACTTCACGGTATGGCAAGACGATTCATGAGAGTATGTAGAGCAGTGACCAGAGTCAAGAGCTTTGCCTTGCAGCAGAGCGGGCAGCAGGACCTTCGTCTCCTGCTGATACTACTCTACAGCAACGCAAACCCCGTCATTTCAAACTTGGCACTGCTTGATCATGCCCACTGCCTCGTAATCGTAATCGTAGCCGTAATCCAGCGAGGGTTTGGCGTCGAGCGCATGGCTGTCCCCACGCATCCGCCTTTACAAGCGAGCGAGCCCGACAGTTTCCTAGACAACAGTCAGCGAATGGCAACGCAAGCGGCATGTGATGGTGGGTTTATCTACCTTTGGCGCCTGGTAGTCAGGGACGCGCATGTCAAGAGCCTGACCCGAGTAGCCCAGGTCCTCGGCCGTCAAGACGCTGCACTTCTCTCCGATCAGCAGGGCAGTGCTGTACGTGTTACAGCCGACGTTGTCGGGGCAGATGGAAAGGTCGGCGACCTTGAGACCTGTACGAGTACGAACGTCAGCAGGTCATACCGAAGGTGACTGGAATGGGACTCACCCTTCACGCCGTGCACGTTCAGCCTCTCATCCAGCACACCGTGCTTCACGATGCTGTTGCCCTCTTTGGGAGCCATCGAGCAGGTGCCCAGAGAGTGCCAAGTGGTTTCCTTGACGCAGAGTCAGTGTCTCGTCGATTTCATGGTCCTCAGATACGAGAATACGTACGCAATGGCGCTTGACCCATTCCTCGACGTGGTTCAGGTCCTCCTTGCTGTATTGCAAGTCCTCACGGACGGTCTGAACGTTGCTGTTCAGGAAGCTCGGCTCGGGTGCCTTGCCTGGCTCAAGTGACATGGTCCTGCGTCGGAATCAGCATCTATACGGCGTACCTCGTAGACTCTCAAAACCTACCATGAACCGTGCTGGATGTTGGACGTGATGTGGTTCGGGCCGGCGTAAGCGTTTGTGGTCTGCAGATCCATGTCGAGCGCACGCGCCGGTGAATCGTAGGCGTAGAACGGATGCATGGCAGTGACCTCGCCTGCGTACGCATCCATGCGTCGTGCCGTCTCGCGCGACTTGATGTAGCCCCAAACCATGGGTGCCATGTCACGCTTGTCGTTCATGAAGCCGGCGTCGAAGTCCGGCGCGTCGTAGGCGGATGGCGACGTGATGTGGGTGAAGCCACGAGAGAAGGGATACTCGAGGAAGTGGAACATGGTGAAGAACTTGCCGGGAGGCATGTGCATGTGGTCACCGAACCAGCCGGCGATGACGGAGTAGTGCATAACCTGGAATGCCGTGTCAGTAAAGCGCCGCAGGTAATGTCAATGGTGATACGTACGGGCTTGTCCGGCTTGTCCTTGAAGTAGCTGTCCCAGCCAGAGCGGAACTCGGGGAACGGCCAGCTATCCATCTGGTTGAGCTCTTCTTCGGTTGGTCTCACCTTGACACCTGCTTCGATGCCGTTGGTCGCCAAGGGCCCAGTACCGTTGATGTTCCACTGGTTGAATACAGAGTCTTGCACTTCCTTGTTGCCACGAACGAACTCATCGAATGACTCGACGTGTGGCTGGAACAAGATGTCAGACGTGGCATTGGATCAATGGATTCAAGACACTTACCTTCGCACGGTATGTGGCAAATGTCAGGTAATGGTCCTGGAAGTTCAAACCCACACCCGGAAGGTCTACGAGCGGCTTGACGCCAGCCTTGCGGAGCTTCTCCGGGTCACCTGTCCTGTGTCAGTGGACTGTATGTAATGGCGAAGTCATGATCCCTCACCGATGCCAGAGCGCTGAAGAATGAGTGGCGAGCTCAAAGTGCCACCGCTGACGATGATGAACTTCCTGGCCTTGTATACCTTGGATTGCTTCTCAAGTGGGCTCAAGGGCTTCGTTGGCACAACTTTGACGCCAGTGGCACGATCGCCTTCCAGAATAACCTTCTCGACCTTGGGTAGATATCAGCGAGTGTACAATCGATGACCATCGTTGGAGTAACTCACCTTCGTGTTGCACACAAGGTGGAGGTTCTGGTGGTGAGCACGCGTACTATGGATGTACGCGTGTGCCGAGTCGGATCGACGACCAGTATCACGGTTGATCCACTTCAGCCAGTGCTCAGCTCCATGGCCAGTGACGAGGTCCTGAAGGTCGTCGGTAACCGGGATGTCCTGGCTCTCTGCGGCACGTAGGAAGTCCTGCATGATTGGGTACGTGTAGTTGCCGAATGAGACTTTGATGGGTCCGTCAAAGCCATGAGTGTCACGGTTCTGAGAAGCTCGCTGATACGTCTCATGCTTCTTCATCAGCGGGATCAGCTCCTTGGTGGTCCAACCTATATTCTCGTCAGCGGTTGTCGAGCCTGTTACAATTGGTCCACCATACCCTTGGCTTGAAAGTCGTCATAGTCGGACGCAGAAGCGCGGGTGTACATCTGATAAGTTTCAGTCAGGATTGGGCTTGACTGCGTGAGCGTATGAGCTTACCATGAAGTTGATAGAAGAGCCTCCACCAAGGATATGAGCACATGGCACAACAGCTCGGCGACCCGCCAGCCACTCGGAGGGCCGGCTGTAGTAGAACGTGGCGGTCTTGGAGTCCAGCTTCATGTTCCTCGGGTAGATACCGGGACGGAAGACCTGTAAAGCGTATCTCAGTAACCGTCATTGCCAGCAGACATCATGCGGACCACGTACCCATGGATTGTTCAGGTTGCTCTCACCCGCCTCTATCAGCATGACCTGGAGGTTGTGGTCCAGGTTGGCCAAACGGCCTGCCACCACACATCTGCACGTGGTCAACAATCATGTTCAGCAGCCTCGTCAAGGCGTGGTTGGCATACCCGCATGATCCTCCACCACACACGATAACATCGACCTCGTCGGGGATCGTCATCTTGCTGTCTTTTCGTGAATCTTAAAGTGACTGAACAATCTGCATAGATTCAGAAGAGAATCCAGGCTTATCCGAAGTACGTGTTCGGGGCACGGTGCGATTATATGGGCTGCTAATCCCCGCACTTTCATGTGCTCCTTCGGGGCAGAGGAGCATTCAGGTATCACGGGTACGTGACAAGGATGCTCGTAGAGCAGTGGAACCGCAATGGGACAGCTGTTGACCCTGCGTGAGGGGGGAAAAGAGGGAGAGCTGCAAGCAATCAAGGGCTGAGTGCTGTTCACTGCCCTGTTGGTCGCCGAGGCCCTTCCTTGCGGGACAGAGACCCGACAAGGGTTCAATGGGTGTTGTCGAAAGCAGGCGCTTGCCCTGCCTTGAGCGTGGACGTTCCGAGATCAGCGCACGGGGGCTCGAGTCGTCCACCGCCTAGACGGACCAATGTGCTGCCCAGAACTACATCGGAGCACGCATCGTGCGGAGAAGTAGAATGACTACAGTTCTGTCTGGGATGTACATATCGAAGCGTCGTGGAGGTGGAGACGCGGACGTGGCATGCACCCCGATCCTCTCCTTCGAGAAGCCAGACCTCCTCAGCTTGGGAGGTATCGGCCTCCGCCGACGCCCAGGCGGCCATAGAGCTTTGAGCGTAGCAACCACCAGGAAACCAAAGGTATGCAGACGTTCCTTATTCTCCTAGAGGTGGACCAGCCTGCAGTACTAGCTCTGACGGAAGTGGCGCCGAGCGTTTTCCCCACTAGTTGAAATCCACTTGTCCACGCGTGGCATGGCAGCATGTTGGCCGGAAGTTGATGGGGCAAGCCATACGCGTTCTGTAGCGCTGTATTGCGCGTTGGTCAGGAGGTAATACGATGAACACGGGGTCCGTCTTGAAGCGCGGCAGGGTGGGAGGTTGGCGGCCACGGCAGCCAAGCTTCCCCACACACGGAAGTGGATTGCGGGGAAGCCGGTCTCCGGAAACAACGGCCCCCGCATTGGGTACGTACCGGTATCCCTATGGTCAAGCTGAACCTCCTTCGAAGGCGTCTTGCAAACGCTGGCAGTGGAAGGACAAGTCGTAGCTCAGATCCTCACCGAACGGACAAGCTTAATGCTCTCAGTCGTGACCAATGTGGCAACAGTTCCTGCGGTGACATCTTCAATTACAGAGGGTCTGTCTGCGCATCGAGCCAAAGCTGTCAGTCTCAAGTCAGCTTTGCCATACCTACATGTACTGTACTGTACTGTGCACAGATGAGGCGTTCAGCTGCGGCGATCAGAGCTTCCGTGACCCACGGTAGACTGTAGGGGCGGCCGGGACGCTCCTCTTCCGGGAAAGGTAATATTGCACGCACGAGGTGCATCCGTCCACAGTACGTGTACCTCTGTTCGCAGCTCATTCTGTCCAGTCTTGATTGGAGAAGGCTCTACGTATGTGTGTTAGCTATGTTACACTGACAAGAGATCTTTGTTTTACATGGCGGCCTCGACCCGCCGGATGGAGGGGTGTTATGGGGTGACAAATGCAGCTCGACGCTCCGCCTGCAGATCGCCACCCCCCTCTCGACCAAACACCTCTGCGCTTTTCTCTCCCCCATATCATGTGCTCGTCCTGCAAACCGTCTCGCCAGCCATCAAGTCTCATCCATGGCCAGATCGTCGTCCTGCTCGTCCTCATCAGTCTCATGTCCATCGACTGCGCTCCCGCCGTCAGCCCGCTGTGTCTCTAGAACATCGCCGTCCTCCATACCGTGCCATTCGTCCTCCATGCGATCGATCTGCACAGCAGCTATGTCTGAATCCGCCTCTGTGTCGCCGTCCCCGCCGGGCAAGTGCATGAACCCTGCGTGGTGGCTATGGCTATGAGGGGTAGCGTAAGCGAAAGGCGTAGTTCCCCGTTTTCGACTGCTCGTCCCTTGGCTCCGAGCCTCGCCAGCATGCTCAGACGTGAACGGAGACGGTGGCTCACGCGACCAACGCGGCGTGAAGCCTACGCCTCTACGTTCTGCCTCAGGCGACGTGGAAATTCGTCGTCGCTTTCCAGCGGCCGAGGTGTCTATGCTACCTCCTGGTATGGGTCCTGTCGTGCTTGTCTCGAATGACGCCACGCGTCGCTTGGGTATTGTTGCTCTGACAGGATCGATGACGGAGCTAGAATCCGGCAGCGATATAGCACGATAATGGCCGGGTCGAGCTTCTGAGTGAGGCGAAGGTGGTGCTTCTTGCTGGCATCCCTCTGGTTGGTCTGCCGGTTGTTGACTGCGCGTACTCCAACGGGATGCATGGGAAGCAAAAGACGAATGGGTGCTGATCCGACGGTCTAATCTCTCGTTGTATGTCCAGCAAGCTTCTATTGCGGCATTAGTGGCTTGTGCGGCCTGCTCTTCGCCACTCGCGTCGTATATTGGTAGTTGACAGAGCTTTTGCCACGACCAGCCCCCGGATACAGGCTGCAGGTATGCTTCCGATGTGGTGACATAAAGCCTTCGTTGTCTGTCCTTGATCTTCATGGCACAAGAATCGAGAAAGCTAGCGGTCCAAGCAGCCGAAGTCACCATTTCCGACTGGCTGAGAAAGCGGAGACGTGTTGACTTGCGTACCTTCCTCAACGGTATGAGGCGCTCATGTAGAGCTTGGTAGCCTTGAGACTCTGCAAATGCTTCTGCCCGCTCGTCGGTCAAGACATTTCGAAAAGCGTGTTCCATCGCTCGAAGCACATGGCGAGAGTCAGGACTTGCCAAGGTTACTTCTCGTACGAGTCCTCGGCTCGCCAGGCGCTCGAAAACGGTTCCTGTGGGACCGCACGCTTTAGGCGACAGCCACTCCTGCGCTTCGTCCGCCCATGCTTGTATCGATTCAGTCGTCCAGGCGCCACTTTCAGACGACTTGAAGGATAGTCTTGTCATTGGGTCAACTCCAACCCACTCTTCCGAAGCTTGTGTGAACGATCTTGAGGACTGTTGTGTCGCTTCCAGCGCCGAGAACCAGATTCCACGCACTTCTCTGCCCCAGGGCAGAAGCACAACCTGCACTTGCCAAGGCCGTGCGAATGATGGCAGGGCGGCACTCTCGAGATCGGCGACGCGAGTCTCTAGAATATCAATGCGTGGTCCAGTTTCCGCATTGGCGGCCAACGTGGCCAAGACCGCGGCCTCGGTGTGGGCAGCCGCAGCACTGTCGAATGAGCCGTCAGAAGCCGAGAAACTTACTTCTGTAGCTTGAGGACGCCGACGTTTGCCGTTTTCAGGCTCAGGCTCCGGGCTTGCGTGTCGTTGCTCAAACTCAGTACGCCACTGCTCCAGGTCAAGCAAGCGGCCATCGAAGAGTTCGAATTTCTCCTGCACCTCCTCGATTGGAACATGAGAGAAGGACAGTGATTCCAAGACGTCGATTCGTCGGCCGTACGCTTGCAACATATTTCGCATCTCGTGCAGAGATACGTTTGGCACTGTTGGCAGAAGGACACGACCAGATCCGTTTAGCTGCGGTAGCTGGACGGCAGGTGGCATCGGAGGGTCCGAAGTCGGTTGACGTTCTCTGCTGTCTCTTGCAGCTGTGGCTAGCGATGGATTCGCATATGTTCTAGGACCAACCGCAGGAGCTCGGAAATCGGGTGTGCCTGCAACGCTCGGTGTAGCGACTTCGGTCGCGCTGTACTCGTCACTGCCCACGGCATTTTGATACGGTATGGGTATAGTGAGAGGCGGGCCCATCGACCGATACTGCGGAACTCCATCCGGGCTGTCGCTCGCATCTCCCGCGACACTCGGTGTTGCGGTTGATGGTAACTTCGAAGTAGTCCCTGCAGGAGAGCCGTCTTCTTGATTGCGCGCGAAGGCATTCAATGCTTCCCAGACTCTAGTGTTGATCGATTGGGGGTGTGCCGAAGACCCTGCTCTGATGCCCAGCCCCTTCGGCTGACTAGCTTGAGAGCCTAGCCGCGACTCTTGTCGTCGTGGTCCGCTTCCGTCCACTGCATTGGTATCTGTGCGCGGAAGAGCCCTCCCGACTTTGATAGACGCCGGACCGGGCACAATAGGCTGGCTCAGCGCATTGTGAAAGCACGCATGATGAGAGCAGAAACAGTATGCTCTTTCCGTATTCCCGCCGTCCGAGCTGTAGTGACCGGTGTTCAGCCAGAACCGCTTGCAACCACATGTTGGAGCTCTTGCGCCGACGCTCAGGTCACGGAAGTCGCATGACCCCTTTGGCATTCCTTCCTGGGTGTCATCCCTAGATGCGTGTACCCTACTGCTGGATCGCTGGTACGCCGCCATTGGCGGCTACGTTCGCATGCCACCAATGGCTTCTGTATCTCAGCATCTCATGTCGAGCTCGCGTTGGGTCGCCTCGGTCGCTAGGAGACGGGTGATTTCGAACGAAGTCTAGTACGCTGCGAATCGGATTCAGGGCGACGATCCTTCGAGCGAGATTGTGTTGACGACCGGTGCTGGGCTAGGCTATCTCAGTCGGTCGCGTGGTATGCTTGCGTATGCCGTATACCAGAGCAAGAGAGCACAAGATGCACCAAGTGAACGAAAAAGGGCCGGGGGAGTCATCCAAGTAGATATGTAGGTAGATCGGCGCCCGCATGTTCGGCTGCGCGCCCTGCAGGGGAATCGTTGCCTGTCGATACTGGGAGGTGCAACGTGAAGTCGAAGGTGAGTGGATTTCCTACCCGCAAGCGCCGCGCGGGGAACCCTTTAGCGTACGACAACCCGTTTTTGAACGAACCCTCAAATCGGACCGGTTTTGTTCAGGCCGTACGTGTCCCTCGACATGGGTATATTACCGGAATACCATGATCAAGACGCTTGATGGTTCTGGGAACACACGACGTCCTATGCCGTCAGTTGAAGACTGCCAGGCGTCAAGACTCGAGAGTGACACCCATCGAGCCAACGGACGGCTGCAGGCGACTAACCTGGTGAGAAAAAGTCTCATCCGGTTACACCGCGCGTGATGCAGGACAGGGTGCAGAACAGCTGTTTGCACGGGCGCATATCCATCACAGTTTTGCTTCCACCTTGAGGTCCTCGACGATAGCCGCCAGCATGCCCTCCGCGACGTCTTCATCGTCCTCGGCTTGCGTCACCCAAGTCACCAAGCCTGGCCTGTGACTGCGGACCTCGATCTCCATCTTCATCTGCTTGACGACACAGATCGGATCGTCTCTCTGGACCACGTCACCGACATCCACGAGGACTTCGACGAGCTTGCCCGATATTGGCAGAACGACATGCGACGAATTTGACCGAGATCCCTGCCGATGCTGCGAGCTCGCGGCGGATGCGGAAGCCGACGTGCTTCGCATGTCTAATGCGTACGATTGGGGTTGCGAGCCAGGCACGGTGAACAGGATGTCGGCAGCGAAGGTGGACGGAAAGTCATTGCGGAGGATCTTGGTGAGCTGGAAATGGTGAGATTGTGGTTGGGTGGTTGCCGCTGACTTCTGCTGGTGCGGCGTCAACGTTACGGCCCACGCGTCGTCCTTCCGGAACACCGTCCCTCCGCCAGAAACAGCTGCCGTGCTTGCGCTCGATGCCTGTGACTTGATTAGGCCATGGAACGCTTCTTTTACCTCCGAAAAGGCGCGACTCCGCTCGAGGAGCTCTTCGTGTCTCGCTTCCAGCCACTGCGTATCGCATATCCGGGCGTCGAAGTCAGGGTGTGCTATGATTGCTCGTAACAGCGCCACGTTGGTCTTGATACCAGTGATGAGCGTGTCTTCAAGCGCCCTTTGAGCCTTACGAACAACGTCTTGCCATGTGGAAGCAGTGACGATTAGCTTCGCAATCACACTGTCAAAATCCGAGCCGACTACAGCAGGCGTACCACTGACAAGGGCAGTATCTACCCGGATGCCATTGCCCGATGGAAACCGAGAAGTTTGGATCTTTCCTATGCTGAGCGCATAGTCCTTTTCGGGATCTTCTGCAGTTATGCGTAGCTGGATCGCATGTTGTCGGGGTGGGTCCTCGAAACTCCCGGAAAGCCCACCAAGACCGGCTTCATCGAAAGAGGCGCCCTGTGCTATCCGAAGCTGCGCCTTGACGATATCCGTCGAGCAGATGGACTCTGTGACAGTATGCTCTACTTGCAATCGCGGGTTGATTTCCAGAAAGTAGAATTCGGTAGTGTCTGGTTTGACCAGGAATTCGAACGTGCCAAGAGATGAGTACCGAGCCTAGCATCGTCAGCGGACGGATGACTATGCAGTGCCCTTCCACTAACCTGTCTCGCCATCCTTACGGCAGCATCAATGACTGGTGTTACCGTTCGTCGGTCACTCGCTGTGCTGGGCGCAAGCTCCACGATCTTCTGATATCGCCGCTGGATGCTGCACTCTCGTTCCCAGAGATGCATGATATTCCCTTGCCCATCACCGACTATCTGGACCTCCACGTGACGATAACCATCGACAGCGGCCTTTTCCGCAAACACCTGCTTCGAAGGGCTCTCCTCGATCGCTCGTGTCGCCAGACTCTCGATATCTTCCTCTCGTCGAATGAGGCGAATCCCGCGTCCTCCGCCGCCATCTACAGCCTTGACCATGACCGGCAACCCTACCTTAGCCGCAAAACTCCGAATCTCCTCAACCCTACCGGTTGGCTCGGTAATCGCGGGCAAGACGGGTACCTCACACTGCACGGCGAGCCGACGAGCTCGGACTTTATCTCCAGTCTGCGATAACAACTGGCTCCCAGGTCCGACGAATGTAATAGCTACCGCGGCCAACGCGCCCGCAAGCTCTGGCGATTCTGAAAGAAAGCCGTAACCCGGATGCACAGCATCGATGTCATGTCGCTGAGCAACACGCACGATCTCCGAAATGTTGAGATATTCCGCTGGCGAGCTCAGCTGCACCACATGTGCAGCGTTGAGCGTGTGGCCCACGTCGTTGTCGGTGTAAAGAGCGAACGTCTCGATCCCGAGCTCTCGAGCGGCTGATATTATACGCGCAGCAATCTCGCCTCTACTTACGAATCAGTGTGGTTCATAGCTGAGCTTGAACAGAGACGATACCTATTTGCAACCAGCAAACGCTTGATCGGACGCGGTTGTGGTACGGACATGTTGGCTGGAAGGGATATAAGTCTTGAATAGTCTCTTGTGAGTTTACATGCTCTTTCATATGCGGAGATGCAATGAAAGCTCTAACCGAAGACCTGATACTACATGCGTAGTTGTTATGCCGCAGAAAGACATGAAGTCGAGGAGTCGAGGTGAGGTTGTGTTTACCTCGGCTTTCGAAGTTCGTGCTAACCCCTTGTGGACACAATTACCTCCTATAGCATGATCTGAAAGAGGTTGTGTTGTCGCGAAATACTGCGTCTGTTGGTGTTGTTGATCAAATTCTGCTAATTGAAGCCTGTATGCATCGTGACAAGGACGAGGACCTAGCCCGCCCAGCTTCTATCTTCACAAGACCACCGTTAAAGAATGGTGGTAGTCTTGAGGAAGCATTTCTAACCATGACTTACCACGGCTGATTACAGTGCCCTCGTATTGGCCCCTTATCACCGAAATGACTGCAGTACGTATACTGTACATATGCATTCACCTGTAGGTTCAGGTCAGAGACGGATCTTGAAGCCATGAAGATACGTGTACGTCACTGGCAGCTCCATCTTTCTCCAACAACCCCTCTCTAACCCCGATCTTGATCTACCATCCCAACCTCGGATCGAATTGTAGGTATCGACAGCCCCACAATATTCCTCTACGTCTACAGTCCTTCGTAGAAGGTTTCAGCCCTACTGACAACAGTCCACCGAGACCAGAATCAACAATGGGCAAGAAACGCGTCCAAGTTTGTATATCCGTCGACATCGATGCCGTGGCAGGTTGGTTGGGCTCCTACGGCGGCGAGGACTCCACCAGCGACATCTCTCGAGGCCTCTTCGCGGGCACCGTCGGTGTGAGACGAATGCTAAAACTCTTCGACAAATACAACATCAAGACGACTTTCTTCATCCCGGGCCACTCACTGGAGACTTTCCCGGAAGAATGCAGAATGATCGCGGAGAAAGGCCACGAGATCGGTCTGCACGGCTACTCGCATGAGAATCCGGTCGCGATGAACCTCGAGCAGCAGACCGCCATTATGGACAAGGTCGGCTACGGTCTAATCCACACTTCGCGTGGAGCGCTGCTGACGAGGTCTGTAGTGCTACAAATTGATCAAGGACTTCCGGGGCGGCAAACCACCACGGGGTATGGTCGCACCGTGGTGGGAGTCGAGCCAAGAAGGCGCCGAGCTCATGTTGAGGTATGGGCTTGAATACGATCACTCGTTCTCTCACCACGACTGCCAATGTTACTGGCTACGCACCGGCGACAAGTGGATCCCGATCGACTACCAGAAGCATCCCGACAACTGGATGAAGCCGCTCGAGGGCGGCCCGACGACTGGACTGGTTGAGATCCCCGCTTCGTGGTACCTGGGTAAGTTGCTGTCTTCTGGCTATCTCATCAGCTGCATATATTTCCCCTATGAACGTACAAGGAAAACCTAATAGATTCCGTCGCAGACGACCTACCTCCCATGATGTTCATCAAAAAGGCACCAAACAGCCATGGCTGGGTCAGCTCGAAAGACGTCGAGGAGTTATGGATGGACCAGTTCAATTACTTCTACCGCGAGGAAGAGGAAGGCTTCGTCTTCGCCGTGACCACCCACCCAGATGTCTGCGGCCATCCGCAGGGATTGTTGATGCTCGAGCGGTCAGTATCCCCCCTTTGTGTTCTCTAGTTGCGAAATCGTACTGATTTCATGCAGTGTCATCGAATACATCAACACAAAGGAAGGAGTGGAGTGGGTGACCATGGAGCAGATCTGTGATGACTTCAAATCCAAACACCAGCCGCCCAAGGGGGCGATGATGCCTGCCGCTCCAGGTGCGGTCCTGGACAACCCGGATTTGAAGCTGGAGCTGAAGCAGTGAAGTGAACTATCTGGACATCATGTACAAAGTTGCGTTACTGAATTGCTTGCATGCACATCCAACACCCGGCTTGCGGGTCGTGTGGTACCCTGGTTCACCTCCACTGCTCGGGATCGACTATGTGTCGCGATTCGACAACCATAGGACAACGACGGTTGGCACTGTGTCGATCGCGTTATGTATGTGTACCGATAAATCAACAGCTGGAACCGCTGAACGCTCCGGCGCCGTATAGCGAGAATCGCACCTCCAAGTGACGTCTCAGCCCCAGTACGGAACGCTGCCGGTAATACTGGAGATCGTGTTCGAGATAACATGCGTGACGTCTTCGGATGACTTCGACCCCTGCCCGGCCAACTGTACTTATGTTAGCAACCACACCACCGTCAGACTGCCACTTCGCGGATATGACCACTTACATCCATGCCAACCGCCCGATGCAGCATGACCAGCCAATCGACATAACTCATCGCCTGGCCATTCGAGTCCTCGAACAACAACCTCGCAAACTCAAATTCCGCTCCATCAAGGCCCTGCCGCGCCAGCTGGATGGCCAACCCTTTGCTCCCTCGCTGCGTCTCCATATGCAAAAGTATATTTCGCACCTGCGCATTGAGATGGGTTTCCAAAACCGGCAGGGCGGATAGGTTCGCGTCCAGCTTCTGCAAGTCGTCGAGACCTTCGCCGAAGAGATCCTCCAATAGGTTGGGCGAGACTTGCTGATGCAGCCAGAGGAGCAGCATCTGTCCGTTGTCGACGATGTATGCGCCGCCTTCTTCGATCTGCGCGAAGCTCGCTCTGACGCCAGGCGGCATTTTGAGATGACCGTTTGCATCCGCGAAACCCTCGCTAGGGTCGAGCCCGTGTAGTGCAATGATGCGGGGGTAGAGGTACAAGCTGAGTTCGGCGGACCCCATGCTCTTGATCATGCGCGCTTCGTGGATGCGACGGTCCGTCGGCTCGCGCCCACCTTTGAGTGCGCGTGACTTGATCAAGCCTAGCATGTACATGGCGAACTCTTTGAGATTTTCGGGTAGAACCAGTTGACCCGGTGGGTGGCTGTCCGAGATGTACTTCCGGTAACCGGCAAGGATGTCCGTGGTCTTCTCCTGTAGCGCTTGCCGGATTTCTTTCAGGTTACGTTCGCCAACCTTCGCTACAGCCTCCTTCGCTATAATGGCGACGACGGCGTCCTGATCGATGAAGCGCATGCTCTCGCGTGCGGTCTCCGTGACCGAAGCAACAAGATTGGAGCATCGCACACGACGCTCGCCCGAGGTTGTGGTGTAGAGAAGAGCAGATTGGAAGTGCGCATCGAGCTTCGGATCGAGCTGGACATTTCAAGTGTTAGCACAAACAAGCAGGAAAACCAAGATCGAGGTGAGCGCACCTCAACGTGTGTGGCCCGCCTTCTCTCCTCGATCGAGGCAACAGGGTTCAAACGGACACTCACCTTGCCATCGTAGGCAAACGTAACGCTCATAGCAGAGTCCTCCGTCACGCTCGCAAGTTCGAGATCCGCACCGAATGTATGTTGCGTGAAGTTGCCGCTGTAATGTGCAATCTGTAGTCCATTCGAGCATCTCACTTTCATGAGCGAGGCATAGCCTTGCTCTCGCTGCACGGTGTGGGCAAGCTCCTTCTCCAGGCGGAGCCAGTCACGAGGGTATGACCAGTTCGGGAAGTAGTATGTCTCGCCACCTGTCTTTTCGGCCGCGAATCCGACCGTCGCAATATCCAGATGCCCACCCATGGGTGCTGTGAGGAAGAAGTCGACTCCGACCGACGCTTTCACCATCTCCGCCTGGCATTTGCGCATCGCCTGATGCTCTGTCCTGAGCAGCTCCTTGACTTGATCTCCGTCGTCATTCTGCGATTGACCTTTATCTCGAGGCTGTAATCGACCAGGACCGTACGTTGGCATGCTCGCAAGCGAGCAAATGATCTTGCCGCCCGTGACTTCCAGAGCTAAGAGCGCAGCATTCAGCGCAGGCAACAGCACAGGCTCGGGATATCTGATGTTGGCGAACATATTCGGGATCTGACGCAGAAGACCGACGATGTTCGCCTTACAATTTGCAGCATCGACAAAAAAGTGCTCGCCCGATAGAGCAGCAAACGGATCCTCAAGGTCCGATATGACAAGTTGCTGTGGCGCAGTGACGGTTGTAGAGACATTGTAGAAGTGGATTTCCCGATCGAAGGTCATAAATCCCACTTTGGCGCCGGGCGGTACTTTACTGGGCTTGGATTCTGTCTCCCCTTCTGATGCGCTGTCCTCGGTGGATGCCACAGCGTCACCGTATAGTGCAGCCAGGATGCCATCACAGACACCCTGCAAATACCCAGTGTTGTATGCCGCCGCGCTTGAGTCTAGTAAGAACAGATAACGCATCGGCACGGGTTCCTTGGACCAGTACTCCTTAGGTACCAAGAACTCGCACGTGCCCAGCATCAGCTCTGGGCGACTCCTGCGGTCGACTCGAGCTCCGGTCGGATCCGTGGGTGCGAAATACTCGGGAGCGACCTCGTTTGGATGGCCGCACAAATTACAGGTCATGCGGTTGCCTCCGTTGGAGAACACCATGAACGGATTGATGTAGGCTCGACATCTTCGGCACCGCGGAGGGCCGACTTCACCAAAGTCGAGCACGGGTATCGCCTGCTCACCATCGGTCGGCTTGGCAAGCGGTTGGACGACAAGGCCGAGGGGAAGGGAGGTGCTCATCAGCTGCTCGTGAGAATTTGGGATGCAGTTCATTGTCAAGCGAGCATACTTGGGCGAGGCGTTTCCTTGATCATACGCCACGAAGGGCGTGGTCGCTGGCGGCGGGAGATGCTGATCCATGGTAGGGTAGACGTGGTCCTTGTAGTACTCGGCGGGTAGGTCTCTGCTCAACGGCACGCTTGGGATTTGCTCTGGGTTCACCTTGCTATGCCCAGCACCTCCCATCGCTCCCGGCTGTAGCCCACTTTGCGGAGCCATGGAGATTGGTGTACCTCCCGCGGCGCCTTGATATTGAGTCGCGGGAGAAGCAAGTTGCTGGGATTGCCATGGCTGCGTCGTATGCTGCCATTGCGCGACGCCTGGTGCTGCTTGCCCAGGAGCCGAGCCGGGTTGTGGCTGGCTTGAGTGCCCGTTCAAAAACTGGCCACCCTGCTGTCCATCAAACGCCTGTGTTTGCCCGACCGGCTGCTCGATGTGGTGATATGCGTGTCTATCCTTTTTCCGTCTGGTAGGATGCTGTGCGCCTGGATCTACCGCCATCTGCCCCATTTGCTGCGCGAGCTCTCCGACATCCTGTTGTCTAGGCTGCCCGTAGCCCATTATCGTCTGACTCGAGAGGCTCGCGTTGGCTGCTCGTTGTGGTTGCTGAGGCGGGAAATAGCTCTCTGTCGCATATGCGCCGCTGGTCGATGGAGCTTGTTGTAGATATGGTGAACCTTGCGAGTACCCGCCTGGAGAAGGAGCTACTTGGGGCCTGAACTGCGACTGCTGCCGCTTTGGCCGTCGTCGTTCATGTGCGGGTATTCCGAAGGGCGAAGCAACGGGACTACTGATGGAGAAGGACATGTGTTTTGAGTGTGGAGCTTGACGTTTGTTCCCGCCGAGTGACGTCCGGGGTGAGTGGAAGTGCAAGCATCCAACAGCGAACACCGTTTCCCATCCAACAACTACCACCAGATCTGAAGAAACACGACATCACGTGCATTGTCCTCGCAAGGTCCATGGTGCTCTACGTACATGTACTATGTACTTTGCATTCAGCGATCACGAGGTCGGCGCTGCCGGTGCCGGAAGTTATGCACGTACGCATCGAGCCCTCACATGCACTACTTCACGGCAGAATGTGTGCCTATGACAGCCAGTAGGCTTTCCATGGCCTAATCTTGACTTTGATAATGTATAGTAAAACGATCAAACATGAGTGCCTCACTTATGTTAGACGTATCGTCAAGTCGCTTACGATTTAGAAGTGCATTCGTAGAGCTCTTTCATTGATGTTTAAAGAGTGACAACCTCTCCTGGATACTGTACCTTCGTTCCCACACCATCCATCACCCATCCTGCGCCCACCTGCCCCCTTGCCAAACAGAGTCTATTCACTTCTCTCGCCTGAGGTAAGCTGCAACCCCGCTCAGGAGGAAGGCAGAGACGCGCCCTTCTTGAGGTGGACATCATACCCGATGTTGTCGATCAGCACTGCCGTAAGCGCCGAGGTACCAGCACTACTGACCGCGAAGGAGACCGCATCGACGTTGGAGAAGCCAGGGTTCCCAGCCTTGAAGTCGACCCTGAGCATGTCGGTAGTGAGGCCGCTGGCTTTGAACGAAGCACTTTGGCTGGCGACCTGCTTGCCCTTGCGGAACCCGGTGGTAATCAGGGTGCACCCGAGAGGGCTGGAGGTCGCCGTCTCCTGCGAGTCGAGCACGCAGCCGAAGTAGAGGTACTTGAAGTTGAAGAAGTCGGTGATGCTGTCATCGTAGTCGGCGTAGATCTTCTGCTGGCCTTGCACTTGTGCCACGAGGTCGAATGCGAGCACGTTGGGTGAAGACTGAGCCTTCACACCTGCAAGGAGAGTGTTGTCGCTGATGACACCTGGTGTTACCGGTTAGTTTGCAAACGTCGAGATGTTGATTGGTGTGTGACGGTCCCATACCCAAGTTCTCGTAGAAGAGGTTGTCGTATGGTCCCAGAGGAGTAATGCCCCTCACGGGGGCGCCAGCGACAGCACCGGCCGCGACGACATCGTCGAACTTGGCGACGTATGAAACCACGTTCTCGCCCTGAGCGCCCTTCGACGAGCCGATAGGCTTATCAGCAACAGGATGCGCTGCTCCCAGGCCTACCAAGGCGAGGGTGAGGGTGGTGATGAATGAATGCATTCTGGCGTATGCGTGCTGGTGGTCGAACTTATGCGGTGGTCGTGATGACGAGGCTGGGTTGATGATTGATGGTCTGGCTTTCTGCGGAAGACGAAGCCCCTATATATACCCGTTTTCTGGTATGCGTTCCATGTCCAGGTGTGACTGCGAAAGGTGGTCCGTCACACAGCTCTTCTCGCGCTCGTGGAGGTGTGGACGGTAATGTTGCATATGCTTTCGACGCGTAGTGGGTCGTGCTTTGCGCCATCGTTGTTGTGTGAATGTATACAAGATAGCTTCCACTCCAGCAAGCGCCAATGAAGGTGCTCGTGGTCGGTCACGAGTCTCCACGAGGCATTCCAGACCTATAGTAGCTGCTCCAGTAGGCTGAGGGCCAGTGGAGGTTGTTTACCGTCCGTTTACACTTTGTGTGAGCGTGTGTGATGAGTGATCACGGGGTGGAGGGACGGTCAAGACCTTATGCTCTGGTACCTTTCAGCCACCGGGTTGAAAGGGCAGCATTGAATGTCCTGGAAGAAGTTCCTGATCGTCGGTGCTAAAGATCTCTATTGATCTTTGGCATCCCAAGAAAGAGTCCTTGAATATAAGATCAGCAGAGTTAAAAGACAACCTTGTAACATGAGGAGTGTGATTAGGTCCAGCTCCTGCGGAGTTTCCCACTTCCGGTCCGATGATCACCGTATGGCGACAAACCCCAGAGTGGGGAAGCCGAGCGGTATGGGGGAGTGGGGCGGGTACTGATGGCAAATCCGCCGAATGCGGTTGCCTCTTTGAGGCAACGGCCGACGAAGAAAAGGTTGGCGGGACGGCAGACGGCGCTACCCGGCAACCTCTACCTTGGGGATTGTACGAAGGACACGTTCTCCGAACCAGGACGACATACCTTACGTAGGTACCTAGGTACATGTGTAGCTTTCCACCTCTCTTTGTCTTGTTCACGCACGGAGATGGTAGGATGCGAGTGGTGGAGCCAATGTTACCACCTTCTACACACACGATGCGTCTTGTCGCGGTGGTTAGCGACTGGCCGGACGCCATCCGAGCTTGCGATGCGGTATCGCATTTGTACTTATGTGTAACAGGATCATCCAGCCAGTCGACCACGTTCTGAAATAGTGAGTGGACGATCTCCTTGGGATGGAACTGCGGATCCAGGTCAGCTGGATTGACTGTGAAACTGGCTGATGTTCGCGATGCTGAGACTTCGCACCGCTTCCAACCGCAAGCAAGCGACCACACGCGTCTCCTGAGTCAACCTGCAGATTTGGGTAAAAGACTAGAGCAGAGCGAGTGCCTGCGCGCCGATTGCGCCATCGCCTGAGTCCTATCCCTCCATCTGCCGACCAGGTGCCTCCCGGATGCCGTCGGGTCAGGCATACAAAAAGCGCCATGCACTTGCCATAGCAGTATGGATTCGCAGACGATCGGGGGAGTGCGCACGCAACATCGAGAACATCTGTAAGGTATGCCAGCCCGACTCGCGGCACCGGCCAGCTCCAGGCGTGACTATGTTATCGTAGCTCTTGCAACGCCTGTGTCCCACAAGCAACGCCCCCTTGATCATACAGCAGCAACGTGAGTAACCTTGGTGAAATGGTGAGAATATGAAGGAATGGAGTAGTGGGAGGACAGTTCAGCCCCCTGCTGGCGTCTGACTTTGCCGCATCCCAGTAGCACTGACGGCCCGGAGATAAAATTGATTTTGCCGCCAGGACCGATGGTTCGGGGACGAAAGCATTTCGGCAGTATTGTTCGTGAGCTTCGACACCTCCTCCGGGCCCACCCAAGGGCAAAGATCACCTCATCTTGCGATCACGTCAGATAACCTGCATTCGATAGGGGCGTATTGTGCGAGAGTGACGAATGTGAACCAGGATAGCGGTGACGCTGCGTAAGATCATCTGAACCTGCTCACTGTCGGATCAGCAGAGAGACAGGTGAACCTCCGCAAATTGTCGTTTGAGAGCGCAGCTGTAGTCAATGGACGCATCAGCTAAAAAAATCCGTACTGCCTTTCATAAGGCGACTCATTCTCGACGGCTGATATCAAAGCCATATCTCAAACGTGTCTGATGAACGCCTTGATCCGTAAACGCCGCCACACTCCTCCATCCTTGCCAGTCACCGCCGCAACCGGTGTTTGGGTATCGATTTTCATACGCGCATTCGTACGTTTATCGCACAAAGCGAAGTCCTTCGTCTTGGGAGCTGCCGCATCCACCGCCTCCTCACTCGACCCTTCCGCGGAAAAGCCCGAGTCCTTCCTCTCCGTCACTGGCTCTCCCGGCTCACCGTCCGTGGCAGCAGCTCCCGCGCACCGCTAATCGATCCCATGCTCGCGCTTGAGCTTTTCTAAGTTCTCCTGCCTCTCGGCGAGGTCTTGTTGTGCCTTGAGGCTCTTCTCGATCTGATGGTACAGCACCACGAGGTACCGGTTCTGGAAGTTGAAGCCGTTCAACTTGTCGCATGCGGCTTTGGCGTCCATGACATCTTCGTAGACCACGAACGCTGTGCCCTTGGTGTTGTTGGCGATGCCTTGACGGATTTGGCTGGGATAAAAGAGTTAGTACGTGAGTCTTGAGATGTGCGGGAGTGGTCGCGTGACGGTTCAGGCTGTCGCCGAGTAGCAAGTGTAGAACGTACCGGACGGGCCCAAACTTGCCGAAGAGGTCGAAAAGCTCCTCAGGGCTGACTTGGTAGGATAGGTTCTTGACGAATCTAAGATGAACGTTAGGACATGAAGCGGCGGGGTGGTGGGATGGGTGTGGTATGTACAATGCACGGTTGACTTGGGGGTCAAGTTTTCCACTGCGACTCATAGCTTGGCTAGAGTTGGACGTACTGCAGGTTGTGGACGATGGTACGTAGAGGGTGTTTTGCGATTGTGGGTGTGCGTGGTGAGTTCACGAGTGTGAGGGTCCTGGACCATATCGATCCAGTGGCGGGAAGTCCCACGAGCGTCTTTGCGGAGCCGCTGCCTGTTGTACCTAGGTACCTCCGTACTGTGAATCGACGTAGGAATGCGAAGGAATATTCCCATTGACAATCAAAGGAGCACCTTGCAGCGACTTGCTCGTACGTACACGATACAACTTCGCTATCGGCTTGCACAGTCATTCAGTCACCGAGGCAGCCTTATCCGTCCTCTTGTCGATCGAGGGTCGGTGTGTGCCCGCTTCCGACTCCACGCCAACCCCACCAGGCAGAACACGCGCCAACAACCCATCCACCACCCTCGCAAACCCTCACTTCAATTGCAAACGACGTCCCTAGAGCCATGTGAGGCCGCTGGAAACACTGTCAAGCGCAGCAGAGCGTCGATCCGCTCCTTCACCGTGTCGCTGGCGGGGTGTCGACCGCAACACCTCCGACGCTCACCGCAACATCACCCACTACTCCGCCATGGCCGCTCTCTCTCACAATCCGATCTTCAAGGTACCTCTAGGCCCTGCGCCGCGAAGGGATCGCTCACCATCCCCACCGCACTCCTTCATCGAGCCGCTATCGCCCGCCAAACCCAAAGCGCTGGAACCGCAGTTCAACTATCCCGCATTGGAACCCACGGTTTTGGAGCAAGCCTTCGCAGCCACTCCAGGGCAGAGAGCACATAATGTGGGTGTCAGGAGTGGACACAAGCGGACACCCTCTACCATCGATACGCTTGCCGAAGCAGCTCTGGCTGTGAGCCCATCATATCACGCGCATTCCAGACGGACCTTGGGGACACACCAGCAGTACTCATTCCCACCCCCACGACATGTGTTCAATGGAGCGACCGGATCCAGTGAACCGCCTCACAAGCGTGCGCGTTCCGAGTTGCTTCCTTCGCCGCTTGTCGGCGTCAATGCTCCTCGGCCAGCCACGAGCTACGAGACGGGAAGTGGCTGGTCCCACCAAGGTGGGCAGCATGTCGTCAATGGCTACGAAACTCGCGTGGAAGAGGCCGCTCTTCTGCTGAACTTTAGGACTGGCGGCATGTCACCACCGCACCCGTCACCGCCGAGCGCGCATAGACCGCACGCCAATAGCTTTCCGCAGGATCCTCACCACTCACGGGCAGTGGGCATAGTTGCAGCGCCGGCGCTACTTCCGCCATTCGTTCCTCACAATCTTCAGCAACCCGAACCTACATTATCGTCACCACAGCAGATCATCAACGATGCGAATCCTGAGCTACGTGCAGTCAAAAACGCCCCGTCGGAAGACATCGTCATGACCGACGCGCATGTGTTGCAAACCGAGAAGTCCGACTTCAGTCAACCGACTGAGCTCCCGCAAACGCAGACGGCGCTGGAAGGAGATGGGTCGCGTGTGGAAAGCGCGAACATTACTCCCAGTAAATCTGCGGGAGTGGTCAAAGCACGTCGCGGCTGGCCAAAGGGCAAACCAAGAGGCACTGGCGGGCGAAAGACGGTAACGGACAAGGCTGCCACAAAGCGAACGGCCGCACGGAAGAAGACCCCCGATGCCCTTAAGAAGGCAAAGCTTGGTCAAGCACGTGATGGTATACGCTGCGAGACTCCCGTCCGCCGCAAGAGCACGACCGACAGCTGGGTGGGTGACGAAAAGCTTGCGACGACACTTGCCAATTCCGTGCGCTCTCAAACCGTGCCAAGAGACGTGCCCATGTCCATCAGAGCAGCCTCGCCGGCAAAGACGAGCAAGCGGCAGGCAAAGGTGACATCTGACACAATCTGCGCGGCATGCTTGACGACGCGTGAATCAGCTCAAGCGAACAGTGAGCTCGACGAATGGATTTCTTGTAACGGGTGCAAGAAGTGGTTCCACATTGACTGCGCGGGCTTTAAGAAGGCTCACGAGGTGCGAGACGTGGACAAGTTCTTCTGCGCTGCTTGCGAAACGGAGCACGGCAAGACGACCTTTGTGCGCAAAAGTACCCGTGCACATGCTTCTGTCGACTATGCCGAGCTTCAGCGTGGCGTGCTCAAGACGAGTGAAGAGAGTGTCGAGCATCACTATATTCAGCCCATCAAGGACGGCACATTTCAATTCGATCCGGAAAACTTTCCACGCATGCGACCAGAGATGGTAACGCGGGAGTTCCTGGAGAAGAGCACGACTTTCATCGAACCGATTTGTATACCTGCTGAATGGAATCCTCGGCCTTGGGCGGAGAGAGCTGGGAGGGATGCAGACTACGCCAAAGCAGAAGAGGCAGGGTCGGATCCAGAGACCGCCATGACAGACCTGCTAGCGCAAGACTTTGAGTACGACACGGTCCAAGATGACGGACAGGACAAGCTGGACATGGTCATGCCAGAGGGACTTACTGTACGCCAGGTCTGCGAGATGCTTGGCGCAGATATGCCTCTCGACGTAATCGATGTCAAAACGCAGAACTCCGGGGCGAAATGGAACCTTGGAAAGTGGGCGGATTATTACGAGGAAGAAGGCGGCGAGAAGGCGATCCGGAACGTCATCAGCTTGGAAGTCTCGCAATCAAAGCTCGCTCGGCTACTTCGACGTCCGAAGGTTGTGCGGGACATCGACTTGCAAGACGATGTATGGCCACAAGAGGAGATAGACAGAGGCAAATGGCCCAAAGTGCAATTCTACTGTCTCATGTCCGTGGCGGACAGCTACACTGACTTTCACATCGATTTCGGCGGTAGCAGTGTGTACTACCACATTTTGCGCGGCAAGAAGACGTTCTTCTTCATCCCGCCGAAAGCCAAGAACCTCAAGGCGTACGAAGATTGGAACAACGACCCGCACCAAAACTGCACGTTCCTGCCTCATACCACGAAGGAGTGCTTCCGCGTGGACCTGAGCGAGGGCGACACCATGTTGATTCCGTCGGGGTGGATTCACGCTGTCTGGACACCGGAAGACAGCCTGGTGATCGGGGGCAACTTCCTCACGAGAATGTCGTACAAGAACCAGTTCCGGGTCGTGGACATCGAGAAGGCCAACCATACGCCGATGAAGTTCCGATACCCATACTTCCAGAAGATCATGTGGTACACAGCGATCAAGTATCTCGAGACAGACCCGTTGCCGCAGGAGGTCAGGCAGTTGTTTTACGACGGCAAGAAGTTCGACCGGCGAATTCCCACCTGGCAGGACTTCGACGGCGACGTAGCCATCAACGACCCTCGACCAGGAGCTCGCAATGCCCGTTATTACCCACAGGCCGAGTTGGACGGGCTGCCCGAACTGGTGAGCTTCATCTACCGCACCTTGATGGTGGCGACAGGTCGAATCGAGGGCACTTCGGCGGACCAGAAGAGGCGAGTTAATGCGTCCATCCCAAAAGGGTATGGTGAGCCGCTAGAGGTTGCCAAGACTTTTGCACTTTGGGTAGCGTGGAAGCTTGGCAACGAAGACCCACCCGCGTGGGCGCATCCTGATGCGGAACTTGAGCTTCAAAACTTGAAGGACGAAGGCGCAACGAACAAGAAATTATCGGCGCGCGCCCTCCGAGACCTGGAACGCAAAGAAGCCATTGCCGCATGGAAAATCGCGCCTGACCGGCAAAGTGAGCGAGTCATGTCCAAGCAGCAGGCGGCCGCCGCCACCGTCGTCGCGAAAAGTTCGACTTCGACTCCTGTCCGCACGCCACCACCAACCCAACATCCTGCCACACAGTCGCAGCCATCGATACCGCCGCATATCCATCAATCGCCATCGTCGGAGCATCCATCTGCGCCGCCCGTGGCGTCGCCGGCTCCCGCATTGACGAAGATGGTGCCCGGGCAGCACGTGAGCACCCCCAAGACTTCTGTCCTCGGGCCGAAGCGCGTTGCCTGCGATACGTGTCGCAAACGTCGCATCAAATGCAAGCACAAGGATATGGTCATGCAAGCCTCGCCGCCCAGCGGCCCGCAGCAGCTCAATGGTATGCACGATGGCTTTCAGCCTCCACTGGATCCAACCCTGCATGACAACGCCACGCTCACTTTTGCCCAGCCGGGCGCTCACTACACAAACGGCGACAAGGGCACACATCATGCACCGCCCAACGGTGCGCGCTATTCGAACGGTAGCCCCTACACCAATGGACACAGCCCTCTTCCGGGCACGAACGCGTACGTCACCGCCAACATCCCAATGACCATGAATGGCGTTCCCATTTTCGGCGAAATGCCCAAGCGCGGCAGGAGCAAAGCGTGCTTTGAGTGTCGAAAGTCAAAGGTATGGACAAAGCCAGTGTCTTGTGAAAAGTCTTTCCACTAACATTGCTTTAGCGACGCTGCGTACACGATGAAACCGGCAACGTCGATCCTCACAAAGCGGCGGAGACCCCCGTTCCAAGAGGCTCGAACGCATCGAAGAAGAGGCCGCTGAGCGAAGACGGCAGCCCCTCGGAAGTGAAGAAAAAACCGAAGAATGCTACGCCTGGCCCGCCACAGATTCGCCTGCAAGGCCCAGCACCATCGGCGCAGATTTCGACGTCGAATGGGCACTCGGACGGACCGATGTTCCAGATCGAGGTGCGACCACCGAGCCGACAACAGCCTACAACCACGCATGAGTCGCAAGGCCACGCGCAGCCACCGATTGATCCCAACTTATTCATGATGTATCCTGAGCCCGTCGAGCAAGCTGGGTTTGTAAACGACTATCCTTATCCCGCCACGGAGCAGCAGTCGTACGACTTCCAGTCGCTCGAACAGATCGCGAACGAGGTTCTCGACATGAACGACCGACACCATGAGGATCCCCTTGAGCAAAACAATGAGAACGTCCACGGGTCCCACACGAATGACACAGTGCCGATGCCCCACGCTGTTCCGAAGCCTGACGAGAGCGTCGACAGCGGAGTTTCGCTATCCAACAATCACAGCAATACTGAGGGTGTTGGCCACGTCACTACGCCAGTGATGGACCCCGCTTTCAGTGTCCAGGAAGACAACAAAACGGCGATCGTGAACGGAGAGACCAATGCAGATCATCACGATGCGGTACTTTCCCACGTCATCCCTCCAGTGCAGTCAATCATCGAACCTGGTACTGCAACGAACGGGGTCTTATCCGAAACCATACGTCCTACATCTGCCTCGGCCTCGAAGACAGACGTAAGCGGCCTTCCACTGTATCAACCCCCAGCGCCCGTTTCGCAATCTCCCGAAGCGACCAAACGCCAGCCCTGCTTGCCGAACGGCTCAAGCACGGAGAAACGGAAGAGAGAATCCATGTCTGCAACACCGCGCCCTTCCACTGCACAGATCGCCAAGGTGGACGGTGATGAGCATGCGACACGGGATGATCTGAGTGTTGTGCACGAGACGGACGATGAGCGCATGGCTCGATTACTGCAGCAGGAAGAACTTGGCTTGCGGCGGAGAAATCAGTAGTCCATGGACAGGGAGTCAGGGGCATCGATACTGTAAGGAAGGCGTGTTAGGCATGGCAGTGAGCTGTAAAGGCGGCACCAGGTTTCAGGACTGCGTGTGTGCATGGTTGGTACCTATGTAGGTAGTAGCGATGAATTCGATGTGACATGTCTTTTTGGGCACGTGAAAGCCAAGGGCGAGCTTCCACTTTCTTCACCCTTAATTAGCGTCAGTCAGCCCAACAGTCTACACACTTGCAAGCTCCACCAGTTCTCTAATAAAGCCGCCAGTCGACCATCAAAAGCGTGGAGTCTCGTAGTGGGGCGTCAATTGTTCCTAGGGTTACCTCCCAACGTAAGAGGTAAAGTATCGTTTCGCATTTCTTTCCTCTAGATCTCTCTTGCCTTCATACAACCACTGACCACCTCTGGACCTACCCATCCTTACGCCAACAACATGGCCTCCCCAATCACCTTCGGCGTCATCGGCACAAACTGGATCACGAGCTCTTGGATCTCCGCCGCCCACCGGTCCGGGAAGTGGAAACTCTCGGCCGTCTACTCCCGCACGCAAGAGCAAGCCGAGACCTTCGGCGCCAAACACCAATGCTCGACCTGCTACACCGACCTCGACGCCTTCCTCCACGACGAGCACACCCAAGCGGTCTACATCGCCTCTCCCAACAGCCTGCACCACGCCCAAGCGAAGCGAGCCCTGCAAGCGAAGAAACACGTCATCCTCGAAAAGCCAGCCACCTCGACACCGCAGGAGCTCGACGACTTGTTCGCCCTGGCCAAAACCCAAGGCGTCTTCGTCATCGAAGCCTTCCGACACATCCAAGAAGCCAACTACAAACTCCTCCAGCGCGTCATCACCGACGAGCAGCGCCTGGGCCCCATCTACGGCGCCAGCTTCACCTACGCCTCGTACTCGAGCCGGTACAACAACGTGCTCGCGGGCGAGACGCCCAACATCTTCTCCCTCGACTTCGGCGGCGGCAGTCTGGTCGACATCGGCGTGTACCCCATCACCTTCGCCGTCGCGCTGTTCGGGAAACCGCAGTCGCAGGTCTACGTGCCCTTCATCTGCCGCACGGGCGTCGACGGCGGCGGCGTGGCGATTTTACGGTATGAGGGGTTCGGGGTGCAGATCAACCAGTCGAAAGGGTATACCAGCACGGCGGCCTGCGAGGTGTACGGGGAGAAAGGGACGGTGACGATCAATGGGACGACGGATATCAGTTCGATCACGCATTGGGATCCGAAGAGTAAAGGAACGGAGGAGCTGGCGGGCCCGTTCAAGACGGTGGAGAAGCCGAACGTGAACATGGAGGAGGAGGCGGTGGAGTTTGCGAGGATTATTGAGGAGAAGGATGGGCAGGCTGTGGAAAAGCTGGCGGAGATCTCGAGGATTGTGATTGGGGTCACGTCGGATTTGAGGGGGCAGAACGGGGTGTTGTATCCTGCGGACAAGCAATGATGCTGGCGAGCTGCTGACGAGTTGGAGGGGTGGTACATATTGTCCATAAGATATCTTGTACTTAATTTACCACGAGCCTCAAGAACGTGTGTGAGGAGCATATGCCGTAATGTGGACAATCACTTGCTCGTCGTTTCAGGCCTCCCGGCTATCTCCGAATGAGCGAAGTAAAGCAATCGGATCGAGTATGAGGCACGAATTGGGTACACATATTACAGACTCTATGAAACCCATCAGGCACCCAGCTAACACCCATCACCCAGCTAACTTTTTGGTACAGACTACAGACAATAAACGCCGTAAAAGGTACCCATCATCCCTGCACATTGCAGCGAATGCACAACGCAGGTCGGGTATCGTTGCTCAGCGAGAAGTAGAGAAAAAACAGGCATCCGCACAGGTGGCGACGAGCCGAGTTCAGACACAGAGATGTACTGCCAAGTCAGTCCACTGCCGCCAGCGCTTCAATTTTGGGGGTAGTCTGTGACGCCGCTGCGTGGAGTCGAGCAGGAAATGTAACGATGCATTCGAGCGATGAGAATACAGGCAACGGATAAGGCAGACCTTCATCGAGCTAGGCAAGGCCGTCGTTGCTCTTACGCTCGGGCGAAGGCTAAGCATCTATCGGCCCTTGTTGAGCTCAAGGAGCTTGACGTCGAACACCAGCGTGGAGTTGGCTGGGATGGGACCGGACGCTTTGCTGCCGTACGCGAGGCTGCTGGGGATGGTGATGCGACGCTCGCCGCCCGCACTCATGCCTTGGATACCAATCTCCCAGCCTTTGATTACCTCTCCAGCGCCGAGCTTGAAGGTGAAAGGCTTGCCCTTCTTGTTGCTGTCGAAAACCTTCCCGTCCTGCAGTTTACCAATGTAACGCATGCCGACACGGTCGCCGTTCTTCGCCGCCGGACCGGTACCGAGCTTCTTATCGTCGAGCGTCACGCCTTGAACCTTCTTGACACCAAGGCCGGTCTTGGCAGTGTCCTTGTCTGCGGCTTTGTCGGCCTTGGTAGGGGTAGGGCCCTGCTCAAGCTCTTTGGCGAAGGACACCTTCTTGTCCGACTTCGCAGAAGATGGTGCGCCGGTGGTAGCATCGACAGCAGCTGCGGTCCCGTCGTTCTTCTTCATCTTCTTGAGCTGCTTCTTGCTGAGCTTCTCGCCGTTGGTGCTGGCAGCAGCAGCCTCTTTTGCGATCATGGCATCGAGACTAGGCTCGTCCGCCTCGTCAGCAGACTCTGGCGCTGAACGCTTGTTGTTGGCCTTCTTCTCTGCGGTTGTCTTGGCCCGGACCGCCTTCTTCTTCTGGTTCGCGGCTTCGACAAGCTTCGGCGGCTGCTCATCGTCCTCGTCCATGAGCTCGGTGATGCGCGGATCCTGCAGAGCGTCAAGTTCGTCGTCCTCCCCCTCGTCCTCCTCCTCGTCGAGCTCGAGCTCATCGGGGTCCAGGTCATAGTCATCGTCGTCATCGTCCTCTGGATCGTACAAATCAGGGCGGGAATCGGCGGGCTCGACAAAGTTGCCGGTCAAGTAGATGCTGTGAGTGCCAGTCACCTTGAACCACACACGCTCGTCCTCGCCAATTGTGATATCGAGAGGTTGTTGGTAGTTCTGAGAGGGGTTAG
>Ga0058704_10000088_pt1 | contig 46944 bp, 50 predicted proteins | sample AgamicMgSfe_FD_71363 | JGI IMG/M metagenome (GOLD analysis project Ga0058704, IMG submission 71363) | Agave microbial communities from Guanajuato, Mexico - Mg.Sf.e | ecosystem: Host-associated > Plants > Phyllosphere > Phylloplane/Leaf | place: Guanajuato, Mexico | collected 2012-05-30
GCTCTGTTTGTCTGCATCATCAGAAATTACGCCCGCATGCAATGATTGCAATCGAGCCTCGGCGCCTCCGCCAGGCCACATGCGATCCGAATGCACCAATGCACCACCATCCACATCAGGATCGTAACTCGCTTCCGTCAAAGCGAACGGAGCATTCAATAATAAACAGAAACAGTGGCCCAGACCGCCAGGGAACGGCAGGACCTGCCATGCCGCACGCGGGCATCCCTTCCGTCTCACGCCCGTCGCTCACTCGCTCCGCGTGAACTCTCGCCCGTCTTCGCCTTACATTACAGGTTGTGTACGACGATGCCTCAGATAGATCAAGTACGCCATCGCTTGACCGATAGACACAGCGAACTCACAAGCATCTATCTCTTCGTGGGTTCGTCGACGTTCAGGAGGTGTGTGTGAGTGCATGACAGCCCTTCAGCTTCGTCGCGAACGTCCTGGGCTCGCCAGAGAGCGAAAATCATTTCAATACGATGCCACGAGGACGGGCTCCTATATCCAGGTGCAAAGCGTGGCCAACGAAATCACCAGCCGTTGTACGATGGCGAGGATTCCGCGGCATAGTATCTCTGTGAGTCTGCGTTGTGTGCCTGACTGTACCACTCGACATGTCTTGCAAGCGCCGTTGGCTAGAGGTCGAGGGCCAGACTCGAGGGAAAGTCCGCGAGCCGCTCTCAATAGCTGCACGCTCGTCTCAGAAAGTTGTAGTGGTGGCTTGTTTTCGGCTGAGCCTACGATATTTTCGTACCCAATCATTCCTCCTTCGACGTTGCACTCGTAATTCAAGAACAGGCTGAGTCCTGACAACGAGCCAGTAACGCCACCTCACTGGCCGCGCGTAAATACCTGTAGGCGAAAAGATGAACCCACACAATTCGTTGTGGCACCAGAAGTCAATAGGACCACCGCAGTATTATCTGACACCATGCCCTACACGACCTACAGTGAAACCCCATCTCGTACCAAAACCATCCCAAAACGTCAACTCAAGTTGACTCAATCAATCGTAAAAACACGCCTCAGGCTTATGCACACACGTCTTCCCCGAACTGGCCGACTTCAGCACCAGCCTCGGATCCGTCTTGGATGCCTTCACATCCTTCCCGTCCACCTTTTCCCCACTCGTCAGCACCTCCAGCACCTCCCCGTCCACATACCCGGGCATCGATTTCCAAGTGATCTTCTGGCCCTTTTTCGGCAAGCGGTCTGCTGAACCGCGAGGAGCGGGTTCCGTGGCGTCCATGTGTTTGGAGCCTACTCTGCCTTTGGAGGCATTATTATTGCCATTTGACTTCTGCTTCTTAGATGTTCTATTCGAGGTTTCTGGGCCGGTTTTGCGCTTCTGGCTGGTGGGGATGTCGTTCGCATCTTCATCGTCATCGTCATCGTTGTCGTTTTCACCCTCTCCGGTATCTTCCTCATCGCCAGCTGTCTCTCCTTCGCCATCGTCGTCCGAATCAGCCTCGCCGTTGTCCTGGTACTCTTCCCCGCCATCGTCGTAAGCACCGTCCTCATCATCGCCAGCCTCGCTCTGCTTCGCATTGGCCTTTACTTCCTTCTCCGCCTGCTTTTTCCGCTCGTACTTCTCATCTTCTTCCTCGTTGGCCTTCTTCCGAGACTCCTGAGCCTTGCCAGTATTGCGAACATACTGCTTGCCTTCCTTTGACTCCTCCTGCTTCTTCTCATCCGTCTCCTCCTTCTCCTCCTCCGTCCTGTTTTCCCACGCCTTCTTCGGCAGGTAGCGCTTCTCAGTCCCATCCGCCTGCTTCGCGTGCCCGCTTCCCTCCTTCGTCTGCCATTCCTCCTCGCCCCACTTGGAGAGGTGCTTCTGAGACTCGTCTTGCTCGGACTTGTCGGTGTTGTAACCACCACCGCGTTTCTTATACTCGGACGCCATCATCTGTGCCTTGCGCGCAGACCATTGGCCCGGTGCACCGCCCTTGTCTCCGTCATGGATTTCCTGCTTGACCTGATTTCTGAGTTCGGGATCGCTGTACTTGTCTTTGGGAGGCATGACGGTCGAGCTTGATGAGTGTTATAATAAGAAGAGGCAAAGCACGCGCGTCAGTAGCGAAGACAATCAGTTGGTTGTTGTCGGAATGCGCTAGTGTGATATAGAGAGCAGTCCCCAGGGTCGGCGACGTCAGCAAGATCCCCAGCTTCGTCCTGATTGCCAAGCCCTACCTTCATGCTTTCTTGTCTAGACGTCAATGCAGTGTGCAAGCGATGGCTTGCACTTACTTGTATATATGAATCCCGAGAATTGAGGGTGAATTGGTCGCATCAGAACCCGCAGCTCCTCTACTGTACAGTACATGTGCCTTGCGAATGAAGGGGTTATGTATGCCTGTGCAACCCAAGCCGAAGTGTGCTGCCTCAGACTTCGCTTTCGTCTGCCTGCGATGGAGATGTAGCGCCATTCACGGGCAGTGCCTTCCGATACACAGACTATCCCCAGTATCGAAGGGCCGACAATGATGGAGGCGTTCGCTTTGGGGTGTTCGTGTTGCGAACCAGAAAAGCTGTCAACGATGTCGGCGTCGCGAAACCCGAGCTCGCACTGCACGGACTGCAACCCCCACCAAATTCCACCTCTAGAAGCCAGCATACGACAACGAGGTGGGGTTCAATATGCATTCAGTGTACCTCGCAGGGTAAGGAGTTCCTCAATCATCAGAAGGACTTTCTCGAGATCCGCTCTCGAATGAGGACTTAGTGCTTGTTCTTCATATACCCAGTATCTCGCGTAGCTCCTGAACGCTCATCCGACCGAAGCAGACTCTGAATTCATCTACTTCAGCTTCCAGCAAGATGTCTATGACTCTGGAAGAAGCAGCCACCCCTCGCGATGCCAAGCCTGTACCAGATACACCGGAGAATGTTTTGGAACAGTTGAGCATGAAGGGGAAGGTGGTGGCCATCAACGGCGCATCTGACGGTATCGGATGGGCGGTGGCAGAAGCGATCGCAGAGGCCGGTGGCAATGTCGCGCTTTGGTACAACACCAACGACGCGGCCATCTCCAAGGGTCAAGCGCTGGCCAAGAAGCATTCGATCGAAGCTAGGGCTTATCGAGTAGAGGTGTCGGATCACACGGCGGTCGAAAAGGCCGTGGAGCAGGTGGTGCAGGACTTCGGCCGGCTTGATGTCTTCGTCGCCAACGCGGGGATGGGCAACTCGAAGGCATTGACCGAGCAAAGCATCGAGGAGTACCGAAAGCTGATGTCGGTCAACGGTAGGGCATCGCGAATCCATCGCAGAAACGAGACGTTGCTGCTGACGATCATTCATGCAGTGGACGGTGTCGTCTATTGCGCCAAGTACGCAGGCCAGGTCTTCAAGAGGCAAGGCTTCGGCAACTTGATCATCACGTCCAGTATCTCCGCTCATATCGTCAACGTTCCCGTCGATCAGCCTATCTACAACAGTACCAAAGCCGCCGTCGGCCATCTCGGCAAGAGTCTGGCGAGAGAATGGCGCGAGTTCGCCAGGGTGAATGTAAGTATCTCGCCTTCTACCCCTGAAGGCGATGCCGTCCGAGGAGTGTGCTGACTGATGCTTTACAGGTGGTCTCGCCCGGCTTCTTCGACACGAAAATGGGTGCGTCGCCACGCGTCCTTAACGAGGCTTACCGCATGACCCCGTTAGGCCGCCAAGGGCATGTGAAAGAGATCAAAGGTCTGTACCTCTATCTTGCCAGCGATGCCTCGTCGTACCAAACAGGCAGCGACACGATCATAGATGGAGGATACGTACTGCCATAGATCCACGAATCCGACTTGGACATTCTGTAACACGCACTGGAATGTGTTGCATCGAAGTACAGTATTAGCACATCTTCATTCTGACTGCGCCTAGTGCGAAGGGGCATCGTTTCCAGAGTTATTAGGCACGGACGTGTTCAATCTTCTAGCCCAGATGAACACGGTCTGTTCGACGCGTTCAGTGTCTAGAACGTTGTTGCGAGATGTTGTTGTACGTGATCTGCAGGGGCGAGAATGTTTCTTGAAACTCCTTGAACGCTTGCACGTTCAGCGTAATCGTAGCGAAATCGACCGCATCCGGCTGTGAAGACGTCCTCACCATCACGAGTTTGTTTGCACGATCGACCATCATCTGCTGTCCGAACACTCCAAGGGCGATGAAGACGTCCACTTCGGCGTCCGCGAGCCAACAGGAACGATAAGCGAGGCTGTCGTATTCGCCAGCGAAGCGTGCCGTAGGCGACTAGCATGCCGATCCGGGCCATCAATCGTATTTCGACCAGACGCGCAGAGACCTCCTACCGCTCGTGCGGTGCCGTACGGGTCGGTCGCCATGAACGCACCGGACTCTGCGCCCATCGGTTTCTAAAGGAGCTCGCCACGCTCGCTAATCAGCTCGGCCAACTTCCTGCCGGTCGCTGCCTCGAGGGCCAAGCCGACAAGGTCGGTGTTGACAGAGGCGTAGTTGAATCCCGCCCCGGCTTTGTCGGTGGGCGCTTCGATCCGTGAGAGGCACGCTCGCAGACCTTCGGGCTCTTTACCGTCTGCTTGTGGATTCCATCCAGCCGATGCGCGGTATTCGTCGCTGTCATCGAGATGTTAAGTGCCGCTGTTCATGTCGAGGTACTGTTGAAAGGAAACATTGTCCCAATTTGAACTCGCAGACGGGACGTATGTCTTCACGGAAGCTTCAACGTCAAATCTGCCTTGGCTGGAGAGGATTCCAGCGACGAGGCCAGTTGACGGACTTCGTCCTGCCTAACATGTGGTGGTCAGCTTGCCCTGGTGAACTTACAGTCTCGTCGTTTTCACACTAACATAGACATCATGATATATTTCGACCACCTATCGTTGCCGTTTCTGTAGTGCTCGTACACAACACTGCCTCCATACAGTACTACGATACCATCGGTATCTGTGGCCGCCTCGAACGACTCGAAGTCCAGATCGATAGAGACTGGCCGGGTAATTGGCGGTTCTGTCTTCTCGCTCTTCTTGACAACTTGCGTCGGAAGCAGCTCGTCGATATTGCTGAACGCCTACATGTTATGTGGCCAAGTACGCCAATTGGTGAGATTGGTGGTCGCCATAACGATCGCGGTCAGAGGCGAACCTAGCGACACGTTTGTTTACGAACGTTACTGCTACCAAGCTCTCAGTTGTACTGGACCATGGCACTACACTCGAGGCTGCTCGGCGATTTCCTGCCAACAACACCGAGGACAGAACATTGACCACGACTTCGATCCCGAATAACGTCGTCAACGTCCATACCTCTCACGTTACAGAAGCGTTGGTGCAGCCCTAGTTTTATTCGAAAACAACTTTCAAAGATCGAAAGACCAAGATACTCAAGTGAAAGTCGGAGGAAGACTCAAGGCTGACAACAGCATGTGTCAGACGGTAGGGACGAGGAAGACAGGAGCCCAGATTGTGCCGTTGTGGTTGTTGATCAAAGCTTGCAAGTTCTAGACACAACTTTTCTAGTCTGCATCCCAAGGCTGGTTGATTGTCAAAATGTTGGGTGCTTGGACAGGTGCGCACTGCTTGCACGGTTGGTCTGTCGTCACATGTCTATATCTGTTGGTCGCCCGGGCAGCTTCGTAGTGCCTTTGATCCAGGCCGTATCCTTAGTGAAATCGAGATATATAACGGCCGGCTGACGAGGTGGACAGTCCGACATGTTGCGTGAGGCTTTCAGTAAAACCGATACATGTACAGACCGCTAATGCTACAATGCATGTGTGTGCTGCGCTGCGAAAGGACAACCTTACAACTTGCTCTCCTCGGTGGGCTTCTCGCCGATAACATCCAGGAAAGCAGTATGCACGTGCTCCGTCAGGTCACCGGCCTGGAGAGAGCGGCCCTTCTCCTTGAAGGCGAGTCTGGAGCACTCCCTCGTGATGGCCGACCCGCCGTACGCACACAGGGTGAGAAGCTCTTCTGACGACATATCGTTTTCGTGATCCCATATCCGCTCGAGGTACGCCTTCCTGTACGCCAGTAGAGTCGCCAAAGATCCGGTCAGCGTGTCACCTTGGCCACCTGCACGCTTCAGACCACCCTCGCCACTGGAGATGAGCGTTTGCGAGCCGTTTGATATGTAGTCGACACTGCCCTTCTGGATGATGGTCACACCACCAAGGGCGTTGGCCAGCTTCTCGCACAGCTTTGTCGGGTCTTCCGACGTGGTGTCGATGTTTTGCGACTTCGCCAGGCGGCCGAACTCGACGACGTTGGGTGTGAGGATGCACTCCTTGTAGCCCTTCACCAGCTCCGGTCGCGTCTGCGCGAGGTACAACCCATCCGCATCGAGCACGAACGACACACCCTTCTTCTTCGCGGCTGTGATGACGCGAGCACACGTCTCTTGCATCGCCGGGTCTCGACCAAGCCCTGGGCCAATTACAACGACGTGTAACCTGTCGAGCATGGCAACGACTGCGTCCGAGACCGAGTCGATGGTCTCCTTCGCGCCGAAATTCTTCTGTTGCCGCATGTAAGGGTGCACCATGAGATTGGGGGAGTAGGTCTTGATGACCTGGCCAGCTCCAGGCTCGCAGATGACGTGGGACATGTCGGCTCCCAGCTTTGCAGACGCCATTGCGGAGAAGTAGGGCGCGCCGGTGTAGTCCTCACTGCCGCCGATGACTGCCACTCGTCCCAGTTGACCTGGACACTCGTATCAGCAAGCAGTTCGTCATACTGAAGCACTCGTGTTCGGTCTCGTGCTCACCCTTGTGGAAATTTTCCAGCATTGGCGGGATCATCTTGTAGACCTTGCCGAGGATCTCCTTGCGCGACATATTGGCTGCCATTGTTTGAAGTATCGGATAGGACAAACGTTATGGGTGTATGTGTTGAATTGAGAGGAGTGATGTGTATAGGATGATACGTTAGAGACTGAACAACGAGAAAAGCACATGCGATTGACGTGAACGGGACTCGAGCTTTCAATGACCTACGATGACATCGGCGAGGGGTCGCTCATGTCGAATGACGGCTGGGGCGCGCCCACACATGTGCGCCCCACGTGACGTGCTTGGTGTACACTGTGTGAGACATCTTTTTCTTTGGACGATTTACGCTTGAAGCTCTCTACAAGACCTCTGCCTGTTGCACGGACTCCACTGCTGCACAACATCGACATACAATCCAATCGTACAAGGCGACACCATGAGCGACGCACTCAACCCCACTGGCCCAGCGCAGCCGCCGCTGAACCAGGTCTACGAGACGGCTGGCAACCCAGCGCAGAAAGAGCCAGCGGAGGAGGCGCAGAGCCGGGTCAATGCCACCAGCAATGCACCCGTAACGTGAGTCTTGACATATGCGAACTCACGTGTGACTGCATTGTCAGCGTCTAAGACGAGTCGCAGAGACCAGCGGATACCACAACAACAGTCGACGTCCATAGAAGATGCAACACCGACTTCAGTCGCCCGAGGAGTCCGAGGTGCGGGTCCAGGCGAGGAGACACAGGGCAAGACGCACGAGCAGATGGGCCGGAACCAGGAGCTCGACGCGGACCAGATGGCAGCACCAGGCGAAGGCAAGATTGCAGACGCTGTCAAGGGCACCCAGTCAGGTGCAGGGGGTTCGGAGCCCGGGATGGAAAGCGACCTGGACAGGAAGAAGAAGGAACAGGCTCCTTTGCGAGAGCAGATCAAGCAGGAGAAGGCGGAAAACTTTGATGTTGGTGGTATTCTCGGGCAGCGGGGCGGTCCTGCGAACCCGGTGGACAAGAACAACTACCCGAACAGTGGCGGCAATTAGATCAGAATGAGAAGCATCGCCAATCCGGAGCGGGTTGTCCTTCAGAATCTCGTTATCAGCGTGGGCGTCATTGCTTGCGTCCTCGATGCTCGCTCAAGAAGCCGATTATTGTCTTGCTGAAACCGTCTGGAAACTCCCACATACAGCCGTGTCCTCCCTTTGTCGTGAGAAATCGACTTTCGTCTATCTGCTCAGCCAACTCTCTGCTCAGCATCACAGGGATGAGAATGTCGACTTTACCCGCAAGCACCAGCACCTCCCCACCCTCCAACCCACCGAGGCCGCGGCCCTCAGCCTTCAGCCCACCTAGCGGTCCGGTAGAATCAAATGTCTGAATCACATTCAGCTGCGCCAGATACGCGTCAAGCGACATGTCCAGCCGCCTCATCGCCTCCTCAACCTGCTCCAACTCCTCCGTCCTCGTGCGGAAGAAAGGCACCGTGAAGGCCCACAACGTGACGTCGCGCATCACGTCCTGTACGCTCATCCGCCGCGCCATATCCGCCCACAGAGTGAACATGCGCTCGCAGAACGGCGTCGGCTGCGCGTACGTGCAGCAGAGACTGAGACTTCTCATTTGCAGGCCTTTCGCGGCTGGGGATCCGTTTGGGTACTTCAACGCATACGATTGCGCGATCATGCCGCCCATACTGACGCCCAGGAGATGGAAAGCGTCCGTGATTTTCAACGCGAGCAGGAGACCGTACAAGTCCTCGGCCATCATCTCGCTGGTGTACGGACCGGGTGGTTTCGATGATTTGCCGATGCCGCGGTTGTCGTACCGTAGGACATCGTAGCCTGCGGCGAGGAAGGCGGGTACTTGGTGATTCCATGTCGTCAGGTCATCGGCCAAGCCATTGACGAGCACGAGTAAGTCACCGGTTTGAACATGGGTTTCGCCGAGAATGTAGTTGATATCAATGCCGTTCGCTTCGATCAAAGGCATTCCGTACTACGAGCCTCAACTGGGTAATCATGCAATGTTTGTTTGAGTTGGAGTTTAGGTATCCGGCGTATGGGCTTGAAAGTGTTTTAAGGTCGCCGAGCAGCGTGTATGCATCTCACATCTTCTGCGAAAGACGTCTTTGTACCTGCCTAATCGGGCCAGACATTCCTCGAGATGAGCCATCCAGCTTGCCAAAAGTCGCAGTGCGGCCGAAGACGGAACGTACCACATTTCGAGATGCCGACTGAAGCTTCCGAACTTCTCATCACAAAGTTGGGGCTTCTTTTGACAACCAAAACCCCCTTCTCAGAATGACACTCCGTACTTTGTACACGCGTGTGAATAGTAGTAGAGTGAGATACGCTCCAAAATGGAAGGACCCGGTTACCTAGCTGTTGCCATCCAACCAGGCTCAAACACGGACGAGGCTGCTTTCCACGAGTGGTACAACAACGAACATGGACCGTTGAGGCTACGGCTACCCTTCATCACCAGTGGTGACCGATACAAGGCCGCCGACGGAGAGCGACCCGAGTGGAGTGCAGTCTACGATGTGACGGATCTCGCCTGGCTCGACAAGCGTATTTATACTCGCCTACGAGAGGAGAGGTCGCAACGGGAGAAGCAGGTGATGGGCACTTTCGAGTCGCTCGACAGGAAAATCTATCGTTTCGTTTCAACCCGTGGCGAGTTCAAGGGTCCTGCGCCTCTGCAATTGGCGGCTTCCATGCGCGTGAACGAATCCGATTTGGACGACTTCAACAAGTGGTATGAAGAAGAGCATATCGGTATGCTCATGAAAGTCCCCGGCTGGCTTTGCACACGGCGCTTCCAGATGGTGGTCGGTGGGCTGAAGGGAATGCCACCTCCAGGTCAAGTGGAATGCCTGGCCGTGCACGACTACGAAGCCAAGAATGGTCTCGGCGGACCCGAGCACCAGGCAGCGAGGGAGACGCCCTGGAGAAACAGGATCTTCGAGAAGCTAGTCTCGAACGAGAGACGGACGTGGGCACACCACCTCACCTTCGACGCTCTCGAGGAAGCACCATCTACGGTCGCGACCACAGACGGCGCCGAGCTGCGGTTTCAGATGGAAGGCAACCCTCAAGACCCAGTCGTCGTTTTCGTTAACTCGATCATGACGAACTTCCACATTTGGGACGATGTCGCGAAGGCGTTGACTAACGGCGTCAATGGCAAGACCTACCGCGTGCTACGCTACAACTCGCGCGGATACTCTCAACAGGCAGCCCGAAGCAACTCCACGACATTCGATCTTTTGGCAGACGATCTCGAGTACTTGTTGCAGAGGTTGAATATCGACAAGTTTCACGCAGTGGTCGGTGTCAGCATGGGCGGAGTCACTTCGATCAATTTCGCCATCCGGCACCCAGACATGTTGGAGAAGTTTGTGGCTTGTGACTGCAACGTCGCCTCGAGCCCGGCCAACAGCCAAGCGTGGAGCGACCGGGTCGAGCTCGCCAAGTCGAAAGGCATGGGCGAACTCGCGAAAGTGACTGTGGAACGATGGTTCACGTCGGCCAACCACGGCTCGTCCAACGCGAAGAAAGCCCAGTCGATGGCGGCGGAGTCGAGTTTCGACGGCTTCGTGCAGAACACCGGAGGTCTCTCCAACTACGATCTCAAGGAGCACGTGCCCAACATTCAGACGCCAGGCCTGTTGATCGCGGGCGAGGGCGACGGCAAGCTGCCCGAGGCGATGCAAAAGTTCGGCATCCCGAACGCCACCTTCAAGCTGATACCCAAGGCTGGCCATCTGCCCATGTTGGAGAACCATGAGGCGTTCATGGAGGCTATGGCAGCGTTTTTGTGAGCGCCATCCGTGACCACATAGCTAGTCCTCTCGATATGACAATCAAGTAGCAAGACGAAGGACTGTTGCAAGTGGTTGTAACATGTAGTGTGACTGTGTGACGCGGCTACAAGCAACATGCAGGCTTAAGTAAGCATCTAGTACACCCGTCCATCTCACCGCAGCCTTTTCGTTACACTCTTTCATCTGCACTTTGCTCCCAATGACATTCATGCATTACCACTTAGAATAGAGGGCCTCGCCTCCTTCGCCCGTAGCACCTCATTGAAAAGCACAGAACTGAACAGCGATCATGGTCCGCTCACTCGAAGACCTGCCGGTGGAAATTATAGAACTCGCCGTGAGCTTGCTAAGCCTGAGCGACGTTTGCAGCGTTCGACTCGTGTCTCGTCAGCTGGCCGTGAAGGCATCCGAAGGCTGCTTCCTAACGTCATGTGCGTCGAAGCACGTCGATATTAGCAACACATGCCTGCAAACTTTCGTCCACATGACGCAACCTGGTGGCATCGGCTGCGTGCTGCGTGACCTGACTGTTGTTGGAGTCGCCATCATTACGCACGACTTGCAATTTCTGCTTCGCAAGAAGAAATGCCCGGTCATTAAATATCCTGGAGAACACTTAGACTGTACGCGCGAAGAGCTGGACGCTCGGAGAGAGCTCCGAGCTCTGAAACAGCGTGAGGTTGAGCACGGCATATTCGCGGCCTCTGGCTTGGACACAGCCCTACTCGAGGAAGGATTCCGCAATCTCGCCGCGAACAGCAAAACGCGCGGGTTACGGTCGTTGTCTTTGGAAGTTGTCGCTTACCGGGATGCCTGCGGAACTAGGGTGCAACCCATCGACGCGAACAGTTGGGAGCTGATCTGGACTGCGGCGGTCGAGACATTGCGTGTCACCTTCACGGCATTGGCTGACAGCGGGCTGGCCGTCGAGAAGCTGATCTTGTTCAACACTCAGCAGCAATGCAGTGTCGAAGTCAAGGTATTATCTGACCTGTTGGATGCCAGGCAGATGACATGCTTGGAATCTGTCAAATCGCTGGCTGTCAGTTTCTCTGATCCGATCATCCATGACAGGGAGCAACCTAAGTCGATTGACGAGGCTGAGGATGACGAGGTTGAGGATGACGCAGCAGAAACACGCAGAGTCCCTACGGAGGTGCTCAGAGCGCAGGTCGCTGACCAGAGGGGTTTCACTGGGCTCGCAAGCTTGTTGAAGCTGATGCCGATGCTTGAGGAGCTCGAACTACACTCTTATCGCCTCCCTTTGCCCGGCCTTGGTTTTGACTCATTCAACTTTCTTCGCGAACAGAGGCCCAAGACGCTCGGGCGCATTGTAGACAGCGTTCCTCTGAAGCATCTCAGATGCTGCAAGCTCCGGGGGATTGACGCCACCGAAGACGCCTTGTTAAGTCTTGTGAAGCAAGCGCCACTACTCAACCTATCGCTTGAATGGGTGCACCTCGCTCGCGGGACATTCAGGTCTATCTTCGATCATTGTACCAGCGAGGCAGCAAAACTGGAGCGCTGCTATTGCGATGACTTGTGGGAAGCTCGGCTTCTGCAGTTTCGAGGCGCTGGTGCGAGTAAAGGGCCAAAGATCCCTTTGGCTGGCGGACGCGGTGGCGGCAACACTCTACTTCGTGATTCAGCGAACATCAAGCAGCCGATTGTTTATCACCAAATGTCTGGCCGGGCGCTCGGCAGCCCCCTAGCAAGGCGATGGAAGCTGGACAACAAGCGAGAGTACGGGTCCCCGTGATCGCGGTGATCTACCTGCTGAAGACCACGTCGAGACAGCAGCCTCGATTATCACCAAAGCCATAGTCGAAGACACCTTTACGGAGAGGGCAATTGTTTTATGACGCTATTGTAGGCTTTGCTTGTTGCAACGCAACAGGCGTGACTACTTGCAAATATGCCCCGATACGTGCAAGACGTAAATTCTCTTCACGCGTGCACTTGCAAAAATGCGAAGGTTGTACAGCTGCTGTCTACAGTAGTGAAGCGTTGGTCGTATTATATACCTACCGTAGGTACAGGTATACATGTATGTAGTAGTATAGTAGCTCTTCGATGTCCGGTTGACAAATCACCGATTGGCCACGGCCCACGGTACTTCCCGACCCGTTCAACTCCACTCCCAGCAGTATGTACCTGTACTTGAAACTTCGATTGTGGTCCGCGGAAGAGAGATCTGCTTCTAACTATCACCCATTACATCCCTCGGCACCAGAGATCCTTCTGTATCGGACTTTTTCGCGCATGTCGCAAGCCGACATCTCCCACGTGTCCCGAGTGCTGCGCTGATGGGCGATCACGGCGAGGGATGAACGGCTCGAGCAATTGGATTCACCATTTTACAACCGCACAACCCGTGCCAGCCGCCGCCGGCCTGTCACGTGCACCGTCGGAAGCAACCGCGCCCGACAATGGTGGAGGGAGCGCGGTGGGCAGAGAGGCGGCAGTAAGCGCGACCTGGATCGCGTACAACCCGACCAGCACCCAGAAGCGCAAGGATGTCAGGGTTCACGCGGCCAAGGCGAGTGCGGCGACGCGTAAGGCAACCATTGCCAGTAAAGAGGCGAGAGGGCGACAGCAAGTGAAGTCCAAGGCGACGAGGTTGGCGACCGAACTCTGGCATGCGGTCAATGCGCCCGCGACCACGGCTGCGGTATCACAGGCGCCTGATGCTGACGCCAACGTCATACGTACCGTCTCCACCGCTGCCGAGGAGGAGGAGCCGTTTGAAAAGCTCCTGGTGTTGGTGACGCAGCTTCACGATGGGGGCATACGGGACCTGCGACGGTATGGCGAGAGGTCACTTGCATACACTTCCATACGCACCACGATGTGGGAGGCCATGACGGGCAGCACCACCCTGTTCCAGGTCGCTATCTTTGTGGCAGGAACCCATAGCAATACTTGTGGCTTACCCAGAACAGCTCTTCAGCATATGGGGCCAGGGTTGGTTGCATTGAGGGGCGCTTCCCTAGACGCCATTCAAGCTGCGATCACCGCCGTGGACGTCGAAAGCATCACGCCGCTCGCTATTGCGTTGCTGGCTGGATGGGAACGCCGGTTCGGAGATGCCGAATCCTATCAAGTCCACATGAGAGCGTGGAAGAAACTCCCTTTGCCTACTCAGGCGCTGGAGGAGAACAACCTCTCAACCCTGACCGACCTCACCCTCGAGATATACCGAGCAGGCCTGGACGAGCGTTCCGTCATCGATCCAGGAGACTCGATGGCGCGTCCTGGCTCTGATCCGTACAAGCGGTTGGCAGGCCTGCCCGTCGGATTCCAACCGCTCGAACCGCGGCTGCCCGAGGCAAGGAGTCTGCTTGCCGTCGTTGCCTTCTTCGCTAACCACGATCCGGGTGCCGAAGGTGCTCTACAACGCGTCAGGAGGGTAGGGCTGGAGAACTTGGCCTGGAGTCCCACGCACACCCGTGGTGTCGGAGCTTTCCAAATGTACGAGGATGAGATGGATCAGGCCGACTTGATTGCATTGTACCACGTCCGCGCCGCGTGCATATCTTTGGGTGGCTTCTTGATGCAGGCCACCATGGACGCGCATGGAGTGAAGTGGCTCTTCGATCTACGCAACGCACTCTACATCCATGCAATTTCCTGCCCACATTTGAGGACCAATCAACTGCTGGGAACCAAATACCAGCACCTTGCGCTCTGGGCGAGGTTCTGCATATGCGCCGTCGCTCGAGATCCTTCGCAAGATGAGTACCTTAGGCTTTGGCTGCAGCGGCTCGGTGTGACAACGTGGAAGCGGCTACACGCGATCCTATCGACCTTTCTCTACCCCGAGGCTCTATGCAATCCGCTGTGCCAGTCTCTTTACGAACAGCTCAGCAAAGCGCCCGATGCCAACAGCAATGCGATGTTACCGACGCCGGACTCGCTAACCTCGACCACGGGTGCGTAATGGCCCAACACAAATCTTCCGTCGCTTAGCACGCGGAACAAAGCATCTAGAAAATGTGGCGATGGGCGTACTGTATGCCGATCACGGACATCTAGCATTAGTCGAGAACTTGCATCCGACGCTTTTTCGATGTCAGCTACCTCGCAACCATGCAATTCTTGAGTGCTTCTCCAATGAGGTCCAGCACCACCCAGCCACGGAGACAACGTACACCCAAACCATGACCCGCTGCACCGTCCCGCCCTGTCTCGCACCCCATATCCACCGCTCAAGCAAGCAGCCGATGCCCATCGCCATGAACACAACCCATATCTGGAACCCAAACCAAGGCGTACTCGCAAGCGGTGCTCCCGCCCACCCGTGCCAAACGCCACTCAAGCAGAACGCAGCGAGCACGCCAACAGCATCCCCCCCAGCCTTCCCCATAAGCGGTATCACCGCACGCTTCGCCGGTCGGAAAGCAAGCGAGTGCAGGAACGGCGTGGCGCACCCTTGCCAGTGCGTCGACCAAAACTCGCCGATCGAACTCGCCGCCCACGGGCGGTAGAACAAAGCGTGTGGACAATGAGGATGGAGGAGCGTGTGCACGGTTTCCAACGCGATCTGAATCACGAATAGCAAGAGCATGACTTTGGCGTGCGGGATGGGGAGGATGTACACCAGGCTAGTCAGCACTAGGCCCAGCACCAGCGTGTATGCCGTAGCCGTAGTCCAGGAATCTTTGTTGACTTTTTCGCGTTGTCGCTGGTCGACGGCGATGTCGAAACTGAAATACCGCATCTCCGTCATCAGACCCCACGTGTAGCGCCATTGATCCGTCGTCGTCTGCATGGGAACGGGCTGTCGAATCCCTCCATCGGGCGTTGCTGAGGAGAGTTTGATCGGTGGGTCCCTCGCTCGCGTGAGGGTTAGATCTAGAGTCTTGCAGGCGTAGAAGAAGCAGAGCGCGCGGAGGCCGCAGTGATTGAGAATGTTGTCGCTGTGGTACACCAGTGGGGTGGCGAGGAGAATACAGGCGGTCGTGATTCCGCAGAGGGCGATTAGCCAGGTGGCGGGGAGTGTTTGTTGTCGAGGTTTTGCGTCCTTTCGTTGGCGATTATCCGTGCTTTCGTCATTTTGGATCCCGACTCGTCGCTGGGCGAGGAGATGGCAGGATTGGATGTGCAGGATTAGGGCTGTGGTGCTGAGGGTGGCGAGGGACATTGGATGTCTCTTTGGGAGAGGGGTCGTTAATTCTTGTGCTTTGGTGTAGTGGACTGATGGATGCTGTTGAGCGTAGGAGTGTTGTCGGCGTCTCGGTTGTTCTCTTGCACTCATATAAAGGTACATACGTATTGTAGATTACATGGTTGTCTACCTACATGTAGGTAGAGGAGATTTCGCACGATGGGGATCTCCGTTATATGCAAGAAAGTTATGGGAATCGGGCTCAGGCAAAGCATTTTACGAACCGTCCAAGAGGCACATCGTACAACGAGATGTACATCTGCCTGACGATTAGATATGCAAGGTAGGTAGCCACTCCGGGCGGCAGTATGATGATTAGAGTCTGCAGAAGTAACAATGCCTCTTCACCAATTGCAAACCTCCTTTCTCACTGGCATCGAAAGCACAGGGCGGTAGTCTCGCAGTACGTAATACACAGCGCTCAATCATGCACCTCATGCAGTAACCCCTTTAACAGCAGCAGCAGTCGTCGACGGCGTGACAGCATCCCTCGATGCACTCGCAGCAGATGAAGCACGCACAAAGATCCACTGTGGTACCAAGTCAGCTCGATGCATGCCTCTTCGTCCCGACCATCGCGCGGTATGCGTTCCCACTCACGTATGATCCCACCCCCTCTCATCCCCAGCAGTGTCCGCTTCTTCGCCGGCGCGCCTCCTTCGCTGGTCTCCTATACTCGACATATCGTGGTCAGTTCGACTTCGAGCTTTTGGTGATGGTTCGTGTAGAGCACAGATCTCCGGCCCGGGTGCTACGTACCTGTTGCTTGTCGTTGCTTGGCTGTTGAGCTTGGCTGCTCATCGGCGCGGCGCTCTGGTACTGCATTTCGAGGTCGGTTGGTTGAGGCATCTTGGCTTGCTTGTTTGTATGTCTTTTTGGTATTCCGTTCGAGCTAGTTAGGTGGTGGAACGTTTGATCGATATGGCGTGTACAAGGCGGAAGTGGAGGACAGAATACTCGCGATGAGAATATAGGGGAACGATATATAATATCTAGAGAAAGCTGGGAAGCCGACCTCCTTTTGATCACATGTAATTTAAGCGCGCGCAGGGACGCGGCCCCGCGGAGGCTTCTCAAGGCTTGTTTCTGCATCCCGGAGGCTTGTTTTCTAGAGTGTCATGACGTCTAGTGCCACTTGTTGGTTGCGAACATCAATCCACTTGACTGGAACCATACCGATGCAGCCCCGGGAGCACTCCCTCCCCTAATCTACACAGTAGGGAACAACAATGGCATGAGCAATGGGAGATGAGGATGCCGGCTTCAGTCGCCTAGGTGTAAGCCACTCGAACACGTACAGCCTCATTTCTGACGCCCTCTCTCTATCCAGAAACGTGAGCTCGGCCCACACGCCTTCGAGCAACATTGGCCGAAGCGCATAACGGCCCTCGTCTCCGTCGAAGACACATCCAACAATGTCCGGGACGTTGTGCCCAAACTCGCTCGTCTACTCGAGCGCGACCGCGACGTCGAAACGGCATTTCTCTGCCACGAAGAAGCGGTGCAGATCCACAAAGTCTCTGGCGAAGGGGCGCACTTCTGCGGTTATCGCAATCTTCAGATGTTTTTGCTGTCGCTGGCGTCGTTTGAGAAGTCCTCCTCGACGACTGTGGGTAGCATTGATTGGCGGGAGAAGAAGAGTATCCCTTGGTTACAAGACATGATTGAGGCTGCGTGGGACGCGGGCGTCAATGCTCATGGGAGGATTCAGACGGGTGGTATTAGGGGCACTAGAAAGCACATCGGTACTCCAGAGGTACGATGTCCTGGGTGTCGCCCACGTGAGTCTCTGGCTCATGCTCCCAGGCCGAAGCTTTGCTGTTGAGTCTCAACATCCCATGCACCGGTACCGCCTTTCAAGGCCAAGAAGCCTGCCGATCCCTCTTCGACTTTGTCGAGGCATATTTCGCGGCGTCGGCTCCAACAGCTAGTGAGGGTAGACCCGGAGTGCATCTGGTCTCCCGAATGCCCATCTTGTTACAGCGACCGCGTCACTCCATCACTGTCGTCGGCATCGAGCGCACCCGGAAAGGTAAGCGGCGTTTGCTGACGTTCGATCCGGCCTATCGTCCGCCTTCCATGATGCTAAAGCCGGTGTCCGAAGTCACCAGTTCAGGCTATACGGCGCGCAGAGTGCTGTGGCGGTATCGCAAGGCGGAGGGATCCCTCGAGCGGTTCGATATGTTTGAAACGTTGACGGTGTAGGTAGAGTTCGGACACAATATCCAAAAACGCATGCTCGCAGAATCGTCTGTGATACAAGTCTGAATTGAAGTGAATTGAGAACGTATACAAGAAAGAACACCCCCTCGCTAGTCGTCGTGCCATAAAGAAAGGACACCAGATCAACCATCAACCATCCCGTCAACTCGAGACGTCTACTTGAACTTGCCGGCGATGCACTGCTTGACCAGCGGCTGGTCGGTGTAGGTGTTGCCGTTCAGAGTCGGGGTTTCGGACAGAACGTAGCTGGTGTCGAACATGCCTGCGGCCCAACCAGTCCACCCGAGGTAGACGTCGGAATAGGAGTTCAACGCGTCCAACTCCTGGCACACATTGGTCAAACAGGTGCTGTCATTGGGGCCGCCGCCCGTCTCGGTGAGCATGGCCTTGCGGCGGTTCGTGCGGAGCCAGTTACCCAGGGTCTGGAAGGCGGCGACATTGTTCGACGTGCAGCTCGCGTGCGTGCCGCTGTTGTCCGAGTCGAGGTACTTGTGCACGTCGAAGATGAGGTTGTCGGTGGAGCCGTTAGGGTTGGTGACCTTGATGAGGGCCGCGCCGGAGCCGTTGGAGATGAACTCCGAAGCCGAGGTGTAGGAGTTGCCCGGCAACAGGATCTTCTGGCTCGTCGCGCCGGCGGTGCGGATGGCGGTCACAGCGGCCTGGACGGTGGCGGCCCACTTGGTGATGTCGACGTCGTGCTATGTAGAAGCGTCAGCAACGTCAATAGTGATGAGAAGGTGGTAGGCTTCAACTTACAGGCTCGTTCATGATACCGAACGCGACCTTCGAGTTGGAGGCGTACTTGGTGGCGAGCTGGCTCCAGAGGGAGGCGAACTGCGTGTTGGTCGGCCCGCCCTGGCCGATGATCTGGCCGTTCCAGCGAGCGTAGTTGTGGATGTCGATGATACACATCGCAGCACCCGAGCTCAGGCAGCCTTGGACGAGGTTGTCGTACTTGGCCAGGTTGCCGGCGTCAAGGGTGCCGCCAAGCTTGTTGTTGACCAGGTATTGCCATCCGACCGGGAGACGGAACGCATTGAGGCCGTCGTCGGTGACGAAGTGCTTCATCTGGGCAATGCCGGCAGCCCCGGGCGGGTCGGCGGAAGAGGTGGTGCAGGTGCCATCGGTTCCGCAGCCGAAATCGAAGCCGGCAATGTTCACGCCGGCGAAGCTGACCTTGCCGCTGCTCGAGCCTGAGGCAGCCTTCGCAGGGGTGGCGGCCGCAGGGGTGGAGGCCGCAGCCGCAGCTGCCTTGGTGGAAGGAGCGGCCGCAGCTGCCTTGTTGGAAGAAGCGGCGACGGAGCCACCCGGGAGGCACTGAGAGTAGTAATCGTTGGACTTCTGGCAGGAGTAGCCAGAGACGCACGTCGTAGCGCCAGTCCAGCCGTTTCCACCACCTTCACACTGTCAGTGTGAAAACCCTGTACAAGTGCAGTCGAACAAGCATACATTGAGCATAGGCGGCTCCTTGGGCGTAGGCAGTGCCAGCTGCCGCTGCCAGAGTGAGAAGAGCTGCCTTCATGGTGGATAGAGAAAATTTCAAGTGCGAAGGGAGTGGCACACTGCAAGACGTTGAAGTGAATGTAAATGAACGAGAGGAGTCTGTGACGCAGAAGCAAAGCTCTACTTATCGGTGGTCTGGGAAGAGACCTTATATAGTGCATATCGAATTGTTCTCCCGAGTACTGTGGCGGCCTAGGGGAGGGATGCCCATCCACTGCAGCGCACACTGTATCAGCCATTCACCCTAGAACCGTTGTACAAGCGTCCGAGATAGAGTGCTATAGATCCAGATCCGTGAATGGAAGCGACGGCGGCGGGGCTAACACTTTGACAGCCGCATTTCCCGTGGACGACGAGTCGATCGTCCCGTGCTGTAGCCTGTAGACTACTACTTTGGGGCCCTGGCGCCATACGGAGATGAGTTGTTCCATGGAAATTGAGATTGTAGGGTGATGGTGAGACGCAAAGCGAGCATATCAAAACTCCAGGTGACGATTGAAAAGTGGTTCCAAGGTTCCATTGCAGTATGTAGTCGCATACAGTATGATGCCGTAGGCTGTGGAAGAGAGTGCCCAGATTCGAAGGAGCACTGTTGTTGGCGTCAGATGATGGTTGTCGGCTTTGGGGCTCGCTTCTCAACCTGAAACAGCCATCATCTTCGGTACTGTATGATGATGATCATGATGATCGAACGTGCTTTTTCACTGTGCAGCCACATGAGACTGTCGTTGATGAACCGTACCGCGTGCCCGCTGGCTTTGCAGGTCCAGACTCCAGGGATAAGGCGGCCGACGATGAGATGGTGGTCGGTCGTCCCACTCATCCGCGTGGTGGTGGTGGTGGTGGTGGCGATGCCTGTGACTTCGATGTCAAAGAATCCAATTGTAGGTAACTATACATATCTGTCACGTGTCAAGTACAGTACCGTAGCAGCGGGGTTCATCACGAGTCACCACTCACCTCACTTCCAGCACCCACCAATCTCCCATGTGCCGTGTTTCTTGAGCAACAACTACACTTCAGACTCCAATCCAGACTCCAGACTGCCCTACAGTGACCTTTCGATCTCGTCATGCCTCAAAAACTGACACTAGCGGTGTCACAATCGCGAACTCTCTCCACTCTGCAGGATACGCTTGCCGCTCTTACATCGACAGTCCGCCAGGCGCAATCTCAAGGCGTTGATTTGGTCCTCTTTCCGGAAGCCTACCTAGGTGGCTACCCCCGGACTTGCGGCTTTGGCGCTGCAGTCGGTGCGCGCAGTGACGAAGGACGGGAGCAGTTCTTGAACTACTTCCATGATGCGGTGGACCTCGGGGACACGCCACTCGGCGCTGGGGATGCCTGGCTAGACCGCAAGCTGCCTGTCGCAAAAGGTACTGATCGTCGAGGTGACGGGACGCGCGAGTTCCTCGAACGTGTGGCGTGGGACACGGGCGTCTTTGTCGTGACCGGTCTCGTGGAGAAAGCCGCTGGGAGCTTGTATTGCGCTGTAGTCTACGTCTGCCCGAGATTGGGCTGCGTGGGCAAGCGAAGGAAAGTTATGCCGACTGGTTCGGAGCGCTTGATCTGGGCCCAAGGGTCTCCGTCGACGCTGCGAGCAGTGACGACCACGATCAAGGGTGTGAAGCTCACAATGGCAGCCGCCATTTGCTGGGAAAACATGATGCCGCTGTTGCGCTACTCGCTGTACAGCCAGAATGTCAATCTCTGGCTCGCGCCCACCGCAGATGCGAGGGATACATGGTGGCCTTTGATGCGTACGGTTGGCAACGAGGGCAGATGCTTCGTACTCAGCGCAATCTCGTGCGTAAAACGGAAGAACCTTCCGGCGTGGATCACAGCCACTGGCGCATCTACAGCGAATGCCGAGCCGCAGGTCAACGGTGCGTCTTCGCCAGCAACATGTCGGCGACGCAGGTCCACTGTTACCGTGAAAGAAGAACAACATGACCTCGTTCTACCCTCTGTCAACCAGACGGCATCTTCGACGTCAGCAATCGCAGCTGATGAAGACCTAGGCGTACAATTCAAAGCGAGTATTTTTCCAGCTACCAGCACGTCTTCTGGCGAAGACTTCGTCTGTCGAGGGGGCAGCTGTATCGTCGGACCGATGGGCAATACGATTGTGGAGCCGCTCTGGGAAGTCGAAGACGGCGGTCTGCTGATTACAGAAGCCGATTTCGAAGACTGTGAGCGCGGACGGCTGGACTTGGATGTGGCTGGCAGTTATTCGAGGAGCGACGCTTTCAGGCTCACAGTGGAAGGTCTGGACATCAACCCGCCCCCATAGCGAGAAAACAATGCCGTTGATATTAGGCTTTGCATTGAGGAAACCATCTGATTCAAACCTCAGCACTGCCACCTCCAACTATCAGGAACGGATTGTTACTGCAGATTTACCAGCTCAGAACGCCAAAGCTAAGTGCCATTTTCTTTGATTGTCGAGAGCACCCGACCCCGTCTTTGTCTTACAATTTCTTACTGCTTGTCCGGAAATTGACTGCTAAACTTCGTGCACTTTCTCCACGCCTAGGGACCATCTGACTGGATCTCGGTATCACTGCTATGTTACCGGAAGCGTGGGTTGTTCATGTTTCGCTTACTGCGCAGATCTGATGATGTAGCTGATTATTAGGTTGAGAGATCTTGAGTGATCATGGGTCTGCTGATATGTCACATACTTGCTATGATCAACACCCTGCAGTCCTGCTCTTGTTTACCAACCTCTTCCGCACCTTCTATATCAGCCCCTCAGAGAGCAGACAGACTCCTTCGTTCTCGTTGAAAACTTTCTCATTGAAAAGCTTGCCTTGCGTTCTTTGTTCGGAGTACTGCTTCGGGGAACATGGCGGACAATGAGCCGACGTCGAGTCCCTTTGACACCTTCTCGAAGCTGGGTTCCGAATCAGCTGTCGGGGGCGCACCAGTGTACCCCGACGTCGCTACATGGCCTGCTTGAAGACTGGACAGGCGAGTCTCGCGCCTAAGCTTGGGTGGGCAGAGACCGCGGGTGCGTAGAACGTCATGACGTTTTAACATCTCAGTGTGCTGCTGACCGGCATACCATTACCAGCCGACAGAGCGGACGACAATGACCGTAACATCAATCAGAACCAGGGACGAGCTCGCGCCTTGCAAGATCTGGGCGGCGATGCAGATGGCCATCAAGAGCGTCGAAGGGTGAACAGGGGCCGGATGGCGTACTCACGATGAACACTGAGATAGGGGCTTGTTCACTCCGGTTCGCAAGCCGGCATCTTCACCACATAGGTCAACCCCACTTTGACGCTGCTGGTCAAACTGGAGGGCGCTCAGCGATATCAACAGAACTCGAACTCGATCAACGACGTTCTGCTCGACTCGAGGGGAGCGGCATGTCGCTATACCACCGCCACCACCAAGCTATGCCCTTCCCACACTGTGGACGAGGGTGGATGTAAATCTGGAGATCGCTCCTTCCGGATCTGGACAGATGACGTCAGAAGCCTGTGTGCGGCTCACGCTTCGCGGAGGCTAACGGCCGCGCTGCATTCACGTCGCCTTGTTAACCTGCTGCCTGCTCCTATCAACACGACCGTGATCAAGGTGGGGTCAGCATAAATACCTTCATCCCCTCCTTCTTCTTTCTCTCTCTCCCCTTCATCCTGACACCACACTCACCGAACCTCCGCCCTGCAGCAGGGTCACGACGAATCGGTGTCAACCTGCGCAACGCTCCAAGCCACACTCGGCGCGCTCAACCTGCAAGCCAACGTAGCCAACGCCAAGGTCGACCATACTGCACGTCGCTCGCGCGCGTGGCCTCCGACCATACCATCGCTCAATCGTCTTCGGTGCCTCCGCGCAACGCAACGCGTCTTCTACGCGTTTTCGACTCGCCACTGAACGCCTTGCTGCTGTAGAGTCCGGCAGTTACGTGGTCACAACCATCCACGCCCAGCTGCCTGAGCATCTCAGAGCCCACTGAAGTCTGAAGATCGGACCTCGCGGCTGAGACTCCGCGAAACATCGCACGAAGATGGAGCCAAACAACAAATCCCAGACGACGCATCAGTCTATAGAGCTTACGACCGACGTGTACATCAAGCCCGAGCCAGAAGACGACGCGTACCATACTACATCTGCACCAAGCTTCACGACAGATCTGGCAGTCCGCACAAAACCGAATGGTCAAGGTGATGATTCGTCGCATGGCCGCGCGGGACCGTTCCAGCCACCGGCGAAAGAAACTCAGGCCCAGTACGCAAGTCATCAGGCTCCTGCCGCACACAACAGTTACGGGGCTGGGCCATCGGCTGTACTTCAATGCACAATCAGGACCAGGCCCATCGATCCGCAGACTGCGGCGGCTGTGTCATCGGCTCTCGGCTTCCCTGACCCATTTACCGACGGCGTGGAGGCAGCGACGGAAGACTTCAGATTCCTCCGGATCCGTGACTCTGACGGCAACGAAGCTCCAACAGTCTGTTTCGAGGGCGCTGCCTACTTCGATGTCCACGAGCACCGCCTGATCTGCGGTCATCTCCACGAGACCCTTGAACCAGAAGCCTGCCGAAACAACTGCAAGCTTTCAATGCGCGCGGAAACGAAGGTCAAGAACAAGGTGTCGTTCGTCTGTGAAGACCCCAAATGTGTGAAGCTTCGTCAACAAGCAAAGGTCGTCTTCATGCCGAAGAAGCGGTCGGCGGTCGGGAAGGGAGGCCTACACAGCAAGGAGGCTCGTGACGCCGTAGCGAAATCGAGGCTTCAACGTGAGCTAGCCAAGCTTGCGATCGCAGGCACAGCTGCTCTGTTGACTGCAGAGTCGGGAACGAGGAGGAAGCGCCGTGCAGTGGACGATGTGCACTTCGGAAAGCACGACGCTCCAGTCGGCGCGGCCAACGAACGTCAGAAGCCCAATCTGTATGCGGCTAAGGGAAAGGAAAGCAAGCGCAACGAGAATGCCGAAATGTTCAGCATGCGCGAGGATACATACGAGGAGATGGTCGCTGAAGAAGGCGGTGTCATCCACCACGAAGAGGCAACCATCCTCGGCAGGGTGCCACTGAGGACCGACCCTGATTTTGACGAGTACGGGGACCTCGACAGCGAGACACTGGCCGGCATTGGGCCCATTGACGAAGGACTCATCAAGCACTGTATCTGCGAGTGCCCCTCGGACGGCTCATTGCTGATGTGTGTCAAGTGCAAGTGCTATTACCATCCAGGCTGCCTCGGCAAAGGCCTCTTCAGCAAAGAGCGTTACGAGGACGACAACAGCGGAGCGGCTCATCGGGCTGACGCAAGCCACTTTCGCTCTGAAGGCTTCGACTTCACCTGCGGCACCTGCGACGAATATCATGCCAGACAAAACACCGTGACCCTCGGCAACTTCGAGGCCGCTGACGATGAGCCAATCTCGACCTACAGCGGGCCACAACTACGTCGCAAAACGAATCTGGCGTCTCAATTCTCCCGGGCCGTCGCCGACAAGCGTCGCGAGCAAGAGCAAGAGCAGCTCCAATCGAAGAAGACCGCCGCGGACAAGAAGCGTTGTGAGCAAGAGCAGAACGTAGCGAAGAGGAACACCATCATCGCCAACCTCGTCGGCTGCAGCGTGTGCGTCAGGCACATCGTCGGAACGCAGTACCGCTGTGTGGAGTGCGCCGATGCGCAAACGCAGATCAATTTCTGCACCCCCTGCGGCTGGGTGATGGCGCGTCACAGCCACCAAACCTTCGACGTCGTTCCGCCGACCGTCAGTATTGCCGACATCGAGTTCTTGCAGTCCGAGGCGGTGGGCATGGCGGGTAAAATTACGGGCGCGGGTGATGTGGTGGCGCAGGCTGGTGCCGGTGGCGGGGTGGGCGATGTTGAGATGAAGGACTAGACCGATTGGTCATACCGAAGGGCGTTGGAAGGGCAGCCTTGAAGGGCCTGGCTACGGTGGTGGAGCTGCACAGGATGACGATGTCGGAGATTTTGCAAGCAGCCAAGGTTGCATGGGTTTATTGGCATGGAGTTTTTGATGGGCGCGAGTGCGAGGCGTCGCTTTTCTGGAAAGGGAATTGGACAGAAGATGGATTGGACGTGCTTTTACCGTGTCCAGGATATCCACTGTGCTGCTTTGCATCACGATCAGGATTGCTCGGAATTCAAGAGAGCTTCGGTGGAAAGAACCCCTGAAAGTCTTGGACAGCGATGAAGTCCAATCATCGCAATCGCGAAAGGGAGTTACAGCGCGTCTAATGAGAGATACGAGTCAAGTCCTTAGAGTACACAGACCTTACATACATCTCTCTCTCTCTCTCTACACTCTTATATTCACGTCCTTGCATCCGCTATAGATCTCAACTTGACGTCCTGCGATCCGCTGTCCATCTGTACATGGTATCGACTGACTGACATGTCTCCGTAGGCCGCGCCTGCATAAACCGCCCCGTTCCGTGCTGGCTCGCAGGACAGGCGACCTGACCGTTGCCAGAGGCCGTCCACATTCTCGACGTTGTGTTCCAAAAGCCATGCGGTTATCCAGGGGGTCACGTGCAGGGCAGTGACCGGCAAGTAATCATCCTGGACTATGCAGAACATCGCAGCCGTCAGCTTCACTGTGGTTTCTGTCCCTGGACGTAGATCTCTTCTCGTCGTGGGGTCCGGTAACGCTTTCGTACGGTATCCGCTACCTGGTCCTATCTTGAGGTCTTCAATAGACATACGCATATACTAAAGACTCGTAGACCACTACACGTAGACTTATGCCAGACATGTGCCCCCAAAAAATCCAGGTAGCGATCCTGAGAAAGGTACCTAGGTACTCAAGCCCTCGGCAAGATCGGCGACTCGTCGTTCATCTCATGGTGTTGTACAGTGTACTCGGTCTCCCTGACAATCACCATGTCATCACACGGCGTTCCGCGGTCGCTGCCAACAGAGTCCTCCTCTCGCCACCGGTGCCTGTCGTGGATCGTCGCCGAAGCGCGATCGGCGCTGATTTGGGCAAAGTTCTGCATCGGAGTCGGCTGGAGCTTCAGCGAGGGCCGGAGCTGCTCTTCCGTGCACGTCTCCCAACCGTGAGGATTTCTCATCGCTGGTGCCGAGAGCGATGGTCGGGACCGGACTCGCGCGCTCTGTTTCGCGGCGGTGGCGCTGATGTTGGTCCCGTTCCTGTACACGCGCGACATGGTGTAGCTTTCCGGTCCCGCGTTGGTCACGAAGCCGAGGCCCCAGCCCGAGTTGAAGCCCATCGTGAAGGCGCGCAGGGCGGAGAAGGTGCTGGAGATGACTGCGTAGGAAACTTGCACGGTGAACCAAATGAGCACGAGGGCGCTGTCGAGCCCGAGATCCACGCCGCGGTTGCAGAGACGGTGGGTGTACCACCAGCGGCCGATGGAGACGCCCATGACCGGGAGACGCAGGTAGAATGCGGCGATGATCACGGCCTTTTTGGAGAAGTTCATCTGTAAGTTCCATATTTGACAGAGCGGTAGGACCATGAGCATGAACTCGGTGGCGAGATCCAATGCGGTGAAGACGTCCCACCGGAGGATCTGAAGTGTATGTCAGCGAGAGGCGGCGACGCCATGTTGTTCGTCGATCGTACCTGGGTCTGGCATAAAGCGTGGCCGTTGAAGCCGACCCAATAGAAGCCGTTATTTGACGGCCATGCGATCGTGACAAGAAGCACGGAGGTCACCCCAGACAGGGCGAGAATAGCGAGGCATACCCGGTACAGACGAATCTGTTCGACTGCCTTGGTGAGGCGGAGGAGGAAGACGACGACGGCGCATTTCGACAGATACAGGGTGACGGTGAAGGTGACCACGCTCACAATGTACGCCTGCACGTTATTGGAGTCAGCGTACAGGTATACGTACTTGTAATGCATATAAGTGCATAGGTATATATATGCAGACGCACCTGGTTTAGCGACGTTGATGCCGTCCCGCTCACGCGGATGACGCTCCACGGCTTTCCTGCCCCCTCCTCCAGTGCAACATAGTTAGCGACGATATGGCCGAGGCAGAACAGCGTCGCGGCGGCGATGACCCCGTCGTCGCTGCCATAGATGCCCTGGCGGATCCACGCGCGCAAGACGGAGACGGTTAGGAGATATGCCAGACACAGACTCGTGGTGAAATTGAGCGAGTCTTCGTATCCGAGGCGATGATGATGATGCTGCTGCTGCCGCGGCTGCACCGGTCCAGCCATCGAACGCGAGGTGGTGGTGGTGGCATGCAGCGGTCGCACGCGCGTGGGAAACGGTGGGCATTTTGTGTATGTGTATGATCATCGTCTCGCCCTGCCAGGCTCTCCAGGCCTCATTCACCCACTCATCATCAATCATCTCATCACACCGTCGCTCGCGAGCCCTTGGTTGAATCCTGGATGATAATAGATGGTATTAATCAATTGCTCATTATTGCACTGACACCTCACTTTATTATTGACTACGTATATCAGTTAGCTGCCCGCTAAGATACGACCGCCCCTTTCGCATCTTCCTCGAATCAGAACTTCCTCGAATCAGAACGAGGAGCGATGGCGTGGCTGGAGGAGTCCAGCTTGTTTTATTTTACACGAGGCGGCGAGAGTCAGGGACTTTTTTCTCATCATCAACGGCCACCGAACGACTTCACTAAAATCAGATTGCAACGTGGGCAAGCCACATCCCACGGCGGGAGTTGGGATTCCTCCCCCCTGACCGCTGCAGGGAAGCCTGTCACCCTGTGGGCCTGTGAATGAGTAGGCGAAGTCCGCAGAGCTGGCATTCTGAAGTCTAGATTCGGCTAGGGCTCGGGCAGACTCGCAGAGTAGGAGGTAGCACTGATCAATCGCACGCGAGAGTGCTGTGCCTCATCTGCTTTGCTGACTCCTGAGTGCTCTCATCGGATAATTGGGCAGATCTCCCAAGGTCTCGCTGCATCCCTGTGTAACGTTCTTCCTGCGCTCCTCCTCCTCCTCTCCCCCTCGCTGCACTCTGCCGACATGGCGCTCAAGACGGACGAGCAATACTCCATCCACGAGCTGCAGAACCGGGATGGCCTTGAACAGAACAACCACGATGCCTTCTCGAAGACGAAAGGTGGCACAGCAGCCGACTTGCAGGACATGCACCGCATGGGCCGCGCGCAAGAGCTCCGAGTACGTGGAAGCCGGCCGGTATCTTTCTTCAGCATGCGCTGATCGCTTTTTCTCTCCAACAGCGCAACTTCAATTTCATCGGTATCGTGGGTTTCGTCACGATCCTGCAAGCGACATGGGTAAACGAACTCGCTCACGCCTCCCCAACGAGAACACGGTGGACTGACGGCGTTCAGGAATGTACATTGCTCTCCAATTGGCCGGGCTTACTCAATGGGTACCCTTCTCACGTCCATGCAGTCGAGGAACTCACGTGTCTAACGCGCATGATGCAGTGGCACGGCGGGCCTGATCTGGGGCACCATCGTGGTTTGGTTGTTCATGATAGCCCTCATTGCATCGATGTGAGTGTCCGGACTCGGATGATGCGATGTATGCAGCTGACCTGTCATTCTTCAGAGCTGAGATGGCTTCCATGGCTCCTAACAGGTATGCAATTGAGCCCACAACATCTGCAATGGGATGAACACCCCATCTGACCGACAGGCAGCGGCGGACAATATCATTGGGTCAGCGAGTTTGCGCCGCCATCGTTCCAGAAGCCGCTCTCGTACGCGGTCGGCTGGGCATCGACCATCGGCTGGGTCGCCGGCGTACCATCCTGCACTCTGCAGCTCGCCGGCATCATACAGCAGCTGGTTTTTGTGGGGAACCCGGACACTCCTTTCTATACACAGTGGCAGGTCACCCTCTTGATGATCGCGTTCACGTTCTTGGTGGTCGGATTCAACATTGTCGGCGCCCGGCACTTACCACTGGCGGAGGGCATCATCCTCTTCGCACACATCTTTGCCTTCTTCGCCTTCCTGATCGTGTTCTGGGTTATGGCCGACCATGCCCCGGCCGATCAAGTCTTCACTCAGTTCTACAACGGCGGCGGATGGCCGAGCACCGGTCTCAGCTGTCTCATCGGTCTGACGAGCCCTATCTGGTGTTTCATAGGCCCCGATGCGGGAGGACACATGAGTGAAGAGCTGAAAGACGCCTCGGTTCAGCTGCCCAAGGCGATGATGTGGAGTATCATGCTCAACGGGGTGATGGGTATCACCATGCTCATCTCGTTCTGCTTCTGCATACAAGACGTTGATGCCTTTGTCAACTCGGTGAGTAACGTCCTTGCCTGTCATCATCAGTGCGAAGAAGCTAATTCTCTTTCCAAGGACTCGGATTATCCAATCATCCAGGTCATCTACCAAGCCACCGGCTCTTACGCGGCGACCTGTGTCCTGGGTACCGTTCTGCTCATCCTCTTGTTTTTCTCCGCCGTGACGACGGTGGCAAGCTCCTCCAGACAGATCTGGAGCTTTTCGCGAGATCACGTGAGTTTCCTCCGGGTACTCCCGTTACACGGTACATCACTCACGGTCATCGCAGGGCTTCCCCTTCTCTCAATGGATCCGACAAGTCGTGCCGGGCCTCGAAGTCCCCGTCAACTCCCTCCTCGTCACCCTAGGCCTATCCCTGATCCTGGCAGTGATCAACTTCGGAAGCCCTACGGCGCTGAACGCCATCCTCAGCGTCAGCAACGCCGCCTTGCTACTCTCCTACATCATCTCGGTCGGCGCTCTGCGTCTGCGACGGCTGCGCGGACAACCTTTACTCCCCTGCCGCTGGTCCCTCGGCAAATACGGTGGTCTCATCAACGACGTCACCCTCGTCTTCTTGGTCGTGACGTTCTTCTTCTCCTTCTGGCCGTCGTACGTCCTGACCGGTGACCCGACGGCTGTGGCGGACTTCAACTGGGCCGTCGTCGTTCTCGTCCTGGTCGCGATTCTGGCTTTCGGATATTACTTTGCGGGCGGAAGACACAAGTATGTGCCCCCAGTCGCGCTTGTGAAGGTAGAGTAAGCTGGAGGGTGCGGGCAATATAGTTGGGAGGGCCTCCTGGTTCTTGAGTATAGTAATAAAGCTATGGACGTCTTGAAGGTTCTGGCCTTGATATACCATAGCCATCGGCGTTTCCACTGTGACGAAGCGTCGTTTGAGAGACCTACTCTCACCACGAAGCGTAGATGCGTTACCGATCACGAAGATACCTTATGATTGCTCTTCGACGGTTGACTTGAGTGTACATATCACCGTGTTCATACTTGGCCCGCGAGGAAGGACGGAACAGTACCTAGGTACATGCGCCTGTAAACAAACGAGGAAAAGGACCGGCCTTAGCTTCGGCTCTCACCGAGCCTATTAAAGACTAGAACGTCCTCGAACATCATCGCCGCGAAAGTCTTTACTATCTAAACCAATGTCTCTATACTACGAAGTGGCCGCCGTCCTGCAATCCACGCACAACGGCGCCGGCTCGATCAAGTCTCTCGTCTATGGTAACAAGGGCAACAAGAGCGATCCCAAGACCCTCTTCGCCCTCTCCACTCAGGCCGCGAAATGGAGCGAAGTCCTTTCGGAAGTGATCGAGAACAGCGGGATTCTGAAGGCTGAAAAGCAGGTTTGTACATGTATCTCACAAATCATTGGCTATGTCCCGGATCGGAGAAGCTAACGGTACTCATAGTTGTCTCCGATCCTCGCTCTCGTCCTCACTCACGACCTGCTCTTATCCAAACGCGGCGTGGCGCTACCGCAAACCCATGGACTCAACCTCACGGTCACGAGGTACAAGGCCCGACTATCAGCAGAGCTGACCAAAGCTCGACTGCGCCGACAATGCGCGACGTTGGACGAGCTTCGCGCACGCATCGATGTGGCCCGGAGCGCGTTGGTCGACGGCAGCGGCGACGACTCTACTTGTGATCTCCCGCAGCATCCGCGATGGGTACGCGTCAACACGCTCAAATCTACGTTGGAGCAGCAGCTAGACACCACCTTCGCCGACTTTATGCGGACGGATCGACTGAGCGATGTCACGGGGTCCATTCCGTCGTCTGACGCGTCGAAGCCAGTTTACCTCGACGACCACATCCCGAACCTCGTAGCCATCCCATACATCGTAGATATCGCCGCGAGTAAAGCGTACAAAGACGGGAAACTGATCTTGCAGGACAAGGCGTCGTGCTTTCCAGCCTACCTCCTCGACCCATTCGCCGAGGGAGATGTTGTCGACGCTTGTGCCGCGCCTGGGAACAAGACGACGCATCTCGCTGCTATCTTCTCGGAACACCAGGCCGAGGCTCGAGGAGACAGGCCTGCGATCATAGCGTGCGAGAAGGATGCAGTCCGATCGCAGACACTGGAAAAGATGATCACTCGCGCCGGTGGCGACCGCCTCATCCGCGTCAGAGCAAAGCAGGACTTCCTCAAGCTCGACCCGCACGCCGTCGAGTTCGCGAACGTCTCCGCTCTGCTACTGGATCCTAGCTGCTCGGGCAGCGGCATCGTCGGACGCGACGAGGCCAGCGTGAAGGTGCATTTACCTCGGGCCTCCGTCACTGAGGGTACAGCAGCGTCGCAAGGGAAGAAGCGTAAACGAGGAGGAGGCGGTGGGCAACAGCCTCCAACACTTACGCCCCCAAAGGCTGCTGCTGTCAATGATGAAGAGCAACCCATCACCGAGGACAACGAGACCAAGCTCCAAACGCGACTGTCCTCCCTCGCCGCTTTCCAGCTCCGGATCATCCTCCACGCCATGAAATTCCCCTCAGCCCGACGGATCACGTATTCGACTTGCTCCGTGCATGCTATTGAGAACGAACACGTGGTCGTCAAAGCCTTGGTTTCTTCACATGCCCGGGAGCGCGGCTGGCGGATCATGCGACGGGAGGAACAGGTTGATGGGATGCGGAGATGGCGGATTAGAGGCTCGGTGGAGGCTTGTGTACGGGTCAGGGATGAGCAGTGCGATGGTGATGGTGATGGGGGTGTCGATGCCGAGGAGGTTGCCAAGGCGTGTATTAGGTGCGAGAAGAGAAGTGGTGATGGGACTATGGGGTTTTTCGTCGCGGGATTCGTGCGCGACGATTATGAGCCATGTCGATCTTCTGATGGGCATACTTCAGGGGGTATACGTGGTGAAGCTCCGGTTGCTGTTTCCGACGTCGGCAGTGACGGAGGTGCCGAAGAAGAGTGGACGGGCTTTGGGGATTAAGTGACTGAACCTTTGGCTTGTATGCTCGCTACTACGAGCCTACATACCACCTCAACCAAATTCATTTAGCTGCAAAGTTAGATCGAAAATCCAGGGTGTGCAAGATTTCAGCTGGTTGCCATACAAGACATATACCCTGCTTCGAGAACGTACTTTCCAAGCCAGCCCCAAATGAGTGGAGTTTGTCATACATCAGATCAACCACAACAGACGAACCGTCGCAAGAACAACGCACATTCATCAACATCATGGTACGCGTTCGCGCTTTTGGAGGAACCCAACGGGCTACATCTTATCAAAAGCGAGCGTGTTGCCCGTAATCATCGAGTCCTTCGGGTTGCCGTGGTACCGCTTCTCGATCTGGTGCATGAGCTCGGTGTCATCCGCTTCGTCTTCTCCACCAGCAGGAGCGGCGAACAGAGTGCTCTTCTCCGCCTCGGCCGCGTGCAGCATGTCGAAGGACTCGCCGCTTGTCGAGCTCATGGTCGGACTGCCGGATTGAGGGCCTGATGATACGTGCTTGTCTTCTGTTTCGGCAGTCGTCTCTACGAGCTTCCCCTGGCCGGCGGTCGTGCTCGAATCGGAGTCGGACATAGAGCCCATCCAGAGCTGACAAGTCCCCGGTCGCGCGGACTTGCGGGCGACTTCGCTTTCTTGCAACGAGAAGTGTTGCTGCTTTTCCATCTCCGCATTGCCCAGACCCAGCGATCTCCGATGCCACTCGCCCAGGAACATACCCTCCGGGTCCGCCTCGTTGCGCATTTGCTTCCACTTCTGCAAATCGTCGCGAAACATCGCGCTGATGTGCTGCCAGTTCGTGAAGGAGAAGTTCTTGGCGTAATGCGGCTTCGCGCCCATCTCGCGCATCAGCCACTCGAATGCTTCGTAGTACCGGTCTTTGCAGGGTGGGTCTTGCAGGTACGGACGGTACAGGGTGGCGTTCAGGTAGAGGGTCGGCTCGGTGGAGCTCGTGTTGTCCAGGTACGGGCGCGGCTGGCCGCTGTTTCTGGTGTCGGAGACGCGGACCTCGACTGGACAGTGGACGTACAGACCTTTGACGCTGAAGGGGATGCCTGAGTCGGGCTCACCGTTGATCCATGCCGACAGCCTGCGGATGGCTTCCGGGCCTCTGGAGAGCGGGAGCGCCCATTCGTTCACGAATTGAGAGAAGAGGCAGTTCATCAGCAAGCCCGTGCGCAGTGGTTCGACGGCGGAGGTCTTCGAGCCTGGCTTGAAGCCGTACTGCATTCCGAAGACGAACCATTCGATGGTAGGCAGGATCCAGGGGACGTAGTTCGAGAGCCATAGCAGATTGTGGTAAGTGTGAAAGCCCACGCTGCCTCCGTAAAAGTTCTCATCGGCCGCGCGCAACGGCTTGTCGGTTTTCGCCGCCGACCAAACGATGGTGCGCTTCATGTATGGCATCCACCATACTCGCGTGTACTCCTTCTGCGTCCAAAGATCGGTCTCCCACCTCGACAAGACCTCGTCCAACGGTATGAGCGTTTGCTCCCATTCGATATTACACGAATCGGTCATCTCGTACTCGACCTCGGTAATGATTCCCAGCGCACCTAAAGACACCAGCGCGGCACGGAAGAGCTCTTGGTTTTGCTCGGCTGAGCACCGCACCGCCTGTCCGTTGCTCAACACAATGCGCAGACTCCTGACGTTCTCCGACAGGAGCCCGTGCTTCAAGCTCGAGCCATGCGTCGCCGTCGCAAACGCCCCGACGATGCTCTGCTCATCTATGCTGCCCAGGTTCGGAATCGTCAGACCGACTTTGTCGCCTTCAGTATTCAGCTGTCGAAGTCTGATCCCACCTTCCACCAACATCGTCTTCTTCTGCTTGTCCACGTTCAATACTCGGTTGTAACGGTCGAGGTTGATCATCCATGACGAAGTGCACGTCAGGTCGGAAGGGGAGTGCCCACATCCGACGACCACGATTCGTCGCCGGCATCGCCGCGCGAGCTTGACGACTTTTTGGATTTCGGGGAGGGATTGAGGTTGAATATACAGCTCGGGCCGGGAGGAGAAGGTCTTGGCCCAAGTGTAGTGGACGTGGGAGGTCGAGGCGCGAAAGGGTATCTCGGGATCAGTCCGGGCGATCTCCTGCTGAATCTTCTCCATGTTGGCGACGGCGGGTCGAAGAGATGGGTTGAAGGATGATCGCGGGCGTTTGCGCAGGCAGCAGGCCGGTCGGTTGTCGTGAAGCGGTAACACAGGACGGCCGTGTGAATCTCACCCACAACTATTCACCGTAGCGTCGTAGCCCATGTTCGCTACAAGGCGACGATAGCTCCCGCTCTGGTGGTCATGGATTTGATGATATGGACGACAATGATGGATGGGCGCGCTCAATATATACCCGGCCAATTTCCCAAGCGCATGACCGATGTCTGGTCAGTGAGGTGGTGTCAGTTCTAGACGGCTCGGCGTGGTGTGGGGTTGCTACGCTATTGTCATAGACTTCCACGTTCGCACCTCGGAGACACGTACATGATACATTTGTACCGTATGCTACCTCTTCATCGACACGACCGTTGAATGAGTCCATCAAGACCTGTGGCCCTCACGCAGAAATCCTACCAAAACTCACTTGACCACCGAAAGGTCGGCATAGCAGCATGCCTGCCAGGAAGGGTGCCAACAACGATTTTAAACGATGGTTCTATCCCTCGAGGAGTTTACATCGACACAATCATCTAAGACGACCTTTGTGACCTGTCCGAATGCCCTGTGAACAACGTTGCTCGCGTCCGCTGTCCGCCATTCCACGGATCGTGGTGCAGTGATGGCGCGCATACCCTGCTTTGCAATATTGGAAACAGCTTGCGAAGAAAAGACACGGTCTTTCGTGCTCTATGATAACCGTGCATGGTCAATGTAGGTCAAATCAGGTGATTGCGCGATGTTCGCCTGCGGCCTATGTGAAGTGGTCGAGGTATAGCAGGATATTCCCATGATTCGTAGGTCATCTAATATACATCCCATGCAGGGTGTGTTTGTGCCATTGAAGCCACATAATTCCCAAATGTGCAGTGCTCTTCACACCCACATCCATCCGCCCACATCATAAGCCTATGATTTCATGTTCGCACCGCCCTGCTGTGGCTCGCTCGAGACCGGCACGCCACTAATACCCTTCTCGCCGGGCTGGTTTGTCCCTGCCTCAACGCCCACCTTGGTCGAACCGGAGTCGGAGGCGACGGCTGCCTTGCCGGGTTGCTTGTCGAGTCCCTCTGAGTGCCCAGGCGCATTGGCCGCTCCAAGACCTTCTTTCTGTGCTTGTTGCTTCTGGAACTTCTCGCTGGCTCCTGAGCCGCCGCTGGAAGGTTGTCAGTCGATGGTCTACGAGCCCAGAAGGTGGCGAAGGGTGAGTTACGGAGTCTTGGAGTGAGGCATGTCGTATGAAGTAGTTTATATGTGTGAAGTAACTTGTTGGTGGATATGTTCGAGGTCGTTGTCTGAGAGTGTAGAGGGAGAATGTGGATTTTTTCGTGAGGAGTGAAAGACAGAGAGATCGCCAGGGACAGGTTTGAGATGTGATAGTCCGTAGACGTCACTGAAAAAGGAAGGTCGCGTGACGTCAAACCGGCTTACTGCTCACGTGTCCGGCCTTCGATCCACTCGGTCAAACTGCACGTAAGTAGAATCCATGATCTCCGTACAAACGAGCGACAGAATTGATAGAGAGAAATGAGCTGGGGGAACGTCGCTCGCAACAGAGTATGCTGCTTCTTCGTGATGGGATGGAGATCGCAATAGGATCTGGCTGCTGCGCGGCATCTGCCGAATGCGTCCACGTAGACTGTCCTCGCATGGCCATCGGAGTTGATGGGCGACGACGGTCATCGTTCAGACCAATGTATATGCGCGAGTTTGTCGAAGCGAGAAGTCACCAGTACCTAGGTAAGGTAGGTATCGACAAGAGTCGTCCGCGTTGTGTTCGAACGTCGAGGACGTCGAAACGCCAAGGCGGGAGTAGCCGGCGCATTCTTCACCTTCACAAACGCAGTCCGAGATTATACAGGTTCTCGCTCTCTGTCGACCTTTTAGCACTCTGAAGGGCTTCCAATCACCAAAGTCCTGGTATCTCCTCCGTCAACATCCTCACTGCGACGCATACACACCCTCTCAACTCGCGACTGCTCCGCCGATTGAGTCCAGCCGGCAAGGCAGGCTGCCACTTGTGCCCTCTTCCACTACGCGTCACCTCCTCGAGCTAGCCGGTCGAGAACCATTGGCCCAGCGCGAGTTTGCTGGATTTGGCGCGTGAGGTGTGACCGAACAGACGCGACGGCAACATGTTCTTCGTCAAGACGCTCGAAGAGCGCCTGGAACTGCATCCATCCTACTTCGGCGCCTCCGCCTCGGCCGAAATCACGGAGCAACTGTACCGCAAAGTGGAGGGCAAGAATACGGGCACGATGATGATCATCGCCATCATTGACATCGACGATATCAGCGAGCCAATGGTCGTACCTGGCCGTGGTCATGCGCAATACAACGTGAGTTTCCGCGCCATCGTGTGGAGACCGTTCCGAGGTGAGGTGGTCGATGGGCTGGTGAGCAGTGTCGTGCACAACGGCTTCTTCGTCGAAGTGGGTGGCCTGGATGTGTTCGTCAGTAGGGCGGTAAGATTGCGATCGCCTGTTTTCGACTCCGGAGCGAGCTGCTAAACATGAACGGGTGCAGATGATCCCACCACAACTGAAATTCACAGCCGAAGGTTCCACCCCGAGCTTCACCGACAACGAGGGCCAGGTGATCGAACGGGAATCGCAAGTGCGATTGCGGATCAAGGGTATCCGTGGTGAGATCGGTCGGATGTTTGCCATCGGCAGCATCAAAGACGACTACCTTGGGTATGAGGTTTTTGACCTTTCTTTGTTACGTCAAGCCTCTGCTGACGTACTCCGCAGCGCTTTGCTCCAGTGAGCGCTCCTCTGGCGGCCGGCACAGCTCGCTGGCGAAGTGTGGGTGCTCTTTCTATATTCTTTCCCTGCATGTGTCTGCTTCACGAGCATTAGCGCGGCGTTTGATGATAGAATGAACGAGCTGGTATGCTCCAGGAGTGCGGCATATCGAGATACCCAAAAGCGACAGAAATATACGGGCGCGGTTCACGCACATTGCTGTCCTTGAGAGTCGGTAATTATAACCTTCTCCATATCTCTCATCACGCTGCTCTGTCTCGGACGGTTTGTAAAGATGTATCAACCCATTTTCATCGAGTGTACAAACGGAGATCAATGCCAAAACGTTGATCTTTCAAGAATATGATCTTTCTCGGTACGAATCACGTGTCCCATGGACAGCGTACGGCACGCACACGCCGAAGTGGCAACCATCGCTAGCTGAAGAATACAGCTTCCGCTCGGCACCTGCCAAGACCAAATGGTTGGCAGTGGGAGACCCAAGCAAGAGACGAAGCAGCTTCTGGACTCGGCGCTGTCGAAGAGCAGACCCCAGCTGTCCCTAACGACGCCACTACCACACCATGAACCTTCATCATCGGATCCTCTCATTACCCTGAGCCCCATGCCGTTCCGTGTGCAAAACCACGCCTTGGATACGTCAGGGCGCGTCATATGTGGGCATAGCAGGAGTAATACACGGAGAGACTCCAAGAGTAGATATCTACCGCTTCCGAGCCCGAAAATCCCGATTAAACGCGGGAAGCGCAATGCGTGAGCTCAGGCGGTCATCTCGTTCTTGGGGACGCGCCGGACTGCGGAAGAAGATGTAGACAGTCTACTCGACAGCATCCAAACCACTGCGGAAAGAGTTGAGAGATATCCCGAGTCCGGGGGACGACGTGGGTGCATGAGAGCAGTCTCTCGTCTTCGGGATGGGCAGATACTCAGGTCGGTGCTGGCTCTAAAGGCTCCTATTACCAGTCTCGCGATTTTCTCAAGGCATCTCACGCTCATCTGAGTACTCGAAGTCCGATCGATGAGCAGCGGCAACACATGTTCTGCGCGCTTGGGAAGGTGGTTGGTAATGTGAAAAGCTCCGTCACGTGATCGCGGAAAAGTAACCTCACTTCATCTGGCTTCTCCAATCTCACATTCCCCCAACCTCCTTCTGGGTATTGTCCCTGTTACAAGTATTGTCGGACGTGTTCTTAGCTTTGCCGTCCGAGCTGCCATCAGACAATAGCTTCATTGTCGACAAAGGTAAACTCATGTATTGTCAGACGTATTCGTGTGGTTTCCCGTCGCAGCTACAATCAGATGATTGATATCTATTGATACCTTGACCACGTATTGTCAGATGTATTGTCAGGCTTCTCATTCGGACCACAATCAGAAGAATGGGTTCATTGTCGACAAAGGTATACTTAACGACCGCCGGATCCGGTCGAACAACTTGACTTCTTTCCATCAACGAACAAAGCACATCTGAGCAGCAGCAAGCCGCTCTCCCAGTAACAACGACAGCAACAGCAACAACAGCAACAACAACAGCAACGACAACCACCACCACCGCCATCACAACCGCCATGGACATGGCTGAAGAACATCGCCGTGCCTATGAAGAGGCATACGAACGCATCACGGGCCGATTCGCCCTGCCAGCCAGCACCTCCGCCGCCGCCGCCGCCCTCCCGTCGGCGAACGAAGCCGACTTCACCCTCCGGTGGTTCCTGTCCGGCATCTGGCGTCTGATCCGGCACGTGCTGGAACGATGCCTGTCCGACACCACCTGGGCCCTCCTCGTCGCCTCCATCTTCTTCGCGCTCTGGAACGCCGGCGCTCTCGTCCGTGGCTTCGGTCCCGTCTGCGACCGATGCCGAGACTGGTACGACGACTGGACGCTCCGCCACGACCGCGGCGAGCGCCTCAGGCGCGCCTACGACAGCTTCCGGCGGACCGGCGACTTCCTGGCCCTCGATCTCCAGTACAACCCGACGACCGACAGCATGCGGCGCGGGTACATGGAGGTCGGGCGCGCCTTCGATCGCTTCATCGGCAACATCCCCAAGTACATGGCCATTGGCGCCCTGCTCTGGACGGTCTACGTCTTTTTCTTCAGTGGCTACCCTCGCGCCAGGCAAGCGACGTGGCAAGAGCAGGCCGACCGCGGCGTTCACGTCCCGCCATGGATGCTGCAGCCGCGCAAAGAGCAGGGCAGCAATGCCCATCACCACCGGCTAGATCCGGCAGAGGTTGCCGCCGTTGGCATGGACGGTAAGCTCATCCACACAATCACCACGCAACACAGCTGGCAGCCACTGACCATTCGTCCAGACGTGATAATCAGCACGCCGTTTGCAGCACCCGCGGTCGTGAAGACCTTCACCAAGACCCTGATGGTCACCGAGACCGTCAGCATGCCAGAATTGCCGACGGCCGTCGCAGAGCCAGACTTCTGGGCACCAGCGAGCGACTCGTCTGGTACGAAGAGCATCGCGGGTGGCCAGACGGCATTCTGCCAGGCGTGCCAGCAATATCACTGCTGTGAGGTGTCGCACTGAGATTTGGCTTTCGGAGTTCGCTGGCGAGCCGATTGCTGCCGTCTCTTTCTTGCAGATAGTTTTGTTGGGAGCTGAGGAGATACCCAGAGATAGCGCTGTACACAGGAATGTTGAATGACCACGTGTACCGTTTCCAGCCAAGTGGTTGTGATACGCGAGTAGTGAAAGCTTCTTTTACTACCATGAAAGAGTTGAATAAGTCAATCGAGCAACATTCCTACACGTATCATTGCTGTATCATTATGGTATCCTTGTCGCACCTAACCTGCCAGGTAAAATCCGATCGATTTCCGCTAGGCATCCACAGGCAGTATTCCGCGTATTCTTGTTCACCAAAAGCACACTGAACAATGAAAAGTCTCTCCGGGCAACTTTGAGCGCAGTGATCTCGCCACGAATAACCAGCAAAATGTTACCCAAAAGTACAAACTCGAAACGTGAGGCGTGGTGTCGCCGGAAGCGGACGCGCACCACTGGAATGTTTGGCTTACCAGCCACCCGGTGCAAGGGGCTTTTTTCTCGCATCCGCGAATTCTTGCTCGAAATAGAGAAGATGGAAACAAAGAAAGATCCCTCACCGTCGAAAGATGGACAGCGCGTACCATCTGCCGGATCAACCTACTTTGACCTAGAAACCTCTCTACCCGAATGCAGAGCATCGAAATCCGAGACTACCTAGACGAAAATGTTCGCGCCACCGCCGATCCAGCTCACCAGAGCTCAGATCGAACAGGCCAAGCAGGAGGCCAAAGCCAGGGAAGAAGCGAAAAGGAAAAGCACGGGTAGCAACGGCTCGAGCAACAGCGGCAGCTTAACGAAGATCGCGTCGCAAAACTCATTGCAGCGGACCGAGTCGCGCAGTCCGAAGCGCAAGAACGGCTTCTTCGGACGGGGCAACAAACTGAAAGTCTCGAGTCCGATTGCGCAACCACATGTGTCTAAGCCGAGACAGCAGCAACCCTCGATAGAGTCGTCGGAGGATAGCAGTGTGACAACCCACGGTGATGTGGACAGGCCTATTCCAGCCGTCCCGTTCGGCGAGCAGCCTAGACGTGCGCCTGCGCCGCCCAAGCGGCCCGCGAGGTCTCCGAGCGAGCTGTTCATCTCGGATCTTGCGCAAGCAGTATCGCCACCACGGCCGCTGGACCCCAAATTTCCGGAACCACAGATTCCTCTTCCGCCGCTGCCGACTCATGCGAAGCGCAAGGAAGACGGAGTCGATGGACGTGATGGTCAGCAAACGGGACCTTGTTTCGCCGAAGCCACCTTAACCGCGGCATTGGCCCGACTGGACGTTGATGACAGCACCTCGTTGAGACCTGCCCAGCTACCGCGCGCATCGACTGCGCCGGTGTTGATGATGCAGGCAGACGGTAATACCGAATCCAAAAATAACCTAAACACGAGCAAAAGAGCCACAGTCACGAGCGCAAGCGCACGATCGACGGATAGCGGTAATCTGAATTGGTTGAATGGTGTCCAAAGTGGCAAGATCGGCAAGGTGATCACGAACAAGCGTGCAAGCGTGGCCACGTCCGTGAAGACTGCGATAGTCGATGTGGACGGGCTGAGCGTAGCACTTCCATACCGAGCCGCGGAAGAAGGGGAGGATGCTGGCTCAGGCACATCTCCTGAACTTCAGCAACCTTCGAAGCGCCGCAAGAAAGGCGAGACCATGAGCATGTTGCTGGACGCGGGGTTCTTTCCACTGAAAAGGCCGACGTCGAAAGGTGGCCTTCCCGTGCTCGACACTCAGGTCGATCTGCCTTCACCACTCAAGTATCTAAACAAGACGCTGCCAGCGACACCTGACAGTATTACGTCTACGCCGGTTGAGATGTACCAGAACGTGCCACGAGTTCCCAGACCGGTCGTCAGGGTTCGCAGAGACAGAACTACCAAGCGAAGCCCTCTTGCGCAGATTTCCGGCAATCCGAAAGCGACGAGTCATCGGAAGCGCAACTTGATCGAGGACGCTTCGCCCAGCAGGCTTTCCGCGATCCCAGAGTTCTCGGGCACGACCGAGAACTCGCCACCCGCCTCGGGCGTGACGACTCCAACAGCGACCCAGATCCACCTTCGTGGCGGATCAGTCCTGACCGTCATGCCTCCGGAAATGACTCCGTGGCAACGACACATCTACGTGCAAGGACCGACCAAGCTGCCCAAGCCTGTAATCATGCCTCGTAAGAACTCCGTCGCCAGCCTGGAGCCGTTCCAGGAAGTCATCGACCAAGTATACCAGGACGCTCTGGCCATCCCGAGACGGAGGAGTGACGATGCGGTGGTGGACGAGATATGCGACTGGATGGACGAGTTCGAATTCGACGAAATCAGTTTCGAGGGCGATAAGATACCGGTGGTGGACGAGATCGAGACTGGTGACATTGAAGAAGTCGACGAGATGGATGGCGCGGACATTGAGCGTTTCAGCACGCCGCCGGCCGAGCCCGAAGTCACTCCCATCGAAAGGATTGTGGCGAAAGAAGTGATTGAGATGTCCGAGCCCGACCCGGTGCCCAAACCACCAGTCCCGCCGGTTGACAGCGAGGAAACGCTGAGAGCCAAAGGCATCGCGCGCCTGTCTCGACAGCGCAAAGAGTCCTTGAAGTTGCCGGGAATGGAAGGTACCCTGCCGTTCGCGCCAGTGGCGGAGGAGACCATGCTGGACGTGGTGTCTGAAGTCGAGGTGGTGGAGAAGGAGAAGTGGGAAAAGGAGGAGAAGGAAGGCGGAGACGATGCGGAGATGAGCGGAGGGGATGCGGAGATGAGCGGGCAGGGTGTTGACCAGGGGGGTTTCGACTGGGACGACGACGTCGAGGAATTGGATGCTCAGTCAACGTGGACGGCTCCGGCGGTATTGCCCCGTCATGCTTTGAACAGAGCCACGTCGACGAGGCAAAGCCGAAACCCGGTCACGAAGATGCGCAGACTAATGGCCACGGCTTCGGCCATCCTATGAGGCTGTAATATATTGTCTTGTACCTTCTGATTGATTAGATGTGTAATCGTATCTTCCTCGGCGCGGTGGGTGAAGTCTATCGGCATCTAGATCATTACCACAATATGGTTGCCTCTCCAGTACGTCGAGTAGCCCGGGAGCTCTGTATACCGACGTAGGGTGGTCGTGGAGTGAAGTATTGGTGGTGGGTAATGACCACGATACCATGCATGGACCGAAGACATGGTATACGTAGCCCATCCGGCCCGATCCTGGAAGTTCTCCGGGTACGCGTGGACCGTTCATGTTGGTTTGGTGCTGCTGCAGATGAGCTGATGAGCTGACGCTACATTTGTCAAGCCTCGGAAACGTCGACGCGTTCCAAACACCCCCATGACCGATCTGCTGTTGCTCGTGTGGAGGTCCCTCATTGGCGTCGATATCTTGCCTCTTGGTGATGACTCTGGGCGATTGTAAAGCCTCGAATGTGGAGTGTCAGGAGGATCTCCATCCACTCCAAGCGCACCCTTGCATGCAGTATGGCCAGGCACCGTCATGAACATCATAGGACCCATGATGTTTGTGGTGAGCAAGAGGCCGAAGAGCTGCAGTGATGCTGCACAAGATCTGGCGACACGGTGCTTCAAGTGCTCGGAGGCAGCACGGATCGCTCCAGTCGGCCGCAAGCACCAACGGCCATCCTCACACAGAACAGACCATCAACAACCATGTACGGGCAGTTGCAGGTAGGACTGGGAGTAGCCTGTACTTACGCCGTAGTGGCATGCGCGGCAGGGTGAGAATGAGATGAGTTGTTGGTGATGGGTCAGAGTTGTCGTCGTCCTCGTGAGAGCCGGCCCGGTTGACAAGCCAATGCGCGTCGACGACTCCACGCTACTCCGGCCTCTCACCATATTCCCCCATCTCCGCCAAACCTCCGTCTGCAATAACATCGACATCCACTCGGCCGCGCGAGCTGCGTGTTCGTCGCAAGTCGCAGGATTCACATCCTCTCCGCCTCTCGCAAGCATGGGAGACGCTGCAGCTGCACAGGCGATGGTCCTGTCAGCTCCAGAGATCGCCTCGTTAAGGCAGCACCCATAAAGACTCTCGTGCTCGCCTCGCGCTGGCACACTGATACCATTGTCTTCTCCAGTCATTGGCTACATTGTCATTCCCCTCGCAAGAGAGTCACCTGCTGTAAGCCGTGGCTTTGCGTGCTGAACTTCTTCCTGTACGAGATCTGTTCAACATGACACTGCTCCCAACCAACGACTCACACCTCTGGTGTCAATACCAACCACAGCAAGCGATTGGTAGCTCGATACCCGCCAACGAGACACGGCATGCGGCATGGCATCAGCAAAGAGCTCAGATATTCGCATATCTTGACAGAGACCTCGCCACGCAGAACCTTCACCAAGGCTTCACCACCGCTGGCGGCAACCATCTGAGGCCTGGGACATGCAACCCAGGCTCTAGAGATCATCTATTATACCCACCTACTGTCCCGGCTCAGGCGCCCCGAGGCGAAAAATGTACGCACACCGACCCACCAGATTACCACGATACATAACATGGCGAAGTCGGCTTCGAGCCCTGCTGCATCGCCGCGATGCAGCAGTCTCTACGGCGAACGCTCTCGTGAAGGACTCGAAACGGACATTGCGGCATACTACTTCCCGACACCACCACCACCACCACCGCATGCAAACGGGGTCGGGGCCTATCAGCAACTGGACGGCGTCCAGGTCTATGAACCTGAAGCATATATTGCAAAACTCGCGAGCAACTCCGACTGTTTGACGCCTTTCGCAAAGCGGCAGAGAGTTGACAGCCCTGACCCAAATCAGCTGTCCTCCCTACCGTCTTGCGCGTACGACCAATACGGACCAGCGATGGCACACGCGCCTACAGCGAGTGCCAGTGTGTCGAGTCTTCCATCGCAGAACTCGGCGACGTCAAGCGAAGCGATGAGTCGGCAAAGTAGCGTGTCGACGTCGATGACCGATACCTTCGACATGATGCGGGTGGAGTCTTCCTTTTCGAACTACTCTGTCGATCACCACCCTTTGGCATTTGATGAAGATCTCGCTGCGTCTTTCGTGTCAAACGTTATGGAAACGCCAGGGAGTAGCCTTGTGGCTAGTTTTGGGTTTGACGAAGCTAGTTGCAACAAGCAGTTCCTGAGTGATGTGGGATATGGCTTCGCTGGCCAACCCCTTTCTTTCATCGACACGTTCAATACTGCGAACGCGGTTTGTCGACAAGACCATTCTGCCTTGAGAGCAACTTTCTCTCAGCCTCAGACTCAAGGTATGCGACGGACTGTCTCTAAACACGCTACTCCAAGCACCTCGTCGGCGGACCTCAAAGCCTCACAACGTCGCCGCAAGCATATCGAGAACGCAAAGCAGAACACCAACATCGCTCCCAAGAGACAAGAAATTCCTTTATCGCCAAACCAGCGAGTTGCCAACGACCTCAGCTCTGCCCTCAGCCCACAAGACCCAAACCCCAAACGCAAAACCGCCATCGCCAAAGCTTCCTACGTGCGGCCCCAACACCCCAAGCAATACTGCACTCTCTGCGACGAGCACCCCCACGGCTTCCGCGGCGACCACGAACTCCGCCGCCACCACGACCGTGCCCACGCCCAGCGGCACAAAGTCTGGATCTGCGTCGCTCCGCCGACGACGGCGTCGAAATAAGGCTGGTGGCGGCACAAAGTCTGGATCTGCGTCGCTCCGCCGACGACAGCGTCGAAAGAAGGCTGGTGGCCGGCTTTGCCTAGACGCTCGGCTTGCAGACGACCGACTTGAACTACGGTTATCCATTCGACTGTACCTCCTCATCGCCCGATTCAAATCTCCCCCTCGACTTGACTCGACAGCAGCTGGACGCGCGGTCCTCCTCGGATGATGCAGCATGCACTCGGTGGCGGCCCGATCACTTTCTCAGCCTCAATGAATGACGCGAATGGACTCCTGTCCTTGGTCGACGGTACCCAGTTCTTAACGGGATGAGAACTTGGATGTATTTTACGTGTACGGATTAGAGGGCTGTGGATATGTGTAAAACAGAGATTTGACTTTTTTGGGTCAGGCATCCTTGGAACAGGTCACATTTTGTATAAGGTAGTGCTTTGTAGTGCTAGCTTCGTTCTTGCCAGAAATCTCGATCCCCAATATGAACAGAATCACAGCCCAGAAACCATGCAAACTGCCACGCTTTCACCCCGGAAGCGGAAAGACAGCCGGGCTCTTACAGTGAACCCATTCGCCCCCACCGCACGCACGCCGACCTGAACATTGTTCTTGTTCAACCCGACCGTCACGTTCCCCACATCGCCCACATCCAAACTGTGCGTCCACTGCAGATTCCCACTCGGCCGCCACACCACCTCGCACGACTCCACCAGCGGATCATTCCCCGTCATCCAGCCGAACCGACCATCGTTCCCAATCTCCTCGACCGGCGTGTCCTCCGCCGCGGCGGGGAAGCCCACGACCTGCGAAACGGCGACATTACCCGGCATGCCGGGCGCATTGGCCGCGGCCCACATACTCGCGAGATTCACCTTGGCGACGCGGGCGGTGTAGTCGTACTCGACGAACTCGAGCAAGTCGCCGTAGACGGTCCCGTTCGCCACCCGTGGGTCCTGGTGCTGGTGCGCGAAGTCCTCGTTCGCCTCGGTGAAGCGGACGGCGGGGAACCCCCCGCGCGAGGAAGGACTCGTGGTCCCCGCCGCGCAGGGAGTGGTCCGGACGGTAGATGAGGGCGACTTGCATGCCGACGGGGTCGGCGGCGCCGGCCGCCACTTCCGCGATGAAGCGCCCGAGGTTCTGTGCCGGGGAGTCGTTCCAGCCACCCACGATGCCGATTTCGCGGTCCGCGGCCGCGG
>Ga0058704_10000090_pt1 | contig 46510 bp, 48 predicted proteins | sample AgamicMgSfe_FD_71363 | JGI IMG/M metagenome (GOLD analysis project Ga0058704, IMG submission 71363) | Agave microbial communities from Guanajuato, Mexico - Mg.Sf.e | ecosystem: Host-associated > Plants > Phyllosphere > Phylloplane/Leaf | place: Guanajuato, Mexico | collected 2012-05-30
GGGTGATGGCGTAGCCGAAGGTGCAGAGCGGCCATTTGGAGCGGTGCACGATGCGCGTTTGCTCCGGGACTCGGAAGGCGGTCATGAGGGAGGCCGTGAACGGGTGGAGGTCCGTTCGGTACTCCATCGTGTTGTCTTCGTACAGTATGTGCGGGGTGTCCCGCAGTTGTTCGGGGTGATGGTGCCCTACGCCCACCCCGTATTTCACGTCGCCGAAGTAGTCGCCGCAATGGCCGACGTAGAGCAAGTCCCAGTCGGTCGGCGCGCCCCAAGGGTACTGCTGTGTGTCCAGGTTCGTGGTCTCCGACAGCTTTTGCATGGTCCGCTGGGCGAGCGGTATCTGCCGTGTCCGCAACCGGATGTCCCAATCGATGTCGTCCTCGAAGATCAACGCCGTCTCCACGCCCGAGTTCAAGAACTCCCGTAACACGAGGTGGTGGCTCAGCCAAGCCTTCACGCTGCCCGTCAGGACATGTGACTCCTCCTCGTTCGCCGGCCGGAAGTTGCGCACATCCTCATCCGTCCATTGGTATTGATCCGGGATCCGCAGCTCGAGCTCCGTAATTGCCGCCGCCTCTTCAATGCGCCTCCTCCTGGGGGAGCCGGGCCCGGACACCACGAACAGCCCCCCGAAGCCTAACGTCGCGTTCGCTGGGGGGATCGTGTTTGTGCTTGTGGTTGTGCTCGAAAACCAGTCACTGGCCTGGGAGAATGTAGTCGGCTGGCACAGATAGACAATGGTCGCGGCGGCAAGGGCGAGTGCGACGTATAAGGCCGGTAACCGCGGGTTGCGGTAGGCTAGCATCCTGCCAAACCTTCTCCGCGAACACTTTCGTACATAAGGATCGTGACGGGTGTGCGCCAGCGTTTGTGATGCGGAGGGGATGGTGGTGAAGGAGAGAAGCAAGCAAAGTAGTGGGGAGAAGAGGATATAAGGGTGAGGGTGCCTGATAGCACACCGGAAGGACTTGAGGAATGAATGAGCGCAAGGGAGAGGCAGCGGGGAGCTTTAGGAATTAGGCACGCGCCTCAGCCTTTCGCCTGCACGAACAATCATTAACAATAACAATAATGGTGCAGTAATAAGTACATCACGATAATCTGAAAGGCAATTACGTACATATGTAGCTATCATCGCCAAGCGAAACGGAGGAGGGTGCTGCTTGGCATCTTGATGTTACGCACATGGTGGCATATATGTACATGTACCTCTGAAGGTGTCACATGTACATAGTACATACATATCGGAATAATAATCGGGGCGCCCTGCTCGAACGACATGAATGCAACAGACGGCCGAAGTCTGAAAGGGTCAACTGTTATGATAACAGAGACTGGGTATCATCTCCGACTTATAACGCATGCTGTTATTGCCACAATACATGTCCAATTAGCAAGACGCGCATATAAGACTTCTCGGGTCCATGTACCATGAGGCTGCGACAGATGAGACCACCCGCATTGTACGCGCCAGTCTGTCTCAACGGCTCTGGCACCTCCTGAGACTCCTGGCCGCTGGCACCGTCATAACTCCGATACTCCCACCTCCGGAGGCATGCTCGCGACCAATGCGCGATGTCTGGTAGGGCTGAGAAGGGTTCAAAAAGAAGGCGTCCAGCTTCAGTAGGTGCGTCGTGAAAAACCTACCTACCTTATCCTCTCAAGGAAATGTGTCCGGGCCTCCTCATACAGGGCGTGCCGAGTGCGAACCCTCTACTGCTGGATCTAACCCGACATTCAGGAGTCAAGCGCGTCTTCGCCAGAAATTCGGACTATTTGCCGACCGTTGCGGAGCTCCACTTGTCAGGTCCGCAGAGCAGGAAATCTGCAGGTACGGGTATGTTTCATCGATGCTGCTACAGCCTCCAGTGATTAGCGTAGGACGCCACAAGCCCCACGACTGGAAGCTTCAAGCAGCACCTACCGTTGACGAGTTCCGACATCCAAATCGAATACCACGTTGTCCCAAGACTGCGACTCCGCCACTCATCAGTGCTGTTCGGTCCCTCGACTGTATCGCGCGTGCGCCGTCGACCCCGGTTGCCACTTGCAGTGATGACTTATCACCTGTTCATGGAGTTGACAAGCTCAGGCCTACTAGATACGAAGTGCGTCCAACCGCTGTTGTAGCGATGCCCAGCGCATCTTCCAGGTGAGACGGCGGGCTGACCTGGTGCTGCATGCTGCTCTTGCCGTCCTGCACTCTCACTAATGCTATCTTGACGTGGTATCTAATCCCAAGAGGAAACATCCAGGCCAGGATGAAAGGCAACGAGTTATTATATCCATGCACGTGTACCTAATTTAGTTCGGCATCTTTGCCGAAATCATTGATTACGACAACATCAAACACGCTACAATCACCAGAAACCCGGTAGCTTCTGCTGCATGTTCTTACCAAAGCCTTCACTGACAATACAGTAATCAAGAGAAGGGCACTCTTCTTAGGCTTCTTCTGTGCTGGCATTATGTTGTATGACTATTGTCCAGGAACCTAGAATCTTCACCATGTGATGCAGAAGCGGAACGAGCACGCCATCCACATACTTTTGAAAATCGCCATCTCCCCTTTATCATTGATATCCCACACTTGTACCAAGTCGAACATCTTGGTTATAGGGTTCCACGTGAATGGCAGTGTGGAAGCATTGTCCGATCACGCCCAGACTCCACCGGGATGCCGTGATAGAGGCGGAAGAGGAGTTGCAGCGGACATGACATTGCCGCCGCCCACTATGTATTTCGCAGAGGTTGTGTGCTTTCCAAGTCGCAGTAGTATGCCACTAGTGCACTGTCATTGTTGTATCGAACGAATTCAAGTTACTTATATACCTGGCGAAGCCGAGGACCTGCAATGCGCGCGTATCTCTCGAGCGGATCGGTGCAGCTGGCTAGCGGAGGGCATAGCATGCCAAAGCGCCAACGACCCAATTGGAGATCCAAAGGCAGTGAACTCAGTACGTCTGGGACGACCTTTGTCTTCGAATGGCGTTCATCAGTATCTGGGAGACTGACGACGGCGTCCGACGACCCGTCCTCGATCCTGTGCGCCTGCGGATCGGCTGTCCACGGGCACCCCTTCAGAAACATGACCACAAGTCACTTGAGATCCGCGTCTACGGTTCAGCTTGGTAGGACCTTGCGATGTCGAGCATGGCTTTCTTCCTCATGGCGGTGTTCCGGCGGGGGTCCATTGGCCACGTCCCGCTATCCGTCACTTCAGAATGTCGGCATTGAGCGCAGCTGATCGCTCACTCAGCGTCGCATCCAACATCCATGAGTGAGATGGCACACAGGATGTCCTTTGGTAGTCTCTTTGTTGAGTCAAATCGTTTGGCTCGCGAAAAGGGTTACCATCTGATGGGCTCACTCAGAGTGTCGATCAACTCGCGAATGCTGCATGCTCGTGCCGTGTTGCTTCTCCCAATGACACCCCGGAGTCCCGAGCACGCCCACAACATGATGAAAGGAGGCTTGAACACCTCGAAACGCAGTAACGAAATCAGGGTGTTCCTGGCAGGTGAAAGTTGAATCAGTCGCGTCGGACTGGCTTGGCGTGGTTGCTGTGGCATCCTTGCCGTGTTTTCGCGGCTCCCTTCCCGCGCGTCATTGCTTCTGCGATAAAGAGACCATCCCAAGCACCATCGCGTGACATTCCTTCACTGCCCGCACATTCGCTTCTATACCACCTGTTTGCTATTGACAGTCGCTGTCACTCCATCTGCAGATTTGCGACGCAAACAATAACATCTGCAGACCCTTCGCAGACGTTCAGATAAGCCCGATGGCGGCCGGTACGCCCATGGCCTCCGGTGGCCCGAACCACGACTTCACTCTGCCCATTCCACCGCCTTTGTTACACACTCGCTCGTCGAACGACGTCAATGAGCAGCCCGGCACCCCCAGACGCGACGCCGATGCCTTCATTTCGCCAGTCCAGACGCCGACGGGCAGTCCGAGCAAGAACAAGATGCCGCCCGGTGCATTCGATCTGCCAGACGTCTTCTCGAACGCCATGAAGCTCGTGCCGACGCAGGGTCAGCCAAACGGGAAGGCACTGCAGGCCAAACAGCAAGGGACTGCGTCGCCGAGCAAAGCAGAGTTCGATCCGTTTAGTGGTCAGGACGCAAAGGGTGGGGCACCGGGCAGCCCGCTCCGCAAGCAAGGCAAAGAGAACACCCCCCCGGCCTACAGGCCGCAAGTGCAGCAGACTCAGAGCTACGTCAACCAGGCCGCCGCGAGCAGGCAGGAGCCGTACAGGACGCGAGGAGATGAGCACTCTCCGACAAGGCAAAAGCAGGCCATCTCTGGCGCCTTGACGGCCGAGGAAATTGAGAAGCTGCAGAAGCCTTCGGTGAAGAGACTGGCGAATGTGACCCAGCTCTACTTTCTGGACTACTACTTCGACCTGCTTTCGTACACCCACAAGCGTCAGAATAGACTGCAGGCTTTCAAGACCCACAACCCCGAGCCGACTGGATCGACGTCGCAGGTCGAGAAAGATAACTACAATCAGCTGCGGTCTCAATACCTGGGCCACGAACGCGCCACTCTCCGTCAGAGACGCACCCGGCTACGACATGGCGACTTCCAGATCTTGACCCAGATTGGCCAGGGCGGTTATGGTCAGGTCTACCTCGCTTCGAAGAAGGACACACGCGAAATCTGCGCTCTGAAGGTGATGAGCAAGAAGTTACTTTACAAGCTGGATGAAGTCCGACACGTCCTGACGGAGCGTGACATCCTGACCACCGCTAACAGCGACTGGCTGGTACGGTTGCTGTACTCTTTCCAGGACGACAGCAGCATCTACCTTGCCATGGAATACGTCCCGGGTGGCGACTTCCGAACCTTGCTGAACAACACGGGGGTGCTGCACAATCGCCACGCGAGGTTCTACATCTCCGAGATGTTCCTCTGCGTCGACGCTCTCCACACGCTGGGCTACATTCACCGTGACCTGAAGCCCGAGAACTTCCTCATCGACAATACGGGCCATGTCAAACTTACCGACTTTGGTCTGGCAGCTGGGTTTTTGGCTCCGGCGAAGATTGAAAGCATGCGGATCAAGCTGGAGGAGGTTGGCAACATCCCTGCCGCGTCCATTCCATTCGGCAGACCGATGGAAGAGCGTTCACTGAAGGAACGTCGGGAAGGCTATCGTAGCCTGCGCGAGCGAGATGTCAACTATGCCAAATCCATCGTCGGCTCGCCAGACTACATGGCACCCGAAGTCCTGAAAGGCGACGAATACGATTTCACAGTCGACTACTGGTCGCTCGGCTGCATGCTGTTCGAGGCCTTGGCCGGGTACCCACCCTTCGCGGGCGCCACGGTGGACGAGACGTGGCAGAATCTGAAGCGCTGGCAGCACGTCCTGAGGAAGCCCGAATACGAAGACCCGACGTACTTCCTCTCACGCCGGACCTGGGACTTGATCACCCGCTTGATCACGGTCAAGCAGAACCGGCTGCGTGGCATCAAAGCCGTGAAGATGCACGACTACTTTCACGAAGTGGTGTGGGAGAACCTGAGGAGCGAGCGGGCCCCGTTCGTACCGGAGCTGGACAGCGAGACCGACGCCGGATACTTCGATGACTTTGGTTCGGAGAAGGATATGGCGAAGTACAAGGAGGTGCTTGACAAGCAGGAGGCGCTCGAGCGGATGGCCGAGCGGGAGGGCAAGATGGACCGGTCGCTGTTTGTCGGCTTCACATTCAAGTATGTTGAACAATACCCCTGCCACCCCTTGCAAGTATAACATGCGATGCTAACACAATCATTACAGGCATCGGAAGCCCACGACCGATGACAGCGGACGCCCGGCCAGTCCGAGGAAGCCGCTGAGCGAAGTCAACGAGAACTTCGGGACGATACTCTGAGGTTGCATACTGAATCGCCCTCACCTTCTCTTTCGGCCTGTGCACTGAGTGTCCAGGTCTGCTTTTTCTCGATGGGATTGGTGCACACTGCTTTTATTGACAGGCTGCATGGGTCTGGGTCTGGGGCTGGGATGGGGCATCAAGCGCATAATGAATGACAAGGCGCAACAAGATGCGCGTTTCGTTTCTGTGATGATTTGTATGAGTTTTAGTTCGGCATTGTGGGTTAGTACTGGGATTGTAGCAAGTACGTGGTTTTCTCGGACAGTGCCTATTATCTGCAGCCTTGTTTTGTTCCCGTTGCCAGGGCATCCTCGGGGTTTGCACCTTCTGTCTGCACTACATCCGTGTGCGTCCGACCACTTGCACCGTCGATATGCCTCACAGATTCGTACCTGGGAACGACAGAGGGTATGGTTCAGAGAGCGGGCTTTTGTCGACATAAACACGAGTTCGAGGAGCGGGTGCATCCTACATGTTCGTACAGCGGTCATCCTCTCCTGACAGCGTCCGGCCGCTCGTCGTCGTCGTGATGTGCAATGGCGGCAAGAGGTGCATCAACTCAACCAATTCTTCCATGCCACAGCATGTCGAAGCCACCGTTCGCGGTGCTGGACCAGATCTTCCGCGGCAAAGCGATCGCCTCCATGTGGCTATGGGACGTCGCCAGCCTCTTTCCACTCTGCCGGCTGCTTCCTTCGGCGCACCGTTCTCTGGCTGAAGGGCTCACAGGCTGAGTCACAGCTCCCGACTGACGAACGGCTGACTAGGACATTTGTGTTATACACGGGAAAGATCAGCCACACGAAGGATTCTTCTACTGTGCAAGGCCTGCAAGGGGCGTGCGTTGGGCATCTCACATGTAGATTCGCCTACGGAGCGGCCAGGAATGATGGAGCATACCGTTCGAAGAAACGCTATCCGAACTCGACTGTCAACGAGTACTAGGCCAAGGCTGAGAGTATAGCAATTCCTTTCAGGCGATCTGGAGCAGTACATAAAGCGAAGAAGCGCGCGATTCTCGTCCTCCTCCGTCTGACTTGCAGACGTAGCGTCGCAGCATCGGAACATCTACCCGGCTAGCACGACAGAGCCTTCTACGCGAATACCGCAGTCGTCGAGCTTCGCTCGTCTCCATAGATATCACCAAAATCGAACATCGACTGCTGCATCCTACGCCGTGCTGCGCAAACAGCGGCCCCCAACTCGATCGTGTGCTTGCGTGGTTGCACTGACCACGTGGGCTCACTTGCCATGATTGCAGAGGCTGCGCACTTTCAAGCCCAGCCGCAATTCATTTGCAAAAAGATGTGTCTTCCAATGTATACGCTTGGTCATTCAGCCGCAAATCATCAGAGCTGTTCCTTTAAGGACCCCCTTCGTCCTGTCTTACGCATGTCTGGTCGGCAGCATCGCAAACTCTTTCACTGACTTCAAGGTTGGTTTCAATCTGTGTCGCGAGCACCTTTGAGTCATGACGACGTCGGTTTCCTTCCAAGCCACGCCTGAACCTTTGACGACGACAGCCACGCCGCTATCTTCTCTTGTCCCGAAGCCCCGGACGGTGCTCGGACCTTTGACGACGACTTTCACGCCGCCGTCTTCCTGCACAAATGTGGTAGCGCAATGTCCCTACAGTTGCTCCACGGGATGGCTGGTCAGTACGCCCCTCGCTCCTGTACGTTCGCCCACAAGCAGTATCTCAAGCGCGGATAGGCACAAACCTGCGTCCCTCCATACTCAGAACAGCCCTACCCAGGCAGCGCAGTGGACGCGACCGACTGTTGGCCGCCGGCCGCGCCGAGTGTACCAACACCTACGCCTCCCTTCAACGGCTGGGGGTTTTACAGTCCTGGGCTCGTCTGCCCTGCAGGGTATACAAGCGCATGTACGGCCATAGCATCCGGGACAACGGAAGGTGGACACGGCATCGAATATTCTTTGCTTCCTAGCGAGACGGCGGTAGGATGTTGTCCAAGGTTGGTCGCCGCAAACCCCGACATCTTCGCGCACCGTATGCTGATGAAGCGACAAGGGGCTATACCTGCTCAGTAAACGCCAACTACCAGACCTGCCAAAGCGGCGCCGGTACCTACGCGAACTTTCCGGTAGTGACCTGCCAGTCGGGATCTTCGAACGGTCTGACCCAGATGGCCATTCCTACTACCGCCACGGTGAACAAGACGGCATGGCCCATCACGACGTACCAGATCTACGCGCCCATGATCGAGATCAGGTGGCAGAGTTCAGACCTCCCCGCCAACACCACTTCGAGCAGTGCCGGACCCACTTCCTCACACGGTTCCAGTGGAGCACACACGCCGACCGAAGGACTTTCGACAGGCGTAAAGGCTGCGATCGGGGCCGCAATAGCAGTGGTTATCCTCGCTGCATTGGCTTTTGGCTTCCGCGTTCATCTTCAACGAAGGAAGCGCTTGCGGCTAGGCTCCGAGCAAGACAAGTTGGCCACTCCGGTAGTTGCGCACGGCTACGGCGGCGTTGACGCGAGGCCGACAGAGCTTCGCGGTAACGCTCTCTTCGAGATGGAAGAGCAGCGACGGGCTCAGGAGGTCGATTCGAAAGATGTGAGCACTCACGTGAGGCACGAACTGCAGGGTCACGATTAGGATGTTAGACTTTGAGGATGGTGAACACACCAAGTCTATTTGCGTGAGTCGTGGGATCACTCGATGTCTTGCTCCTAAGCTTCTTGCTCGCGCAGTCCCTCCAAGCTTCAACAACCTTCGCTCTCATGATCACCAAGTTGCACAATTTCGTGATGCAGAAGACGTTCGTTGACTGGAGACGGAGCCACTGCAGGCTCATGAGTTTCTGTGAACAGCATACGCAGAGTCCAATGTCCTCGTCGTTTCCAGCAAGCAAAGCGGTTTCCATCACTTACCCAGTCATCGGTGGTCTAAGTGAATAATGCTACCGATCTGGGCTGGGCTTGTTAAGGCGACGATACAAAGCATAGCGGGAAGATCGAGCAAGCATTTGGTCGGGTCCACTTGGTTATTGATGGACATCAACCAGAGCACGTACTCGTCTTGGCCCACTGGCTATTCGGGGAGAAGGAGGAGGGGCTTGAGGCTTGGCTGAATATGCGCCGCACTGAACCGATCACGGCGTCACGCACGGCTTTCGCATGTCCGTTATCAGCTGCACCCAGGGGGATGGGTTGGCTGAATCCCAAAGACTGTCGGAGTTCTTTGACAGCCTAGGAGATATTGTGTCACAGTACACTGGAGCATCGAGCTCTGTACTCTGATCTTGGCGCTGTCACTATGTGAGAAGCCTTCTTGCTGTTGACAAGCAGCACCAACCAACCGGAGTTGCAAGATGGCATGAGCATAGGAAGAACCGATTCTGTCAAGCGCCTCGGACAGGCCTCCGCCCCGTACGGCGGAAACACTCGCACCCATATTTCCGTCTCCGGAGCTTCACAAGTATATCCGCATCGATCTCGGACAGTCGCCGTTCCAGCTTCAACCAACCCACGCTCGCACACACCATCCGAGGTCAGACGTTCAACCCGCCGTCTGGCCGATGAGAGTCGATGAGTCGGCCCAGACCGCGGATAGTAGCTGCTCCCCACAATCTGGGGTAGAAGCGGTTTGCGGAGACAAGGCGTTCAAGGTTCCCCGCAAAGCAAAGACGGCACTGGGTCTTGGCTCGTGTGGCGTGCATCCACCACGCCTATCAAAACATGCCCAGGTGCAATAGAAGCTGGTGGATGTCATCTCCGGATGATGAAGGTCTGTGTATCTGCGGGGCCTGTGAGGGATAGTAGGGGGCAAGAGGTGTGGGTGGGCAGGCGGGCAGGATTGTGCGTCGATCTGTTCATCGATCAGCCGTGGGAGAGTGAAGAGAGAGGTACTCTAGACATCGGGACAGGATACTATATGCCAGGCTCGAAGCCGCAGTCCACTTTCCTTTCATTGGTGTCACGCTCCCTCTCTTTCCTCACATTTTCCTTCCATCGTCGTAGCAGCCTGCTCGCGGTGGCGGCTGATATCCCATCAATATGCGTAACCACATGGCAGCGGGATGGTTCTACTCGCCATCGCAAATCGCCCATTACCTCCCGTCACGCATCACATCGCTGAAGCCTCCCGGCACCAAGCTCAAGAACCCGTACGCCATCCTGCGGCAGCTGGATCGTCACCAATGGAACATGTTCCTGGTTGGATTCACTGGTATGTGGTAGAAGGTATCGCTTGCAACGATCGAATGAACTGACATTTCCGCCGCTAGCCTGGGCATGGGATGGTGCGTCCTTCGTCCATTCGCAAGGTTGCGCGACTAACTCGATTAGCCTTCGACTTCTTCACCGTCAGCTTGACTGCGACTGAAATTGCGGAAGCCTTCGATAAGAATGTCGCGGAGGTGACTTGGGTGTGTCATCCTACACCTTTCAATCCTTTCGGTAAGACGAGCGGCTGACTTGAAGGCGATAGGGGATTACCATCACTTTGATGCTCCGCTCAGTCGGCGCTCTCATTTCCGGCAGTATTGGTGACCGGTACGTGTAGAGACGCTGGTGCTCACTGTCCCTGCCTAACGATGTGGAAAGGTATGGACGCAAATGGATCATGATTGCGAACCTTACCGCTTTTATTGTTCTCGAATTGGCGTCCGGCTTCTGTAACACGTTATCTCAGTTCCTGGGCGTCCGAGCCCTGTACGGCATCGCCATGGGTGTGAGTGGTGGTTTGGGTATCTGGAAGCATGTCAACACGCTAATCGTGGAGTTTAGGGCCTGCTCGGACCAGCTGCAGCAACTGCACTCGAGGACCTGCCGTACGACGCTCGCGGTATCTTATCGGGGCTCTTCCAGCAAGGTTATGCGGTAGGGTATCTGCTTGCGGCAATCTTCTATCGAGCTCTCGTCCCGACGACGCACAATTGGCGCAGTTTGTTCTGGTTTGGCGCAGGCATGTCATTCGTCTCCGTTGCATAAGTGCGAAGTAGCTGATAAGCGTACAGGTCCACCAATATTGATCATCACTTGGCGCTTCTTGCTCCCGGAGACGAACCATTTCCTCGTGCACAAGGCCGAGCGAGAAGCTAAGCAAGCCCAGCTGGCGCTCAGCGAGGACCATACCAACAAAGCCGGTAGCTTGCGTGCTTTCGCACGGGATGCGGGCTTCGCCTTGAAGAGCAACTGGGTCCTCATCGTGTACATGGTGGTCTTGATGAGCGGCTACAACAGTGTATCTCACGGCAGCCAGGATCTGTTCCCGACGTTCTTGAAGAGCCAGGTGTATATGGATCCCAGTCGAGTGACCGCCGTCACGGTCGTTGGCCAAATTGGAGCGCTCCTCGGCAGCACTTTCGTCGGCTACGTGAGCACGTTCACTGGTCGACGACCCGCAATGATGCTTGCTTGTGTGTGTGGCGGAGCGCTTGTGCCCGCGTACATCTTCATACGGACCGATGCCCTTATCGCCACATGTTTCTTCGAGCAATTCTTTGTTGGAGGGTCATGGGGTCCTGTCCCGGTTCGTGGCCCTTACCTGATGATGTCGAGCCCTGACTAATTCCACTCCAGGTTTTCCTCGTCGAGCTGAGTCCACCGGCACTGCGGACATTTACGTACGGTGTCTCGTACCAACTCGGGAACCTGGCGTCATCCGCGTCTTCCACGATTGAGGCCACCATCGGCGAGCGCTTCCCGTTACCCCCATCCAAGACCGGAGCCAAGAGATACGACTACGGAAAAGTCATTGGTAAGTCACACCCCCAAGGGGTACCATTCGGATGACACGCGCAAGCGCTGACAGATACAGGTATCTTCCTTGGCGCAGTCTGGGTGTACATTCTGCTATTTGTCTTTCTCGGTCCGGAAATGAGCCAGGAGGAGCGGAACGAGGAGAACGCTCTCGCACAAGAGTACGAGCGCATGAGGGCCGAGGGTGTCAGCTTGAAAGAGATTGGCGCTGGCCGAGCGAAGGGAATGGAAATCGGATCGGCTGCTGCTCCGAGTCAAAAGGCAGACGAGAAGGATGCTATCCGACACGTTGAACAGGCGTGATAGCCGATGCGGCCGTGAAGGAAGGACGTGACGTTTGTCATGGACGTTTCTCTCTAGAATGAAGTGTGAGGTATGTTAGGTGTGTGAGGATGCAGTGGAGTATGTTCTCGAACGCGATCTGAACCTTCAACTTGCATTTCCTGGTCGTCCACGTGACAGCATCGTATAAGGTACATGTAAGGTTCGACACTGCGTCTAACGGTACCGGAGTCCTAAAAATGCGGTGAAGGATACCACAGCGCGAGGTCGATATCGCAGTCGCGAGGCTGTTGCTGGAGCTTGAAATCATCCCAAGCCAGCACTGTTGGCAGCGGTGATACCCACGGTCGTGTTCGCATGCGTGTTGGAATCGATCGAGAGCAGTCTCATGTTGTTGAGAAGTTGGCATCCTGCGCAACATGTGTGCATGGCAGCATGATGACGCGCAGGGAATGGTGTACATGTAGAATTTCGAAAGGTGACTGCCATCACGTGTGGAAAACCCTGTCCCGGCCCTAGCCTTGTTTCTACCCGATGCAGTACAGCGTTTGGATGGGATTTCGCTATAGTCTTGATTTTTTTTACCTAGTATAGGTATATAGGTATTCTCTAAGTCAATGTTGGCTAAAAAAATATATAATAGAGTAGTTTGCTTTTTAGGAAGTGCTTTACAGAATATCTATCTCTTACTAAATATATATATTAAAGAGGATCTAAGACTATCTAAGTACTAGTTTGATTAAGTAGATCTACTTACACTATATTAAGTCTTATACTTAGGAATACTATAAAATTACTTTTTTCTAATAAAAGATATTAAGGCTCTAAGTCTTAGAAAATAAGTACAGAGATTCTAGCTAATACTCTACTTGATATAAAGTTAGTAGCTTACTGTTATTAGTATATGGTTTACTTTAATAAGTCCGCTATTAGTAAGATAAGTATAGGCTATAGTAATCTTAGTTATAGTAATTATAAAGTATTAGTAGAGAAATCTATCTAGGTATAAACTATACAACCTTGGACTTGCTACTAAGAAGAGAAACAAAATGTATATTTTGTTGATCTATCTAAAGTCTTCATGATTGAAAGAGCCTATTTCGTAGATTATTTTACTCTCTGATCCCTTAGAAGGCACCGTTTGAGACACAAGCAGAACAACATGTAGTACACAAAGTTCTAGCAACGTCAACGTGCTAGGATGTGCCGACAATGCCCAACGTTGGAGTCGCGGAGACCTTTCACTTGTCGGGAGGGAAATATGCCGAAAGGTCAGAGAGGTTGAGAAAGTTGGCTACCGTCGCTTGTCGCATGCGGCATGAGCTCAGAAGGGAGGGTCAAGGTGCAGCGCGCATTAGTCCTGCCCATCCCTTGCCATGACTACTCTAGTCCAGTCCGATTGATCGTTTCTGATCAACGAACTACTGCGCCGAAGAATTCGATCCTTCAACACCGAACTGCTGCGTCGTCAGCAGTAGACGAACGTCGGCTTGGAAGTCAGGGGAAGCACGCCGCGACAGGTGTTTACCTTATCATTATGCGAAGAGAGGGAAGCGGAGGCGCCCACGTTTGACGTCAGCCCCAACTTCTAGCCCATACCACGATATCACCCACCCACTCTCTCACACACAACCACACACACACACACCCACACACACACCCACAAACACACTCTGCTACCTGGACCATTCACCAGTCGTCTTGCCCCCGATCTTCGACACCCTACCGGCCTCCGCCGGCGAGGTCGCATCTATCGTGTCAGTTTCTTCCCATCCGCATCGAAGCCGACGCGAACCTTTTCACGGAAAGCGAGTGCTGCGCCGCAATCTCGGTGCCCAAAGTCCCACGAGCCGGGCGGTGGTGAACGAGGATCTTCCCTCACCACGTAAGGCATCAAAAGCACTAACACGGTAAGCCCCACTCATCTCACTCTCGCGCAGACAGAAGGGCTGTCGCAGTGTGGGAACGACGATGACGGCGGTTATGCAAGCTGCTGTCGCAAACGGCGCCCGACGACCTTCACCCATCCTCGCCGTCCGCCTCGCCCATCGTCGCCCTCCCGCTACCCAGTCTTCCTCCGTCCATCTCGCGGACGCGGTTACACGACGCCCCAGGAACAATCGCTGACAAGCCCATGGAGCAGAGGAGGACGAGAGCTCCGACCTTGCATCGGCAGATCTCCAATCCCACCCCCACCACACGCTTGACCATGTCTTACCATCGTGCACTTTCACCAGGCGGCCGGCGCATCCAAAACCCAGCCCGCGTGTCGGACAGCTTCAGTGATCCATACCACAACCCGCAGACTCGACACAACACCTACAATTCACCCCGCACGAGCACCGGCGTCATTCCCATCTCGACCCAAACATATGTCAACCTCGCGCCAGCCCCCGCCACCCACGACTCACGGCCTAGCAAGCAATTCGACTCCTACTCCGGCCGACCGAGACGCTCGTCGCTGGTCGACACGCAGCGAGGCTCGGCTCCATCGGTCGATCCGGCGCGAGGTCACAGCAGGCCGACTGTTGTACAGAACGATGTCGGTCGACCGTCAAGCCCTCTGAAGACCTCAAATGCACGTGAGAGGGAGTATTACATCACTCCGGCCTCATCGAAAGAGCCGCGCAAGGCTGAACACAAGAAAGTCTACAGCGTCGATGACGGCAGTGCGAAACTTGTCGCCGACGTTGACATCCCAGCTAGCGGCGAGAGACATCACAGGCGCAGGAACAGTGGAGCGGGTCGGACCGGCTACAAAATTCCTGGCACGGACCGTGGTCGCAGAGAGTATGCCGGGGACAAACCGCGGCGGCCACGGGAGAAGAGTATCGACGACGTAGACGCTTTCTCGTACACCGACCCGGCCGGCATGTATCGCGACACGGAGCCTAGGTGGCGCGAGCCGAGAGCACGACGAGGCAGCGTGGATCGTGCTGGCGTCAGCCGCGAGAGACCAATGAGCCTGATCGAGGCATCGTACGATCCAAAGGCGTCCAGCAAGGAGATCGGCCCGCCGCCAAGCACGAGAGGCTGGGACAAAATCGGCGATGGAATGAGCCGTTCCCGGAGCGTGAGAGACCAGCCCGCGCGCGTGGCGCAGTCACCGTCTAGAAACCGGTATGTCGAGCCAGGCACCCACGGCGACTCGAGGGACCCTTACTACGTTCCACCCCGTGCAACGTCCACCGACCGAAGAGCGGCCGCCCTGCAACATGATCGTCCAGCGGAGCCCAGATATGAGCGTTATGGCTACGAAGAACGCCGGGAGCCGCGACGTCACGAGCGCCGTAATAGTCTGACACGAGCGGGCGATACTAGCATCGAGCGTAGAGGATTTGGCATCAGAAGCGACAGCAAGGACCGCTTCGGGCGTGGTAGCGAGGAGACTCTTGAAGCGCACAAGTATAGAGACTCTGGCTATGCTGAACCTCACCGCAGAGACACCGCGCCCGATATGCCATATCATGAAGAAAGACGGCTTGAGCAGGAGAGAAAGGATCGCGAAGCAGCCGTGCGTTTGCAGAATGAGGAGCGCGAAAGGACGCTGGAGCGTGAAGCCCGTGAGAAAGATGCCAGACGACGTGATGATGAACGTGGCTTCGATCGGGACGTGGACATTGGGCGCGACCGGCAGCGTGAACGCGATCGGGAGTATGAACGCGACCGAGAGCGAGAGCGGGAGAGGGAGCGGATGATGGAGCGTCCATCGGACCGTGACGCGGATCGCGAGAGACATCACCACCGCCGGGACACTGATCGTGACCGTGATCGAGACCGCGACCGTGATCGCGAGCGAGACTCCCGTAAGGACGTCAGTCCTCGCGACAGTGGAGACGCAATCGCACAGTCTGGGCTCGCGAAGGCTGCTACCGGCGGTCTCGCTGGTGCTGCTGCTGCTTTTGGTCTTAACAAGGTCTTCAACAAGGGTGATGATCGAGACAAAGAGCGTGAGCGAGAGCGCGACCGAGAACGAGAACGGGATCGCGAACGAGAAAAGGAGAAGGAGAAGGAGAAGGAAAGAGAAAGAGAAAGAGAAAGAGAAAGGGAGCGTGAACGAGAAAGAGAACGTGATCGAGAGCGAGAAAAAGAAAGGGAGAAGGAGAGGGAGCGCGAACGGGAACGGGAGCGTGAACTTCAATACCAACGTGAGCGCGACGTCCAACTTCAGCGGGAGCAGGAGCGCCGCTACGAAGAACCGCGTAACAATGAGCGCGAGTCGCGACCACGGGTGCCAGGCGCCTACAGCGACGAAGGTACCTTTGACCGTGAGTCGAACGGCCAACCAGCTCGCAGCCTCGGCTTCGCCTTTGAGAACCCACCTGAACCACCAACAACAGCTCCTCCAGAGAGACGTGACAATCGGGAGCGAGAGCGCCCCCAAGAGCGCGACTTTGAGCGCGAGCGCGAGGATAAGCCAGCGGATTTGCCAAAGCCTGTCATCGACGCTGACGAAGACTATCGCCGTCGGATGGAACAGGTACAGCGCGAACTTGGTCGATTGCCGGACGATCGCCAGAGTTCCGACTCCGATCCCGACCGTGAGCGTAGACGGCGGGAGCGGGAGCAGCGCCAGCGCCAGCGTGAACAACAGCGAAGCGACATACGACTGGATGCCGGTATTGGTGCGCTTGATCTGAACGAGGCGCCGCCACCTCCCCAGTTACGGCGAAGCTTCGAGACCGAGTCTGACACTACGACGTCGACGCAGCCCGGCTTGAGACGGCGCCTCAGTATTCTGGACGAACCTATGACCGCGGAGCCCGCTCAGATGGCGCAGATCATCGACAACAGCCTTAGCGAGAAGCGGGAGAACCGTGTCCGCATCGTCGACCCACCCACCGAAGAGGAGGAGAGGAAGCCTAAGGGCATCCTTAAGAAGCCTACGCAAAAATTTCCGGAGCATCCCAACATGGTGCGAGAGGGCGTCGCGCCATTGAAGGACGTGAGTTAGATGTTTGTTCAACGCATTGCCTGCATGCGTGAAGCTGACATGTTTGGACACTACACAGGCCACGAAGACCGGCATCCCGCCCGGTGCGCGGTGGACCAAGATCGATCGCCGTCTGGTCAACCCACAAGCGCTCGAAGAAGCGAAAGAACGCTTCGAGGAACGTCTGGAGTGCGTCATCGTCCTGCGGGTCTTGACGAAGGAAGAGATCCAAAAGCTCGCAGACCGCACATCGGAAATCAGAGGTAATCCCAACCTTCCATCTCAGTCGAACTCGCGACCTCCCCAGACCGACACTTCCGCTCCTACGACGGTGGCAATGAAGGCAAAAGAGGAGCGTGGCAAGCTCGGCAAGCGTCGTTTCTGGACCTTCCACGGCTCGCGTGACCTCTCCAGTATCATTAAGCACTCACTGACCCCTTATTCTTACCCTGCAGATGAACGCTACGAAGAAGACCGCGCCGAGCGCAAAGCCACCCGCAAGCGTGAGCGAAACCGCGACCGGCAAGACAACGACGAGTACTCGGATCACAGCGAAGACGAGTACGCGAAACGCGCGCCGAGGATGCTCGAGGCGCCGCCGGCGTCTTCTGCTTCCGTCGGCGCGGAAGCTCCTTCCGAGGCGGACTTTGTGAGGGATAACCGCGAGCGGAGGCGCGAGCGGGAGAGCGAGAGGGAGGCGCAGTACATGAGCGGTGGGTTGGGGGGTCGGAGGGATTAGCTTGATGCTGTTTTGCCTCATATACCTCTGGATATCGTGTCTCGTTCTGCACTGGTGATCATCTCAGTCGGATATCTGCCTTGGCCGGGGTTATTCCTGGCTAGCCTTTAGGTGATGGATGGATGAGCTGGGTGCGCATTCTGTTGGAACATTCTTGTTGTTTTCGCTAGACAACATCGTTTTGTCACATGCTCGCAGTGAGCACTAGTACGTTACATATCGTCTGGCGTCCCCACGTCATCCCCATCCGCTGCGCCGGTTCAACGTCCATTGTACATAAGCGGGGTTGGATCATCAAGTACACCTGCAGTTCACTCAGCATTGCTGAGTGTATCAACATTACATGTAATCAGCCGGATGTCACCTCTCTACAGCAGAGGTATGTCCATCGAGTGTTGACGTAGGTGCGCCGTTTCTTCAGAATCCTGTACTGTCAAGTTAATTCCTCTCTCGTTGTTCGCCCCTCTGTCGTCTTTACCGCAATACTGGACATCGAGCCTCTTTGCGTTGTTGACCACACACATGGCGCAGACGGCAGCTACACAGCTCGGTGCAGAAGCCATCGCCCATCCCTCTTCTGGCGCGATGGGTGTTAGCCTTCCGCAACCGGCACCGGCCTTGCACCATCTCGAAGCTCGCGATGTCCGGACAGCCACGACCGATCTTCACGAGGACGACCTGACCTTTCCCGATCTGCCACCTTTCCCAAACGACGTGCCGACAGCGCCGTTGCTCCGCTTGAGTCTGCACAGACTGGTGGAGGGGGATGAGGATGAAGTCGAGAAGCTGTGGCGTGCATGCTGCGACTTGGGGTTCTTCTATCTCGATCTCCGGGGCGGAGTTTCATCAAAGCGGGACAGCTTCTGCGACGACAATGGCGACGGCGAGATCAACGGCGATGGTCTTCTTCAGGACGCCGAGGCGCTTTTCCGTCTTGGCGCGAAGGTCTTTGATTTGCCGGATGAGGAGAAGTTGAGGTATGACTTTAAGGACCAGGGTTCCTACTTCGGGTACAAGGGCCTTGGTGCCGGGACCGTCGATGCGAAGGGCACGAGAGACCGGAACGAGTTCTACAACCTCTCCAAAGACGACCATCTGGGCATCTCGGAACGTTTGCCCGCCCCGCCTGTTCTGCAAGAGGAGGCGAACAGAGCGCTATTGAGGTCGTACATGCGGCGCTCTCACGCCATCGTGTCGCTTCTGCTCGGCCAACTCAATTCGCGGCTCGGCCTCCCGCCAACCACGCTCCAGAGTCTCCACCGTTTGCGCGGCGTCTCGGGCGATCAAGTCCGATGGGTCCGGTCTCCGCCGCAGCCCATGGACGACCGGAAGACGGCGCTCGGCGAGCACACGGATTTCGGAAGCGTGACGGTCCTCTTCAACCGGCTCGGGGGTCTGCAGGTCCTGCCGCCGCACTCGGATCAATGGTGTTTCGTCAAGCCTTTACAGGGCCACTGCGTCGTCAACTTGGGCGATGCGATGGTGAAGTTCACGGCCGGGATTCTACGATCCAATATCCATCGAGTCGTGAACCCGCCCGGCGCGCAAGCAGAATTGACGAGGATGAGTTTGGTTTACTTCTGCCGGCCCGAGGATGAGGTGGTGCTCAAGGTGCTTGAGGGTAGCGATTTGATCGACGAGAAGCGGAAGGGGCGTGTCGAGTTTGCGGGTGAGGAGCTCATCACGGCCAAGGAGTGGATCCTGCAGCGTGCGATGGGGAGGCGGACGGGCGGGGATTGGGCGAAGAGCGGAGGGACGGAAGGTGATCGGATCAGTCAATGAAGGGTTGCAATGTGTTGAGTGGTTGGATCGTTGATCGCGAACTGTGTCGGGCTTGGGAAGAGCGATTCCCACCAGCCTGCCCATTGTACACCACAGATCAAACAAAGCCGCCGACGATCATGCATTCGACTCAACCAAACGAAGGGTGAATGTACGATGATGATACACACCGGGGTTTGCTGTTCGGGTGGATTATGTATTGACAACTTTCCTAAAGAGGTAAAGTTCGCACGAGCGGGCAGGTGCTGCCGCTCCGAGTGTTGCCTTTTTCTTACCAAGCCTCGCTTTACACACTACATGTACGTAGTCAGAACCGCTTCCGCTCACGTTCTGTCCCGCAGGACGCAGGATGCGCCGAAGGCTGTCTGCTGATATGGTCGGGTCTCCCTCGTAAAAGTTCCCAAACGAGCGAAGTGCACAATCCGTCCTCTTAGTACTCTTCTCGCCAGAGCGTTCTATGAATGCAACGCGCTTCATCAGTCACTAGTTCTCTTGTTCGAGTCGATCTTCTTCTCAAGGCCGTTCCTCTCTTGTTGCTGATACCTCTGCATATGCGTATACAGGGGATGGTGTTTCCACACGTCGCCTGCATGTTCTTCAGTTCCGAGGCGTGGAACGCAGGGAGACGTGGGACAAACCTGACAGGATTGACTTGAACGTTGAGGTCGTCGAGGATGACGATGGACTTGTTTTTGTGGTGGCGATGCTTTTCGATCGAGCAGCACTCGGCCGGCCGGTGATGGACTCCTCCAGGACGTAGCGAGGATTGTGTTTGTGGACGTCGCCATTGAGGATCGATCTGAACGTCGACATCTTGCTGGAGGCTTTGAGCTTCTGCTGCCGTGGAGGGTCCTTCTCGAAAACCTTAACAAGAGATTGATCCTTCGTGGCTTCGGAGTAAGCTGGTAACTGCTCGTCTATGGGTGTTTGCTGCTGATCTTGAACCACGTCTTCGACCGAGTGATTCGACGACATTGGTTGAGCATGAGGAGCAGCCATCGTGGAGTCCAGGTATGGGTGACGGGCAGCCAAGTGCGAACGTAAGGGCACGTTGCTTTGCTTCGCCGGGGGAATGAGGTGAGAAGAGGAGGAAAGGAGAAGGAGAATCTGAAGTCGGCTTGAACAGGCCGCATCTTGTGTACATCTCCGGCTCACATCATACGCATGTACACCGGGTTAGTCGTAAGGCGTCCCACGAGGACAGCCCAGTTCGAACACCGCATCCTCGACGCGCGCCACCTTTGTTGATGACTGGGTGCTCATCAGTCAACCATTCGCTGGCAGGTTGGTGCCTAATAAATCATCTGCAGCCTCGAATTGACTGCTACCACGCTTCGCTCGATGCAGACACCGCACTGCAGTTGGGATGACTCTGATGCCGCACTTGATCTCAAGCGAATGGCCAATCCAAACTTTGGACGTCTCGTAAGTCTGTGTCTGATGAGCCGATACATGTCAAGTAGTACTGCCGAGCGCGGCGTGGACTTCGTAAAGACTTCGTAATTCCTGGGGTTATCGTATATAGTAGGTACATGTAGGTAGGTAGTCTTCGTTGGTGATGTGAAGGAATCTGATCCAGGTTGCCGACCCCGACCCCCGACCCCCGCATTCTCTCCCACTCACTGACATTCACAGAGTCACCCTGTTGGACCGCCGACTGTTCATGCAACATTCGGCCCGAAGGCGCGTTCTCTTCGGCGTCTCCGAAAATGTTAACCTCCCGTGCGACCGCTTGCTACGTTGTCGTTTTCTCGCTTCTCTGATCAACCATCTCGTCCTCTCCTCGACGGCAGAGGAAAGCACTGATCATCGTGTTTGCAGTAGGGGCGTTTAGTGTTGAGTGTAGATTGGATGGGACCGAACAAGTTGACACCGGTTGCACGGTGAGGTGTTGTGGTAAAGTGAGTGGAGCGCACATGGCTGGCCGTAGTCCACGTGACCCTGCTTAGTAAATCTAGTTGTGACGGGACGGAAGGTGATGATGTGGCTTCCCGTCCACCTCACCTCATTCCCGTCCCATTCAATATCAATATTCCCGTTCTGCTTTTTTGTTCGGTAGTCATTCTTAACATCGTTCCGCCCATCAACGATGAAGAGGTTACCGCCCCATCTCTCGCTCGCGATACAAGGCCACTGCCGCGACGAAATACCCTTGGCGTCGATCTGCTGCGGCGTCGCGCCATGTTAGCTGCAACAGCTCCGGTTCTCGTATCTCAATGAGGTCGTCATTCGGCGCGTCTCGACCGAACCGCCTGTTGGACTGAAGGCACTCACGCCAGAACATGTGTGAAGCGCCGACTGGCTCTGGATGACATGTCGGAAACCAGAGGTGTAACGAAGCTCCCAACAGAGATTCAATTGGGTGGCGATAGGGTTCCTGCTACAGACTCTGCCATGGAAGACTACATCTCGGCCCATGATGGACGATCCGCTGTCGAAAGTGTGCCGCACGACCGGCGATCATCACATCAATGGGTTGAGAGGAGGCGGTCCTCGCCTATCTCTCAACGACGACCGTCGCTCGTGCTACAGCGTCGTCAGACAGGTCGGCGCTGGTGGATGTTCACGTTGAGAGACTGGGATGATCAAGAAGATGAGGACTGGTGGTTTGCTTCCACCGCCATCCCGCTACTTGCAGCTACCCTTGGACCGCTGGCGAATGTGACATCCATCGCTGCGCTCGTCACCTATTGGCGAATGTGCTTGGTCGAGGACGTCAGTGCTAAGGATGCACAGCAGTGTCTTTACACTGACGGGAGCCAGCTCGGCCAAGATCTCACGGGACGACCGTTCAAAGACCCCACGTGGTGTTATTGGCTCAACGTTGCGTCGCTCATCGCAGGCTTTGGAGGGAACGGCTTTCTTCTGTGTAACTTCACAAAGCGTATCCGGTACATCATCGCGCTACCAGCCACGATTGTGTTGTGGTACATCGCTACTGGCATCTTGATCGCAATCACCATTGGCATGGAAGTCTACGTGCCTCCCGCACGCCCGCAGCAGATATACACGCAAGGTTTCTGGTATGCGGTCATTTCAGCATGCATGTACATGATCTGTTCCATGTTGCTCATGATCAACATGCTCGGGTACTTTCTTGGCCACTATCCTCAGCACTTCACGCTCACAGAGTCTCAGCGAACGTTGATTTTGCAGACTATGCTCTTCTTCTTCTGGCTTGCCGGTGGCGGCATCCTGTTCTCCCGCGTCGAGACGTTATACGGGCAAGGAACTCAGCCTTGGAACTATGTCAACGCTCTATACTTTTCTGATGTTACCATCCTCACGGTCGGATTTGGAGACCTGTATCCAACGAGCGACATCGGAAGAGGACTCGTCTTCCCCTACTCTGTCGGTGGCATTATCATGCTTGGTCTGATGGTGTCCAGTAAGCAAGCTATAAAAGTTCGAGCGAGTATAGGATGCAAGCTGACCATGCGCACCCTTCCATTGCAGGCATCACGAGCTTTGCGGCCGAGCTGGGCTCCGAGAAGGTGGTCCGTCGACACGTGGAGCGCAGCAGAGCAAGGACCGTTGGACGAACGGTGACTACATCGATGGAACTCGCACAGCGGAGGACCTCGAGGCAAGCGGAACCATTCAATCCAGTCGGCGAATCCAGGCCGTATGCGACAGTCAGCATCGCCGACCGAGAGCAGCAGTCTGAGCACGAGCAACGGACAAGAACTGGACTAGACACACTCCGTCACGTTGCTTCCTTTGCAGCCAAGCCACCGCAGCGCCGGACTCGTCAACCAAAGCTCCTACTACTCCGTGAAGAGAAGGATCGCTTCGACGCGATGCGCAAAATCCAACGCAGTACCGCGAAGTTCAAACGCTGGTACGCTCTCTTTGCTTCCGTGACGGCTTTTGGCCTTTTGTGGTGCGTCGGCGCCGTCGTCTTTTGGCGCTGCGAGCGATACACGCAGGACATGACATACTTCAAGGCCTTGTATTTCTGCTATGTTTCTCTGCTTACTATAGGTAAATCCTCCCAGTGCTTTGAAACCTGTTGTCAAGGGCTTGACCGTCGTGAGAGGGGCGGAACAAATCGCGACGGTCGGTCCACAGCGATCATGTTGATGACGAAAGCATGAAGAAGCTGCCTCTACATTGATGTACCGATAAAGTCCGATTGATGCAGCCATCGTGCTAACATATCTCTACAGGTTATGGGGACTTGGCGCCCATCAGCAACTCCGGTCGGCCCTTCTTTGTTTTCTGGTCGCTGATTGCCGTACCAACCATGACTATTCTGGTCAGTGACCTCGGCGACACCGTCATCAACAAGTTCAAGCACGGCACGTTCCGACTTGCAGATTTTACAGTACTTCCGAAGACCGGCGTGTGGCGTGAGTTCATCGAGACACGACCATGGTTGTTGGCTTGGCTGCAGGGACGCAAGGAGCGACGGGCCGCGCGCAAACGTCTCGGAGAAGGTTTTCCAGCAGGTCCCGAGCCTGAGCCAGAGCTACCGACGCCAACAATCGATGAGCTCGCCATGGACGAACCGTCGAACGCTCAACTGGCCAGGAGGTTGCCAAGCGCGCTTCGGAGAGTAGCGGACGACATGCGAACGGATCCGAAGAAGGGATACACCTACGAGGAGTGGGTGGACTTCACGCGACTGATCCGGTTCAGCGCCGTGAAAGAGGAAGGCCGAGAGACTGAGAATCCCGAAGGGGGCCTGATCGAATGGGACTGGATCGGCGAAGACAGCCCTATGGTGTCGAAGGGGAGTGAGGCGGACTTCGTACTGGATCGGCTGTGTGAGAGCATGCATCGGTATCTAAAGTCCGTCACGCTGCCGCCCCTGCCGGCGGACAACGCGAGCCGTGCGGAATCATCTGGTCGCCACGAGCCGAAAGCACGCGCGACAGCCCTGACTTAGATGAGCGAGATAACCTGGCGCAATAGGGTCTGATCGAATCGCTCAACGAAGGCGCATCTGAGGTCTTCGTCACGGTCTCTAGGGTTCATTGAGTTGCCTTGGTGCTGGTCAGGACGAAAAGAGATCAATGATCGTGCGTTCGTCATCTAGCCATAGCACTGAATTGCTTGACACTCGATAATGATCTCTCAGGCACGAGCCTGACTTCACGTGGTCTGAGGCCATTTGGTCGTATCAAAGTTGTTGCGCTCGAATGGGCTATCGAGGTTAACGTTGAGGATATGCGGATATGCCGCCACCTGGTAGCGCGGTACACATAACTCATCCTCGTGACCGATGGGTGGCGTTTTGAATCTCTTGGGGTCCGGGGTGGTCTCACCAGCGGATAATAATCCGAAAGGAAGCCGTAAAACCCGCCTCATTCCCGATCAGGCAATGCGGCTCTCAGCACGTTCAGTTTCTCCGCCATTCACACATGGGCCCAGCACGGTTGGGGTCTCCACAGCGGGACGTTTGAGCTTGGCGTGGACCGCGTGAGACGTTGGACGACATCAAGCAGAGCCCGACGGCTTTCGGCAATGAATTCATCAGTGAGATTTTTTCACCCTTCTTCATACCGAGAATACTTATAAACACCACTTTGGTGTGTCTGCTCACCGCGACTCATTTTACATTAGGTATCACCCGCGAAACCACCAGCCTCGCTGACCACACCGAAACACCCCGGCAGCGAGCACCGTTCCGCAGGTAAGCAACTGAAGCTTTGGGAAAGACAAGCTTAGCGAAAACTTCCAAAGCATGGATTAATGGCGCGTAGAGTGGAAATGTCGGCCGACAAGCACGACAAGGACTCGTCAGAGTACGCTGAAGATAGAGACCATGTTGGCATTCCGCCAGCCCACGACAATGGAGCCGAGAAGATGTCCGTGGGGCGATATCTCGCCACACGCCTGCCCTCGTTGAAACCGCCGATGGATCGCGTGGAGAACCCATTCAAACTCCTCGCGATGTTGAACACGAAGCAATGGCTGGCCTTCTCCTGTGCGTTCATCGCGTGGACCTGGGACGCGTTCGACTTCTTCACGGTCTCGCTTACCGTTTCCGACCTCGCGGTGGAGTTCGATACCACAACGAAACAAGTTACGTGGGGAATCACCCTGGTCCTCATGTTTAGGTCTGTCGGAGCGGTCGCCTTCGGTCTCGCAGCTGACCGATACGGTAAGTCGGGCACACGTCCACTCGTTGCGTAGAATGAGCTGACACGGTTGGAGGACGCAAATGGCCTTTTGTTGTCAACAACCTACTCTTCATTGCGTTGGAACTCGGTACGGGGTTCTGTCAAACATACCAGCAGTAAGCATCTTACGGTGGATGCCCCAAGCGCACGGCAGACAGATCAGCTGACCTCGTGTTCTTTCCCAATAGGTTTTTAGCCGTGCGTGCGCTCTTCGGCATTGCGATGGGTGGGCTATACGGCAATGCCGCGGCGACGGCCCTTGAAGACGTGCCAGAACGAGCCAGGGGCCTCGTCTCCGGGATGTTGCAACAAGGGTATGCATTCGGCTACCTTCTCGCCACCGCGTTCGCCAGAGCACTGGTTGGGACCACACCACACGGCTGGCGTCCGCTGTTCTGGTTCGGAGCCTGCCCACCTATCCTCATCATTGCCTTCCGTCTCTGTCTTCCTGAGACCGATGCGTACATGGAGCGCCAGCGAGTGAGGGCCGTCGGCAACGCGGGGAGCACGTTCGTGAACGAGGGCAAGGTTGCGCTCAAGCGGCACTGGCTGATCTTGATCTACCTCGTCCTGCTCATGGCAGGCTTCAACTTCATGTCCCATGGATCTCAGGATCTTTACCCGACAATGCTCTCGAACCAGTACAACTTCAGTGCTAACGACGTCACGGTCACGCAGATTGTTGCAAATCTGGGAGCTATGGTACGTACACTTTCTGGCACAGCCCTCATTTGTACTTTCCGTATCGACATCTGCTGACCGTCCATACCCAGACTGGCGGCACTGTCATTGGCTACTTGAGCCAGATGTTCGGTCGTCGGTTCAGCATTATCTTCATCTCGATCATTGGCGGCGCATTGCTCTATCCTTACGGCTTCGTGCCGAACGAGAAGATCATCGCTGCAGCATTTTTCGAGCAGTTCTGTGTCCAAGGCGCCTGGGGTGTGATCCCGTAAGTTGAACCGCTCGCTCTTACTCCAAGGCGCGCACTGACCGGCCATAGGATCCATCTCATGGAATTGTCACCAGGCAGTTTCAGGACTTTCGTGGTGGGGACCAGCTACCAGCTCGGGAATCTCGTATCGTCCGCCAGCTCGACCATCGAAGCCACGATCGGCGAGCGTTTCCCACTCCCGCCCAAGCACACAGACGGCAAGACCATCCCGAGATACCGATACGGCATCGTCATCTCAATCTGTAAGTCGATAACAAGATTGTCCCCGATCCCACACTCCGAGCTTGACCCGATACTGACTCTGCACACAGTCATGGGCTGTGTTTTCGCGTACGTCATCGTGCTGACGTTCTTGGGCCCGGAGAACAAGGGCCGGTCGATGTCGGCGAAAGAAGATGAGGATCTCCAAGAGGCGGCCGGTCATGAAGCTTTCGAGACGATTGTTCATGCGCCTGTCCACCGCAACGGCTCTGATGAAGACGCTATTGAGAAGGTATAGTGTGATGGGTTGGTCCTTGTACACGCGGTCGCACGCTCGGCCAATGGTGAAATGTTCTTGGTTACTCGTTTACGGATCAGTGAGGAGATAGGAGTTGGCACTTAGCGATCGATACCTGAGTGACATTGACCTACGTTATAGTTATCAACTTCCTCCTTGAGCGATGGCAGCTTCTTTGGGATGAGAAAAGAGACTGGCGTTTCGACTTCGAGGTCACCGGACCTTGAGGGATGGCATTCGCAAAGAATGGTCGATCGGAATGCTGTAGTTGAGAAAGATGCACTCGTCAGATCTTTGGGCAGGTTGTAGAGTTTATGTGGCTGTTCTCGATATGTCTTGGCACGCCCTACTGGTGCTGCATTCGGAAATAGAAGCTTTACCACGCGTGTTACACATACATCGCTCTACCCACCTGCACTTCTCAATCGACTCGACTGTCTCGTCTACACTCGGCCTTCCTACCCTCATCATCGCGCTGTCTGCGCACGATACAAACATCCTTTCGCGCCGAAAAGACTCACCGGGCCAACGTCTGGATCTGTGTGACCGTCGGGCGACTGCCGCAATCGGGAAGGCGTCAAGAATTCCCAAGCTATACCGGAAACAGCAGGAGGTATCGCGAGCGCGGCTCGTCAAGACAGATCACACAAGAGACCAGCGACAGTCTCACGCTCGCACGGAGGAAACACTATCTGGGATCGAGATTTCACCAGTATTACCCGAACCCTTCGGAGGCGCCAAAGGATTGATGGCGCCGTTGGTCGAAGTGTCCGACGTTGATTGCAAGCGATGCGAACCAACAAACCCTTGGCCGATATGCATGCCCGCTCACCTCGCCGCATGACATTCAAGGTGGCGGATAGCTGTGTAGCTAAAGCTTTGCTCGCATACCTACACAAGCTTCACAAGCGAAGGCGTGCGTCTACAAGTATTCTGACACTTTGCTGTCAAGTTCGACTCCAGCGATGGCCTGCACGGGATCTTCTTGTTATACTGGCGTTCTGGTCGTCCCACAGCGCGAGGCTGGTAACGGCGATAGGGTGGCAAGATGATGCTGATCCTTACTGATATCCCAAGCCGAGCACGCCTTTTCTAGAAGTTGTGTCGAAACCCTTGGCTGTAACCTATCCTGCAGGAGTCTAGATGCTGGCGTATCTATGCAATCTCCGGAGAGAGATGTTGGTCGTCTGACCAACCCCAGTGCACTTATCATCTCAGGGCTGCGCGGTAATGATCACCAGGATGCTCGCGCGTATCACACCGGAGTGCGCACCCAGCCTGGACTCTTGCCTGGGCTCTGGTGCAAGCAATAGCCAGTCGGGTCACACACCGCCCGGGCCAAGCGTTTGCGAAGGTAGCATTGATATCGCATGGAATGAGCGAATGCACACCAGGCTTATCTGCCAACAAGCCATGATGTATGGACGAGTACCGCCGACCTGAGCTCGAGAGTACTTCTTGTCACATAAACGCGCGCTGCCCCTCTCCTGGCGTCCTTCCTCACTCTCCCTCCCTTACTCCCACACGTGCACTTTCGCCATCATGTCGAGCTACCCTGAGCCGCCGCCAGCGGCTTACCACAGTGACGATAGATCTCCGGACTACGCAGAGAAGGCTAGCGCGTACGACGAAAAGGTCCTATCATCTTCGAGCCATGATGGTCCTCAGTATGAAATTCAGGAGGGGGGACAACGCGCTCTCAACCGCAGCCTCAAGGGCAGACACATGCAGATGATTGCAATTGGTGGGTGGCGAACACATTACCGAGACCGGCAAGGCGACCGCTGATATTGCCCTAGGTGGCGCGATAGGAGCAGGCTATTTCGTGGGCAAGTCATGAAGTTCAGAAGGCCATTCTAAGTCTCGTTTCATCTAGCTAACGGAGGGATAGGTACCGGATCGGCTCTTCACAACGGCGGCCCGGGTTCAATCGTCATCTGCTACATTATTATCGGCGCGATGCTGCTGTTCACCATGCAAGCTCTCGCTGAGATGGCCGTCATGTTCCCGGTGAACGGTGCCTTCTACCAGTACGCCATCCGGTTCATCGACCGCTCGTGGGGTTTCGCTTGCGGCTGGGACTACGCGATCCAGTGGCTCACCATCCTACCCTTCGAGATCACCGCCGCGGGGCTCACCATCGCATTCTGGAAGACAGGCGCCAGTGTCAATATTGGCGTTTGGGTTACCGTCTTCCTCGTCGCACTCTCCATCATCCAGATCTTTGGCGTTCGCGGTTATGGTGAAGTCGAGTTCGTGCTGTCCATCATCAAGATTGTCGCGTGCGTCGGATTCATCATCCTCGCCATCATCATCGACTGCGGTGGTGTCCCAACCGACAACAGGGGCTATATCGGGGCTCAATATTGGTTGGTGTCGAGCAGTCTGCTTACTCTTACACACTGCTAACACAACTTAAGGCACGAACCGGGCGCGTTCAGAAACGGCTTCAAGGGATTTTGCTCAGTTTTCGTCGTTGCGTCTTTCGCATTCGGTGGGACCGAACTTACCGGTCTCGCTGCTGCCGAAGCGGCAAACCCGGTCAAGTCCATCCCGCAAGCAACCAGGCAGGTCTTCTGGCGTATCACCTTCTTCTACGTCCTAGGCCTGTTCCTCATCGGGCTGATCGTCCCGTCGGACTCCAACGTTCTGCTCAATTCCCATGGCGCCAACACCAAGGCCTCCCCTTTCGTACTGGCTCTCACTCTGGCCGGCATCAAGGGTCTCCCGTCCGTGATGAACGTCGTCATCACCATCTCCGTGCTCTCCGTCGCCAACAGCTCCGCCTTCGCCAGCACGCGCACCATGCAAGCTCTCGCGGCGCAGGGCATGGCGCCTAAGTTCCTCGCCTACGTCGACAAGACCGGCCGTCCGCTCTGGTGCGTCGTCATCCAGCTCGCCTTCGGCCTGCTGGCCTTCGCCAACGAAGCCACCGACGGCGGGCCCACCTTCTTCAACTGGCTCCTCGCCCTCTCCGGCCTCGCCAACTTCTTCATCTGGGGCTCCATCTGCCTCTCGCACATCCGCTTCCGCGCGGGCTGGAAGGCGCAGGGCCACAGCCTCGACGAGCTGGCGTACAAGGCTTCCTTCGGCGTCGTCGGCTCCTGGATCGGTCTCCTCCTCAACATCCTCTGCATCATCGCCGCCTTTTACAACGCCCTGTTCGACGCCGCCGGTGACCCGCCGGATGTGTACGATTTCTTCGAGTCGTACCTCGCCGCGCCCGTCATTCTCGCGCTGTATCTCGGCTGGAAGATCTACACGCGTGATTGGAAATTGTATATCTCGGCCAAGGACATGGATGTTACGACCGGCTTGCGTCATAACATCGAGGAGCTGAAAGAGCTCGCGGAAGAGGTCAAAGTTGACACAAGTTGGCATGGTTGGCCTAGGCGCATTGTGCGCGGCCTAATATGAAGTCTGCAAAGTGGGTCGATGCACATCAGGGATATGGGCGGGTGTGAGGGTGGATATGTCGGTGGAATATTTAAGGACACGAAACAATAAGCACGCGCAAACGTACAGACACAAGATATCTGTTCTTCATGTTTGATCTGCATGCACGATCGCGAGACGCTGGTCTGTCCACATGAAACCGTGAACTATCGTCCAAAGCCAAACCATCCCCTTTTCTTCTGTTCCGGCTGTCTCTCCTCGTGGTCTCCGTTGACGACCGTCTCCACGGTTTTCGCCACCTTCCCGACCACCGTCTCCGCCTGCCGACCGGGGTAATCGATGTAGTTCCAAGCCACGTCCAGGAAGAGCGGCTTGACGGGCACTGGTTGGATTTTGGGAGGGTATTGCACCAAGTTTGTCAGGTCGACCTGCGTTCCGGGCGTTGGGTAGGAGCGTAGGTTCTGGATCAGCGGCGTGGCCGAAGTCATGTTCTTCGCGGCGGCGATGGAAGCGTTCTCTTTCAGCTTGTGCATCTCCACCAACGCGTGGGCGCGGGACAGCGAGGCCGTGACATGCTGTTGCAGTGCCTCGATCGCGGGGCGGGAGATTTCGAGGGTCGGTAGTGCATCCGGACTGCTCCGCTCAGATGCCGCGGTCGAAGACTGTGACGCGAAGTCGTGCGCGCGTTGGAGCAGGGCTAGGGCATTCAGATGGTTCCCGAGCAGCGTGTGGGAGTGCGAAATGTTCAGACATTTCAGCGCGCGGAAGTAGCTGGCTTTGCCGTCGAGTTCTTCCACGAACGTGGCGTCCCTCATCGCGCCTCGAAGGTCCTTGACAGAGTTGACGCTTTGGATCGTCGCGTCGTACAGGACCACCCTCTCTCGTAAGCGGGCGAGCTTGCGACCGCGGGCTTCCTCTTTGTCGGGGTACTCGGAGCCGTCTTTACATAAACGCTTCGGCTTCTTCTGCTGGTGTGGCTCGAAAGTCAATCCGTCATCGTTGCCGATGAGAATCCGATTACGGCCGACGCGCCAGCTGACTAAACCGTAGTTGACCGCTAGACTAGTGACACGGAGATCTTGCATCCTTGGGTCACCTTCGTCTACACGCTCCTTTTCGAGCTCGTCGGTCGCGCGCTTCGCGGCGTCGGCGGCATCTTGAGAGGCGATGAGGACATCGTCGTAGGCAGCAGCTTTATCCCTGGTCGACGCTGTGGTATTGGAAGACAGGTAAGAGCGTAACCGAGCCTCTGCTGCTGTCACGCTGGCTAGTGCTTGCCCGATTGATGCGTCCACGATATTGGCTTTCCGTCCTCGCCACGTAACGTTGTCGGGTATCTCTTGTGGCGCAGCTTGTTTCTCGGCGTCCGTCTTCGGTGTAGGTTTGTCCTTGAACGCGTACTGATCGAGCCTCTCAACTTGCGTTGTAAGTTCGCTGTCTTCTCTCGGGAAATAACGTTTCGCGACTGTCGCAATCGCTATTGTCCGAGAGAGGTGCGCTTGGTAGGCTGCGTATCGAATGGTAGGATCAACGGTATTGGCTAGGATTTCCCTGTAGACTTCCTTTCTCTCCTTCTCATAGAGCGCAGCGTAAATCACTCGTGCCTCGGAGTATTGGCGCAAGCATGCCTGCCAACGCTTCTCGCTTGCCTGGCTGTCGCTTGACCGCTGGCCCTCGGATTGTTTCTCGAACTCCTCTGCGCCCGCCAGAGAAGACTGATATGCTCGCGCCTCCAGAATATCCTGTTCACTAGCATTCGAGACACTCTGCTTCAAAAGGGCCACAAGCTCCCGCCCGTTCTTCGCCGCCTTATCCAGCCTGGAGATGATATGGCTTCTTGTACTTCCAGTGACGCCTCGTCCAGTGTTGTCATCAATGTGCGACGTCTTGATGTACATAGCATGCGCCCACGCTCGTTCGCTGGTGAGCATCAAGAGGTGCACAAATCCATGGTTGCTTCCAATGTCTTCCGCCGTCACTTTTCTCTTCGCAAACTTCTCTCTTTTGGGTGTTGCTCGACCAAGGCGTTTGCGGGTTGCCAGGAGTTGCCGTGAGAGCTGGGAGCGGTAGGCATTGTAGTCGCCGATTAGAAGCGCCTGTCGGCGACTTGCTACGAATTGAGTGATGTCCATGTCCGTCGCAAAGCAATCCTCGTCTCGCTGAGGCACGGAATATAGAAATGGGGTGCGCTTGGTGGTGGAGAGCTGTTGCCTCAGGCAGACATATTAGACAACGACACGGCTAAGAGATCACGACAGATTATAGAGAGGATTGTCTTCAGCGACAAAATCTACGTGATGGATTGTAGTGATCAATAACCTCGTTCGCCGATTGGAAGTCAGTTACATCCTGCTTCCTTACGTTCGTCCTTACGGCACAATATGCCTACTTGTGCTGATGGCTTTCTGGTCGATGGCAAACCATCAAGTGAAGTCTTTCTACGAGCATCGCAAATCGCCGTCGACATCGACTGTCGTCACGCCGCCCACACTGCGTGTGTACGTACGTCCGAGACAGAGAAGCATCGCACCAATGAAGCATGACCGCATTGAAGTCTTGTTTGAATTGTGGACAGAGGAAAAAGCTCGTATTACTATGACTAAAACTGATGTCGGCATCAGAACTGCAGCATTATCGTCACTCAGAGCATTCCAAGCGTCTTCGAAGAGGGCTCAATTGCCCATTGTGAAACCCCGCCAGCTGAACAGCATTCTCTGCAATGAGCGCACAGTTAAGTCATGGCAATTCCTCAAGGTTGTGAGCGTCGCTGGAAATCATGAAAAGTTTGCACACAGCGGCGAAAGCAGAGAAAGCGTCGCCCACTATGTTCCGCCACTCAAGACTCGATCTTTAGCTCCTTTGCGATTGCAGTCCTCAGCCTTGCAATAATGGCCTCTTGACAGGCCTTGTTCGTCGCACCGGACTGCTCAGTACCTGGCATGGTGCAAATGACTGAACAAGCGAAGTCATCGTTACTGACCACAAAAAGGTCGAGAACACTGGCTGCAGCGACTTGACCCTCCCTGGCTTTGTGAAGAGTCTTCAACATCGGCAAGGCTTGCGCCACAAGATCTTCAACACGAGCGTGCCATCTGCACCATATGTAGTGTTGGCTTGTGGTGACACGCGCGCAGCTCACTTTATGGTTGATGGTGATTGTGCGTAAAGAGTCGGCACTCTTCAGCAGGTTGAATACCGAGCTGGCTTCGCTGTAACGGTATGAGGTGGGACCGAAACGGATATGCTTCAGATACTTGCGCATGTTGCCGATGGTCGTCAGGAAGACCTTAGCCCATCGCATGTCGGCAAAGTCGAAGGTGTTGTCGCCGTAGGCAACCGGGGCAGTCTCTTGCAGCATTCGCTGGCTGACGAACAGGAGCGCAAAGCTGCTTGGTGTCTGACCAGACCATTTACCTTTCGTCCTATCCCACGACAACCCCTTGTGCTTCCTGTTGATGCGGAAGTCCATGCCGACAGGGCGACGCGGCTGGCCGACGGGCTTATGTGTGCACATCGCGATGTTCTTCGGCTCAAGTAGAACCAAATCGTAGATCATCTTACGCAGCTCTGGCGGTAGGTCGAAGAATGGGAAGTACTCCGTGATGGTGAACGGCTCGAGCATTAGGACCCGACGGCCCTTCATCGGTCCTTCGCTAACAATGAGCTGCGGCGGTGGTCAGGACCCTTCTCCTTGCGTACATTGACATGCAGACCTACCGGTTTGAGCGTGAACATCTCTCCATATTGCACCTTGACGGATTGCGTGAACTTGGACACCGATACGTCGAACTGCACCTGTCAGCATCTCGCTAAATCAACAGACCGAACGCACAATCCACACACCTGCGACACTTCCGTCAGGCCATTGCCCGAGACGAGCTTAGTGCCCGTCTTCCACACACGGAAGCCTGGCGCGTTCGATGCCTGAGTGTTGCCGACTTCATCAGCGGTAACGTCAGATTTCTCGTCCGTGGCTTGCCGCTGCTTCGATACTTCGTTCTCGTCCTTGTCTTTTCCATCTGACACGTCGCTCTCCAAGTAACTGTCGAGCGCTGACTGCGCCTTGGTCTTGGCCGCTCTCTGCAGGCGGCCGCGGCCCGTGGTCTCAGTGGTGTCGGTAGCATTGGCCATTGTTCCGGATTTCGTCTTTGCAGTCGATTTGGCTGGCGCCTTTGTGACGGTTCGTTTGGCACGCGCCATGCTCACCAGACTTGATGCAATCGTGAAGGAAGAAGAGGTGTGAGTTGAGTTGAGAGAACGAAAGGAAGTCACGGCCGCGCCAAGACTTGTCAAGGCAGCAACACCAGACGCGGGTGTTGTTCACGTATTCACGTGATTCCCAAAGATTCGGTTTGCGCCAGAGAAAAAGGGGAGAAGAGGAGAGCGAGATTCTTCCATACTCACACAAGGTGTACCAAAACTATCAACCGCTCGACTCCTGCTCGAGCTCCCTAGAGGAACACCTTAGCAGACACGCTATAAACCTAACACGTGACGCAACGTATCGAGAATCCGTCTGGAGCTCACTGTACACTGAAGGGATTGCAGGACGCTCGTAATGCGTCCACAACCTTCCCGTCCACCACATACGCCACCCCATTCAGAACGTCGACCTTAGTCCATTACGCTTAGAGCACCAAGTTAAGCGGGTTCTCGATCACCTTCTTCACCTCGCGCATGAACTCGCCACCCACGGCGCCGTCTACGACCTTGTGGTCAAAGCTGCCCGTCAAGACAATCTGCTCATCCCACTCGAAAGCTTCGCTGCCTTCTTCCGTGTCTTTCGGGACGGCCACCTTTTTGACCGCACCAACGGCGACGATGGTCGCTTGCGGCGGGTTGATGACAGCCGTGAAGCGGTCAATGGCGTCGTTCATGCCCATGTTCGAGATGGTGATGGTGCCGCCTTGGTACTCTTCCGGCTTGAGCTTACCATCTCGCGCACGCTTGCCGAGGTCCTTGATTGAGGATGAGATCGATTCGAGGCCTTGGCCGTTGACGTTCTTGACAATCGGTGTCATGAGACCGACAGGTGTAGCGACGGCGACGGAAACATCGACTGTGTTGTGTTGTCGGATGAAGACGTTGCCGCCTTGCTCTTCCCTCCAGCTCGAGTTGGCGGCGGGGACCTTGCGGGCGGCGACGGCAATGGCCTTGATCAGGAAATCGTTGACGGAGAGCTTGTATTTGCCGTCCGCCGAAGCGTTGAGCGCTTGGCGGAGTTTGAGCAACTTGGAGACGGAGACCGTAGACGCGACAAAGTAGTGCGGGTTCTGGTTCATGGACTGGGTGAGGCGGGCAGCAATGGTCTTGCGCATGGAGGAGGCCGGGAGATCTTCGTACGTTGGCGCGCCGCCAGTGGCAGCTGCGGCAGCGGGAGCAGCGGTGGCCGCGGGTGCGACTGGCTTCTGCGACTTCTTCTTCGACCAGCGGTCGAGAGAGGTCTGCAGCTTCTCACCCGACGACTCGGACTCCTGAGCAGCTGGGGCATCAGTCTTTTTCGACTCTGGCGGTGCAGTACCAGAGTTCGACGATGGGGGCTCGGTGGCCTCCGCAGCCTCCTGACCACCCTTCTTGTCCTCCTGTGGCTTCGACTTGTTGCCGCCGGCATCCTCGATGGAGAAGTCCGCGAAAGCCTCAACGTCGCCGGCTGACTCTACCATGACGGCAATGGGCTGTCAAACTAGCTTAGCATCTATCATCCGATTCCACACTCCATGTGCCTGCGGAACTCACGTTACCAACGGCGACATCCTTCTCGCCGGACTCTTTCAGGATCTTTGCCAGAACGCCCTCCTCTTGAAACTCGAAGTCCATCTGCGCCTTGTCGGTCTCGATCTCGACGAGCACATCACCGGGAGCAAGCTCGTCACCGGGGTTCTTCTGCCACGTGCCAATGTTGCCAGCAGTCATGGTGGGTGAGAGGGCGGGCATGGAGATGACGGTGTGTGCTGGGAAGGCTGTGTCTACTCGTTAGATGTATTCTCGACATTGTTGTAGCGAGCAGAACACACATTTCGAGGCATAGTATCGGGCGAGAGCTGAGAGTGCGGGTATCCGTCTCCTGTAACGCGGTCAAATGTCAGCGACAACCGGGTAGCCAGCTAATGCAACCATTGGAGCTGCAAGACATCGTCTTGCGATAGTGAGCACTCACGCGACGGCATCCTGTGTCCTGAGGCCGCTCAATGCGCCCCTGGTGCAGATTCCCACGCCCCGTGAAGCTCGCGCGATCACCACTGCAGCCGACATTGTCCTTCTCGGGCTGCTGCTTGCTGTATGTATTGAGCTCAAGCAACACTCCTCTCTTCCCAAAACACGCAGCAGCGAGAATGAACGATGGCGGTGGATGGGAGGGACGGAGTGGGAAAGCTGGGTAAGACTGTGGGTGGAGGAGTAGCAAGTTCTGTTCACTTCTCAGCAGTCGCGCCGGAACGGCTTCATCAGGTCGGCAGCGGACTATTCTCGTGTTGAGAAGCTTTGATACTCCGAAGCCCGCGCGGGCCGGCGAAAGCAACGGCGGATGTCGTGCCTAAGGCATCAGATCCTCGACATCTTGACGGACGGCGGGCGCGACCTTATCGTCCGCCGTAGTAAACGTTTGGCGCTAGTAAGTCATGCTGCTCGGCCAACTCACCCATGCATCCTGCGCATTTTGGTGTTCGGACAGTACAAGGAGCTACCAGCGAAACGGACGTTACGTTGCCCGGGTCGTCCAACACGCGAAGAGATGAGTTGGGCGTAGTATGCCACGCGACAGGTTGCAGTTGGGTACAGTCTTTGTCCACATGCGCTAGGCCTACCAAGTGCTGGAATGGCCGACGACGAGCCGCAGGCACCTACGCACCAGGAGGAGATGGGGGAGGAGCACGCACAGCCAATCGGTACGGAGGAAGCGATAGACGAGAGTCAAACAGCCGGTGCGGAAGGGCAGGTAGACGGGGCGGAGAAGGATGGCGAAGACGACGCACCAGCAATAGAGGTCGCGAACGCACAGCAGCAAGAGGCAGCTCAAGACGATGAGAGACAGACCGAGTCAGATACATCCCGGCCACCTCCAGACACCAGCGGCAGAGACAGTACGCCCGTCGAAACTCCTCAGCCTACTCCCGCGATCTCTACGCCGGAATTCCCTTTGTCGCATGCTCTCGAAACGTCACGTCAGCGGACAGACTCGCAGTCGACCACCGCTACCACCGCCACCAATGCAACTAGATCAACGGCGAGGAGCACGCGCTCGAGCATGGTTTTCGTGGTGACGGCATTGGAGAGCATCGCCGCTTCGAAGGATGCTCGGAAGCGGAAACCCTTACAGGACTCGACGGGACGCGCCTTGTCGGCAATCCGTAGTGCACAAGGGGATGCCTCGCAGATCAGCCCGGAGGTCATGTTTGAGCCACTGAATCTCGCCACGGAGGCATCCACCGTATCCGTAGTCACGACCGCCCTCGACTGCATCGGCAAACTCATCAGCTACTCCTACTTCTCACCACCTGTGCACGCAGAACAACAGGCCGATGGTCGGCAGCGGCCGCCACTCATCGAGAGGGCCATTGATACGATATGCGATTGCTTTCAGGGCGAAGCGACACCGGCCGAGGTGCAAATGCAGATCATCAAAAGCTTGTTGGCGGCCATTCTCAACGACAAGATCGTTGTGCACGGCGCTGGACTGCTCAAGAGCGTCAGACAAACCTATAATATTTTCTTGCTCAGCAAGAGCAGTGCGAACCAGCAAATCGCTCAAGGCACGCTCACACAGATGGTGAATACCGTGTTCGAACGAGTCAAGGTACGGTTAGCGGCGAAGACGGCGAGGTCTAATTCTTCGAAAACAAGCTTAGAAAACGCGACCGGAGCCGTGGACGGCCAAATCAACGGGTCGGATACGCCACCGATTGCCAACGACGACACGCCTACCGTCGCCGAGCCCGAGACCCCTGCAGACAATGATGCACAACCGAAGATGACCTTGGCGACTTTTGAGACCCGGAAGTCGTTTGACGACGCCAGGATCACTGACACAGCGCCCACGACGGTCAGTCGAGCGAAGCGAAAGTCGCAAACTGCAGCCCTCTCCCGTAGAGCGTCTGGTCACGATGTACCGTCCATCACTGTACAGGGCGAAGGCACCGAAATTCTGTCCGAAGACGAGGAAGAAGACGAGATCTACGTCAAGGATGCTTTTCTGGTATTCAGAGCCATGTGCAAGCTTTCGACCAAAACACTTCGGCCCGAAGAGGTTGTCGACGCAAAGTCCCAAGGCATGCGGAGTAAGCTCTTGAGCTTACATATCGTACACACTCTTCTGTTCAATCATAGCACTGTGTTCACAAACTCGCTGTCGACGATCAAGAGCTCATCGAACGGCCAACCGACACCCTTCACGCAGGCCATCAAGCAGTATCTCTGTCTGGGCCTGAGCAGGAATGGCGCAAGCAGCTCACGGCGTGTGTTTGAAGTCTCGGCGGAGATCTTCTGGCTCATGACTAGACATCTACGCTCCCAACTGAAACGCGAGCTGGAGGTCTTTCTCAAGGAAATCTACCTTACGATCCTTGAGAAGCGTGCGGCGCCCGGCTGGCAGAAAACTTACATTATTCAACACATCTTTGGCCGGATTAGTAGCGATCCCAGGGCGCTGGTCGAGATTTATCTCAATTACGACTGTGACCGCGCAGCGTTGGACAATATGTATCAGCGCATTATCGAGCACGTGTCTCGCATAGCGGGCACGCCCGTGCAGGTTACTTCCTTGCAACAGCAAGCTTATCTGGAGAGCGCACATGCGAAACACAGCGCCAACTCCGCATCGTCCGACTGGCGAGAACGCGGAACCTTACCACCCAGCTTAGCGACGGCAACCATGAATAACCAACAGACTGAGCCTCAGCCAGACTATCCACCAGAGTTTGCGCTCAAAATGCAAGGACTGGAGTGCCTGGTCGACACTTTGCGGAGTATGGTCGATTGGAGTCAACAAGGTGTCGCGGAAACCGCTGCCAGCAACATATTGCCGGAAGACGGTTCAAGGGGGAGCGTCGAAGATATGAGGGAGAGCATCGACACGCGTGGGGCCGATGCTGCCGCGACGGCAAATGCATCTCCTGCCATAGACGGCATACCCAGCATCTCAGGAGAGTCAACGCCATCAATCGCTGAAGACGATCCGGCTGAGCTCGAAAAGGTTAAGTTGCGCAAAACGGCCCTGAACAACGCTATCCGACAATTCAACTTCAAGCCCAAACGAGGCATCAGGGCGCTGATCAACGACGGTTTCATTCCGTCTTCCGATCCATCAGACGTGGCGCGCTTCCTGCTGACAAGCGACCATATCGACAAGAAGTCATTGGGCGAGTTCCTCGGCGAGGGTGACGAGGAGAATATCAAGATCATGCACGCCTTCGTCGATTGCATGGATTTTACCAAGACGCGCTTCGTGGACGCACTACGCAGATTCCTGCAATCGTTCCGTCTGCCAGGAGAAGCGCAGAAGATTGATCGCTTGGTACTGAAGTTCGCCGAACGTTATTGTGCAGGCAACCCGCAAGCATTTGCGAACGCCGACACGGCATACGTGCTTGCCTACAGTGTCATCATGCTCAATACGGATCAGCATTCTGCACAGGTCAAGGTGCGCATGACGCCGGAGGATTTTATCAAAAACAATCGCGGCATCAACGACAATGCCAACTTGCCGGATGAATATTTGGTTGGCATCTATGAGGAAATCCAGCGTCATGAAATCGTGCTCGACACCGAACGAGAGAACGCGGCAAACCTGGGTATCCTACCACAGCAGGCTCAGACTGGCGGCATCGTAAATGCTCTCGCGAACGTTGGCCGAGATCTGCAGCGAGAGGCGTACGCGCAGGCAAGCGATGAGATGAGCAACCGTACGGAGCAGCTCTTCAAGGATCTTTTGCGTGCGCAGAGACGCGGTGCGGCTGCCACTGGTCCTAGTAAAGGTCGGTTCTTGACAGCGAGCAGTTTCAAGCATGTCGGGCCCATGTTCGAGGTGACGTGGATGTCCTTTCTCACGGCGCTATCCGGCTCCGCGCAGGAGACGCAGAACTTGGAAACCATCCGGCTGTGCATGGAAGGCCAGAAACTCGCCATCCGCATTTCGTGCCTCTTTGACCTGGCGGACCCTCGGCAAGCGTTCGTCGCGAGTTTGACGCGGAGCACGAATCTGTACAACTTGAGCGAGATGAGGGCGAAGAACGTCGAGGCGCTGAAGGCATTGCTGGATGTCGCGTATGCGGAAGGCAACTTGTTGAAGGAAAGTTGGAGGGAGATTCTGACATGTATCAGTCAGTTGGATCGCTTCCAGCTCATCTCTAGCGGTGTGGAAGAAGGCGCTGTCCCAGATGTGTTGCGGGCGCAAACGATGTCACCCGGCGGTGCCAACGGAACGAGCAGGAAAAGCATGCAGGTCCCACGCCGCCCGACTCCGCGCACAGCCCCAAGCAGCGCGTATGCTTCCGACATTGCTGAGGAGTCGCGCAGTGCCGGCATGGTCCGTGGCGTTGACCGGATTTTCACCAATACCGCCAATCTGTCAGGTGACGCGATCGTGCACTTCGTCCGGGCCTTGACGCAGGTCAGCTGGCAGGAGATCCAGTCTTCGGGTCAGTCGGACTCACCTCGAACGTACAGCTTGCAGAAGCTGGTTGAGATCAGCGGGTACAACATGCTGCGTGTGCGATTCGAGTGGACCAACATCTGGGCGGTGCTGGGCCAGCATTTTATCGATGTTGGGTGTCACAACAACACGCACGTCGTGTACTTTGCTCTGAACTCGCTGAGGCAGCTTAGTATGCGGTTCATGGAGATCGAGGAGCTGCCTGGATTCAAGTTCCAGAAAGATTTCCTCAAGCCCTTTGAGCTCATTCTAGGCAATGCCTCCCAAGTCGCAGTCAAGGACATGGTGCTACGCTGTCTGATCCAGATGATACAGGCACGAGGTGACATGATTAGGAGCGGCTGGCGGACGATGTTCGGCGTCTTCACGGTCGCCGCTCGGGAGCCGTACGAGAGTATCGTGAACCTGGCGTTCGATAACGTGACGCAGGTCTACAGTTCTCGCTTCGGGGTCGTCATCTCTCAAGGTGCATTCGCGGATCTGGTGATATGTCTGACCGAGTTCTCGAAGAACATGAAGTTCCAGAAGAAGAGCTTGCAGGCGATTGAAACGTTGAAGAGCTCGGTGCCCAAGATGCTGCGTACGCCGGAATGTCCTCTTTCTCACCGCGTCAAGGGCGTGGAGGCAGACGGTGGGCTGCACATGGATGCGCCGCAAGCGGAAGGCCTGCCTAAGCAGCCGAGTCGGCAGACGCAGGAGGAGCAGTATTGGTTCCCCGTATTGTTTGCGTTCCACGATGTGCTCATGACGGGCGAGGATCTCGAGGTCCGGTCTCGCGCGCTCAACTACCTCTTCGATACTTTGACCCGCTACGGAGGCGACTTCCCGCAGGACTTTTGGGACACACTGTGGCGGCAGCTATTGTACCCCATCTTCATGGTGCTCAAGGACCGCCGCGCCATCAACCAGGAAGCTGCCAACCATGAAGAAATCTCCGTCTGGTTATCAACGACATTGATTCAGGCGTTGAGAAACATGATCACGCTTTTCACCCACTTCTTTGGCAGCTTGGAATACATGCTCGATCGCTTCCTTGACCTTCTAGCTCTGTGCATATGTCAAGAGAATGACACTCTGGCAAGGATTGGGAGCAATTGTTTGCAGCAACTGATCTTGCAAAACGTCAAAAAGTTCACGCCTGAGCATTGGGAGAGGATCGTGGGCGCCTTTGTGGATTTGTTTGCGAGAACGGAAGCAAGGGAGTTGTTCTCTGCAGCAACGAGCAGCAGTTATCCGTACTCAAGAGGGGGTGACGCTCCCAATACTAATGGGGCGTCGCCACTCGAGACCACCAAACTGTCGGGTGCAACGATGAGCGATGCAGCACCGGGAGACGATGCGGCGAGCGTCGCCGAAGCACCCAACGCTTTGAGGATCAATGGGTTACCGTCTGAAACGACCGCCGAGCTGTCCACGGTGGTCAACGGCGATGAACGGCCAGACAGTGGCCAAACAGACGCCTCGCGCTCACTGTCCCTCTCCGATCCAGAGCCCGAAGGCAGTCCCCCACACTCATCCAAGCCGTCGGAGCTGGAGGACTTCGGCGGAGGTAACCCCAAACAGCAAGTACCTGTCGTCGTGACGGCCGCACGCAGACGTTACTTCAATCAGATCATCACCAAGTGCGTCCTGCAACTTCTGATGATCGAGACGGTTTCGGAGCTCTTCAACAACGACGCCGTCTACGCATCCATCCCTTCGCACCTGCTGCTACGCCTCATGGCTCTGCTCAAGAAGAGCTACCACTTCGCCAAGCGCTTCAACGAGGCTCGCGGCTTACGCACGAGGTTATTTAAAGAGGGCTTCATGAAACAACCTCCCAACCTCCTCAAGCAGGAGTCCGGCTCGGCCAGTGTCTACGTCCTGATCCTGTTGCGCATGTACGCCGACAACTCCGCCGAGCGCGCTGCTTCCCGCCCCGAAAGCGAGGCCGCCCTGATCCCGCTGTGCTCGGACATCATCGCCTCGTACGTCTCCCTGGACGAGGAGACGCAGCAACGGAACATCGTCACCTGGCGACCCGTTGTCATCGACGTGCTCGAAGGGTACAACGGCTTCGCGGACGCGGAGTTCGGAAAGCATGTCGAGGTGTTTGCGCCGCTGGCTGTGGGGCTGATGGGGAGAGACATGGGTCCGGAGCTGCAGCGGGCGGTGCAGGGCTTGTGGCAGAGGGTTTGCGAAGTCAGGCTCGGGATCGATATGAAAGGCGTTGGACAGCAGGTGCCGATGGCGACACCCGCGAGTCCGCATGCGACGGTTTTTGGGCCTCGGAGGGGTAGTAGGGTCTCTAGATGATCTTTTCATTTTGCGTACAGTTTGAGAGTGTACTTGGCGCGGTGTCCCAGGCGCGGTGTATGTGACTTGTATGTAATCATAGACGTGACATGCGTATGCTATGGTGGCTTGCGAGCACCTGAGCTCATTGAACGACAGGGCGGCTTCGTCTGCAGCAGTGCAGCTAGAGTCCTCTATAGAGTAGCACCGGTGAAGTCACAATGTCTAGTCTCAGTGTCCGTGCGGGATTGCGCAGAACAAGGCCAGTATACCTGTACGAATATAAGCGGAGTCGTGATGAACACGACCCGCATGGACCAACCTCAGAATCGCCAACTCGAAGGGCGTGGCGATCAATGACGAAGAATACAGACACACATGGTTGCTGGATCTTGGACTGGAGTGATTGGGGGAGCAACGCGCAAAGGCAGTGAACGTACTCAGACCATTCTGTGTCAAGGATGGCGTAATGGCAATCCTCAATGGCAGAACCACGACAGACAAACACCCGGCGCACGACATCAGACCTGGACGAGAAGTTTCCAAGGGGCGCCGAAGGAAGGAAACTACATCGACCCGGTCAACATCGCAGGGAACTGCGATTGAGGCGACATCGTGTACTACACGAGAACGAACAACCACTCCACTCCCACCCGAGCGGCGAGCCCTAAGCGTCTCGCAAATAAGAGTACGCATCCAAAGTCGCTTCTGCGACCTCTTCTTCCCCATAGGATCCAACGGCTTCGACCAGATCTTCGCGCACAATGGCTCGTCCAACGACCAAGCCGTCACGGCCGCCTGCGACGCCCTCTGCGCGCTGCAAGTGGGCACCGCCACCCGCGACCGCAGCATGCTCCACGAGTCCCTGAACCTCTACGGCCGTGCGCTCCGGCGCGTGCGCGTCGAGATCCAGCGCGGCGATGACGCCGACAGCATCACGGCCACGGTGTATTTCTTGCTGATCTGCGAGCTGTTCATCAGCACGTCGTTCGACAGCCCCGGGTGGATGCACCACGCGGCCGGCATGCTCAGCCTGTACAACAGCCACGAGTCGCGGCGGTCGAAGCCCGGCGCGTCGAGCTGCTGCTTCTTGCAGTGGCGGTATATGTTCTCGCTTGGGTACGGGTTACTGGCGAAGCGGAGCGTGCAGTATAAGCCGCCGGCGTGGAGGGACGATCGTCGCCAGCGGTATCCTTTGACGGCTATTGTTATGCGTGTGCCCACATCGCTTGAGAAATTGGCGCAGCTGCGGACGGACGACTCGGCGGCGGCGAGTGCGAGGCTGGCGGATGTAGTGGACGAGGCGATGGATCTGCGGCAGACTATGCACGAGTGTATCATCGAGTGGTCGTGTACGGTCAAGGATGTTCCGTACCGCACGGTCAGCCTCGACGAGTACCCAGAGTTCGAGACGGTGCTAGGCGACCTGTCCGGTCTCTTCCCAGCAGTCTACCGGTTTTCGGACATGACGGCGGCGCAGTTACATCGCTCTTTCTGGACTTGTCTGTTGGAACTCGATCAAGCAATCGTGGACGTCCGCGGGATGCATTGGGACGCAATTGCGTGTCTGGAGAGGCACAAGCTCGACGATTTAGAAGCCGAACTCCCTACGTGCGCCTACCATCTCTGCCAGAGTTTGCCGTGGTTCGGGTCGCCGGAAGTGCACACGGCCGGGCCGATCAGCTCGCTGGAGCCGCTTTACTTTCTGGAGAGGCATTTTCAGAGACACGGACGAGCCAGCACTCGGCTTGGTGTCGACGGGTGCGTGCGCATATGGTTTTGGGGAACAAAGTGGCTCGGATATTGGAGGATGGTAGTTGACGATGCGCTATAGCATTGTCGACAGCCAGCTCCTGGCCCACGACCGTTCCATGACACCGAAACCCCAACGGAGAGAGATCGCGAACCTGCTATCCTTCACAGAAGCGGGTTCGACCTCTGACACTGGTAGAGCCCAGCGAGCCCCAAGCGTGCTGGTCGCACCGATGTGACTTGCAACTTGAGTCTGGGACTCTGGGCTCATGTGAGAGCGCAGATAAGTGAGCTCGAGCCGTGACAGCAGGTGTCGGAATCGGCGCATAATGATATCCTGCACCGACCGGGCGACAACAAGGGCATGTGGAAGGCGTTCACGAACGTTGTGGAAGGGGCTTAAGAGCCGCAATTCGTCGGGCGACGTGTTTCGTCTTCAGTCCTGTAGGACTACCTACGCATTACAAGGCATTGGTTAGATAAGATGAGATGATCACCCCAAGAGAAGATCTTTACTAACGTTCGTGGAACGTGACTGGTAGAAGAGTACTACATGGTCGTGCCATCTAGCACACAGGTGACAAGCCGCAAGCCAAGAGCCGTGCAGCGCGCAGCGTCCGGGAACACGCAAGCGTACGCGGGCGCACAGTCGCAGGCTAGAACCTGACGCTGCAAACCCGAACCGTCGGCATCCACTCATCCCCTCTTCAACTACACGACCTTGTTCATCCCACACCTCGCTTCTCCCGCGACCATCTCCAACCCATCCAATCCTCGTGAAGAAACCCGCAAATCCCTCCACGGCTGCCGACAGTGGCGCGCAGGCTTCAATGCGTCCACAAGTTACAACCCTACAGAGGCTCGAATCTCACCTCCGACGGGATCCTACCTCCACCTCCCAGCCACCGACCAGAGACGTGGATAGTATATCGTTCCTACCGCCTGAAGCACAAATGGGCGGGTCAATGCTCGCCGCGCAGGTTTGGCGCACGCGGGAATGCCATTGGCAAAGCCTGATGAGGTGCAACGATTCCATTTGCGTTCTCCACTGATACTGAGTGAGGTGCCTTGTCCCCGCCGTGGACACATCATCGAGTGAGTGGCACATGTATCCGAGAAGGATCGATGCACCGGTAAGGTAGGTCGACTTGCTGGCGTTTCAGAATATCGTGAGCTGTCTGTCGTCGGAGCCGGCAACCCGCTCGCTGCATCTCCCCTGCCTTCTGTTGTGCGAGCGATGAGAAGCAAGCGCTCGTAATTTTCAAACATCTGAAACATTCACGCATTCACGTTGTTTGCTTTCTACTTTTCCCTTCCTCAGTCGTTTCGTTCCTATTCCATTCGCAGCCTCTCTTTCACTTTCGTACTGTGGAGGTGGCCACGAGTACTTTTCTCGCTTCTACATGATCGATTGACAGTAGGTCAATGGGCCTCTTCGTGGCCGAGGATGGACGGTATCAAGGCTGGCTGGCCGCCTTCTTATGCTGCTGTGCAGCTGTCGACGTCGAC
>Ga0058704_10000092_pt1 | contig 46446 bp, 62 predicted proteins | sample AgamicMgSfe_FD_71363 | JGI IMG/M metagenome (GOLD analysis project Ga0058704, IMG submission 71363) | Agave microbial communities from Guanajuato, Mexico - Mg.Sf.e | ecosystem: Host-associated > Plants > Phyllosphere > Phylloplane/Leaf | place: Guanajuato, Mexico | collected 2012-05-30
CAATAGGCGCAGTGCTGCTGCACGGGGGTCTGGTGCCGGTGGCGCTCGAGCCAGTCGCTGTCGGTCGTGCCGTGAGGTGCTTCGTTGCTCGCGGCGACCGTACGGGCCGTGCCAGCGTCGACTAGCTTGTCGCCTGCTTTGGGGAAGTACGGCCGTCGTTCGATGGTGAGCGGGACGTCGTCGAGTAAGATGGAATATGGCTTTTCCGGCGGGTAGTCATTGATGGCGTTTCCTTCCTCTCGCACTAGCTTGACAGCCCGAGGGTCGATGTCGATTTGGCCATTCTGGCGATCGGGCAGCGCGAGCTCTGCGACTGATGGGGCCATGGCTCCTTGGTCTTGGTGGGATGGATGGTGAATGAGTGGCGAGGAAAGGAGACCAAGGCGAAGGAAACAGAGAGAAAGTGACAGTGCCACCTGCCTCTTGCTCTTACAGTACTTGCCGCACGTGTAAGTCCTTCGTGACGTGACTGTGATATCAGTTGGACTTGCTTTCACCTTTCACATGTGAAACTTCCGCGTGCTGTCACGTGCACTTTCGGACGACATCGAACAGCCCGTTTGTCTTGTTGGTGGCATCCGAGCCTCATCGTCCGACACTATACCACTGATGTGAGGTGTTGATGGCTTAAAGAGAAAGAAGGAGTCATGGTATCAGTACAGTGTGTTTGCTAACCCAGAGGTGGACGGTGGGTGGGCTTTTCCGCCGTCTCCGTGCGATGCGCGAACTTCCGCGAAGTGGGTGGCAAGGACACTATAATAAGTGAGACATCATCCTCGGATGGACCGCGACCGCTTGTCTCGTCACCACGTCGCAGCAGAAACATCGCGCGCTTTATCACCGCGGTAACCAGATGGCGAAGGGGACGACGACAAGCGAACGGGTGTCGCACTAGCACACAAACAGCGCATGGCCTGTACCTTTGCTCTTGGGAACGCGTCGGTCGTCAACACTACCATCTACCATACTTAAGAAGACGCATTCTCGTATCCTACAAACGAGTGTAAGATCAATTGAGTAGCGGTTGGATTCATTCATTATCAGACTCCAGCCAGAACAAAAGGACATCTACTGCATGCTGCAGAATACAGCACTGCTTGCTCAGACCCACTCGCCTCCATCTATGACCCTCATACGCGCGCGGTGTTCTATCCGTGAACAGCGATGGAAGTCGGCACCCTCGGCCGCTCGTACCGTCGTGAAGAAAGCCACGAAGTACCCCAATCGTCTCGCTGATGTCGACATACGCCCATAGGCCTTCCGCAACCCAAGGTGGCATAACTGAGCAAGACCCTTTCAAAATCAATCAATACATCTGCACCTCCACCAGCGCCCGCCCAACTCCCCCCTCCATCCCCGGCACCCCGTGATTCTCAATCTCATACGCCACCGCCCCTTTCTCCCGACACGCGGCCTTCAGCCCATCCACGCTCCCGCCCACGCCAAAGTACATCCGCTTCGCGCCGATCATCGCCTTGGACATCTTGACGCGCCGGAGGAGCGTGCAGAGGAGGTCAACAAAGGCTTCCGTCGAGGCGGGACTGTAGATCGTTTCGGCCGCGAGGATCACGCTGCCCATTTCGACGCCCGAGTCCGGGATCAGGTTGGCCAGTGTTGGGGACCAGGGTCCGGAGAGGAAGTTGAAAGTGATGCCTTTGTCTTTCATGTCCGTCGTGAATTGGTGTAATAGCGACTCGGAGAGCTCCAGATCGCCTGTGCTGGTCACGTCTAATTCCGAGGACGGGAAATCAGCGTGTCCTGTCTTCGCCGCCCACGTGAGGATGATGTTTGGCAACGTGACCAATTGCAGCACGGTGTCGTTATAGTCCGCGAGCGTGAAAGTGAGTGAGATCGCATTGAGCAGCGCGTGCTGGAAAAGGACCAAACTGGGTATCGCCGTCCCAGCACCCAACTACCGAAACCCATTAGTCAAGCTTCCCTAAAAAGGCACGATCAGATCACTCACCTCGACAATATTATCACACCGAATCAACTCATCGATATCCTTCCTGGGTCCGCGATCCAGCAACAAACTCGCCAGATCGAGTGAGCATTCCCAGGTCTTGAAGCCGCCTTCGTACACCCCCGATCGAAGGTCGGACTTCTCGAGTTGGTCGATCACTCGATCGTTGGCCGGACCTTCTTGCAAGAGCTGCACGCGGACATCGTAGACATCTCTCTTCGGGAGGTATAGTATCCGTCCCGTAGGCGACTCGATGCGGACGGTGCTGTAGCTGATGCGCTCGGGGAGTTTTTTAAGCTGTGCGGGTGGCGAGGTCAGTCGATTTATATACTTGGATCTCACGCACGTTTGTGTCCTCGACTGTCTTCAAGACATTGTTTTTGATATATAAAATGCACGTGGTGGTGGATGCAAAAACAGGTATTCTTACCTACCAGCTCCTCAAGACTGTGCGCCTGCACCGGTACGGATTCTCCTCCCACTGGATGAGAAATCTTCGTGTCGACAATCCCATTACTGTTTCGACCACTGTCTTCCTGCTCCTCGACATCGTCGCTTCGAAACCCGAATTGAAATGCCATGGCGACGTGGTTGTGCTGCAGGACGGACACACCCAAAGACGCCCTGAACTGATCAAAGAAAAGCCTTGAAAGGCGACGAGAAAGTCCGAAAGTGTCCGTGCTTCGTTCATCAAAATACTAGGGCATTTCTTAGCAGTGGCGCTTTGAATGGACGACATGGACAGCTGTCTTAAGTCACAACGCATATAATGTGATACATTACTGTGTCGTTGAGAGCTCCAGGGAATCGGTAGGATCACGGTTCACCGCAATGAATCAAAGCTTTAGGTCTACGTACGACAGCGCAAACTGTCAAAAGGGTATCATTCCTCGACGTGAAGAAGCCACCGTGAAAGAGAAACACTGTTGCAATCATGAAGTCATCCCGTCGTGCCATACCGCCGTAAGCATCCCCAAATCCTCACATCTCCTTCTCCCCAATCATCCTCCTATCGCCTTCCTCCGCCCGACTCAACACCCTCGAATAACTCTCCGCCTCGACCCTCCGGCTCGCATCCCTCTGCTGCTCCAACCGCTCAATCCCCAAATTGATACTGTCAATGTGCACTTCGAGCGGGACTCGCGCGCCCACCGTCTCAGGCATCGCGACCCGCTCGCGGAGGTCTTCGAGGTTGTCCCGGATGGCCTGCAGCTTGACCATGGTCGTCGTGACGTGCGCCCAGGCCAGACGTCGGTACTGGCCGACTTCCTTTAGGAGCTGGATTTGCTGGTCGAGTTTCGCGACGCTGGAGCGGTTGCCGCCGAGTTTGGTCCAGAGGTAGGCGAAGAGGTCTTCTCGGTTGCCTTGGGCTTTGGCGTCGTCTCGGGCGGCGATGGATGCGATGAGATCTAGCCTGCCGTCCAGATTGTCGAGGATGTTGAGCAGGGCTTGCGCTTCCGAAATTAGGGTGAGGATCTGTTCCTCCACGGCGCTAGTGTGGCGAAGGTACTGATCCAGCAAGGTATCTCGAGATAGCGAGACTGGCTGAAAAGGAGCGAAGATGTTGAGGTTGTCGCTGATCCATCTTGTCAGCGCGCCTCGGCCTGCTTCCGAGGCACCGACACCGTCGATGACCGAGAGCGTCCAACGATTCGTACTGAGGATATGATCGACCGCCCTGCCGATCCTCGAATTGAATTTACCGAGATCCTGACTCGCTTGCCGCGCCGTATCCACGAAACCCGTGAATTCAAACACCAGCTCGTTGCGGGAAGGGAGCGAAGAGTATTGCACCACGTGCTTGAGGTCGCGGATGCCGGCCTCGCTGCGCTTCATATCAAGCGGCAAGCTAAAGCCCATTTGCGCAGTGGCTAAAACATCGTCGAACTGCGACTGTGCCTGAACGAGCTTATCGAACTCAGCAGGTCCCTGAATACCCGGTGTCGACGCGGGGCAGAAAGGAAGGTTGAGCCATGAAGCGCCGGGGATGCGGCAAATCGGTGTCAGAGCATTGTTGACTGAATTCGTAACGAAGTTCGTGCAGAACATGACCGCGCCGATGAGAACATAAAGTAGTAAGGCGTAGCCGAAAAGCGGTTTCGCGTTCTGGAACGCAAGACCGACAATGTCCAGCGAGTAGGTCAAGATCGGCTTGAGGACGCGAGTCCACAGCGCACTCGAGACACTATCACCCTCCTGCTCGGCTTCGTCGTCATCCAGCTTATCTGTCAACTTCAAACCGAGCCTGCCGGCATCGCTGGTTATCGACCGCTGATTTATACGAGAATGCGGCGTCGAAGCCCGCAACTTCGCAGTCGGCCCACCGTTGATCTTCCCAGCGTCACTCGTCATCGACCGCTCGTTCAGCCGGAAGTGAGGCGTGGATGCACGCAGGTCCGGAGACCTCCCCTTCCCCCGTCCCGACCGCTGGTTCATACGAGAGTGCGGCCTCGAAGCCCGCAACTTCGCAGTCGGCCCAACGTTGATTTTACCAGCGTCACTCGTCATCGACCGCTCGTTCAGCCGAAAATGAGGCGTGGACGCACGCAAGTCCGTAGACCTTTCCTTCCCCCGTCCCGACACGTTCGGCGAGGGAGGCAGCACCAACTCCGGCTCCACCGACAACCTCGCGCTCCTCCTGCGTGGCGGCGCATCATCATCCCTGCTACTTCGCAAACCACGACGATGACGTGTGACTTCCTGCTCGTCGTCGATTCTTGCGGCGCCGCTCGGGTACGAGTCCCGCATCTCGCCTCGCTCGTCGTCAAATATTGCGGCGCCGCTCGGGTACGAGTCCCGCATTTCGCCTCGCTCGTCGTCGAATGTAGCGGCGCCGCTCTGGTACGAGTCCCGCATCTCCCCTCGCTCGTCGTCTTCTGTGTAGATCGGTCCTTCGTTATAGTCTTCATCCACATCGTCCCAGGACTCTGTCAACTCGGCTCGTCGGCGTGCGCGTGCCATGATCGAAACCTCTTCAAGGACTGTGGCTGCGATGCGCGTTCCCTCAAACGAGCTTGGTATGATCGAAGGTGTGGCTCCTTGGTGCCTGGCGAGCTGATCAACAGGGTCGATTGTCCCGTGTCGCGAGGTAAATGCTGACTTTTGGTGCTCTTTGAGGCGTATGAATCGGTGACCTTGGCTCGGTAAGGGACGAGAACGAGGAGGAGGACATGGTGAGCAAGCAGGACGCGCGCGTGCGACGCATTCACGCGTGCACCTGCATATGCGAAGTGACATCAAGTTCCCACATTCACGTACACTTCGGGGATGCTCCGGAATCCGGAATTTCAGACCTCACGTCACGTGCCAGTCGACCAGAATACAAACGACGTGAATTATAGCCAAGAATGAATAGAGGCAAAAACATGGGAGGGCTTTTCCGGATCCCATAATTGACGCTCCGAAGTAAGACAGCGTTACATCGTGGTTTCGTACCCCTCTCGGAGAGCGTTCGGGCCATCACATAGAATCCCATCTACCGCCACAACATCGCTCTGCATCGTTGAGATCTCGTCAATTCATACCACATATTTCACCTTCGCACCTACTCACGCCCAGCTCAAAAGCCAATCCGAAGCCCACGCTCCTCCATCCGTCACAGACTGCAGACCTTTGACACTCAACACCTGACTCGTGCCATTGTACGCCACACCCTGACTGACCCGCCGTCCATTCAACGACACAGCACTCGGTTCACTCCGCACACCCATGACGGTGACGTTAGCCAACGCGTTCGTATCCTCGTACGTGCCTCGAGCCGAAGCGTACAAACTTCCATTTGAGGCAGTGAGGTCGACGAGCAGCGTCGCAGGAGGGACGATGCTTTCTCCGTCGTCAATGTAGATTTGGCCCGTAGCGGTGCCATCTGCGGATAGTGCGCAGAGGAGGGACCACGGGCTGTTACGGGACTCCGTGGTCGTGTATAAGGCTTCCTGCTGGGGTAGGATGGCGCCGCCGCGCACGTAGACGGGGATGTGCCCGAGCGGGGCGGGGATCGTGACGTTCTCGCCTGGCTGGGCGTTGACGGCGGTTTGCGTGTACCAGTCGTACCAGATTTCGCCTTGCGCGATGCCGGGGAAGACGCCTTGGACTTCTGTCTGGCCTTGACCAAGGGCGGGAGTGATGAGGAGGGATGGGCCGAGGAGGAATTGGTTGTCGATGGCGGCGAGGGTTGGGTCATTAGGAAATTCCCAGGCCAATGCGCGCATGACCGTGCTTCCGGTGGTGTGGGCGAGGTAGAAGAGGTGGTACAGGTAAGGAAGCAGTGAGTAGCGGATTTGCATGGCGGTTCTCGAAGCTTCGGCGACAGAAGCCCATACTACAGTGCTCATATCAGCAAAGAGGTCCTCTCCTGATGGTTTGCGAAGAGCGTCTCACCGTATGCTTCTTGCGGATCGGCCGACAGTACGTTGTGGTTCCTGTAGAATGGGAAAAAGGCCGAGAGCTGCATCCACCGGTTACAAAGCTCCTCGTCCGAGTTGCCGTTGAACCTGCCAAAGGGGTCAGCCAGAAGCTAACAAGTGCTAAGAAAGACCGTTACTGACCCGCAGGTGTCAACCCCAAACATCGGAATACCGAACAGCCCAAAGTTGAGGGCCTGGGCAATGCTGAAGTACATGTGCGCGAAGATGCTGGTACAATCGCCGCCCCAGTGTCCTGCCCAAATACCGGTCCCGGCGAACGTGGATCGACCGATTATGAAAGGTCGCTTGTCGGGGATGACTTGGAGAAGTGCTTGGTAGGTAGCATTGAGAATTTGATGGCCGAAAAGGTTGTGAACGTCGTACTCTTCGACACCGTCATGGTGAGTAGCATTCGGACTCACGGCGTGCACGGCCAGGTCTCCATTGACGTTATTGAGCACATACGGTGGCTGGTTGACGTTGCGGACGCCAGGGGTGACCGTGCTCGTTACGTAAGCCATCGATGCTGTGCTTGGCGGACTCGCCGCTGCGTTGGACGATGCTTGAGCGGCATTCGCTGAGCTCGCCTGTGCGGCTTCCGTGGCGTTTGTGAGGTTGAAGCCTTCGGGATCTGTGAACAAAAAGTCAGCAAATCTTGCATCCGTTCGGGAAGGGTCCTGTCACTTACATGTCAACACCAGACTACCCGGCTCGCCTGGCAGGCCAAAAGGCGGGTGAACTGGATTGAGACTGAGGTTGCCGGAACCACAGCTACCAACGCAGAAAGAGCTGACTTCAGACATATCGATCCAGATACCATCCCATGGGACATTCTTGTGGTGGGCCATCAAGCTGTCGGTCCACCACGGCACGGCCTGCTCGGTGTGCCAGTCCGGGAAGACGGTATAGCCCGGCCAGACAGAGCCGATGTACTGACTGCCGTCGGGGTTGTTCAGGAAGACACCGCGGTCGTTTCCGTCAGTGTAAACGGAGTAATTGTCCGAGGCGTTGTTCGGGTTCGGGATGTAGATGGCTGAGTCGACAATGGGAACGTAATGTTGACCGTTTGCGTGCAAGCGCTCGAGGAACGCCTGACCTTCGGCGTAGGGAAACGTGTTTTGATCGTTGGTGAAGTCCTGCCCAAAGAGTCAGCCGCGCAATCGGATACTCCCGACATCGCTAATGCCACTCACCCGATACTGAAACATGTAGTCAATGTCCGTCCAGACGGTCTCAAGAGGGATGTTGAATGCACGATACGTGTTAACCACATCCTCGAGCATCGTCCAATTCTTGTAGCCCCATCGGCATTGGTGGAATCCAAAGGTGAAGTACTGTTGCATAGCCGGCAAGCCGATCGCACCGAACTGGTATTGTTTGGTTACGGCATCTTGAGTCGGACCATCGAAAACGTAGAGATCGATGCTACCGCCGATTGTTCGCCACGTAATGTTGGTGGGAAGCATGAGCGCTTCCATGCCGTGACTGTTACGCATGTAAACACCATGCGACCAGCTCTCGTAGTTGGCGTCTGCAGTGGTGTTCTGTGTAGTCACGAGAGTCCGCTCGCCGGTCGAGGCGTTGACTTCGAAATACCTCGTGTCCAAGTAGAACGGATGGTTGCCGTAGATGTTGCCATCGATCGGATCGCCAGCATCTGCAGCGTAGAAGGTCGCGGTGAAGTTGTTGCCGAGGCGAAGGTCGTGGATCCGCTCGCCCATACCGTAGAGATTGTAGTTCTCGGGTAGCTGGGAGACGAACTCGATGAACTGGTTCTCATAGACGAGCACGCTACCTGTAGTGTCGAAGAGGACGTCCCCCGTCGATTTCCGCAGCACCGCGAAGGCAAAAGTTGGCTCATTCGTCCAGCTGAACTGCAGATCGACATCCTGTGTGTCGGGCTGTACGACACCTTGTTCCGGCAGGTGAACCAGGTTGTCGGGTAGGATGTACTGGCTCGCATTGCTGCTGTCGAGGTAGGCGGGCTGGATAGAGATGCGCAGACGATGAGCGGTCTGGACGTCCACTACCAATGACAAGGTGTCGATATCAGTACCGTAGACATTGCAGGCCGCACCAGCGAGATGCAGCGTAGCCGTCAGTCCGTTTTCGGTCCTCTGAGCATTGCTGGCCTTGTAGCCCGGGCAAAGATTCTGAGCCTGTTTAGCATTCGGGTCTTTGACGTTGGGCAGGATGTTCGGCCCGATGTCTGCGGCGGCGGGGACGGTGAAGGCCACACTGTAGGTGGTCTGGGTACCGCCGACGGTGGCGGTAGCGTATGTTGCAGTGGGAGTACCGGCGGTAGCCGACAGGCCATCCGCTGCGTTGGACGAGGTGCTAGACTGCGCCGAAGCCAATGTGGTGAGCGCAAGCCAGGCCTGAGTCCAGGTAAGTCGTGCCATCTTCTCTTCGTGCTTTGTCAAAACAACTGAAAGACGCGCTGGGAGGGAGGGAGGGACGGTTGGTGAGTAGAAGGGCCATTGTGCCCGCCCGCCCGGCTCTACATATATCTTAGCATCCCCGCCATGTCTACACCCGACGATGACAGGATACCGCAGGACTTCATTAAGATCATCGGAGCTCGCTGCCAGGAACGAGGCAAGCGTCCTGCATCTCCAGGGAACAGTCGGACCGAAATCCCCGCATTTCTTGCCCTTCGTGTGGGGAAGATGTGGGGAAAGCTGGAGTGGGCCCAAGCGACGACAGATGTGTCTTGCCGATGGCTGGGAAGGTTCATAATAAACATTGTGTGGTTGACTTTCGGATGAACAGGCCGCAAGCCTCGGGAGCCCACATGCATTCAGCTTCCTACCTATCCGGAGTTCAGGTTGATTCGTGCTGTCATGGTGCAGCTTCGACAAAGTTCTCTCTCTTTTGTCGAGAAAGGCCGACAGGTTCGCCGAAGGAGTATGGATGAACGACGATTATGGGTGTTGAAATGACTTGACTACCTAGGCATGGTTCAGTAGGTACTCATGGATCGTGATCGTGACCGTCACATGGAAGTTGGTTCCAGTCGCTCCAAGCTTCTATCTACTACTTCTCCTCTCTTCACTGCAACCACTGGCAAAGATCTCGCCAGTCCGAACCGTCTTCGCCCATCTATCCGTCCGTCTATGATTGTGAGATGTCTGGACCTCTATGGGTTGTGCAAAGTATCCGCCGCCGGGTATGCCGTCCCATTGGCGTAAAGCCAAGGACAATGGAAGTAACAGTCCATCTGCCTCTCCTTCTCATCCGAAGTGACAGTGGCCCAATCCCCCGTGTTGCACCAAAAGTCCAACTCGTCGGCCGTACTATCGAACACGTCCACGTTTGTCTGGAACATCACCGTATCTTTCCCCGCGTTGCTGGTGAGCCGGATTCCCTGTTGCAGAGCGCAGTCCCAGGTATGGCCCGAATCGCCGTCGATTGCCTCCTCGTCGGTCATCGCGAGCATCTCGTTGCCGGCGGCGTCCCAGAGCTGGATCTGGGCGACGAACGCGTCGGCTTCGGTCGTGAGGTCGTACTCCCAGACGTGCACGTGGCAACGGTTGTTCTGGTTCGGGCCTTGGGAGCCCACGGGGCTGTAGGGGTAGGTTGAGATGGGGTCCGAGGTGCTGGAGGCAGGTGCGCTGGAGGATGTCACAGTGGAGAAGGTAGTCGGTGTTGGCGAAGATGATGCGTCGGTGCTAGGAGCAGCTGAGGTAGGTGATGCGTCCGTGGTCGATGCGTCCGTGGTCGTGGCGTCCGTGGTCGTGGCGTCCGTGGTCGAAGCGTCAGTAGTCGATGCGGAGGTTGTCAAAGACGCCGATGAACTGATTGAGCAAGCCTGGCGCTTAGCTTTCGCGTTCGCGTTTGAACTTGTGAAGTGCACTTCCGTGGGGCTGTCGTTGCGCCACAATCGGTACACCGCTTGGCAGGTGCTATCGGTTGTGCCTTCGGGATCATACTCAAAGACCAGCTTGCCGACCGCTTGGCTGGCTACGCTCTCGTTTGGCCTGGGGTCCCGTAAGCATGTGTGTAACTGGGAGGGGAAGACAAGACTTACCACTCATAGTATGTAATACTCTCTTCGGCGTTGGGAAAAGGCGCACTGTCGCCATTCTTGAGCAGGCCCATGAGCGTGTCGATCTTCGCCTGGTACTTGCCGGTAGTGGGCAAAGGCTCCCAATCATCGTCGAATTGTTCAGCCGCGGAAGGCGAGAAGACGTAGATCGTCACGGGGTTGTCGTCGGTCGGTTCCAGGATGCCTCCAGGTGCCGCGAGCGAGCTTGGGGCTGTCACTTTGGCATCGCCGTTCGTCAGCGCATTGGTGATGGAGTCCCAATTCTGGTTGTAGAGGTCGCTGCCACCAATAAAACCAGGCTCCATCAAGTGACTCCACCAGAAGCCCTTTTGGGACACGATTGCGATGGCCGTGCAACCTCTGACGCCCTGCATCCACTTGTTCAGGGCGTTGGTACCATCGAAGGCGAAGTCGGCGGACACTGCCTGGTACTGAATGAATCCCCAGTCGAGCTCGCCGTCTCCCTGGGCCTTCTGGTTGAGATAGTCGGCGTTGTTGGGGATGGATGCGGTTGCTGTTAGAGTTCGCTTTGCGAATGCATTGCCTACAAGAGCTGGGATTTCCCTCTTAGCGAACGAGGATGCCGAGTCGGGCGTTGGCAGAGCCGCACGCTTGCGAGCAGCCGCTGTGGCGGAAGCTGAGGGATAGCCGCAAGCGGCGGACTGCAAGCACTGATAAGCGCAGGGCGTGTAGTCGGCTACCGCTGAGGAAGTAGTTGTGGAGATGGTAGTGAAGTCAGTGGTGGCTGTTGCACTGCATGCTGTAATTGTGGTGCATGAAGTCGTGGTCAGAGTCGTCACGGTAGAGGATACCGTACCACTCGCACTGTTTACCAGCGTCGACAGTTCGAATGTCTCCACACAGGATGGGACAGCGGTGCTGACTGTACAAGAGAACTGGGAAGTACTGCTTGAAGTCTGACTGGTCGATATTTGATCGTCATCTTGGTCCTCTGCCAGCTTGTCGCTTATATCTTTAAGGGCATCAGTAAGCGTCGCGATCTCGGCCGAATCGATCGTTGCACTTTGGGCAGCATTGGCGAGGTTGCCGGAAATTTCTGCCGCGCAGGAGATTGCGGTAGCGACATCTGCGAGCTCATCCAGGATACCGGAGATTATACTGCGCTTCTGGAGGCCGGGAGTGTCCAACCCACGCTTCGTCACAGAGGTGCTTCCACACTGTGAGGGAGGCGAGCGTGGGTCTGGGAGGTCCTTGAGGAGGTTGTTGATGTTGTTGTTCACGCTTTGCACATCATCGATATAGTTTTGCTTGTTGTTGTCGTCGTTGATCCAACCTCTGTTCTGCCAGACGTATAGCAGCAGCGGGCCGATCTGTATTGCAGCTGATGTCTCGGCTGTACCGGTGACGGTGGTGGTGGGAACGGTGACCGTAGGGGTGGGTGAAGAGACTGGAGTAGGATCCGGGGACGTGTTCGACGACGCTCCGGTACTGATGGTTGAGACCCCAGTGTCCGATGGAGCCAACGTCGAGGAAGAGGAGGAGGCATCCGAGATAATCGTAGTGGAAGAGGACGAAATGCCGGTTCCGAGCTGTGCTGAGGTGGAGGAGGAGGACAGGACCCCAGTGCCCAAGGATGTAGAAGTGCTGCCAACGAATGTCGTCGAGGAAGTATTGGTGAACGAGGCGCCTGTGGAAAGCAAGACGGAGGCGTGGCACGCGGGCGCCAGCAGAAACAGCAGCGAACGGAAAGATGCCATTGTTGGGTACGAAAGCTGAGGACCCTGTGGATGGTGATGAGAATGAAAGACCTACGTGAGTGCTTCACATGGCAGATATATAGCCTTAATCTCTGTGCCTTCGTCGATGGTCCATCGCGACAGACCGGAATAGAATGTTGCCCTGACTCCTGTGCTTGTTGGAGTGTGGAGACTCATACAAGAGTTGCCCTCGATCATGGTGGTATGCCATCCTTCCTTTTCGCCAGTGGATACAGTTTCAAAGCAGGATAATCCGAGTCCTGTCCATGTTGGAGTGCAAAGGTTTCGTTCGCAACGAGTCGTGGCTATCCTGCTGTGGGGACCTCTCCGCCAGTGGGTATGGTGTTACAAAGGAGAGTGCGCTGGATCCTATGCTTGTTGGAATATGGAGGCTCATACAGCGATGGATTGCGGTGCAATCTGCTATTGATGGATCCTTCGCCAGTGCGAATCTGCAGGTCCAGATCTGTGTATGGTTGGAACCAACATGAAGTTGTTGGGAGGCGCAGTCGAGATGGCTGTGTCTGTCTCGCACGGCACGGACACGACCCGCCCCGTGCGGACCGCTGCGCCCATCGCTCGCATGCGCCTCTTTGAGATTCGAATCGAGAGGCTCACTTCCAGATAGGAAGTACCTGGTAGACGAAAGGGTTATAACGGTGCTACGCCTTTCCGACATGGCACATATTCTCTTTCAATCGCGTGGTCCAGCATCTTCTCCTCTTAACGCGACCCAAGGGACATTGAAATACCTGCATTTTCGACGCCTAGCCATTACTTGTTGACTGATTCAAAGCACAAGGATTCGACAAATCACGTCAAGTCCTCAGCAGTAAGCTCCTCGAAGTCTTTAAGATCGGAGATTATTTCAAATCGCTCGGCACACTCTGGTCGAGAGCTGTCGTTCGCAGAGATCGCCTCATCATGCCAACGAACCAGCAGACGATTCCGCAATCAGACGTTGACCAAGAGAACCTCTCAGAGCTCGAGTCGGCCTTGGACGCTTCACGATCACCATCCAGCGAGGCAGCCCACGCGGTTTCTCTGAAAGACACACTTCGCCTGAGCGTCCACGAAGGATCGGTACCACGGACGACACACCTTCTCGAGGTTGAAAAGGCCTCTCCCCAGCATCTTCGCCACGAGACAGTCGCCTCAAATACCTCCGTCGACCTTTTGGAAGTCTTGACAAGGTTTGGATACGACCCGGATGCACCAGGAGCTCAGAACACTGGCGAACAGGGCCGCAGACTCATTGACTACCCAGAAGTCCTCCGGAGCGATGCTGTTGTCACGTGGCTGGTAGCTCGTGGCGTCAGCCTGGATCGTGGGCAGGAAGATTACGCCGTGGTGCCTATGCCTCCGCCGCTTCTCGAGACCGCCGCTCAATTCTCCTCGCGCGCAACATTCAGCCTACTGCGAGAGAAAGGCGCAAAATTGGGAGGACGAACGCTGCACTTGGCAGTCCAGTTCGCGGCAGCTATCAAAGCCGACCCTTCCGTCAGTCCCACCACCGCATTCCCCGGATTCGATCCGTCGAAGAAATGGGCTTCCGACAGGAAGCGCATGTCTGAAATGCTGCCGTACCTGGTCGACGAGCTACGCCTCGATGTCAACGCGATGGATATCGAGCGGGAGAACGCGCCGACGGGCCACTACGGTACACCGCTATGCTACGCGGTTTATTCTAACGCTGCCGCTGTCGTCAAATGGCTGTTGAGCAAAGGTGCGGATCCAAGGAGTGGCGATGCGAATCAGAGAGCGGATGCGAAGCGTTTGGCTAGTGCTTTGGGAGCGGACAAGTGTTTGAGCGCCTTTCAGGAGTGGCAGGAATCAACGACCAGTGATTGATGGACAGCTATGACCTTGCAGTCCAGTCTCTGCTTGAGATCTCAGTAGAACGGTGGCATAACTACCAACGACCTTCTATGTAAGCCGATGAAGGAGTTTCGAATTCATCTCAGACACTTGAAGCGTACGGAGGTACATGAACAAGCATGCGTATGCAAATGGCAAGAATCCATTCGTACTTGGGCATCAGCAGACGCTTCTTGTGCAGAGCCACAGCCATGACGGAGATAGTTGGCAGCGTCGCCTCGCCATCACGAGACTTGAAGGGGCTTGTCGATGTCGTATTAAAGTACGCTGAAGGGCGCAGCAAGCGTGTGCGAAACGAGGGTCTGCAACAATACATCGATCCGAGCGGGAGTGAGAAATTCAAGCACTTCGTAAAGGACACTTGGATCGACAATGGCACGTCCATCAACGAGCCTGTCGCGGACGGCGGCCTGCAGAGTTCCTAGTTGATGGCGTGGGCTTCGGTGGGATTTTGCTCGCTGTCAAGTCGATCCAGGCTGGCTTTTGGGGCCGACGATCTTGTCATCGTTGACCCTGGGTGGGTTCGGCGGGACGTGGAACTGGCATCGACAAGCGACCGTGGACCCAAAATTTCGCCATACGCTTGCAGTTCGTCGGCAGCGCTGCTGGGAAAGCCAAGATCTCCGTAACCGGCAGAGACGGCGTGACGGCCAAGATCTCGAGGCCGAAGCCATCAAGATAAGCTCAGCACGCTGCACGAGATGTGCAGCCGAGACTTCCCGAATTTGTTCTGGCCGGGTCCGTTACAAGCTGCGGTCGGCGCGAACCAGATATTCACGCTGGACACCCTGACGGCTCACATCGCGTACATTATTGCCGAAGCGACACGGATGGCTGGGCCAGGGAAGAAGGCCGTGATCGAGCCGACGGCAGAGGCCCTGGAGGAGTGGGCAATGAAGATCATGGCGAACGCCGCGACGTTTGCGGCTATGGCCGGTTGCACTCCTTCGTACCTGAACCGGGAGGCGGAGATGGACGAGGTTTCGCCAGAGATGAGGATGAAGGCGGCGCGGAATGGCGTTTGGGGATATGGGTTTTCAAGTTTTCTCGGGACGATGGAGGCGTGGCGCGCCGACGGTGGACTTCGAGGTCTTCAAGTCACGGCAGTGGCCTGAATGTTCGGGGGATATGCGTAGCGAGGCCGTTATGCACTTTCTCGAGGGGAATCACTCATCGATCATCTCTTAATCACAGCTCCGGGTCACTATCCATTCTGTCAGTACATCTGCGGAAGCCGAATCTGTAAGCAGAAGAGGAACCCGAAGGCGGATGGTGGTGGTATATCCCTTAAGCTAGACCGTAGCAACGATGGAATCTGATGGGCGGCCTGGGAGAGGTGGGATGGTTGTTACACTTCGTGGCTTGCGGCCGGTCGGAGTGCATCAGAAGCGATTCGGCTTCTTCTCACGCTCGACAAACGTTGATCAGTAGTCTGCAGGATGATAAACAAGGCTAATCTCGTTTCATCATTCCACCGTTCTGGCAGACGTCAATGGCTTGTGAGAGGCGTACAGTACATATCCTTTCGAACACCCTCGTCAGTGGTTTAGGAAGAACGGGACAAGTCTCGGTTGGTCCTTCTAATCGGCCGGCGACTGTCGTGAGCACCCCTATTTTTCACTGTCGAACGGAAGGCGTCTTTGGTGGGAAATAGTACATGTAGTCGAGCGACTCGAGACGGAGATTCTGACGCAAGGACGGAGGAATTTCTCGAGGGACTCATCAGTGGAACGTGGTGAAACCTTGGAGCGCACGCGGCACGCTAACGTAATGATTCGAACCACAAGATGAGGGACGTTCAAGCAATGTAGCTGTTATGAACCGGTGACATGTCACATAGGAGCGACATGATGGCTGATGTAGGCTTACTGTGCGGTCGATGCCGTTCGCTGGACGAATACCAATGCTGTTACATAACTACTAGTACCATCCTCGACAGGAGATACACACCACAGACAGTACGGAGATAGTCTCGCTATGTACAGGTACATACATACATGTAGTAGTAGTAGTAGTAGTAGTAGTAGTAGTATGTAGTAGCTCCATCTCATCAGCGCCCAGACTGCCACGCGCAGATTAGGCAATTAGGGGTCGAGCCTCACGTGACGGGCCTCTCCCAGAACTCTCATCATTCAGGGTGATGGGGAAGCTCCCGTCCTCGTACAGTACTATCACAATCAACACCTCGCCATGTGACGTTCCCGTTTCACGTGTTCCTATTTCGTTCTCTTCTGCTCGACTGTCAATGCCCTTGGCCTAATAGCTTGTTGTCTACCCTCATACCACCGACCCAAATCATTGCGTGTGAAGAAAGGGATGAGGCTGCTGCCCCGATCACCCATTCTGCCGAGCCTGCGCAACCAGCCATCGAGACCAATTCAGTCCCTCCACGACGATCTTCAATTCCTTCTTTGAGCAGCGCGCCGCCGGCTTGCGCGTCACGTCCAACATCCGCAACCCTGCATTCCACCGCAAATCCTGAGCCTCTGCATCGCGACTACGACATTCGTCCCGCCTGCAGCACCGACGACCGCGAAGACGTGACCCAGAACGTTCAGGATCCGACAACCGGGTTCGGGGAAGCGAGGCTGAACGAGGCACACCACCACACCAAGGCTGCCTGAGCGGTCGAGCTTCTCAGCCGCCGCGCACGCAGTGCTGTCCGTCATCCATCACGAAACGACCTTTTTCTTTCGAGCAGCAGGACCAGCAGTACTGTCGAGAGCCAGCAGCCAAGCTGGCATGCACCACTGAAGTCCCCTTCCATCGCCCGGCGCGCCCGGCATCATCGTTAAGAGCCATGCCGCATGAGGAGACGTCGGCGGCAGTTGCGAGCATCCTCTCCAGCTTCGCCAAGCAGTATACTCAGCAGGACGAGCTCTCTTTCCCAGCGTCCGTCCTCGTCAATGGCGTGAAGAGCTCGAGAATATCGCTCCCGGGCGAGGACACGGTAGAGAAGCGGACACTGGAGCGCGAGCTGACCAGCCTCGCCGCCCGCATCCAGTTGCTCGAGGCCAAAGCCACCAGTGGCGCCAGCTCCTTACCCGTCACCCCCAACGAGCCGTCGCAATCAGCCTTCTCGTCAGAGACCCCGTCATCACCCCGATCCGCGTCAACGCTCCCAACCAGACAACGCTCGGCGTCATGGGTTAACAGCCTCCTGGCTAAGAGTGACGGAGAGCAGCAGACCCGCCAGCTCACGGAGGAGCAGTTCACCTTCTTACGCGAGCACATCGACCAGCAGGCACAGGAGATCAAAGGTCAACGAGATTTTATCGATGGCATCAAGTCGGAACTCGCCCACCAACAGACAGCCACCAAAGCTGCGCTCGACACCTTAGGCAACTCTTCCTCTATCGAACAGCTCAAGCGCGAGATCGAAAAGAATGCGCAAATCAACGCGACGTACCAGAAGGTGCTACGCGAGATCGGCACGATTGTCACGGCTGTCGCAAATGGCGATCTCAGTAAAAAGGTGCTCATTCACGTGACGGAGAAAGATCCCGAGATTGCGAGGTTTAAACATACAATCAACAAGATGGTCGATCAGTTGCAAGAGTTTGCAAGCCAGGTGACACATCTTGCCAAAGAAGTGGGCACTGAAGGGCAGCTCGGCGGCCAGGCTGTCGTACCGGGTGTCGACGGTATCTGGGCCGAGCTGACGAAGAATGGTAGGTGCATCCAGGTGGGAGGGTAGACGAGATGATCTTGCTGACTCCACGCAGTCAATGTCATGGCACAGAACCTGACGGACCAAGTGCGCGAAATCGCCGTTGTGACCACCGCTGTCGCTCAAGGCGACCTCAGCCGCAAGATCGGCCGACCAGCGAAAGGAGAGATTCTACAGCTACAGCAAACCATCAACACCATGGTCGACCAACTCCGGACGTTTGCCACCGAGGTCACCCGAGTGTCACGCGATGTGGGGACGGAAGGGAAGCTCGGAGGCCAAGCGCAGATCGAGGGCGTGCAGGGCATGTGGAACGATCTGACGGTCAATGTCAACGTGTTAGCCAACAACCTCACGGCCCAGGTGCGAGATATTGCCGAGGTGACGACCGCCGTCGCTCGAGGCGATCTGACGCAAAAGGTTAAAGCGCAATGCAAGGGTGAGATTCTGGAGCTCAAAGACACGATTAACTCGATGGTGGATCAGCTCAGGCAGTTTGCGCATGAAGTGACAAAGATCGCACGCGAAGTCGGTACCGAGGGTCGGCTCGGCGGTCAAGCGACGGTGCATGGCGTTGAAGGTACTTGGAAGGATCTGACGGAAAATGTCAATGGAATGGCCAATAACCTCACGACTCAAGTGCGTGAGATTGCCGAGGTCACGACAGCTGTGGCGAAGGGCGATTTGAGCAAGAAAGTGGAAGCCGAGGTCAAAGGGGAGATCCTATTGCTGAAGAATACAATCAACGAGATGGTGGATCGATTAAGTACTTTCGCCTTCCAAGTGAGCAAGGTGGCCAGAGAAGTCGGCACAGAGGGCACGTTAGGCGGTCAAGCTGAGGTCAAGAACGTCGAGGGCAAATGGAAAGACCTGACGGATAACGTGAACACGATGGCGGGCAATTTGACGAGTCAGGTCCGCAGCATTTCCGACGTCACGCAGGCCATCGCAAGCGGAGACATGAGCCAGCGCATCAAGGTCCACGCTCAGGGGGAGATTCAGACGCTCAAAGACACGATCAACGACATGGTCACCAGGCTGGACGCATGGTCACTTGCCGTCAAGCGAGTGGCGCGGGACGTGGGCGTGGACGGGAAGATGGGCGGGCAGGCCGAAGTCGCCGGCATCACCGGGCGGTGGAAGGAGATCACCACCGACGTCAACATCATGGCGCAGAACTTGACCTCGCAGGTGCGCGCCTTCGGCGACATCTCGAACGCGGCCATGGCCGGCAACTTCAGTAAGAGGATCACCGTCGAAGCTTCCGGCGAGATGAACGAGCTCAAGAACAAGATCAACAAGATGGTCTCAAGCCTGCGGGAATCCATTCAGCGGAATAACCAAGCCCGTGAGGCGGCGGAGTTGGCGAACAAGACCAAATCGGAGTTCTTGGCGAATATGTCGCACGAGATCCGGACGCCCATGAATGGCATCATTGGCATGACGCAGCTAACTCTGGATACCGAGCTGGAACAGAATCAGCGAGATATGCTGAACATCGTCTTCTCCCTTGCTAACAGCCTACTAACCATCATCGACGACATTCTGGACATTTCTAAGATCGAGGCGAACCGCATGATCCTGGAAGAGGAGCCGTTTTCGCTCCGGGGTCTGGTCTTCAACAGCTTGAAGTCGCTGGCGGTGCGAGCGAACGAGAAGAACATCTCGCTCGTCTACGACATCGATAGCTCTGTGACCGACTACATCGTGGGAGACTCGTTTCGCTTGCGACAGATCATTTTAAACCTGGCCGGCAACTCGATCAAGTTCACCGAACATGGCGAGGTACGCGTGAAGATCTTCTCGGATCCGAGCGTGCAGTGTCAACCCGGTGAGGTGGTGGTCAAGTTTGCTGTCTCGGATACCGGGATCGGGATCCATGCAAACAAGCTGGACCTCATCTTCGAAACCTTTCAACAAGCGGATGGGTCAACGACGAGGAGGTTCGGGGGCACCGGACTCGGCTTGTCGATCTCAAGACGATTGGTCACCTTGATGCGAGGCAAGATGTGGGCCGAGTCGACCTTTGGCTCGGGCAGTACGTTCTTCTTCACTTGCATCGCCAGCGTGGGCAACCCAGACGTTGCCAAGATCATGCCTCAACTGCAGCAGTATCGCAAACACAAGGTCCTGTTCATCGACCAGGGGGTGACGGGCTGCGCCGATGAGATCGCGGATGCCGTCAGAAGATTGGATCTAGTGCCATGCTTGCTCGGCGACGGCAAAGCGCCACCGGCCGAGCTTCGCCAGGGTGACGTCTACGACTGTGTGATCGTGGACCAGACCGAGACGGCGCAGAAGCTGCGAAGCATGGAGAAGTTCAAGTACATCCCCATCGTCATGGTGGCGCCGGCGATCTCGGTCAGCTTCAAGACGGCGCTGGAGAATGGCATCTCGAGTTACATGACGACCCCGTGCCTGCCCATCGATCTCGGCAACGCCCTGATCCCCGCTCTCGAGGGCCGGGCGGCTCCGACGTCCGCCGACCATTCACGGACCTTCGACATCCTGCTCGCAGAAGACAACGCCGTCAACCAGAAGCTCGCGGTCAAGATCCTGACGAAGCACAACCACAAAGTGACGGTCGCGAACAACGGCCAAGAAGCCTTCGACGCGATCAAGAAGAAGCGTTTCGACGTCGTGCTCATGGACGTGCAGATGCCGGTCATGGGCGGTTTCGAAGCCACGGCGAAAATCCGCGAGTACGAGCAAGCGCACGAGTTGGCCCGGAGCCCGATCGTCGCGCTGACCGCGCACGCCATGCTGGGCGATCGGGAAAAGTGCATCCAGGCCCAGATGGACGAGTACCTCTCCAAGCCCCTCAAGCCCAACCAGCTCGTCCAGACGATCCTGAAGTGCGCCACGCTGGGCGGGGCGTTGCTGGAGCGCAAGGGTGACGGCCGCGGCCAGCTATGGGAGGATCAGCAGGCCGAGGTCGGCAGTCCGAGCTCGAGTCGGTTGAACACCCCCCAACGGCCGGGCGTGGGCGGGAGAGGGTATACGGAGGCCGGGCCCGGTGGGCTGGAGAGCCCGGCGATCATCACGGCAGAGGAGGACGATCCTTTACAGAGAGTAAGTTCCATCGTTTACCGTTCACCTGCTGTCTGTTCTCAAGCACTGACGTGTGAAGCAGGAGGTCTTACTTCGATCCCACAGCACCTGAAGATCCGTTTCGTGATCTGATCACACCGTCGATTCTGGCAAAGGCGCATGAGCATCGGACTAAGTGTTTTCTAACATATCGTGATACCACCAATGGGGCGCTTAGGTGCATTTTGGGGCGTTTTGGCGGTTTGGCGCTCCGTGTGCGTTGGGACACAACCCGAACTGGTTTTCATTCGGTTTGATTGCTTCATTTTATCACCGCGGATCGATTCGTCTTTCGCGTCTTCGGGGGTGTTGACTACCGCTATTGTGGGCACGGGAAAGTCCTTACGGCAGAGAGGCGCTGCGAATTTCTGCATTTTCCTAGCGTCTCGGGGACTCGTTTGGTGGTCTTGATATACCTATGGGGTTTTGATGATATCAGTACGAGTGTAAGAGGTTGTTGGTTCTGTTTTTCAAACTGGAAGTGAAGTGAAGTGAGTAAAGTCTGGTCGAATTGCCCGATGTTGTCGATTTGGCTTGCGTACATCGTTGTAGGAAGTTTCATGTGACTTGAATCTGCTTGCGACGACTGTACATGTGACATGTCCCACCACCAACGAACAGTACCTAGGTAGCGTTACCTGTACGTCTCACGTAGGAACGTGGTTGCTTGTTCGTCGAGCGGCTGTCTGATTTACAACCATCATGAGAAAAGCAACACTCCCCGTTGTGAAGATAGGTTCCATATGATACCAGATGATGTCCGCCATAAGCAACGTAAACAGACCTCGCCACGCAGAACGATATACAGCATACAAGAGTTACCACGGCGTATTCATACAAGATAAACCCCCTTTTCCAGACAACACCGCCTTCCCAGCACACAGCCTTGACCCGTCCGCAGTATGACTGTACAATGTTACACCTTAACAAACGCGCCAACCTCTCATGTTCAACCCGACAATCACCACCTCCATCCTGCATGCTTCTTTTCCATTCCGAAACACGTCCACCCCTTCGCTGTCCTTCCGCTCGAGATATTCAGGTTTCCATAGCTGAGTCGCAACGTGGTGACCCGTATCAGTGATGGAGGATAGGTCTCGTGCTTCACGCATGGTACTCAGATACCGTAGAGAACCACACGGAACCGGGGTGAGATCTCCAGTCTCGCTGCAAGCCTTGCGTGCTTCCCCAAAGAGCTTCTTGAAGGCTACTAGTCCGGCGCGAGAGCAGGGCTAGGAGAGGAAAACTCTTCTCGCTCGCCCTCCACCGCCAATGACTGAACCACAGGCGTAAACCGCTCACGCGTTGCGAGAGGTGGATGCCGAGAATTCCCATGCTTCCATACAAAGGACGACGTTGTACATGGAACCTCACCCAAACACCCTCTGCTCCCTCCCACGATCGAACCCCGTCGCCATTCGACCATCCCTCGGTGCCGTGCTGCCGCCGCTGTTGTAAAATCGCAGGAATTTCTTCTCCTGCTCGTGCAACGGCAGATCCACCGGCAAGAGGCTGGGCGACTGCATGTACTGCTGCAGCGGCACGTGCCTCCACGGCGCCTTCTTGCCGGTGCGCGTCACCGGGGTAGCGTCCTGGGGCGTGAGTTCGGCGACAGCTTTCTTTCGCGACGACGAAGATAAGGGTGCCGGGACCGGCGGTTTGAGCTCTTTGACGATCTTGTTCAGTTCCGTCGTACTCTCCGCGATCTGGGCGCGAAGGTAGTGCTTCGCGTTCGGCATCTGCAGGCTCTCCATCACCGGTTGACGGTAGGTGTATTCGAATCTCTGCGGGTTTGGTGCGTTTGTGGGCTTGATGGCAGGGTCGAGGTATGCCTGCTCGCCCTTGGCAAGCAACTGTGATATATCCAGGCTTTCTCCGGGTGGGATTTTCTGCGGGTGCGAAGGCGTGACGCAATCCATATCGACTTCCTTCCTCAACACATGGTCGATGTCGACGGCGGAAAAGTACGCACACGATTGCGGGAGGTCGTCAATGCCAATCTGCTGGCTGAACATGGCTCGCGTCCAGACATTGGCGACTTGCAGCGCCATGGCGCAGCGGTATTTGTCCTGTTGCTTGGCCAAGTATCGGATCTCGTCGTGCACGGTCAACGCCAAACGAGCGTGGATGTCGTAGCGCCGACAGAGATACTCCATGCTGATGACCAGTAAGTGCAGGTAGTCCACGCCGGACGATTGAATGGCCCAATTAATCCGGCTCGTCATGAAGCCGCCTTTGCTGATGAAGCGCCTCATCAGTGCCTCCGTGATGCCGGCGCCGAGGACGGGCGTCCGGGGGCGTTCCTGCTCGGCGAAGTCCTCCAAGCGGTTGAACACCAGACTCTCGGTGCCGCCGCGCCAGAAAGTACCGTCACGGAGGATCTTGCGCCTCTCTCGCTTGCCCTTCGTCTCGAGGTACAGTTCGTTGGCGATGCGGGTGGCATCTTCTTCCTTGAGTGACGGGTTGAAGCGCCGCAGTAGACTTTGCGCGAACTTCAAGCCGGCACCATAAATGCGACCATAGTTGAAGACTTTGGCGTCGTTCCGCGATATACCCAAGATCTTCGCTGTGCGGGAGTGCAAGTCCGTGCCAGCTGCTTTGGTGCCCTCCAGCGTCATGAAGCCAATCGCACCACCGCCATGCAGCTTGAAGCTCGCGTCGCCGACGAGCGAAGCGATCCAGAGCTCTTCGCTATCCACATCCGCACCAACAAAAGCGTATCCTGGTGGCGCTTTGATAATGCTCTTCAACTCCGAGCCGACACGATTCTTTTTCGCGTTCGCGGCCGTGAGCCAGGTGTTCTCGACCGCACGCCTGGTGACGGTGCCCATCGGGATTACCTGGGGGAGGATGTAGCCTTGCTCATTGTCTTCGTCTGCCGAACCGGCCCGTTCGTTTTCGTAGACGACCATTTGCGATTTGATGCGATCTCGCGCGCTGATCCAGTACGAGCACGATGCGTTCATGTCCAGCGCCTCCTTTGCGTATGCGTACTCTGATGAAAGGGTACCGTTGTCAAAGAATTGCAGATACCCTTTCGCGAGGGGCGAGGCGCAGCGAGCCGTCGGTCCGTCACTGTGAGGCAGCTTGAAGTACGCGTGCTGGAAGTCAGTCTTCAAAGTCGTGTTTTCCTCCTCAGCCATGTCACACTCAGTCATGGATTGGTCTCGGTACTTGTCCGCTTCACGGACCACCACCTTGAACGTCCAGCCGAATTTGTCGGACCAAACGAGTGGATGGGTATCCCAGGCCAGACGTAGTAACAGTGGAGCAATGCGAGTGCGCACTGTCAGAGCAATATCTGCGTCATTGGTGGCGAAGAGATCCTTGTACCAATTCGGCATACCAGGCTTCTTCTGCCTAGCCGCAGGTCGTGGTGGATCGCCCTTTTTCTTGCCTTTCACCATCCGCACCTCCTGTCCATTCCAATCAAGCTGACAGAGCCAAGGGTCATGTTCATATACGTCAGATTCGGCCCGATGCTCGAGTGCTTTCTGAGCAAGTTCGACCAATCGTTCTTCGACTCCAGAAGATAGCTTGTGATAAGTTGCTTCGGCGTTGGCAATGTAAGACTCCCAAGTCTTGTTCACCGGCAAAATCTCAGTCGATAGATGTCGTAACGCAGCAAACGAGACTGGGTGTGGGCAGGTCTCTAGGAAATTCGGGAAGACTTTCTTGTACACTTTGTGCGTGATCTCCACATCCGCAGCGCAATAGTCCAGCAGCTCATCCAGACGGTCTACTATGCCTTTGCGATCAAGCTCGCCAAAATACTCCCGCCTTGCCTTGTCAATCGTGATGCCACAATGAAACTTGGCGACGTCCCGCAAGCTATTGACCGAGGATCGACCCACCCACAGTTCCTCTTCTTGGTCACCATCAGATCTGGATGCGAGCAGAGATGTGAGGTCGGCGGCTTGATCAGAGCTGGCGATCTTGTCCTGGACTTCCCGAGCTTTGCGGTGTTTCATCCACGTTGGGCGCTGGCGACTGCACATCCCGTTGACCGCTACGTGAAGACTCATCGTATCCATGAAGAAATTGCGCGATTGCTGCAAGCTGTACTCTTCAGATATTCGTGCCCGGTCGTATCCGATGTTGTGGCCGACAACGATGCGAGGCGTCTTGGTGTCGCCCAGAGGAATCAAATGACGATCGTTCTCGCTCTCACCCAATAGCCATGGTGATAGCCATGCGTACCAGTGAGTAGCGGATACTGCGCAAGCCATGGCCGGAAAGCTCGTCTCATGCCACATAACCTCGGTATCGAAGGTCAAGACGTCTGCGTCCGGAGCATCGATCGCCTCCCACGATCCATCGGCGCTGTACTTCGTCCAGCCACTCTTCTGCGCCCATCGTCTAGGTTTGGCGGGCGGAGAAGCTCGGGCGTACTTCTTCGAAAGCGTTAGATACGGTTCGGCGCTGTCCATGCCGAGCTTGTGGAAGTGTTCGTCCAGCGAGCCGCCTTGAAGGTCCGGCAGGTCGAAGCCGATCGGCTCAGTCTCATCGCTGGTCTTCCCCAACAAGTCATGGCGTGAAAGGTGTTGTCTGGATAGATCGACCAACTCGCGATCAGGTACCGGTGGCTGTTTGGCGGACGCCGGGAACAGCTGCGGGTACATGTGGCTCGAGACATGCTGCACGCCAATCTCGTTGTATCTTCCCTCAGACGGTATGGCGAGACTGCGCGATTGCTTCCCGCGAGTTCCGGAGTGCCGAGAGGTTGTCGTGGCGTAACATCGCGGCGCACACGACCATTTCGACGGCCGATGAGGAACGCGCAGGCGGAGGAGCGAGGTCTGTTGGGTGCGCTCGAAGGCGTCGACCAGGTGGTGCCGACAGTGTGATCGCATGGCGAAGTTGAACCTGACAGCCGACTATCGCGACATGATGGGAGAAGGGGTGGAAGACGATAAGGGGTGAAAGAAAGACGACAACTCGTCATGGGCGCGCGAAAAGAAGCTTCGACTGACTAATCCCAGCCCGAGGTTCTTCAGCCTTACCTAAGGTTATGGACGTATTAGGTCATCCCTGCAGCGAGCGGAGTGTGGAGGGATAATGACCTCTTCTCACCTCTAAGGCTCTCCAGACCTCGTGTCGTCCTGCTCTTCACCATAAGGTACCCAATTTCTCCCTCAGCTCTCGGCTATATCGTAGACGGCACGATCTTCGCAGCTTGCAGGCAGAGCACGCCATGCCGTTACCACACGAAGGCAGAGGGCAGCAGCCTTATGAGGCTTCAGGCTGGGGGAACGTGTCTGACGACTGGGGCTTTGGTGTTCTGGACGACGATGTATTTGGGTGCGTGGTGCACCTTTCAACGCACCCGATCAGATGCATTCACCACCGTGCTGACATGTGATGACTGAAGAGCGGACGCGCTTGAGCCTTCAGCGACGGCACCCGATCCCAATTCGACATTCGGTGCATTCTCTTCCTCCACCTACTACGGCGCCCCTTCTTCCCCTCCTGTACCACTTTCACCATCCAGTGAGTCGACGCGACGTTCACGTGAGTCATCGGTGCAAGACGATTTTGGCGGCGCATCTTTAGCGCCTGCGAGCAACACCACGTCCGCTTCCGATCCCCTCCAAACCTCACTACATCAGCAGCGGACAATACCAACACACAACTTGCCAACGGCCACCAGGGGAAGGCGAGCTGATTATAGTGAAGACTGGCTTTTTGACCAGAGCGCAACGGACCAGCGCAACACGTTTGGGTACTTTCCCAACCGACGCTTCGAGCCCCTGTCAGAGGAGCAGTCTCCATTCTCTTTTTCAGAGCATACTACACCATCCGCCGCCGACCCAACCGACCTTGCAAACGTCGAGGAGATGCCGCCAACTACTCGCCGTCGCACGCAACCGCTTGCACGGGGTGGCGTAGTCGACCTCACCACCGACAGTAGCCTACCTCAAGCTGGACCAGCCCTTCAGCCACGCAGCATGAAGCGCGCAGCAGAAGCTCAAACCTTGTCACAGCCGACCCGTGCCGCGAAGCGAGCGCGAGGCACGCCCATCGACGATGTCGAAGAACTCGACCTGACGAACGATACCCCCTCCGCCGAAGAAGCACTCCTCCAGCAGCAACAGCAAGAGACTATCGAAGCGCAACAAGCCGGCGAGAAGGCTGACCCGGTCAAGATCGGGCGGTGTCAATGCATCATCTGCATGGATTCGTATACCAACGCCACCGTCACCACATGTGGTCACATCTTCTGCCACGAATGCCTCACGCAAGCGCTGGTCGTGGGGGAGAAGAACAGCGATAGCGGCGTGGGCAACTGTCCCGTGTGTCGGAAGCCCGTGAGTCGCAAGAAGGCGAATCAGATGATCCCGGTGAATTTCATGAAGAAGAGCGCGTTCAAGAGGAAGGGAAGACAGGGGGTCAATGTGTTCGGGTAGGCGGTGTTGGAATGATGGGCATCGGTTTGACGAGGCGTTCTGGGTTGTGTGTGATGATGGACAGCGGGCGACTTGAAGAGATGATACCCTTGGCTTGTATGTACTACGGCGTTTGTACCTAATACATGGCCACCGTGAGACCATACTGTCGCCACTTGTATTCGTCCCGGCGGTGTTGGTCAAAGGTACAGCTACAGTACATGTGTTTATGATACGGAGGTATTTCCCGCCGTGATGATGGAGTGGCGTCGTTCCCCAACTGCACTGCACGTGGCTCCCCGCAAGAGGAGCTCTGACGTCGTGTGCGTCAACATCCTGATGTCCTTCGTTTCGCCTGTCTTCTCTCTAACAACGAAATCTCTCTTGTAATCTCACTTCTTCCACCACTCCACCAGCCGCAACAACCAGAACTCCACCTTCTGCGTGAATTCGGAACCGCCTCACAAGATCACCCTCCACCTTAATGATGGAGACGATCAAGAACGCGGTCGGCTTGGGCAAGCAGGAGCAGCAAGGCCAAGAGCCCGTATCCGGGGAGAAGGGCGCCGGTAACGCTGTCGAGCCGTATGATGCTGGCAACAAAGGAGGTAGGCATACCACAGATCCAACGGCAGAATGTTGCATACAGGTACCTGAAAACATACCGCTGACGCCTCGTTTCAGAACCCGAGGCAGGCGGCAAGGCACCTCAGCACACAGGTCAGTACCTACCCACCACCTGCCACAAGCACAAACCGTACTGACAAGTCCACTTTGAAACAGACCCAACGACGACAACCTCGACAACGACAGACTCCGCCACATCAAGTGGTAAGTCCGGCACACCCGCCCCCGCCCCCGCTCCAGCCACCACAGAAGAGGAGTCTAAGCCATCTCCCAAGGCCAGCAGCACTAGCGCCGACAGCAGCGGCAAACAGAAGTCCGGGATCGGCAGCCCCAGCTGGTTCAAGTCTGCACTGCCGTTCGGCGGAGGGAAGCCAAAGGGCGATAATGAGGAGCAACAGGCGACCGCAGGCGGGGAAAGGCAGGATGTGACCCGTGGCTCCGACTCGCCCGCGGGCACTGCTCCTGCTACTGTGGAAGATGAAGCCGCGTTGCCTCCGAATCATTTGGGTCAGAATGTACCAGAAGGGACATCGACGGATTCTGCGGACGCGACGCAGCGGGGTACACAGGCAGGTAGTCCCATCGAATCGAAACATCGTTCACAACAGTCTGAACGGCCCGTCGAAAATAAACCAAGTGTCATGATGAAGAAAGAAGACAACAAGGAAGCTAGCGTGGGCGCCGACTCTTCAGAGACCAAACCCTCCGGCAGCGGTGGTGGGATCCTCGGCGTGTTCGGTCTGGGTGGCAGCAACAAGAAGTCCGACGTGAAGAAGGAACCTACCACAGAGACACCCAAGCCCACCTCGTCCAGCCTGAAAGGCACGCTCGACCCAATCTCACCAGAAGAGGAGAAGCAAAAGTTATCCACCGGCACCCCTCACCACGCCGCCGTGAACCCCTCCGCCATCCCCACCGCAGGCGGCAAACCCATCGGCGTCGAGTCGGACCTCAACGACAAGGCTCGCGCGCCGCAGGCCAGCGCCAAGATCGCAGAGCAGCAATCGCCGACACCCAGAAGTACCGGCGCGAGCGGAGTGCAGGCTACAGCGCCTGATGCAGTGCCTACCGCTCCGGGCGACACTCGACGCATGGATATGCAAGACGACGCCGACGACGGCGAAGATGATGCCGGCGAAGGCGAACCCAGCCGTCGCCGCGCCGTGCTCAGCAAAGTCAAGGGCGCGGTGAAGAAAGCGGCGCATCCGCACTCTCGTGGGAAGAAAGAGTGAGGACTTCACATGAGAGCTTTCGTCTCCGGTCCTTCTCTCGCCTTCTCTTCTTCTTGAGGAATGGGGCATACGGCGTGCCGTGGATGCAGGGGTTGTCGGTACATTCTTCTCGAGACTCGTGACTTCAGTTGTCGAGGAAAGAGTTGCTCGTTAGGTCGAGTGGCGGGAAAAGGAGGAATTGACGAGTGTCCCTCTTCGCTTGCGTCGTTTACCTCTCCTTCACTGCCCCTTTCGCATGTCGCGCCCGCTCGCTGATTTGAGGAGCTTTTGTTGAGTATTGCCCGCGATGTGATTTGGATTCGAGATACCCCCTTTTTAATGTCCGCACGTCTTCTTTCATATTTCTGTGGCGTATATACAAGCATACGTTTACGGAATCCCTGTCATCAAACGTCGCTGCTCACCTCCATGGCAGCCCCTGCGGTTCTCTCGTTCATTCCAGAAACAAAGGGTAGCCAGTGTGCCAAATGCGCACATGAATTTCGCTTGAACGCTCCAACAACCCAGTTGCAGTCGAAACCAGAAATGTCATTGGAAGCTCCAGGCGCTGAAAAGCGAATCCCAGAAGTGGCTGTACCAACAACACCCACCATCGCCTTTTCAACGTTTCCTCCTCACCATTTCCTTCTCACTCTCCCCTTCCATCCCAGTCCCCGTCCGACCGACCGGTGCCCCGTTGATCGTGATCACGGGCTTTCTCGCACGTCCATTCACCTCCTTCCCCACCCCATCATCACCCCCATCGACCGCCACCGCTTCCTCCCCTCGCCCATCTACCAGCAGCTCCTCCTCCTCCCCTTCATCCTCACTCCTCTCATCCTTCTCCTCTCCCGTCCTGACATACCGCCACAAAATCCTCACAATCAGCACGAACCAAAACACATTGACAGCCTGCAGGCACGCGAGCAGGGCGAAGGTGATGCCCTGGCTGATCCAGCATTTATATTGCTGCGTGTCCCAGTCGAGGGTGAAGTCGCCGACGGTGGCGAAGTGGCCGGTCGCGGAGCCGAAAAAGGGCCGGATGTCGAGGCCGAAGAGGGAGGGCGGGAGCAGGGAGGAGAGGATGCGGAGGTTGATGTAGTGGCGGAGGTAGGCCCAGATGCCCATGAAGAGGACGAAGTAGGGGATGGTGAGGACGGAGTTGGTGTAGTTGAGGGTTTTGGAGGTCTATCAAATTTTGAATCAGTGAGGGTGGATGTTGAAAGGGGAGGGGGGCTGTTGGCTTACGGCGAGGAAGAAGTCGGAGATGTCGTGCGTGATGTACACCGCTAGGCCCATGTATGTGAAGTGGAAACGGTAGCTCAGTCCGATCAGGGACAGAGTGATGATATGATGCAGCACCAGCTCCCGGAAATCCTTGCGGGGCTTCTCCAGCTGCAACATGAGCACCAGCCCTTGCTGCGCCCAGTACGCCGCCTGCAGGAGATAGTACGCCTTGAAGCAGGCCTCGTGCGCGCGGTGCGGGAAACCCTCGTACATCCCGGCGGTGTTGAAATACCACACGGGCGTGCGCGACATGACGTACAGGCCAAAGGGGCCGAACAGGCCGAAGTAGATGGCGGTGTAGAACTGCTCCATGAAGCGGCTTTGCTTGCCGCGGTGCCGGATGCCGCAGCGGATGGCGATGGGGCGGATCAGGCGCTGCATAAGGAACTCGCGGGTGAAGGTGAGGACGAGGGTGTAGAAGGCGACGAAGGCGAAGTCCTTGGGGCCTTTGCCGTATTGGGTCACGTGGGCGAGGTGCGGCGGGAGGGTGGTGGTGCGTTCGGCGAGCGGTGGGTTGGCGTAGGAGAGGAAGAGGGCCGGGCGCAGCGGGTTGTGCTCGCCTGGGCTGATGCCGTAGGCGCCCAGCAGGACGAGGATGAGGATGAGTGGGTTGGCCCAGGTGTGCTTGATGGACATGCGCTTCCATCGGTTGAAGAGCTTCTTGGCCTTCTTCCTCTTGCGCTCGCGGGTCGGTTTCTCGAAGCTTTTGGAGGTCGGGGAGGTGGGCGAATCTTGCTGTCGCGTGCTCAGGGGCAGGTTCGTGGTGATGGCTCCAGCGCCTGTGTCTCCTCGTGGATCACCACCCAAGGAGGAACTCTTCCGTCTCCGCCGAGGGGTGTTTTGCGCGCTCGTCCGACGGGGCGTGGGTGGAGATGCTGATGAGACGGGAGGGAACTGCTGCGCTGAAGCCATGGCTCGAGAGCAGGCGGTGCTGTTTGTAGTGTGCGTTGCTGAAGGAGTGACTGAGAACAAGGGAAGGAAGAGAAGAGAGGAGCAGAGGAAGATCTTAACATGAGAGGGTGTCGAATGCACGAAGTCGCAGCGGCGCAAGTTAAACTTCCCCTTTCGTAAACACGCGACCCATTGGATTTTCGCGCTCGCATGTGTCAGCCTTCTCCGCGACGTCGATCTCTACATGTACAAAACCCGCAACACCATCGCTCCGCATACTGTGACGTACGGAATATCATTGCAAACACAATATGCCATTCAAAGTCACTCAACCAAGGTAAGTATATAACTAAAGCTCCTCAGCCGATCAAGTCGTCCGTCTAACAGATATCCATCCGCATCCACGTCTATCCAGTGGCCCAGGCGACTTACCTCTAGAGGCCGAGCAATCCAACCTCAGTAGAAGATACGCCCACGCGAACCAAATCTCTTCCCAAGACATCCATCCCAACTCTCGATCTATTCCAACCCAATCGCACAGCCACAATCACCCTCCTTCAAAACCCAGTCCTGGCGAGCTCGTCATGGAACAATTCACTTCGCTCTTATCCCGCTTGGTCAGGATATCACGCATACGATTCGACAGCGCTCAGAGTAGCAGACGGTCCGATCATCATCGTCAAGTACCACCAGCCTCATGGCTAACTGTGCCACCGAGAAACCAAAGATGGCGCGCCCATCGAGGGCGACTGCGCCATCAGGCCGAGTAGCAATGTATAGCAACTTCGTTCAACGCGCGAAGAGGCCATGGACGTACGGGTGGGTCGAAAAGTAGTTTTCGGACGGATCAGCTGCAGAAACCGCTGAGCGAGGAGGATCGACAAGACCTCTCTGGAGGCCGGTGAGACCAGCTCATGCCTTGATCCGGAATAGCAGTCGTAATTGCCGAGAAATGGCCTTCTTCTTCGTTCTTTCGGTCGGAACCAAGGTTTTCGTTCGAGAGTGTCGTGAGATCAAAATTTTCCCCACGCGTATGTGTGCGCTGTGTACGGACTCGAGGCCTGTGACCTGCCTCACAAGGCAGGCTGAGCTGGGCGTCGAGATGCAGGCGGACTCAGCGGCGAGCGCAAGTCGTCTTCATCGTAGACCACGGCAAACGCACCTGACGAAGGTGTGCGACGCGGACCGAGGCGGCAGCTTCACCGCGGAATGACCTTCGTCCTCACGCGCTCGATCCGCTGATGCGCCAGCTCCAGCCGCTCCAACCTCTGCCTCCGATCCACCTCCCTCAATTCCAGCGCCCTCAACCGCTCCCTCAACCTCGCGTTCTCCTTATCCGGGGTATCCGCCTCGGCCCCGACCACCACCCTCCGCCCGCCCTCGAGCATCTCCACCTTCTCCCTCAACATCGCGTTCTCCCGCCGCTCCGCCGCGACCATCTCGTTCGCCTGCTGGAACAGCGAGCCCGTCATCTCCTCGATCTCCGCCGTGATGTCGTGCGCCTTCTTCTCCGCCACCATCCGCGCCGTCTGCTCCTTGACCAGTTTGATCTCGAGCTCCTTTTCCTTCTCCCCTACGGTGCGTGCCGCGAGTCCCTTATCGACCTTCGCCTCGAGCTTCTTCTCCGCCGCGATACGAGCCGTGTGCTCCTTGACCACTTTCGCCTCGAACTCCTTCTCGATCGCAACGCGCGCCTTCTGTTCTTTAGCCACACGCACCTCGAGTTCCTTCTCCGCCGCGACACGCGCCGTCTGTTCTTTAGCCACCTTCGCCTCGAGCGCTTTCTCGGTCGCGACGCGCGTCTGGAGTTTTTTCTCCGCCGCAATGCGCGCCGTTTGCTCCTTGACCATCTTAGCCTCAAGCTCCTCCTTCTTTTCCGCCACGGCGCGCGCCGCTTGGTCCCTGACCACCCTCGCCTCGACCTCCTTCTCCGGCGTCGGCGGCGTTGCTCCCTTGACCACCTTCACCTCGAGCTCCTTCTCCGCCGCAACGCGCGCTGTCTGTTCCTTGAGCACACTGGCCTCGAGCTCTTTCTCCTTGGCCAATCCCACCTCGAGCTGCTTCTCTGCTGCGATGCGCGCGGCTCGCTCCTTTTGTACGTTAGCCAAGAGGTCCTTCTCCCGCATCGTCGGCGTCGTCGCTTGCTCCTGAGCCACCCTTGCCTCGAGTTCCTTCTCCGCCGCGATTCGCGCCGTCTGTTCCTTCAAAACACTCGCCTCGAGCTCCTTCTCCCGCGCCGTCGGCCCCGTCGTTACCGTCGGCGTCATCGTGGCCGCCGTAATCACCGGTCCACTAGCAGCCCGTTGCGGGACCAAAGCCCCCGAAGGTTTGCGCGCGTGCATCAGGCTCCCGAACCGCGCGATCCCAGGCCTCTCCGCCAACGATCCCGGGACGACGCCGTTCGGTTTCGCCGGCGTCGTGGTGGTGATCGTCGCATGGTCATTTCCCGGCTGCTGTCGCGCCTGCGTCTTCAACACGCGAATCTCAGTCTCGTAGTCGGCGCAACGCTGGGCTGAAGAGGAGATCAGTCACCGCCCAGATCGTCTCGCCCATGACGGCATGAAGATGGAAGAGAAGGAGGGTACATGAGGACATACAAGCCGCTGCCGCCTTCTCAACGAGAAACTTGACCTCGGATTCCAGCTCCCGGATCTTGCCCACGTGCTCCTTCCCCTCCTCGCCCGCGCTCGACCCGACGCTCAAGGCCGAGTCGTGCGCGGCGTGTCCGTTCTGCTGCGCTGGCGCCATGCTCCTCCGACCGTGATCACACAGGCATACCTCGGTATGCGCGCCCCCAAGTTGTCACTCGATTGTACATTCAAATGTCGGCGGGAAAACGCGTGCGGGAAAGGAAAAGGGGTCGCGCGTCGCGCGACATGCCGGCTTTAACCCCTTTCCGGCGCCTTGGCGCGTTTCGTCTCGCTCAAGCGCCGCCGCATGGTCTTGATGTTTCAATCCATTTACGAGGAAGGATGCACTGTGATGATAATATTATCACGGTGCGGAGGCAGGCGCTCCTGGACCTCGCGAAGCTCACTTTCTATCCCCCGGATTCAAGAAGATGGAGATCCTTCAATCAGAACACCGTGCCTTCTCACTACCGGACTCCACTCCGTGTCAACCCCCCATCCAATCGGTATCACTCCACGTGCCTGCCCCCCTCGCTCCGCCGCCACGATGCGCGACGGCGGACGCGGTCTCTCCGGCCGATTAGGTGCGGACCGCCCCTGCAGCCAGCCACCAGATCAGATCATCAGTCGCCACATCACCTACATAGTACAGTACATACAAACCTGTACTTCGCGTGTTATTATCATACGTACCATGATGACAAGCCATTCTACGTGCCGCTCTTCTCGATCGCTACATATATCCGGATCCATACCCTTCCGAGGATGATCGGTGGCGTTTCCCCGGGGCATCGGGACGGGGCACCATGAGACAGTCAGTTGTCTCTCCGCACGTGGGAGTCGGGGGTAGGGGAGTCGGGATTGGAGGATGGTCGTGCAGGAGGGGTGATCGCGTATATACGCTGCTAACAGCCTGACCCACTGGGCGGTGGTACCGGTCCGTGACTATGTACTGTTTACTCTACCTACCTGTCTGATGAATCCCGAGTCATCGCCGAGCGTATGTAGAATGAGAAGCAATCGTGATCGATCAGATCCCGACATGCACGTATACTAGTACCTTACCAATGTAACTACTTCCATTAATAAATATCGAGAGTACATCAACCGCCGCAACCGTCTGCCCGCAATGGCCGTTCCCTTGACGGGCCTTACAACCAGGACGGCGAATGTAGGTGTGATTGCCTTGGCGAGGGGGGGGGGGAAAGAAAAAGCCGAAGAAATGGAAAGTAGGCAAAAGACGGAGTAATATACCTAAAAGGGCAAACGTAACGCGATACACCTGGGCAGTACGTACAGACGAGTAACCTGTACGCCACTTCTTCCGTCCAATGCCTTCGCTTCAACTGCAAAGCCACTGTCGACACCTACATGCACTGTACTGGACCGTCGATTCCATCGACAGGGCCATGTGCCTTCCACAGGACGTGATGGATCCGCCATTGCCGGTATTCGGTCGCGACTTTTCAACTCTCTGTAAGTGCGAATCACACATGTGCAGGTGGGAAAGAAAAGGAAAGGAAAAGGAGACGGAGGAAGAAGAAGTCCGCCATGTAGCGATGGTTGGCCCAAGCAAAGAGCGGGAGTCAAGCCCGAGAGGCAAAGACTGGGAAAAGGAAATCGGAGTCCACGCCGTGGCAGATCACTTACCGCATCCGACCTAGCGGCTCAGCCTCCTTCCCCTTACCCCACCACGACGTCCCACACCCTCGCGGAACGCCGGGTCCTTGACGCCGTGCACTGACGTCGCCAGGCAGCGGAGGTGAGACCGCGGGTCCGCAGCCAGCGAGCTCGTACCCCTTCGCGGGGCAAGACCTTTGCCAGGGCGAACAAAAAAAAAAAAGACACAGGCCTCTTCCAAGTCATTACCGGGCTTACACTCAAGCCGTGGATTTGGACAATTCATCAATCTCCAGTCGATACTCTGACCGGATTCACCTGACCTGCGAGTATAATAAGAAGGAAAGCGAACGAGACCGAGGCAAGGAGGGGAAAAAGAAAAAGGTCCCACCGGATTTGCAACCGATTCCTCAGCCCCATTCCGCCCCGCCCGCCGGAGCTCCTCTCGAAAATCGGTCCTTGTACCTCTTTTCGCATCCATTCTCGCCACCCGGACGCTGGCGACAGTTTATTAGCACGTCTCTCATCACACTGCCCAAGCCGACGACACCCCTCATCAGTCTTTTCCAGCAGACCAAGGTCGCGCGCGCGCGTGTGCACTCGGTCGAATTTGTTCTCCGGGCGCAAGAAAGGGGAGCTTTTAGGCCGACCGTGCAAAAGTGCCCACGCCAGCATTAGACCTTTCATCGAACCGTGGGCCAGTGGAGGTTACCGGCAGCCTGGTACCACGACCACAAGGACATCGAGAGATATCCCAAGGTCCCCTCGACATATCCGGCGCAATACATAAAATCCCCCTCCTCGCTCTCGCAACTTGGTCGGCGTGGTATGTCTGTGAGCATGCATCCCCGTGCCGAAGCGACGTACGCGCCCTCATCCTCCTTCGGCGATCCGGCTTTCGAGCCGCAGGCCACTTTCGATTTCGACGCGCCGAACGAGGCGCACATGCGCGATCTTCACCACGACATGCCTTTCAACCCGGACTTCAGCATGATGGGCGGCGGGAGGTGAGTGATACATCGCTGCGAGCCGTGGTGCGAATCGGCACGGGGATGTTGACTCTTACGTGCAGTGATCAAGTCGGCCCTTTCGAAGGTGCATCACAGCTTTACCCAGTCGGTTCGTCGGCCTTCGCGCCCATGTCGGACATGTCGCACATCCAGCCGTCCGATGTCTGGAGCGAAGCCAACCAGTCCCAGATGGCCGGATCGGCCGGCACCATCCACATGCCAAATTCCCACCAACACACTGTCGTCCAAGGTCGCCCGAAGAGCGTCGCGGCACGCTGGGGCCAGATCACGCCGCCGGACGACAGCAACACGTCTCCGATGAGCGGCTCCAAGCGCAAGGACAGCGGCCAGGGCGGACTCGCAGCAGAAACCCCGACCAAGCCGAAGCTGGATAACTCCGAACGGGCGCGGATCGCGGCGAACTCGCGCCACGCGCGGGCCAAGAAGGCTCGGCAGCCGGCCAAGGCCGAGACGCAAGATGCGCCGTCGGAGACGAGCGATGAGGACGACAACGCCGGCGACGACAAGCGCGAGAAGTACCGGGAGAAAAACCGGGTCGCCGCGGCCAAGTGTCGGCAGAAGAAGAAAGAGAATGTCGAGACGTTGGAGGACAAACACCGCAACCTGGCCGCGCAGAACAACTTCATGAAGCGGGAGGAGCGGAAGCTGCGCGACGAGCTCTCGCAGCTGAGGACCGAGGCGTTGAACCATGTGCCGTCGAACGGGCGGTGCGGCTGCTCGCCCCTGCACTCGTACAACCAGCGGCAAGTGCAGGCGTTGGCTTTTGGTTTCGGCACTCAACCAGCCATCTCGTCGCCGTCGGCGGGTAGTATCAGCTCGGCCACGGGCTCGGCGGGCGGTTTCGACATGATGGGGGGGAAGCATTCGCATCCCGGCTCGACACCCCCGAATCTGATGCTGCACAACATGCCCACCCCAACCTTCTCGCAGCCGTCCAATTATGCCTTCGCCGCGGTGACGACGCCTCAGTCCATGGAACTGACGACGGCTGGCGCAGAGGGCCATGAGTTCTCCAGCTTTCTCCAGAGCTCACCCAACGGGCGGGCGGGATTCTCCTGAACGATGAAGGGTTGCAGAGGTCAGTATATGTTGCCGACGATCGGAGGTAAAGAGTGCGTTCGGTCCGGATAAGCGAGGCGTTGGTGCATCAAAGGGAGGCCTTGTCACGAGATGGATGGGTTCGAAGGCCGGCCTGTGGGTGGTTTAAAAGTCGTGTTTGAGCAGGGACAAATATCTCCGTCGCCAACGAAACCGGAACTGAGAGTTGACGTCGCAAGGTCGACGTGGCATATGAAAGGCTTTCCCTTTTCCTCCTGTGAAAATGAAGCACAAACATCTTTGTTTGTTTTTTGGAGATCTTATCATCAGGTAGCGTTCGTCGCGGGCAACCAAATCGCATCTCAGCAAGGTTTATGAGCCGTCTAACTTTCGCGGTAGGAACTTGTTCCTTCTTCCAGGATTGCAAGGATGTGTATGTCCGGTTAGCAGAAGGAGTGGCGACCAGGAGGCATTCGCACCGACTGCACCGACAGACATCGTCATTCCCTTGTCGAGGTTCGAGAGGGTCGTGCAAGCTCTCATCAGCATTGAAGGCTGCGAAGCGGCTCCGGTCGGAGAGCGACGCCGAAAGTCGAGAGACCGGACGAGGATGGCGAGGAACGAAAAGGGTCGACGAGCCACAAGATGAGGTTTGTCGAGTGTCACCCGCCCGAGATGTTCGGTGGATGATGTCGAGGTCGACGACGATACTTTTGAGTATGCCAACCAGCCTGTGGCGCCGCTCGCCACGTCAATGTGACAACGTTGGTGAAATAAGTTGACATCTTCCATCATCATGCGCAAACTCCGCGGGACTGATCATCTGGGGCCTGGGCCTCCGAAGCGGTAACCCCGATTTTCCCGACCGTCGGATCTGATTGGGTACGTGTGGCTTCTGTCGCGTGGGAAATCAAGTCACGAGCCCCGGTTCCGCGAGGATGGCTGCACGGCTGTCTGCTGGGGGGGCGTGGGTACGTGGAAGAACAAAAATTGGGGGTTCTTCCTATTCCGTCTACCTCTGCGTTTTGGCGGGATCGACTAGCTGCGCGGAACGTGTTTCTGACGTTCGCATGGCGTTGGTTTGCTTTTCGCTGATCGCGGAAGAATCGCTCTCTATGGTGTTCGTCGCTTGCGGGTGAAGAGGTGCGTGGGGAAGGTCCATGATGCTCATCGGTTGAGCGCGTACGCGCCCTCTGTCGAGGACGGCGATGTTGCGCCCGTTCGTAGTCCGTCGTGCGGTGATTGTGGATATGAGGAGTTGTCCTTTGTCGGTCCGTGGCATCGTGCGTGTACCTAGGTATGCATGCGCCAGAGATGTCGTCGAAGTGGAGTCGAGGGATGAGTATACCACCAGCCAGCCGCGGCCGTTAATACTCTCGCCTCTCGTGGAGTGCGACTGAATCCGAGTAGATTTTCGAGACGATGTTGAATGTTAGCATCTCAACGTACCTCGTGGAAATATGCAACAGAAGTGAGAAAAGACTCATGAAGGGTAAGGGAATTGCTGGCTGTATGGAAACACAGCTGGATCACGCCTGGTCCCAACATGATTGCGAATCCCGCGAGCGCGCCACCATTTCCGAACCGCGACGGATCGAACGTGCCTGTCGCGGCCTCTCCGACATGATCGCGTGAACGCCACTAACAGACGACTTCACAAACCAGCTTCTTCGATCGGGCCGTCGACGATATGCGACGGACCGCGGTTTGAGGGTGAGGAGGGAGGAGAAGGGGAGGAGGAGAGAAGTTGTGCAGGGTTGAGAAACGAAACGAGCGACTTTTGTTGCTAGCCCTAGAGGGTGGGCGTTTTTCTCTCGCTTATGTCATTAGTACGTACGGATGAAGCCATCCAGCGCGGACGGTTGGCCGGACTCGATGCCCGCGTCTCCGGTTTCCCCCTTTTCCCCTCACTCTCACTCTCACTCTCACTCCATCAAATACATACATGAGATACAGTTCCACTCCCTCGACTTCGCAATGTTCTGTGTGTATATCGAGGTGGAAACAGTCATAGAAGTTGTTAGGATGTCTTCTATCTCATCATTCATGCTCATCTATAGACAAATGCTGTAACGATTCTACACGTCCCTTTAGCTCTGTGACCTCTGCCCAAAGGTCGTGGTACACTATACAGCTCCCAACACTTCAGGCCACTCTTCGTCCAGCCGACGCCATCATCCATCGACTCCATCCAGGTAGGTATACAGTAGGTGAACGTCGAGAAACAAACATTCGCAAAACGTCCATCCACCCATGAGCCTACTCACTACCACCACCAAGCAAATCCTCCGACGTCCATTCCCTCTCGCCGTCGTCACCGTAGGCATCGCATTCGTCCTCTCCTACCAAAACTCATCGACTGACCCGTCCGAACATCCCAAGCCCGTGGCCTCCTCCCGCAACATGCATATCCAGTCCATCCCGATGTGTGAGTGCTCCTTGATGGTCCCTCCCTCATGTCCGACTGACATCTACAACAGGGGAGGGTTCTGGCAACAATTACGCCTATCTCGTCACGGATGACAAGACGAAAGATGCCGTGATTATCGACCCTGCCAACCCGTCCGAGTAAACACCATCTCATCTATACAACTCACAGAGGCAGGCCTGCTGATTTGACGCAGGGTACTGCCGACATTGAAGAAGGCAACCGACGGTGGCACCACCCTCAAGAACATCATCAACACTCACCAGTCCGTATCCCGGATCTCGGACTCTCGTGCCGTTTCTAACCACCCTTAGCCACCATGACCACGCCGGCGGCAATGCTGAAATGGTGGGTATCCCATAGAGCAAAGCATGCCCTCTCGGACAAGTTGGGGATATCTACCGCTGACTCGTCCCCAGCTCAAGCATTACTCCATCCCCATCATCGGTGGCAAAGACTGCACCAAAGTCACCAAGACCCCGAGCCACGGCGAGACGTTCACGGTCGGCGACGGCATCAAGGTCAAGGCCCTGCACACCCCGTGCCACACGCAAGACAGCATCTGCTACCTGTTCGAAGACGGCAACGACCGGGCGGTCTTCACTGGCGACACGCTGTTCATCGGCGGTGGGTAAAACTTGATTCCTCTGTTCTGATGATCGACATACGCTGATAAATCGAAAAAAACCAGGCTGCGGTCGCTTCTTCGAAGGCACGCCCGAGGAGATGGACAAGGCGCTCAATCAAACCCTCGCTACGCTGCCGGATGATACGAAGGTCTTTGTACGTGCAGCTATATCGAACCAATGGCTAGCCTCCAGCTAATGCTCCATGCAGCCAGGTCACGAGTACACCAAAGGCAACGTCAAATTCGGCATCAAGGTGCTGCAGACGGAGCCGATCAAGAAGCTCGAGTCGTACGCCGACGCGCACAAGCAGACGCAGGGCAAATTCACCATCGGGGATGAGAAGGTGAGCTCCTACCGATTATTGCATATACTGTAGTCGAAAGAGGTTGAGCTGACTTTCGAATCTAGCAACACAATGTCTTCATGAGACTGGATGTAAGTGACTTTGCTTCCATAATTGCCCGGGAAAGGTCTGTCGCTGACCTGAATACCAGGATCCGACCGTCCAGAAGTTCACTGGTAAGACGGACAGGGTCGACGTGATGGGAGCGCTGAGGGAGGCGAAGAATTCTATGTAAGTATGAGGCAAGGCATTCGGCAGAGACTCGTTCCTCTCTTGTGTAGATCATAGGTGCAGTATAGTCCTGTGTATATCCGTACGAGATCATACTTATCTGTAGGAACATGAATACATGATCAGACACTGCAGTATCGGTTCTCACTCTGATAGTACCTATGTAGTGGTAATAGTGGAGTAGTGTAAATCAAAGTGGACACCTCCCGCGATCATCCATTTGTGGCAACAGCTGCCCCGCGCCACATGCCCCGCGGGTCATGAATCACCTGATGAGTCGCAACGACATTCACGTGCCTTGGTGACTCCACCACGTGTACATAGTCATCGATTGTCAACCTCATCTCTACTACTTACCTCCTGACATACGCTCCATAAGCACCACATCCTACGCCCTCCTTTCTCGCAAACCGCGATACCAACCAAACATGATCACTCGAATACGCACCTGATCCCCGTCCCCAACCGACTCCATCAATTCCAGTCCCAACAACGAACAACATGGCCACCCGAGCCGAGCGCTACAAACAAGCGCCCCAATCCGCTTCGGAGCGACGGGCGGGCGAGTCCGTACGTTTGACACTCGAGACTCCGATGTAGCGAGATTGTACAGACCGCTGATCACCGAGTCCCTCCTCACCAGGCCCTCAGCGACTTCGCCGATTACGTCCAGCAACAGCAAGCGTTACGAAAACCCCCCACCCCGAGCACGACCAACGGCGCGCCGAACAAGCACGAGCACGCCGAGCTCGATATCCTCGATACTCTTGACCTCGTGGACGATAAGCCCAAGGTGAGGTTAAAGCACCTGCTCCTGGACGATGACGTCGAGACGAAGGACGTGAGTGTGAAGCAGTTGCGGGATATCATCGATCATCGGTTAGATGAGGGACATGGCGAGTGCTTGTTCGATGTGGGGTTGGAGGATAACGGCGATAGTCAGCTGTTGACGGAGGGGGAATGGGAGGCTGCGCTCGGCCGGTTACGGGCTGTGTTGGAGGGACTCAAGACGGATTTCAAGATGTTGATGACGAAGAACGTCCCCGACAGCCCGGTCGATGTTGGGAATGAGGTGAAGAAGGAGAGGGGGTGTGTTGGGAAAGTCCTGGCGAGACGACGGCCGGAGGAGGTCGATGATACGATTGAGACGAGGATTGCGGTGGTGGGGAATGTCGATGCTGGGAAGAGTACGCTCCTCGGCGTTTTGGTCAAGGGGGGCTTGGATGATGGTAGGGGCAAGATGCGAGTCAATCTGTTCCGGCATAAGCACGAGGTGGAGTCGGGTCGGACGAGCTCGGTCGGCATGGAAATCATGGGATTCGACACGAAAGGGGAGGTGGTCGTGTCGGGGGTGCCGGGTCGGCAGCTCTCGTGGCAGGACCTTGGCAAGCGTAGCGCGAAAGTCATCTCCTTCACCGACCTGGCCGGGCACGAGCGGTATCTGCGCACCACCGTCTTCGGCCTGCTGTCCAGCGAGCCGAACTACTGTCTCCTGATGGTCGCGGCGAACAACGGTTTGATCGGGATGAGCAAAGAGCACCTCGGCATCGCCCTCGCGCTCAACGTCCCCGTCATGGTCGTCATCACAAAGATCGACATCTGTCCACCCCAGATCCTTCAGCAGACGTTGACGCAGCTCACGAAGATCCTCAAGTCCCCGGGTGCACGGAAGATACCGATTTTCATCAAGAACCGTGAGGAGTGCGTCAACACCGCCACGCAATTCGTCAGCCAGCGCATCTGTCCCATCTTTCAAGTGTCGAACGTCACAGGCGAGAGCTTGGACTTAGTACGGGAATTCCTCAACATCTTACCCCATCACGGCAAATACGACATCGACGCTCCCTTCGAGTTCCACGTCAACGACACCTTCTCCGTCCCTTTCGTTGGCACCGTCGTCTCCGGCGTCGTGAAATCCGGCGTGGTCCACGCCGGCGACACCGTGCTCGTCGGCCCCGACAGCCTAGGCCAATTCACCACCACGACCGTGCGCTCCATCGAACGCAAACGGATCCCCGTCCCCGCCTGCTCCGCAGGACAAAGCGCCTCCTTCGCCCTCCGGCGCGTGCGCCGCAAAGACGTCCGCAAAGGCATGGTCGTCCTGCTCGCCAACAAAGCCGCCGACGCCGCCAGCACCACCAACCCCAACGCCGCGCCCGCCCAACCCAAAGTCCACCGCGAGTTCGTCGCCGAGGTCCTCATCCTCTCCCACGCCACCACCATCCGCACCAAGTACCAGGCCATGCTGCACGTCGGCCCCATCAGCCAGACGTGCGCCATCATCGACATCGACCGCGCGTACATCCGCACCGGGGACCGGGCGACGGTCGCGTTTCGCTTCGTGCAGAGGCCCGAGTTTTTGGCCGTCGGGGATCGGATTTTGTTTCGGGAGGGCAGGACGAAGGGGTTGGGGATTGTGAAGCAGGTGGGGTATGATGCGGCGAAACCGTTGAATCCGGATGGAGGGAAGGATGGGGCGGAGGGGGATGAGGAGCGGAAGACCGCGCCGAAGTCAGCGTTGGCGTCCGGGATTGCGTGAGGTGGGGGCACGTATATGAGTCCATGAGGCGTTTGGGTGGGAGGCTTTACCGTTGAATGGCCACCACCATTGCACTCGGGGCCAATCGCCGGTTCTTGTGGGGTGGTTCCTTGACTGGTTGTGTAAAGGGATGATTTGTTCTTGCTGAACATTTCTTCCGGAGTCTTCTCAAGGACCTGTTCCAATACACACCAGATCATCCACAATCCCTCCTCCTCTTTATCTTCGCTAACTCCAAACCAAGGTTTAAGAATCCCCTAACTCCTCTTCAGTAAATAGTAGTTTCGCGATCATCCCCTCCGTCTCCGCAAGCAATGCCAGCATACTCGCACGTCGGTCGACCTCGCCCGCTCCTTCCAGAAGAATGCTATACACCTAACAAAGATTGTCAGTCCTGTCACCTGTCGTCCCGAGACTTTGTTGATCTCTCACCTCGCGCCCACTCACGGGGTCAAATTTACGGAAGACGAGTGCGTGACAGATTATACCGAAGGCTTTGTTTTGGACGGAGACGACTTTCGCGTCGCGAGCGATTGGGAAGAGAACTGAGGCGTTGGCTGTTTGAGCAGGGAGGCGATCGTATGTTAGCGACGGTTTGCAGTAGCTGGCTGGGGCTCTGCATCACGCACGTACTCAGGATCTGTGTCGTGATGTCGGCGAGGCTGATGGTGTCGGACATGATGTGTGTGTAGATGCGATGACGCTCAGAGGATACATATATTGTGTTTACTGTACTCAGTCTGAGGCCGACTTTTATCTTGATGAACGTCAACTCGACCACACCATGAATGTGATCACCTGATTGCACCTCATTCCCACGTGATGTAAGCGGCTCCTCTCGGCCTCTTCCGAAGCAGCCCTAGACGGACATTTTCCCATACAGGAGCTTCCGAGATGGACGAACCTCACGTGCTATACCTCGCTGCGCGTGGCACACCATCGACCATCTACCACTCGAATACTGATTTGTAACTTCATCGCCTCACCCACTACACCCACTCACACACAGACAAAATGGTCAAACTCGAAGAAGTCGCGGATGAGGAGCTCCACGCGGCGCAACCGGGCCCGAAAGAAGACGAAGACGACTGGGACACGGACGATGGTACACCTAACCCCCCAGCATCGAAAGCCCACCACAATAACTAACCCACCCTTCCCCAAACACACAGACTCCGAAATCTCCGACGTCGACGACGACGACACCCTCGACGAATCCCTCCTCGACCGCATCGCCGCGCTCAAGGACATCGTGCCGCCCTCCTACCGCAAGAACCTGTCCGCGGCCGCGGCGACGGGGTACTCGTGGGCGGCGCAGGCGGCGAGTCTCGGCGGCAAGACGCTGTGGGTGGTGAGCACGAGCGCGCTGCTGTTGGGGGTGCCGTGGGCGCTGGCGTTCAGCGAGGAGCAGCAGGTGCAGGAGATGGAGCGGGAGATGCGGATGCAGCAGAGCGCTAGTGAGGTATGTTGGTCGTGAAAACCAAATCGCGCTACGCGGGGAGTTTGGTGAGCTGACGTGACGGTTGCTTTGGCAGATGTTGACGCAAGGGTCGGGCCAGGCGAAGCCGGCGTTGTAACATAAGGGCTGAGTTTGGCGGACGGAGCGGTGGATTTGCATGCCCTTTCTTGCGCAGTTACAGGAGAATAGCTAGCGCTTGTGTATCATCTTCTCACCTCCAGATCTTCGATATCGTTATCATTGATTGCCGTGGGGGGAAAGCTAACGTCTAGGTGATCTCGCACGGAAGAATGGCCGACCAGCGTCTCCCACTTGGATGAGCAGCCTGACTGGTGGCGAGCCCCCTGCGCTGCCATACAGAGTCTGCTGTCGCGTCGACCCTCCATCACGGTCACCAAAGTCGACCGAAGCGTAGACAGATGCAGGTATCCGGTACACGAGCGAGTCCCTTCACGAAATGGCCGCAACGCCACCACAAACGACCACTGTCACAGCGCCTGATGACTCCGGCTTTATCTCGAAATTCGACCTAACCCTTAACTATTAGAAAGGGTTGGATAAACGACCCGAAGCCCAGGCCTCATAATACCATCATTCAGCCCTTCACGAACCCACGGCCCGAAAAGTGGGAGAACAAAAAGGGAGGGTAAGCAGAAGAGCAACATGAACTCCCCGTAGGCGATGGGATAGACACTCGTGAAATGGTATCCGCACGTTTCATCAGCTTCACTTCACTACAATCCATTCATCACTTGCTTTTCCCGCCAATTTCCTCTCCCCGCGACCAGCAGCAGTAGCAGCGACAGCAGCAGCGACAGCAGCAGCAACATCAGCAGCAGTAAAGTGATCAACCCATCTCCCATCTCCCATCTCCCATCTCCCATCTCCCATTTCCAATTTTTTTTGGAAACGCACGGGTCTCGCATTTCCACAAGAAGAAGAAGGTGATGAGACGAACGGGACCAAAAAACCGCAGTGGTAAAAAAGACAAGCTTATCGAGTCTAATACAAAGCACCGAAAACCACGCTTCGAACGCCCGTTTCAATTATAAAGCAACAGGATATCAAACCCACAACGGGGACCCCCCCTTCGCATGCCTGACTTTGTTGAAGTAAAAGACGCTCACGCTCACGCTCACAAAAACAGGTTTCCGCCTAGAAGCCAGCCGGCCAACAAACGCGCCTGCTTCGGCTGGCTGTTCTTGGGATACCCTGCCTTTTGCCCCCCTCTTTCTCTCTCCTCTTCTCTCACCCTTCGCAGTCGAAATACTAAGTCTTCTGCGACCCCACCACCCCACCGGCACTCCCCTCCGACTGCCTCCTGCC
>Ga0058704_10000094_pt1 | contig 46368 bp, 58 predicted proteins | sample AgamicMgSfe_FD_71363 | JGI IMG/M metagenome (GOLD analysis project Ga0058704, IMG submission 71363) | Agave microbial communities from Guanajuato, Mexico - Mg.Sf.e | ecosystem: Host-associated > Plants > Phyllosphere > Phylloplane/Leaf | place: Guanajuato, Mexico | collected 2012-05-30
TCCCACATTCACGATGACCACCCACAATCAATTCTGTAACGCATACCTCGCAGAACTCCCGGATAAATTGCCTACACATCCCACACGGACTCGCCGGAGGACTGATGTCCGTCGCGACGGCCAGGGCGCGGATGGACCCCTTTCTCGCTCCCTGAACACCCATTATACCATGATCAGCACGTCAATCAATTGGGTTCGAGGAAAAGCGTGATGTCCGTACCTGAACGACAGCCGTCCCCAACGCCACCCTCTCCGCGCACGTGCCGACAGGGTACGCAGCGTTTTCGACATTGGCGCCTTGCACGACGGTGCCGTTGGTCAGGAGCAGGGAGCAGCCGACACGGAAGTGGGAGTAGGGGCCTATGGATATCGATCAGCGGTTGCGACTCATAAGACGTGACGTTCTTCTTCTTGGGTTTTCCATTCGATAGAGTTGGCAGGCCGTTGGCGGTAGGATACTTACAGTACGCCCGGCTCTTAGCCTCAATGCATGTTTCCGATAACAGTTGGACTTCACTTGTGGAGAGTCCGTGGATCAGGGCGGTGTCATGGCGGGAATGGCCTTTGGTGGGAGTGGAGGACATGGTGAGGAGCAAGAGGGGAGAGACCAACCGGGTCGTGAGGGTTGGTTGTTGTGGGTGAAGTGGATTTCGCGTGACGCGGCGTAGATCTCAGCACGGGTTCTTCGATTGCCACGAAAGTTTGCCTTTTGTGTCGCCTTCTTTCTGTACTTTCTTAAGGGACATTGAGGCTTGGGTGTATGATGCTTCAAGTGTTACATGGGAATATCAGCTGGTTGATTAGACTCAGGTCTTGCAGTGCTTTCTGTCAATGAATTCCTATGCATGGCCTGGCGAGTCTATGCGGTTCAGTTTCCCTGTGAACAGCAGCAGCTAAAATTGCTAAAGCGTGCCCTGACAATATGAACGGACTTGACGGAACGGGGGTCGGTTCTTCACACTGACTCTTCGCTAATGATACAGTCATCATGATCGCTCATACACAGACTTTCCCGCCCCTCATCCGGCGCTCATCGCGTAGGATACACAGCAGAGACCGCATCTACTTGTAAGCCGGACTAGCCAAAGTCGAGCCTGGCAAACTTGTCAGCTGATCCCATCCATCGACCATCACAAGCAAACACTCACCTCCGTCAGGGTACATGATCTGCTCATTGTAGAACAGGCCACCCTTTCCAGCCAACATCAGGATCGTGGCACCCATATCGCTGTCGTGGCCCGGTCGGCCGGCTGGGTTGCCGATCTCCGAGGTGATTTTGGATTTGTTGTCCTCGTTCGACGAGCCGGTCGTCATTTCGGAAGGGAAGATACCTACTCATCAGGTCAGTATATGCATGTGTTAGCTCGAGATCGGGTGGAACCCGTACCAGGCGCAATGACCTGTGGGTATTAAAAATATCAGCACCAGTCTCTCATACAGCGACAATTCGAAATCAAACTCACATTTACCCTGACCTTCACATCCTTAAATGTCGTCGCCAGCATCCGGCTCATATGCGTGAAAGCAGCCTTACTGCTGGCATACGAGAACTGGCCATTACTGCTCCCCTTCATCGCCCCGCTGATACTGCTGACGTTGACGACCTGGGAGGTATACCCGGGCGTGCTCTCGCGGGCCTTGGCCAAGAGGGGAAGGAAGGCCATGCTCAAAAAATACTGTCCCGTGACGTTGGTGTGGAAGGTGTCCATCCACTGCTGCTCCTCGGAGCGCAGGAAGTGCGTCGAGATGGCCTCGGCGGACGTCATGTCCGGTTGGCCGTTGGCGGAGAATTTCGTGTTGTCGTCGCGGGCGATGCCGGCGTTGTTGACGAGGACTGCAGCAGTCTCATCAGCAGAACGCTGCTGCATGGTTAAAGCAGAGGTGAAGCTCACGGTGGATGCCCTTGGGCTCCTTCTCCTGCACGGTCTTCGCGAGTTGGATGCAGCCGTCTTTGCTGCTGACATCACCCGGCAAGGCATGCAGACTGCCGGGGCCGGTGTCGTACTGCTTCACCGTCGATTCGAGGACCTCTTCGCGTCGGCCGGTGATGTAGACCTTGGCGCCGTTGGCGACGAGGGCTTGGGTGATCATGAGGCCAATTCCCGTGCCTCCTCCGGTCACGACGGCGGTGAGAAAGCTGACATCGAACTGGAAGCGGATAGCAGACCATTAGTTTCGCGTGCTACGGGAGGGATTGTTTCGTCTGTCTCACGTACAAGCTCCGAGGCCTTCATCTGCTCGTTTTCGCTCTTGCCCGTTGCCATTGTTGCACGTTGAGTGAGGTTGAAGGCTGGTTTGGACGCGGTGGTGATTGCAGGTCTGATGGAATTAGTGGCGGATCGAGTGAACAGTCGCAACATGGTCAAGATTGCCACCGAGAACCATTGACGAAGTGGAGGCACTTAAGCTGCATTGTTTGTTGTGTCTGCAGTTACACTCGATGACGTGGGAGGTTTCGACGTCATCCCTCGCGCATTCTCCCATATCGCTGCACTCGCCGGCGTTCGAGATATGTTCAGGATTGGAAGACGCAGATTTGTAGGCGAGTGAGGCATAACATGATCCATGTCTGGCCATCAAACACATACTGTCGAGGTCGATAGCGAGGACGAGCTCGCGGGCGGACGGGCTACGGCGGGCTGTAACGCGCAGCAGATACTGGCCATAAGGTAGACGCATAGATGTACATTCATCACCCCGAAATACGAGGGAGTTGCATCAAACTCAAAGACGATCACCAATCGTATCCGTAGCTTTGATGTACATAAGTCGTTCCAATCACGCCTCATACTTCCTACCATTACCATGGCCATGACCGTATCCACGGCCACCTCCATACCTTCCACCATAGCCAGCAGGCGCACCATATCCCTGCGCCCCGTTTCCATTCTCCGTCTCCAACACCGCGACTGACAAATCCGGCAGCGAGAAAACAAACGCCCCGTTCGAGCCGGCCGTGATCTGCGTGATACTGGTCTTGACCGGGTCAGAGCCAATATCAGCATACGAGTTCGCATCAGGCGCCGTGAGAACGGTCAAGTTCGCCCTGGTGCCGGCGCGGACGCCGTCGAAGGTGACGGTCACGGGCACGTCGCCCGTGCTGTTGTACACGGCCGCTTTGAGGATGCTGGCGCCGTTGGCGGCGCGCCCGGCGACCCAGTAGACCGGGTCGAAGGTGCCCCGGGCTGGGAGGGTCTCGGCGATGCGGGTGCCGGAGAGCAGGGCGATCATGTGGTGGCTGGTGGAGCGCACGTCTTGGCTTGGGTCGGCGGTGTAGGAGATGAGGTCGGGGACCCATTGGTAGGAGTTCAGGTTTTGGACTGGAGAGTGGAAAGGTTAGCGTTGGGAAACGAAGCAGTGCAGCGTCGTGGTACTCACATGTAGGAGCGTACGAAGCGCCGATGATCTTGTCGGCGTTCCTCTCGGTGCCGATGAGGAAGACGGCCTCAGCGACACTGCCGATCCAGAACGGGAAGGCCGCGCGCGTCTCGTTCCAGTTGACTTCGATTTCATTCGGCTGGTTTGGCTGCACCGTGGCGTACTCGCCGACGAGGGTCTTGTGCTGGCGGGTGGTGGTGTTGGCGTTGTCGAAGAAGTCGAACTGTTGGACGAAACGGTCTGGGCGGGTGTACTGGTGGTAGTCGCCAGACGCGTTACCTGGGAAAGGATCGATGGCGACCGTGGAGCCGATGATGTTGATGTTGGGGTATGCCGCGTGGATGGCATCGTAGAACATTGGGAAGCGGTACGCGGAGTAGGAGGCAGAGCCACCTCCAAGGTTGTCCTGGTGGGATGTTAGCTCAAAAATTACAACTAAAGAGGAAAGGTCAGCCACATGCCTCGTTTCCGACCTCAACATAGTTGATCGGGAACGGCTCCGTGTACCCGAGCTGAATGCGTTTGGCGCCCCAGGTCGTGTTCGACCCTCCCTGCAATAACAAGTCAGACAAGTCGCCACTCGATCTTCAAATGCGTCTTCCACGTACCATCAAGAACTCCAACTCATCGAGAGCAAATTGGATGTATGGCTGTATACGTTAGCACACGTCAGAACCTCGAGGACAGACTCACTCACCTGAAGCTCGTCCTGCGGAACCACAGGCCCGTTGAGATAGAAACCAGCCCACACAGCCAAGATAGGCTCCATCCCCAGGTCCTGACACCACCAAAGGTACTCGACAAGACCGAGGCCGTCAGTGTTCTCATAGCTCCACGTCCCAGGTCGTCCCGGGCGATCCGTCAACGGGCCGAGCGTCTGGTTCCATTTGTAGAACCACGGTGGCTCCTCGCCCTCGATGTTGTTGCCTCCCGGCATCCGCAAGAAGGAGGGCGAGAGCTCCGCGAGCGTCTCCATCAAGTCGATGCGCATGCCGTTGGGCCGGTTGTTGTAGGTCGGCGGGAACAAGCTGATCAGGTTGAAGTCGAGGGAGTTGCCCGTCACGCCGGCGGCATCGAACGTGATGACGAAGGTGTTGTTGGAGTTCGGGGCGGCCGTGTCGGGAGTGAGGGTGAAGTTGTGCTGAGTCCAGGCGTTCGCGCTTGTCGTGCCCTGAATCTGCACGCTGCCGAAGGTCTGGTTCGTCAGGTTGGATCGCAAGCTGGCGGTGAAGGTGCCGGTGTAGGCACCCTTGACCCAGAACGAGCCGTTGTACTGCTGGACCTTCACATCGATACCCCAGAAGCCTTCGTTGCCGAAGCCCACCGAGCCGGTCTTGGTGCCATTCGTCGACACACGCACGGAGGTGGGAAGGGCGGCGGAGACGGGCTGCGAGAGGTTCTGCAGCGAGAGGCTGGTCCCGCCAACGGAGAACCAAGCATCGAGCGTCGAGGGATAGACGGGGCTGCCCTGGAAAGCGCGGTTCTGGATGAGTTCGGCGTAGATGCCACCTGAACCGAGCTGTGTCAGTCGAGCCCTCGATAGATTATGAACGCGCGCGCTCTTTACCATCTCCACTTCGGTTAATATCCTCGAACATAACACCATATTGCAAGCCGGAGGTGGCGTTGCCGCCCGAAGAGGCGACGGTGAGGTTCAAAGCCTGGCTGGCGTTCGTAACCTGTCTGACGCTGAGCGCGCTGCTCACCCCGAGCAGGGCCGAGCACGTAGCAACAATAAGACCGCGCATCTTGACAAAGTGAATGATGATGCAACGAAACAATGAGAAACAGAGCCTACCTCTGCTCCGCTGCGAGCTGACGGCGTGGTTCTTATACCTCTCCAGCGCCTGACATTACCCGTACAGCGATCGACCCGACGTGCCAGTACATCTTCCGAGTGCTAACGCGACCCGCTGCACGTGGGTGGGCTGACCTGGCAGTAGTTTGCATCTCAACCTGAGCGAAAAGAGGCGGAAACAGCAGAAGCCGGGCAGATCCCCTCCACTCCACAAAACGCGGAGTACCTTGCAGTGGGGGCGGAGCGTCGAGAAGAGAGAAATCTGGAAGTCTGGGATAGTTTCCTCCCGATTTTTGTTTTTCCATCAATCGCACCTCACGGCCAAGAAACCCCGTCCGGACGCCAAGCGGGTTGTTCGGGATTTACCAAGAGGGGTGGAGCCGTGGCGTGGATCAAAATGTGATCTCCACTCGACCTCCAAAAGTCAAACGTCACTTCATCCGGTCAATCCTTCACCTCCTCATAGCCAAGTGATATTTCCACTGACTTTACCGGCCGTCTTCGCCCGCGAGGCACTCGCCGCTGGGAACTGCTTCTCCCACCATGTCAACAACCTCGCGCAATGAGAAAGACGATGATAATGTATGCTTCGTAGGATAACAGACAACGTGTAAGTATATATGTATGTAAGATGTCTTACCGCTGCTTGTCGCGATGCATGAGGATCAATCCAAAATACGCGATGATGCGATATACGATGCCAATGAGAAACAACATCCTGCACGACGTGGGCAGTCAGCAAAAGTGATAGACTTTGAAAAGCCACAACATACCCAATATCCAAACCGAACCGTCCCAGCGTGAACCCCACCGACTCACTCGCGAGCGGGAGATTGTACAGATACTCCAGAGGCGTCAAGTTTTCAGTGAAGTAGGCTTCCGTGAACCAGACGCCGGGCGAGAGACGCCAGAACCACCTGTGCTCGCCGCCATGTCAACAGATTGCTTCTTGTGCAAGTGCGTGGGTAAGGAAACATACTCCATATGCCACTGTTTCACTTTGCTCAACGGCGGCGCCACGCCGCCCAACACTCCGATAACCAGACTCGCCAGCACGGCCAGCAACGGGCCATCCTCCCGCTTCACGAACATGCTCACCACGCTGGCGAGGCCGTAGATGCACCAGAAGTACATCAGGTTCGCCGCGTACATCCTGCCAAACAGCAATTAGCTCATATCTCCATTGTCTTTCAAAGACCACTCACATAGAAAAGGAGATGAGCGGCGTCGCGAGGATCCCCAAGAAAACGGTAAAGTGCAGACTGCTGAGTCCGATCCGCACCAACGTGCTGAGGAGTTTCCCGACGTAGTACGCGGACCGCGAATGCCCGCTCGCCGTCTCACGGTAGTACATCAACTTCTCCTCCCCAAACACCCAAAAGCCCGGCGCCGACGCGGCGAGGCCGATGGCCATGGCACCGAGCAATCCGATCTGGGGCGTAGCCGCGTAGTTAACGGCGGAGCTCAGCTCGACGAAGGGCTCGAAGTAGATGCCTTGGAATAGATGGCCTCCGGACGCGAAGGCTGACAGGCCGATGACGATACCCGCCAGCGCGCCGACGCCGATCTCGAAGAAAAAGGAAGTGGCGTTGCGGACTTGCTGGGTCATGGCGCGTTTCCAGCAGTAAAAGACCTGGGCCGGCCAGGAGGCGCCGCGGCTGTTCATGGTGCGGCGGAGGTTTTCCTCCTGCTCCGCCGTGCTGTTGATGCTCTGATTGCTCGTGCGACGGTTCCGTTTCGCTTGCGTGCCGTCGAAGTTGACGGAGAGGTGTTTCGAGTGCGTCGCGTACTGTCCCCTGTTCTTCCACTCGTCGATGAGCGTCTTGACCTCCGTCTCCTGCTTCCCAGACCCCATGGTGTACTGCGCACCGTCCCCGGTGATGATATCGATCAGAGCATCGGCTGGATTCGCCCGTTGTGGGAAGGCAAACCCTAGCTTTTCGAAGTAACCCTGCACCTCGTCCGTTGGGCCGCTGTAGACCGACCGACCTTGTGCAAGGAGTAGAAGTTGATCGAAGCCGTAGAAGATCTGTTCACGTGGCTGGTGGATGATGGAAATGACCGTGACGCCCAGTCTGCTGATGGCTCTCAACACCCGCATGATGCTCGCCGCACTCGTTGCATCCAGGCCCGAAGTCGGCTCGTCCAGAAAGATGGCCATGGGTGCTGCAGCTAGCTCGATACCGATGTTGACTCTCTTCCTCTGACCTCCCGAGATCACCGGCTTCGTGGCATCTCCGACTCGAGAATGTTGAACATGCGTAAGCTGCAAACACGCGATGAGCGAGTCGACGTGATCCTGAATCGCCTTGTCTCGCCAGCTAGCCGATAATCGTACGCGCGCCGAGTGCAATATGTTCTCTCTTACGGTCAATTCCGGAAACACAATGTCGTCTTGCGGCACATCTATGTGCGAAGTTAGGTGCCGGCGAACTGTTCGATCGTTCGTGCAGACATGGAGTACTCACTGCTCAACACGTTAGCTCAAGAACCTCGTCGTAAAAAGGAGACAGGTCCATATTCACCATCCAATCAGCTTTTTGTACCTGCTCATGTCCTTGATATGACCATTGATCTTGACTACACCGGCCGTAGCATGTAGTTTGCCCATCAAAACATTGAGAAAGGTGCTTTTGCCCGCACCCGAGCCACCCATGACACCCCAACAGCTCCCTCGAGGCATTGTCCCCGTCACGTCTTGCAGGATTTTCTTACCCTTCGTCGTCTCGAAGCTGAGGTCCTCGAAGTCAAAGCTGAGACCTATGGAGCTGGTTTCGATCGTTCGGGACATGGAGCGGATGAAGCGCTGAAAGTCCGGGCCATTGTGGTACTCGTCATCGATGAGGTTATCGTCGTAGAGAGACACATTGTCGTCATCCTGCTATATGATCAGATTCTGTCTCGAGAACGATATGTCAGGACATGGTTCTTGAAGGCGACTCACAGCATAGCCATCCATGTTACCCCAATGATCTACTCGCCCACTTGCGCGCCTCGTGTGGGTAGATCCTGGGCTAGGCACATTCGCACTCTCTCCAGCAGGTCCTGAGACAGACAACCTCGGCGAGGCTCGTCCAGACATACCCGGTGAGCGCAGAAGCTCGACATCTTCCACGTTACCATCTCCAATATCCAACGTAGTGTACTTCTTCGGCCTGCTCTTCCTCCGCTTCGAAATGCCAGATCCAATCGCCACCAGCAGCAGCAGCGCGCCATCGATCGCGGCCATCACACCCACGGGTACTGTAACGATCTGCCGTTGACTCTCGGCCGGACATATGGCGCCGAAAGAGCAGTTCCAGGGTTGATAGGATCCCTGGGGACAAAACGTGCCGGCCGGACATTGTATGCGTTGCTTTCCACCAGGCGGACAGTACCAACCCGCGTCGCACACCTTGGGCTCGAGCAGTCCCTGTACATTGCAGGTGCTCCCATGCATCCGAAGGACCTGGCATTGCTCGGTTGGGTGGCAGTATTGCGGAGGGAAGGTATCGTTGGAATTCGGGCCTGAAGAGTGCTCTAGTCAGCCGTTCAGTGATCGTCATAGTAGAGATGCGCACGAGACACGCTCGGAGCTCAGAACCTCCGGCTTCTCAGCAATGCGCGAACGTCGTATGAGCATCATCGTATGCGACTTACAGTACCACCCTTGCAGACAAGTATCACCCGTAGCCAACGCCACAGGTAGAGCTCCTTTCCGGTAACATCCCGTCTGCGCATCACTCAAATTGTACGCAGCCGCGTCAAATTCTCCGCTCGACATGTTGTTGAACTGCGAGAGATATGCCAAGTTCGCATCGGAGGCCGTCGCGCCGGCGAACGCAGAGCTCGCCGCGGCCGTGTCGCTGGCGGCCGGTGTGGGCGAAGAGGGTGCAATGTCGGCTGCCATGCTGCGCTAGGAATATGGTGCGCCCTTAGGCACGATGATTGTCGCGTACGTCGTGCCAAGCTATACTCAGGACCGGGTGACGGTCTCGTCTCCAAGGGGAGGTACGTTCCTCGAAATCCCAGGTGCAGCGAACCCGAATGGCAGTAATCTTCTCCAGTACCAGCTCCTTCTCAATCAAAGCCGACGCACCAGCTTAGAATCCCAGGACTCAGGAAGGTCCAATGTACTTCAACGAAATCTTCGAGAAAATGGGAAATATTGAGATGAAGGCAGGAGCAGCTGTAACGACGCTTGACGGCTCGATGGCGTACATATAACGCGCAGTCATACTGCGCGAAGCCAGGAGAATAAAAGTGAAATAGTGTTCATGTTCCAACAATGATATTCGAAGGGGAAGGCTGAGCGCTGCGCCCGAAAATAAGCGGTCGAGGGCACAGCTCCAAAAGCCACAGCTCCGTCCAGCTTTCAGCCCGGGACACCAAAAAAAAGGAAATCACCGTCTCTCGAGGAGCCATCGCACTGAATCAGCCTCTCGTAGGGGGCTGTGCTGGATAGTCTGCGACCTGCTTAGGACCGAAATGGGCAGCGTTGCTCGTCAACAATAGCTTCAGCTTCAGCTTCAGGGCAGCCGGCACGGAGAGCTTGCCATATGGAGTAAACTGGAGACTGTGTCGCGTACGGATCGTCTCGACAATGATAGCAGGGATTACGACCCCGAAGTCTCGTACGCTGCATGAAGAACTGCGAGATGGTGCTGTGGTCGAGGTGTGAGATGGAGGATGCGAAGGATTCGCTCCGAAGGATTGTGGATTGCCTGATCCCAGCCGGGATCTCACCCTGGCTTGGCAGCGGCATCGTCCTCTCTCACATCATGTTGTGATAAAATCAGTCACAGTGGTGTAACATGCTTGACACGGCGGTTGAAAATCGTTTCAGATGCACATTTAGACAAAGATTCGCTAATGTTTACAGCAACCACGCATCACCACCAGCCAGGCACTCACACCCAACTACTTTAACTCCCTCTAATACTTCCGGGCAAACGGCGGGATAGACTTGCACTCGTTCTCGTCCAGCGTCTCCATGACGACGCCGCGGTAGCCCATGTCGACCTGGCCTTGCGGCTTCTTCTGCCACGTGAGGGAGTGCTTCATCCATTCCTCGTCGTTGCGGTCCGGGAAGTCCTCGCGCGCGTGGGCGCCCCGCGACTCCTTCCGGTTGGCGGCCGACTCGGCGGTTTGCGTGGCGCAGGTGAGGAGGTTGCGGAGCTCGAGCGTCTCGACGAGGTCCGAGTTCCAGATCATGCTGCGGTCCTTGATGCCGACGTCCTTAAACTGCTGGTCGACTTCGTGGATTCTGCGCCCAAACGTCAGTCTTCTATTCAATTGTCCGGCGGTTACTCAGTGCGAACTTACCTCTTCACACCCTGGTCGAGCGACTCTTGCGTCCTGAAGACGGAGACATCGGTCTGCATAACCTTCTGCATCGCGCTGCGGATCTCGTGCGTGCTCTTCGAGCCATCGGCAGTGCGGACCTGGTCGACGACGCTGATCGAGTCGGCACCGGCATCGGCAGAGATCTCGGGGTGAGGCTTGTTGGGCGAGAAGTTGTCCCGGATCGTGTGGCTGACGGCACGGCCAAAGACGACCAGATCGAGCAGGGAGTTGGCACCGAGGCGGTTGGCGCCGTGGACGGATACGCAAGCGGCCTCACCGCAAGCAAAGAGACCTGGCACAACCTTGTCCTTGCCGTTCTCGTCCACGGTCAACACCTCGCCGGTGTACTTGGTCGGGATACCACCCATGTTGTAGTGAACGGTGGGCAGAACTGGGATCGGCTGCTTGCGCACGTCGACACCAGCGAAGATAGAGGCAGTTTCCGAGATACCCGGCAGACGCTCGTGCAGAACCTCTGGTGGCAAGTGAGAAAGCTGCAGGTAGATGTGGTCCTTGTCTGGACCAACACCGCGGCCCTCGCGGATCTCCATCGTCATGCTTCGGCTGACGACGTCGCGAGAAGCCAAGTCTTTCGCAGTCGGGGCGTAGCGCTCCATGAATCGCTCGCCCTCGCTGTTCAGGAGATAACCACCCTCGCCACGAGAGCCTTCAGTGATCAAGCAGCCGGCGCCGTAGATACCGGTCGGGTGGAATTGCACGAATTCCATGTCCTGGTTTGGAAGACCAGCGCGCGCGACCATAGCCATACCGTCACCCGTACAAGTGTGTGCTGAAGTGCAGGAAAAGTAGGCACGGCCGTAGCCACCAGTCGCCAGAACGGTGTTGTGTGCGCGGAAGCGGTGCAGCGTGCCGTCCTCCTGGTTGTAGGCGACGACACCCTTGCACTCGCCGTCCTCCATAATCAAGTCGGTGGCGAAAAACTCGATGAAGTAGTTGGTGTTGTGTCGGAGCGATTGACCGTAAAGGGTGTGGAGAAGGGCGTGGCCGGTTCTGTCCGCGGCAGCACAGCACCGATATGCCTGGCCGCCTTTACCATACTTCTGCGACTGACCACCGAAAGCGCGCTGGTAGATCCGTCCATCGTCTGTTCGCGAGAACGGGCAACCGTAGTTCTCGAGCTCGATCACAGATGCGGGCGCCTCCTTCGTCATGTAGTGGATGGCGTCCTGGTCACCGAGCCAGTCGGAGCCCTTGACTGTGTCGTACATGTGCCACCTCCAGTCATCCTCGTGCATGTTGCCCAAAGCTGCGTTGATACCACCCTGAGCGGCGACTGTGTGTGATCTCGTCGGGAACAGTTTGCTGATACACGCTGTGTTGAAACCCGCCTCTGCGAGACCGAACGCCGCTCGCAGGCCAGCGCCACCGGCACCGACGACCAGTGCATCGTACTCGTGGTCGACGACGGGATATTTGTTGGAGATGAACGGGGATGCCTCCTTCGCCCGTAGTGGTCCGTTGGGCGTGATGATGCGGTTTGAAGGCGCAGTGCGGGAGAAGTTGCGCTGCTGGAGCTGGCGCGAGACGCTGCGAGGGGCGGCGAAGCGCCGTAGGCCGGTCGACAGCATCTTCGACAGCTGGAAAGTGGTGGTGGGGAGGGGAGGATGAAGAAGGATGGAGTTTGCCTCGCTCACAGGAATATCGAGTGAAACGCCTCCGAGGTCGATGATGGCGAGCAATGAGCTAGACTTCTCCCCTCGGCGCCAGCCAATCGCGTGAGCCCAGGGTCAGCCGCCGACCCGGAAGCCGAAGTCGGCTTCTGCCGTTTCGCCATACAGCGACGCTCCGAGTCTCCAACGACACTTCTCTGCCTTCTCCGTATCTTCATCACAAGCGGCTCTTGTGCCTCCGTACCAACCCTTGGTCCATCTACTGCTCTCCTGCTCTTTCTTGCGATCTCTTGCACCCTTTGCAGAGTCCACACATGGAAACTACAAATCTCGCAGAAGCAGAGTGCAAACGGAGAAAGGAGGTACTTGCGCCTTCTCCTCATGTTCATGCTCCTCTGGTACCCCTATATCATCCCTTGGTCCTTCTACAGCTCTTCATCTCCTTCCTAGCATCTACTTCGTCCTCTACACAAGGGAACCACAAGTTTCACACTGGCCGAGTACGGACTTGTCAAGAACGTGTGTGTACTTGCTCCTTCTCCGTGTGTTCATGTTCCTCTAGTGCCTCCGCATGAGCCCTTGGTACTTTTAAACTGCGTTCCATCTGCTTCATCCTCCATCTTCTACTTCTTTCTCCATCTTCTTAGTCCTCCCATCTTTTTTACCGTCCATCTTCATACTCCATCTTCGTCCTCCAGTTTCATCCTCCATCTTCTTCTCGACAATTTCATCCTGCATCCTCCATCCTCCTCTCGACATCGTCCTTGTCCTCCAACCGTCTGGAGGACTCCACAGGTTCGGGGGTTCATCCTCCAACCTTGAGACCTTCAGGACGTCTTCTTCATCCTCCAACCCTCACAATGCATGCTTCCCGGGCCTACTCTGCCCGGGCCTACGCTGCCCGGGCTTTTTTGGCCCTTTTCGTGGCCGCCGCGGTATGCTGTCCAGCAAACATCTGAAATCCGTCACACGACTATCCATCATTGGTAAACCGTAACCACCACCACCACCATCACCGCCACCGCCCTCAGCAGCAGCAGTAACAACAACAACAACAATGACGACGAGCCGCGGTGCGGGTGTATATTTACGAGGAGATGATGGACCTCCCTCACGCCGCTTTCACCGCTCCGTGATGATGATGCGAGAACCTCGGGTACGATCCGTTGGCATATGCACTTGGTTGCGCTCAGAGATACTCGCTGACAGCAGCAGGCAACGGCACCCCCTCGCTGTCTCCGCCGCCGCCACCCTGCACCGTGCGGGTGTACGTCTACGAGGAGATCATGTGCGCTCCCGCCTCTCCTGGTTTGGCTGTTGTCGTTCTCCGCGCGATCGCTGCCGCTCCCGCTACCGTGGCGCTCCCCGCTGTTGCCGCGCCCGCCGTCGTAGGTGGGAAAGGTGTTGTGGTGATAGACGATGATGACGGCGATGAAGACGGCGGTTCATCGACGAACATATCGAGCTATGGTGTGAGATATCTTTTGACGAATACCTTCGGCAACACTCGCTAACAGCCGATCGATCCCTAGCCCGCTTCGATTCATGGTGGAAGAGTATTGTCGAAGTCATTATATTGAAAGGCGTGCTACTTGTCGCGTTGTTGATGGGGTTGGTTTTCGGCGTGGCTTCTGTTTTTACCCGATAGACTCATCATCAGGTAGAACCGGTGTCTCAAGATGGTATGACAGCGCCTTTTGGCACCGTATCGCCGCTCCGGCTATTGGACCCCTTGTGGTACTGACGGGATGGTCTCTTCACCGTGTATTCTCACCGTACGTGACAGACGTAAAAGTACTTATCACGCGGGCATCTTACGAAGGTCTGACAGCGCTCCCGGCACTGTTTCGTCCTCTCGGTCACTGGCAAAATAGCAAGCATGTCGGGGAAACCAAGCATGTATCTCACAGCTCTGACAGCGCCTCCAACACTGTAAAGTCCTGTCGGTCATCTGTAAAGTTCTCATCATGTTGGGAAACCCACGCACTTATCTCACGCCGATGCGAGAGCGCTTCTGGCGCCGTATCGTCCTTGGTCATCTCTCGAGACTGGAAGCAAACTGGGATCGGCCGACATTATAGACCGAGATAGCTGAACCATTCGCGGTAGTATACCACCCCCAGGCGCCTCGCTAAATTACAAGTCTCCTAGTCCCGTCGAGTAACTATACAGAGCGACTTCAGTCATCCACAATGTCATCGTCTGCTAGCACCAGTCTCTCGACATGACGCTCAACCGGAATACCCAAGCCTTCTCCTTCAGTCTCCAGCTGGGCTTTTGCTTGACCGCGACGCCCTGGGCGCTTCGCGATCTGTTGACCATCCACGTCCGGTCTGTCAGTAGCCCATTGCTCGGACATCGCGACATCCCCGTCTTCGGCCGCGACCGCTTCATCGTCTGTAGCCATCCCAGAAGTCTGCCCATGTGCTTGGGCAACCGACAGTACCTGGTCGAGTGTTGTCGATGTCCGCACCTCCTTCCTCGCCGACAGGATGTGGCCCAAGTACGGCAGACGGTCGAGTAGCAACTCGGACTTCGCCATGACGGATGTCTGGACCCGCGCATCGACCCCTGCATCTGAGCGCAGTCCATCACCCTCGCCGAGTGCATTCGTGCTTTTCCAGGCCTCGACACCGCTGGGTAATGTAGACCTATCTCGATAAGGTGCAGCTGGATGATCGAAAGTGCCGTTTTGTATGCGGTCTCTGAGCAGATCCAGTATACCGTCGATCTCCTCTCGCTGTTTCCACAGTTTCAGTGATGTAGGGAAGAACATACGCTGTGCGTCTCCTCTCTTGCCGCCAGCTGGCATGCTTCGGTGCACTGGCGACGGCAGGCTGAACAGAAGGCCCCGGACTGCGACTTGGAACGACATTTCGTCCTGACGGAGGCCGTCCATTGCAGAACCGGCGAAGGCTCGAGGCCCAAACGAGAAACGGTCCACCGAGAGCAAGTCGGCATCGGAGATATACTCTGAACAGCCACATAAACTGTCCAAGGTCCCCTCTGTACTTGAGTATGAACAGGACAAAGCGTAATTCTCGTGCAGTGCTGCCAGGTAGGTAGGTGTATCAGTACCGAGCGCGTCGAATAGTTGATTCACGTCCGTCTCCGGGACCTTTGTGCGCTGATGCTGTGGTAGCCAAGTTGGCGGATGGGCAAGCGAGCCATCAGCAGCAGAGTCGATTCGCTTGTTGTAGACGACCTTGCCAACAGAATGGAAGATGCCAAGCGTGCTCTCGCGATTTCTGATAAGTTTCAAGGTGTCCTCTTCCGCTTTCGTCAAGGATGGCTCAGTCCTGGCCTTCTTCGGCTTGGTGAAGGCGACCTTACCCGACCACACATCCCCTTCGTGACCACAGAGACAAAAAAACTCGAGTGAAGACACAGCACTTCGAATATCGCCCGTCTCTGCTAGATGCTTGAGCACGCGGGGACCAGGCGTCTTCCGCCTACCAGATTTCCTGGCCTCCTTGACAACAACCGTCTCAAGCGCCTTCGTCAACATGGTTGGCGCTATAGTGTTGAACTCGATCGTGTGAACGCACGGGTGAGCAGCAAGCTCAGGACCGAGTAGCCTATGTGCGGTGAAGCTATCTGCTGCTGCGGTGTTCGTTGAGAGAAGAGTCTCTGATACGATCAGCACCACTGGGACTGGCACTTGATCGCGAACTTGAGCTGTCGACACATAACGTAAGATCGTCGAGCGGAACGACTGCAATACGGTGGATGTACGGGAGAATGTGTTCGGGAACTCTTCTATCAAGAGCACTTGCTTGCCGTGAGATCGAAGCTCAGGCGCACGTTGCTTCGCGGTGTCGGAAATTGCCGAGACGTGAAGTTCATCCGTAGACAAGATTAGCCCATCCGATATTCCAGCGCGGCGAACGAATTCCTCGAAGTGGGTTGAAGTGGTCGATGAACCCTCGCCGAAGTGCTCGTAGCCGGCAGGGTTTCTCCACTCCGATATACTGAAGCCCATCTCCTGCGCGAGAAGGCGAAGAGTTGCAGTCTTGCCGGTGCCAGCCGCGCCTTTCAAGACCAAGACCTTTCGACACTTGCCACTGAAGGTTCCTTCTAGCCAGTGCAGAACATTAGCGACCTTCTGCTTGTGCACAGAGAGCTCAGCAAGGTTGAGAGGTGCAAACTGCTCCACCCATGGCCGTTTGTCCTCATCGATCACAGCGGAGAACGGCGTCCGTTCAGCGTCACTAGTCTTGCGGAACTTTTGCGCTGCTGCTGGCGGCAATCCATCCGCAGTGCCATCTTCGAAACTTCCGGTATGTTGAGCCTTACGTTTTCTGACAGCCAAGGCAGTCTTCGAAGCTTTCGAAAGAGTCACACCCGGGTCGTTTGCGATATCGTCGTCGTGAATGGGCTCGAGATCATCCTGCAGCGTACCTAGGGGCTCCGGGCTCGCAGTGTCTGGTGATGCGCGTTGCCTCTGCGTCGCCGCATTGAAGAAAGAGAAAATCGGCTTCGTGGCGGCGTGTGTTCGCTCCCGCTTGGTAGCCTTGCCTTTGGCTTTCGGTCTTTCGCGCTTGACGGGCGATGTTTGTGGAGACTCGCCTCTAGTAGCTGGCACAGGCTGTTGTAGAGTTGTGCCGCTTCTCACCGGAACAAGCCTGCCGCTTGCGCGCGTCTGAGGTTTTACGCGCTGTTCGTCATCACTGGGGTTATCGGACTGTTCACCGGGACCTAGATCACCCTGATCCTCATCTAATGGGAGAACAACGCGCCTCGAAGCTCGCGGCGGTGCCATGCCGCTTTCGACGCCTCTTCGCCAAGTCTTTCCGATCATTCATCGGGTCCGTACGATGCGGCCGTGTTGAGTATCCCTCATGAGATGGGATTAGGGCGAAGAATCCTAGCGTGGATCGGTAGTGGTTGCAATTAACTTTTCCGGTCAAGCAAATAAGATTTCCACTAGCCCGTTGTTATTGCACATACCTTATATAAGCATAGGTACAGTACTGTACCGTGCCAAGACTAGGGGAGAGTCGACTGGAGAACGAGGGCGACAACTTCCACCTCCACCACCGACCCACTGGCACCGCTCCGACACCTCATGCGCTACCGGCTGGCGATCAGTAGTAGGTGAGCGAAAGATAGCCCGACGCGGTCTGATGGCACACAAGACACAGGTCAAACATTACAGCAGTGTGGTAGCACCATCACGTGATTGTCGGCTGAATCTTTTGGCCGACTTCAAGGCCTACACTTCTTAGCCACCTGCAAGTAAAGGTCGTTACGTGACTACGATACCGACATGTGGTGGCCATGGTATGACAGCTTCACCAACAAGCTCAGCAAAACTTGAGTGCCTGACAAGGCCAAGGGGTGGAGCAAGCTCTTTGGGAAAACCACCCTCCGAGCGCTTTGCTCCATGCCGGACGTGCTCAAGGTGGGGTGCGATGATGCAGTTAACAGAATACCTGCATAGATCGAAGGAAAGGGTGGTCGACGCTGGTGGTGTATGAGAGATGAATGTTGGTGGATAAAGACTGTACACTTATTACTGGGTTTGTAATCTTCCTGACTTGCATTGACCCGATATAAACATGGTAAATTGCTGTGTGAAAAAAATACTGTAAATCTGTTAGCCTCCGCCAGGGAGGCTAGGAGCAATGATCTCCTTCCAGACAAGCAGAAGCCACCCGAGCACCAATAGAATACCCAAAATCAACGCAACCAAAAGTAGGGGTACTAGATACTTTCTAAACCACTCGTTGTTGTCCGCTATCGACCAGACGGCTGTTAGCGAGTATTGCTGAGTGCATGTGACAATGTATATCATACCCCGTGTTGGTTGAGAGTTGGGCTCGTTTTCCACCGCCTTGAGAGCGAGGGCGGGGAGAGGGGAGGCGGGAGCGGAGGCAGAGCCAAGACCAGGACTGGGGCCAAAATCGGAGACGCCAGACGCGGCGGCAGAGGCAGAGGCGGCGGCGGCGGCGAAGGGCGGGAGGTCTACGATCTCCTCAAACACGTAGACGCACACCCTGCAGCACGGCGGCGGCGGCGGCGGCGACAGGGTGCTGCTGCTGCTGCTGCTGCTGCTGCTGTTGTTGTTGTTGTTGCTGCTGGTAGTGGTGGTGGTGGTGGTGGCGGCCTGCTCATGATGGTCAGTCGTGTGACGGGTTCAGACGTTTGCTAGACAGCATACCGCGAGCATAAAAATGGCCAACAAGGCCCGCGCAGCATACATTGTGAGGGTTGCAAGAAAAAGAAGAAGAAGAGGAGGAAGAAGAAGAAGAGGGGGCGCAAGACTTATGAAGAGCGCCTGAATACAATTGTTTGAAGAGAGGACAGGCGCAAGCACGCACACGTCCCTCACCACCTCCTACTCCGCCAGTTCTGACTGCTCTTGCTCTGCTAGGTGTGGAAAGCGGCGAATGCGGATTAGGTAGTAAGGACAACACGGTCAAGAACATGCAGGTCCGGCAGCTCAAGGGCAGCTTTCAGAAGCTGTGGCAGGAGTAGCGGCAGATGGAGTTCAGCGACGAGCGGCGGTATCGCGATTGCGCGGTAGTATCGGATCCTCAACCCGAAGGCATCGTGCTCGTCGTTTCGGAGCCCACGGTGCGGTGCACGCATGTCCACAGGTGAACCTCGCCCATGTCCATCATGATGGTGAGCATATCCTCCTGCTTCTTCGCCAGATGTGTCACGTCCGGTATGTACATGTACTCGATTCGAGTTCGAGCACTGGCGCGGCCTCGCCGTCACCCACCGCGCAGCAGCAGGCGAGAGGGACTTCGCCGCGGTAGTTTCCGTGTGTGTAAGATGGCCTCTGTGTTCGGCGTGTATGCCCGTTCGTACTCCTTCTGTGCGGGATTTGTAGTTTCCGTGTGTTTGAAGGTGTCCTCCGTGTCTGGCGTGAGTGGGTACTGAGGAAGCCGCAGAGACCTTGACACGTTCGTACTCCGCCGATGCGAGACTTGTGGTTTCCATATTCCACGTGTGTGACTGCACCCTCCGGCCATGGTGATTGTGATAATGTAGAGCGGCGCGGGGTGGTGTCGACTCGTCGCCCGCGGACGTTCAGGGTTGTCTTCAATTTACTTAAGAGGTCCTTCTTGACCGCCGTGCGAGTGTTTGCTTTGACTAGCCTTGCATTGATTCAAGGCATTGACCTTTGGTCGGAGCTGCCGCTCGGACAACAGTGTTCGTGGCAGGTAATGTACGCGTATTGTGATGCTCCAGCGATCTCGGCGGCGACGAAGTCGTGGTGGTAGTGAATACGCTACCGACGATGATCAATACAGTACAGTACTGTACTGTAAGGTTTCCATGCCAAGACCAGGGGTCGGTATGACAGCTTCACCAACACCTTGAAGCTCATCATTCAAACTCAAATGCCTTCGAGATACCCTCCCCTCAGCATACTGTACCATAGAGCGGCGGCGAGCGGCGGCGCGCGCCATGATCAGAGGACAAGTATATGAAGCTCCCTTTCCCCCATAGATTCCTGTCCTCCATTTCATCCTCGCTCACCGCACGGAAGAAGACACCGAAATCTACCATTCCATCTCGAACAGCGTACAACCAACAACCCCAAGCCGCAGCAATGAAGGTTCTCTCCTTTCTCCTGGCCGCGACTGCTACCGTCGCGTTAGTAGCCGCAGCTCCCATCTCGGCAAGGAACGACAATCTAGCCACTACCGCTGCGATTGTTCCCATCTCAGCTAGGCAGGCCGACGACGAGTACGCCGACAAGTACACGTACGTATCTCTCACATCCATCCATCCATCCCTCGACAATCTCCCCTTCCCCCGCCTCACCTTCAGAAGATGTTAAGAGCCTGCCGGCATACTGACCCCGAGCCTCGCTACAACAGTAAACTTCATGCCAAGCTTGACAAGGCCAAGAAGAAAGGCAAAGTGATAGGGAAAGTAATTCTCTGCATCATACCAGAGATGCTCTTCATCCATTGCCTTTGAAGAGGGTAGGCGCGGGTAGTGTGAGTGGTGGATATTGGACGGTAGTGGAGGGGTTTGGGACTGTGGTGGGCGTAAACCCACATGGGAAGGGCGGATGCTTACCTGTGTACCTATGTACATAGTAGGTAGCGAGCAACGTCAAAGACTGTACACGTACGGAGTTCGCTTTAGTGCACACCGGACGGCGATATATCAGGCTTGTCTTCGCATTGACATATCGGAGTAATGTGACTGTCCACGCAATGCATGTTTACCTACCATGTAGGTACATAGGCACGATAGGCTGTAGTTCATCACGTGGCCGCGCGGTAGGGATTTTGGAGGTAGAGAAGCGGGCGCAAGAGCCTACAAAGTGGCCAGGTAATTTGTAGCCCAACCAGCCCGTGGTAAGGATCCCGAACGACCTCAAATGTTCTTGATGGTCACCTCGTCCTTGATCATTCCACTTTATCAACGTATTTGACGAGTCTACATCCACCTGAGCAGCGGGAGAATGTCAAAACGAGCGCGGACGCTGGATAGCTTCTTTTCGGCACCAGTGACGAAGAAGTCTCGTCTACCAACGCCTTCCATCGCTCAACGCGAGACAGACGCCGCAACTGTCAACTCCCAGCTTCCGCAAGGAACCGCAGACACGGACGTGTCGAAACACCCAACCTATCCCTTGGCGATCCCGTACCTACCCTCCGGCATCCGCGACATCTTGAACTTCGCGCCGGCTGCAGAACCTCGCGCTTTGAACGATCAGCCTGACCTCGATCTGCTGTACTACCAACCTTACATCCCAAAGGAGATCCAGCGTGATCTCTATGACTTTTTGCGGCGAGAGCTCTTCTTCTACCGCGTCAAATACAACATCAAGCGTGGTCCCGTGGAGACCCAGATCAACACGCCGCGCTTTACGACCGTGTTTGGGCTGGATCACCTTTCGCGATTTGATCCCGAAGGCCTGGTGGTCGACGCATCGACCGGACGACCCGTGCCTAAGGACGTCTACAAATGTAGCCCGCGACCCATACCGCAGTGCCTGGACCTACTGCGCACGCTAACGGAAAACGCCACCGGCTGCAAGTTCAACTTTGCGCTCGTCAATTACTATGCTTCCGGCAGCGACAGCATATCGTATCACAGCGACGATGAGCGCTTCCTAGGGCCCGAACCAGCCATTGCGTCGTTCACTCTCGGAGCGAAGAGGGATTTCCTGATGAAGCACAAGCCGACGCCAGAAGCTCATCCATCCGAGACCAAGCCACTGAAACTGTCCCTGGCGAGCGGTGACATGGTACTCATGAAGGGGTTGACCCAGAGCAGGTGGCTGCACAGTATCCCAAAGAGGAAGGGTGGCGAAGCAGACAAAGGCCGGATCAACATCACCTTCCGGAGGGCGATGGTCCGTGGCGGCACGGAGAATTACTATCGTTACAATGTTGGCGATGGCGAAGTTTACAGGTGGGACGAGGATCGGCGAGAGATGCGACCTTGGAAGGATGACCAGTGAGGTGATTGAAGCGGTCGAGCTTTGTTCACTAAAGCATGTCTCGGACTCGCCATTGGTACAAGCACGCTCTCGGACACAGGTGAACGTCGTTGATAATGCAGCTGAGACGCCACGAGCCTCGAGGCTTCGATCGGTAGACGATCGACCCGAAGCACACCAGGTTTCCATACGCGCTCTCGCAAGTTCGCAGCTGTCTCCAAGGGCTGCTTTCAGTCTGGGTATAACAACACCTCACACGGAAAGTCTGCATGTGACTGGGTTCATGCGGATCCTTTGTCACAGTAGAAGGCCTCGATGGGCGGCCGGTCTGAGCAGGCCTTCCGACTTTGCATTTACAGGTGCTTGGACGGTACCTACATGCAGGTGTATGTATGTTACAAGTATAATTGCAAGTCAGGAGCTCAACTTGCCATGTGATGATGGTGTGCGGAGTGGAAAGATGCTCCAGCAGAAGCGGACAAGGTTGGCACCGCAGCCGAGGTCGTGCACCTCGGCTGTTGACGACATCATGGCATGGCCGCATGATGAAGGCTGTCGAGACGACCACAGAACGATTCGTCAAGCCTCCGCAGGGCTTATCGACTAGACGAAGTCGCATTATATGCATATTGCGTATATCGTCACGTTCGATGAAGTCCTTCCTCGGTGGCACGAGACCATTGCGATCTCCCCCGGGTTCCGTTCGGATCAGCCGACCTACTATTCGCCTCTGGCCCGATATGTACTGATCTGTTCAAGGCGGGAGCAGAGTATCCCACTAGTGGCGATGATGGCTAGACTCGATCAAAGAGGCACGAGATCACAGAAGCATACAACCCCGGCGCGCCTAGATCTCTCTTGCACGAGCAGATTGGAAACACATCATTGATATCGCGCATGGCAGATCGATACTTACCTGCGTGTTCTGGACAACAAGCCTCTTTTAGTAGGCAATCCTGATATCGCTTCACTTCGCTGTCTTTATCTTCCACTCCACCAGTGCCAGTACGCGTATAATCTACTCTGGCTCTCTCGGACCAGGACGCGTACTTCGGGGCTGCGTTGACATCTCGGTGGCATGCGCTTTTGTTTCCAACCTGGGTGGAAGGAATGCAAAGCTACAGCGCTTCTCGAAGGCGCCCATACCGCATCAGGAAGGAGGTCAATCTCATGAAAGACCGCGGGAAAGGTAGGCACATATGTATTCACCCCGACCTTCTCTGACCCCCAATTCCGAGCTCGCCATTGTTTTCTTGACCCAAGGTGCCGTTCTCCCGACTACTCAAAGCAGGTGCTTTTGCTCTGCTCGCTGCAGCATCACCAGTCAGCGTTCCCCATTCGCTGCACGAGAAGAGGCAGGGAACTCCCACAGGATGGGTCAAAGGCGATGCCTTGGACCGCCGAGCCGTACTGCCAATGCGCATAGGTCTCGCCCAGAGCAATCTCGACAAAGGCTGGGGTTGGCTTATGGAAGTTTCTTCGCCAACCTCAGCAAAGTTTGGCGAACACTGGTCTGCCAAAGACGTCGCCAAAGCCTTTGCACCTAGGTATGTTTCCATAGTGGCCATCACGGTGCCCTCCACTGATCCTTTGCAGTGACGACACCGTGGAGGCAGTCAAGTCTTGGCTTACTGCCGCCGGTATTTCAGCTCAACGTATCAAGCAGTCGCAAGGCTTGAACTGGATTGACTTCGATGCCACCGTTGATGAGGCCGAGAATCTCCTTCACACCAAGTATCACGTGTATGAGCACGAGAACGGACAACCACACGTGGCGTGCGACGAATACAGTATCCCATCCCACTTGCAGGAGCACATCGACCTGGTTTACCCGACCGTGCACTTTGACGCCAAGGTCAAGCCTCGCGACAACGATAGCAGCCTCGAGAAGCGCGCGCACACTCCAGGTGTCTACAAGGGCGTGGGCCTGCCGGGCTCTGGCTTTCTGCCGAAGGGCGGGTGGCGTATCGGCCGCCATAAACATAACCCCTGGGCGGATCTCAGCACGTGTGACGAGTATACCGTTCCGAACTGTTTACGGGCCTTGTACAAGTTTCCCGTCAACAACCAAGCCAATCCTCGCAACAGCTACGGCATCGTTGAATACACCCCACAGGCCTATGTGCCGTCAGACCTGGAACTCTTCTTCCGCAACTTCAGTCAGAGCGAGGTAGGGGCGCGTCCTATCCTGGACAGCATCGATGGTGGCGCGGTGCAGCAGACGAACATGTCTTTTGCTCATAACGGCGAGAGTGACCTGGACTTGGAGTATGCCATGACGTTGGTTTATCCGCAAAGGCTATGTATGCTGATCAGTCTGACCTTCTTCGTCTACACACGCTGACTGTGGTGCTCGTCCACTTGAAGGTGACCCTTTACCAAGTCGGCGATCTCGTCGAGGGTGCGTCGTTCAATAACTTTCTGGATGCCATCGATGGGTCATACTGCACCTACCAAGGCGGAGACGATCCGACTCAGGACGCCGTATACCCAGACCCGTACGGCGGGTACCAAGGCCTCGAAGACTGCGGCGGCTACGCTGCCACCAAAGTCATCTCGACTTCCTATGGCTTCAACGAGGCCGACCTGACCCCTTTCTACGAACAGCGCCAGTGCCACGAGTACATGAAGCTCGGCATGATGGGGGTCAGCATTCTATACAGCAGCGGAGACTACGGCGTGGCTGGAAACGGTGGGCAGTGCATTGGCCCCAACGGGGACTACACCAACGGCTCGAGCGGTCGTTTCAACCCTTCATTCCCAAGCACTTGCCCATACGTTACCAGCGTAGGAGCAACACAGGTCAAGCCAAACACCTCCATCGTCGCGGACTTAGCCTCTGGGACCCAGCCTGAGCAAGCGTGCGAAACTGTCATATACTCCGGTGGTGGCTTCTCGAACGTCTTTCCCCTTCCTGACTATCAAGCTTCGGCCGTGGGAAGCTTTTCCAAGAACTTCCCGCCTCCTTACGGCGCGGATCGTTTCAATAACAGCCAGAAGACTCGTGGAGTTCCAGACATCAGCGCAAACGGGTAAGTCGCCTCCCTTCTCCACTGCTACATGCCATGCGAACAGGCACCGCGCAGGCCGCTGACACACCCAAACAGAGCCAACTACGTAATCGCCATCGATGGCAACTTCTCTCTCGTGTATGGCACGTCCGCGAGTTCGCCGACTTTCGGCTCGATCCTGACGCTCATCAACCAAGAGCGCCTCGATGTCGGTAAAGGCAGTGTTGGGTTCATCAATCCGACTGCTTACGCTCATCCGGAGGTTTTCAACGATATTACCGAGGGCGGTAACCAGGGTTGCGGCACGCCCGGGTTCTCGTCCGCGCCAGGGTGGGATCCGGTGGTACGTATAAACCATCGCCAGTTTGAGAAACGTCGCTGACATTTGCTACTAGACCGGTCTCGGCACGCCGAATTATCCCAAGATGCTTAAGCTCTGGCTCTCCCTCAAGTAATGACAGAGGGTGATGCTGTAAATGCTTGCAACGAGCTGTCACGGCCTTCTGTTTTATGGCGCGTTTATCGTTGTAGACACGACAGTAGTGTACACCTGAGGTATTTTGACGGACGAGATTCGAGTGTTGCTTCGAGTTCTCTTACAATCCCACATTCTGCTGCGGTAACGTCGTCTTCGTTGAGGAGCAGTCAAAAGGGCAGCCGAGCTTGCCTTGTTCGTGAATAAGGTGCTCCAGACATCACTTGACTTCACGACTCCATGTAGGTATGTACGACTACCTCATCGCTTTCAAGAAGTTGTCCTCCTTGATCTTTCTTCGCCTATTGTCCCTCATAGCCTTAGTCAACTCCTCCCGTGCCTCTCCCGCCTCTTTCGCACCCAGTAATGTCCCATCTCCACCAGGTAAATCGATACTCTGCTCGTACAATGGCACCTTCGGCGCCAGCGATTCGGGGTTCAATAGCTGTTGTTTCCGCAGTGCTTTCGCGGCTCGTTGACGTTGCTTTTTCGATTTCGCTAGTCACACAAGCCATATTAGCCAACCTCAACTCAGAGCGCGCCACGTGTGGATATGGAGGGTGGTGCGTACAGAACAAATCTCCTTCACTCCCGGTACCCTGCGCCTCGGTCTCGCTCGCTTTTCGCTCCAACGCCGTCCAAAGCCAGGCGGGGTATTCGTGGTCTTCCATGGCGACAGGGTCCTGCTGATTCTTCATGAAATTCAGTCCCTTCAGTACCGTACCGGCGAGGACGCTGGATTGCGGCAGCTTGGCGGCTTGTTTTGTCTGCTTCGAGCGGATGGGCAGGTCTTGACGCGCGGGTTTGGGGCTCAACGGTGTGCTGAAGGGCTGCGCGGCGGATGTCGATGTCGCTGCTGGTCTGCCATGAGGGCGGGGGTTGGTGGCCGTTGTCGTTTCTGCGGTTACGGGTGTCGACTGCGTTTTCGTGGATTGCGAGAAGGAAGAGCGCTGCGCGAAGGGCAAGGTGTAGTCGGGTCCGATGGTGCGTTGGGCAAGACGCTGACGGCAGCGTTGGCAGATCATGGCGGCGACTCACGAAGGTGCGATATGCTTCATGAGTTGTGAGCGTGGGTGGTTGCGTGCATAGAAGCTCGAGAAAGCGGAGCGGAAGTGCGCTGCGGAGCTTCCCAATCCGGACAGGTCACGTGTATATGATCCTATGTGTCGCCAATTATCTCCGCATGTGACTTCTGATGAGATGAAACAGATCAATATTGTATATCCGTCCTCTTTCCATCACTGAGTTCATCACGGCCTTGATAGTGGCAACGTTATAGAATTCGAATGTGGCATGCAAGCATGCGGAAGCAATAGGAATTCTGGGGTCTTCGTTCAATACACACACTTGCCGAGACATCTTCTACCGTGAACTGTCGCAGGGCACGAGTAGATCTTGACAAGACAGCGGGTCATATCTCAATATGGCTCGCTGTTCCTGATTACTTATCCCACCCATCACTATCCCTCTCCTTCCCGCGATACTCTTCCGCCTCGTACCTCTTCCCCCTGAACGCCCACACACCCCAGTTGCCACAGCTCAAGTCTCCCGGGTCCAGATCGTTGATATCCCATCTCAGACTTCGGAATCTGTTCTCGCCAGGCTGCAGCAAGAGATCCGCCTCACCTCTCGCTTGCTGCTTTACCCAGTTAATGTCGCGCTGCATATCGTACTCTGTGTACCCGGTACAGATGATTGGGACTTTGGTCTCGAGTAATTGCGGTAGCGTCTCCGTCCATTCGTGCGATGACGCCGGGTGTCCTAGACCTGGGTGGAAGAGGACGAAAGCATCGAAGTACGGGTCGTAAGGATAGAAGTGCTGCGCGTTATGCAGCGTGTGGAAGTACTCGACGTATGTTGAGATCTTCAATTGCCCACCCAGTCTATCTTCGACGATAACGCCGAACGGATTCTGCGGCGTGCGTTCGGGCAGCGGAAATTCGGCGTCGCGGTTTGCCATGCTTTCCGGCCCGATGAAGACTAGGTGGAATGACGCCCGTGGGAAGAGGTGGGAGAGTTGGAGCCAGACTTGACGGGGAAGAGAAGACTCCGCGCGTGCACCAAGGATGAACAGACGCACTGGTGGTGGGTTAGGACGGAGACCTTTGATGCCGGCGCCGGCGCCAGATCTAGGTGGATGCAAAGTGTATCGGAGAGCTGGAGTGACATCAGCATCCGTTTGCAAGTTATGGAAGTAGACTTCAACATACCACTCAACGATCGCAAACCTTCAGGTAATAATCTGTTCTTGAGGTTGTAAGGGCTCAGCTCGTGGAGCACACTTCCCACCGTAGCTGGGTATGTAAGTAGCCTTGTCACCTGCCTCATCGGTCTCTCCTCATTGACCGCGTTGAACTCCCTGGAGTACAGGAAGGTATCCCAGTTGGTCATGTTGACCTGCGCTTCCTCAATCTGCGACCCGGGGTATTCGAACTCAGGAAAGAAACGTCCACTATGCAAATCATGGTCATCCTCGTTAACCTGCCGTAGCAGATCGCAGATCTCTAGATGCGATTCGTAGTCGTCCGCAAAGTGCTCTTCCGAACAGGACACGGGAATACCGCAGTCGGGACATTCTAGGCGTACATGTGCCGGCAGCTTCTGTCCAGTCTTGCGGGCTTCAAGGTCGTCGGGCGACACTGGCACACGAGTCGCCTGATGTTCAGGATGAGGGCAGTAGGCATTCTGACGCATGAAAGCTGCTCGCCTTCTGATCTCAGGGGCTGGCGAATGGGTATAGGAGTGGAAGAGGTTGTTGGGCTGGAGGAGGATGCGGTTCTCTTTTGATGGCCCCGAGGCGGCATCCTCGACAGGTTGCCGACCTTGTACGGACGGAGGAAGGGAGGTCTCAGCTGCATGCTGGCTTTGGGGTTCGGAGGCCGGAGCTTGGTGACGGGTATCTTGATGTAGTCGACGAGCCTTGGATGGCTGTTTTACTGTGGACGATGCGAAGGTCCTTCGTATCGGTGTTGGCGCTGGCTTCGCGCGTATGGCAGATGTTGCGGTCAACCGCAAACAGCGACTGCAGACCATGTTGGATGCCATATCTGCTTGGCCTTGCACGGTGTAATGGGCGCCTAATGTCGAGTTTGAATTCTGGACACAAGTACTATAGCACGTCAGCCATCAGCCACAGCTTCCTGATGAGGCTGTGAGGCACGCCAAAGGAGATGCCCTCCGCGGTGCGCGAGTCATGTCACTCCAACGCGCTGGATCTTCGAGTCGCGCCCCAAAAGCTTCATCACCCACTTTGTGAGATCAAGCTTCAAATTTGTCGTCGCCAATCCATCTTCTGCGTACGGCGCAGCGACTGGCAGAAGATGGCGAACGTCCAATCGACACAGGCGTTCTACTCCCTCACACTCGAGCCGTCTTCGGCTCCGACGGCAGCCGTGACTTGCAATGCGATTCCCGGCTTGAAGAACCAAGATCAGCAGATCTTCGAGGCTCGTGGTCAGCGCATATATCTGAGTCGCATCATCGAGAACGACGATCGAACAGAAGTCAAAGTCTCCACGGTGCTGGATCAAGATGTTTTCGGCATTGTGCGAGGCGTGGCTGCGTTCCGTATCCCAGGAACAGCTACAGGTACGTTCACATTATCGGCCGGGAGCTTGTCATGTAGTGATAGAGCATGCGCACAGCATCCGGACCTCGAGCGGCGACGTGAAGTGGTCTATCATGGTTCACGCACACGGGAGGCACGTGCTTCTCACCGTGTCGTAGTGATTATAGTACAAGGCTAATACGTACGGTACAGACCAGCTGGTCGTTGCCTCTGATTCCGGCCGATTGGTGATGATCAACTACGATGCGACCAAAAACGCTTTCACGCGGGTGCACCAAGAAACATACGGCAAATCTGGCATTCGGCGAACCATTCCAGGTCAATATCTCGTGAGCGATCCACGAGGGCGGTGCGTGATGCTGGCGAGCGCGGAGAAGAACAAGGTGGTGTACATCGTGAATCGAAATCCGGAGGGTGCGATCGTCATCTCGAGTCCACACGAAGCGAATCAGTGGGCGAGTTTGTGCTTCGGGATATGCGCGCTGGATACAGGCTGGGAGCATCCAGTGTTCGCCGCGCTGGAGGTCGACTACACCGATGCAGAAAGTGATCCCAGCGGCGAGATGTACGAGCGGAGAGAGAAGCAGCTGGTTTACTATACGGTGGACCTGGGTCTCAACCATGTCGTCAAGAGCTGGAGCGACACGGTCGACTATTCGGCGAACATCATTTTTGGTGTGCCCGGTGGGCAGGATGGGCCATCGGGGGTGTTGGTCTGTTGTGAAGATAAGATATACTACAAGCACGACAAGGCTGCAGGTTTGAGCATACATATTCCGCGGCGTCAAGGCCCGACCGAGGACCCGAATCGAAAGCGGCAGATTGTGTCTGGCTGTCTACATCTGGCGAGAGCGAGGCACGAATTCTTCTTTCTCCTCCAGACCGAGGACGGGGACGTCTTCAAACTGACCATGGAGATGGGCGAAGATGCTCAAGGGAGGCGAACGTCCCAACCCGTTCGGATGCGACTCAAGTATTACGAAACCTTTCCAGTCGCGAAGCAGATGCTTCTGATCCGCAAAGGATACCTTTATATTGCTGCAGAAAACGGAAACAGCAAGCTCTACCATGTCAACGATTTGGCGGACGACGCGGAAGTGGAACCATGGAATAACTTTGCATCGGAGGAAGAGGTTGACGGTGAGGGGTCCGGGGCTGTTTCGCCTACATACTTCAAGCCTCGGGGGCTGCAGTTCACGTCACTGGCCGTCGACATTGCGGGCCTGCATCCAATGATGCGCACTAAGGTCGAGAACCTTACCGGCGAAGACGCGCCTCAAATTTACGGCATCCAGGGCACAGGCAGTAGTAGCGTTTTCAAGACCATTCGCCACGGTCTGGAAACGCAGGAGATTGTCAGCAGTCCGCTGGGCAACATACCATATGACAACCTATGGTCGCTCAAGCATCGTTCCAGCGACTCGTATCACTCATACCTTCTTCTGAGCAGCAGTTACGGCGACAAGACTATAGTCCTTTCCATAGGCGATGAAGTGGAAACGGCGGAAGACACAGCGTTCCTCACGAATCGTGCCACTGTCACTGCACAGCAAATGGGCGATGCCACCCTCGTCCAAGTGCACGCGCGGGGTGTACACAGCATCATGGACTCTGGTGCTGTCAACGAGTGGCCATCGCCGTCTCACCGCACAGTCGTTGCCGCAAGCGCGAACGATCGACAGCTTCTACTCGGTCTCAGCTCCTCCGAACTCGCCTTCTTCTTCATGGGCGATGACGGCGTGCTCCACCAACTTGAGGAGATGCCCGAGATGAGTGGTAAAGTGACTGCGCTCTCCGTCGGCCAAACACCTCGAGGGCAACAGCAGGCCAAGTACGCCGTTGTTGGTTGCGACGACTGCACCATTCGTGTCCTGTCCATCGACATCGAGTCGCCGTTGGAAGCGCGCTCTGTGCAAGCTCTTTCCGCAGTCCCCACCAGCATCGAAGTGGTCGAGATGATGGATCCCGCCTCCAACACTACCGTCACTTACGTGCACATCGGCCTTACGTCTGGCTTATACCTCCGCGCCATCATCGACGACGTTACGGGCGAGCTCGGTGAAGTTCGCACGAAGTTCTTGGGCGCTCGTGCGACGCGCCTGTTCCCTGTGGAAGTCAATGAGCAAGATGCAGTCATGGCGTGCTCTTCAAGACCCTGGCTTGGCTACAACCACCCGCAGAGCTCACTGTATACTCTGACACCGCTGGTGACGCAGCAACTCGAAGCCGCTCGGCCGTTCGTCAGCGAACACTTGCGAGGTCTGTGCGCTATACAGGGACAGTCATTACTGATCTTTGGGGTTCCATCTATCGATGGACGCTTGAGCCACTCCTCCGTACCACTGAGGTATACACCTCGCGCCATGACTCGCAATCCATGGTACGCGCTCTGGTATGTTGTCCAGAGCGATGTCAATACGCTCTCCAAAGCTGTCAAAGACGGTCTGCTCGCCTCCAAATCAGATGTCGACCCCGTTGATGAGGATTTGGAAAGGCATCTCGGCCTTGCCCGAGGCAGCCAGCATTGGGCCAGCTGTATTCAAGCTGTCGACCCACTCACAGCCCAAGCCGCTACGGCGACGATCGAGCTCGGTGACAACGAGGCGGCACTCAGCTGCGCTTGTGTCCAGTTCGAGAACAAGAAGGACGACATGTACTTGGCCGTAGGTACGGGCCAACATATGACGCCTGGATCTGGGCAGCAGAGCTCAGGGTTCGTGCACATCTACAAGCTGACGGATGAGGGTAGAAGGATGGAGTTTGTGCATAAGGTACGTTGTGAACTCACTTCGGCTTGCCCCGGATCGCGACACTGACAAGCTACTCGCAGACAGCGTTTGAGATGCCGGTCTATGCCCTTATACCTTTCCGCGACCGTCTCGCCCTGGGTGTCGGCAACGAACTGTTCCTGTACGACCTCGGCATAAAAGCACTGCTGCGGAAGAGCAGAGGAATAGTCGTACCGAACATGATCACCAGCCTGGACGCACGAGGTGACCGGATCATCTGCGGCGACGTGTCCGAATCCGTGACGTACGTCGTCTACAAGGAGGCCGCCAACCGCATGATCGGGTTCGTAGACGATACCGTTCAGCGGTGGACTACCGCCACGACGATGCTGGACTACGAGACGGTGGCCGGAGGCGACAAATTCGGCAACTTATGGGTAGTACGGTGCCCCGAGCAGGCTTCGAAAGAGGCGGATCAAGGTATCGGTGGCTTCATCGTCAACGAGCGCTCGTACCTGAACGGCGCACCCTACCGTCTGGAGCCGAGGAGCCATTTCTACACTCAAGACATCCCAATGAGCATGCAACGCACCGCGCTCGTGGCAGGCGGGCAGGAGGTGTTGTTCTGGTCCGGCTTGCAAGGCACGCTCGGCATGCTCGTGCCGTTCGTCAGCAGGGAGGACGTCGAGTTTTTCTCATCGCTCGAGCAGCAGATGCGTGGGGAGGATCCGCCGTTGGCTGGAAGGGATCATCTGATGTACCGGTCCTACTACATCCCGGTCAAGGGCGTGATCGACGGTGATCTGTGCGAGAGGTTCATGAAGTTGGGTTATGACAGCAAGCAGAAGATCAGTGCCGAGGTGGATCGAAGTGTCAAGGAGATTGAGAGGAAGGTGCAGGAGATGAGGACGAGAGTCGCGTTCTGATGAGCTTGTCGGTCAGGCAATGAACGTTTCGTGAGTGCCGCGACGAGCTAGGTTTTCTATCTCTCTCTGCTGTACTATAGTGGCCACGATAAAAGGATGTTGGAAGCAGAGCTTATGATACCCGAACGGCGCTGCCTGCAATTGGCCCATCACCTAGCGCTCACCCATGACTTCCGTCTTCTCTGTACAAGACCGGCGGTCTCGTCCTCTAGCCGTTGCACGTAGAGATCTGCTCGCCTCACGGATTAGCGCTCGAGACCATCACACGCAAGCAATTGCGACATATCAATCAGTGAAATCAACGAACGGAACATACCCACAAACTTCCTACACGTCCCACAACCCAACACGCCACACGGCGGGTTCTCCCCATACCAATTCATACTCCTGGCCGGGCCCGTCCGCTTGAAGATCACGACGCTCCGCCCGGTTTGGGCGGTTTTGCCCTGTACCGCTCGCAGACGGCAGGTCGTGCGGGCGTTGTGGCGGTGGGGTTTGACGGTGAACATGCGCTCCCAGGTTTGGTTGGGGGCGTGGGCGAGCCAGCCGAGGGTTTGGAGGAAGGTGTAGGGCATGCTTTTTCGCTGGGTGGGTGGGTGGTGGCAGGTGGATGGGAGAGAAGGAGGTGGAAGGACGGGGATGATGGCGGAGAGATATTCGATGTTTTCATCAGGACGTGTTTAAGATTGTACAAAGGAGCCTTGATTACATGGCAGTGCTGTACGCTTGCTTTGTATCGTCACTATGGCGGCTCTGTAGAACAGGGCAGAGCAAACGGCGTGGCGTTGCTGGCTTTCTGACAGCTTCATGGTAGTTTGCAGACCGAAAGCCCAACGCGATGCTTTCCACATCAGAGCAAACGCTGATGTCGACCGTGTGACCTGGCTGTCAACGCAGGCTCCGGCACCGTACTTCCAGGTCGCTTGTCGAAGCCTGGAGGCATACAGAGAAGGTCAGCATCGCTGCTTCATTGAGTGAAGTCGGATATCGCCCGTATCGACAAGAGTCTGACCCCGTCCCATGCCAGCTACTCGTCGGTCTCTGCCTGGACGAACGGATTCTCGATTTCTTCGCTCCCGTCCGCCGGTGAGATGAGCACCAGGAGGGTCCCACGCGCCACCAGCAGGCCGAGCGATCGCGAGCTCGTGTTTCCTTCTTCGTCTGCGGCAAAGTCAGTCACTTCGTTCTGATCGCACCGCCAGCACGCTGGCTTCGCTTACCTCTCGTAATCTCTTTCACATTGTCGAGCACCAGGTTCATCAACTGGTCGTGGCCTTTCAGCGTTCCAGTAACTGGTGGTTGGCTGTTAGCCGGATCGTGCAAGCTCGCATCGCGCCGGTCATGCATTACCTTCTCTGCCCCCGTTGAACTTGACCGTGATCTCTTTGTCCATGTACTTGGTCAGATCAAGGATGTTCTCCTTCTTACGGTCACCGCCTTGCGTTTGGCCACCACCCCGGCCGCCTCGTCCACCTCGATCACCGCGATCACCGCGACCACCACCACCACCACCACCGCCGCGACCACCTCGGAAATGTCCTCGTTCAGACATTGGATGATGGTGTTATCGAAAGATCATTGATGTTTACCTACAGAATAAGGTACACCTGAAATTCGTCGTCCCGCGTGCCGCCGATTCATGGACGGAAAGCTCGGACCACGAGGCCAAGCAGGTGGCGGAGGACCTCGAATGTCCCAAAACTCTACCGGACCACAAGTACTGTACACCTACTGGGTAACATTCAGCAAGCACACACTCGTGCTGGCTCGTGGTCTGGGCTACTTCCGCCACACAGTCGACATGTCCTTGGGCAATGTCAAGAAAAGTACCAGACATGTCCGACGCGATGGTGTGATGACGCGGCTCGGTGGTGAGGAGTTGAGGTTGGTGACGATCGTCCGCTCCACCCCCTAGCAAGCCAGGCCCCGCCCCGCCGACGCCAGTCACGAGAAGCCCGGCGCGGCTGACCTCCCTGCTCCCTGCTCGCCCGCCCACACCTTTCCGCACCGTTCGCATCTCTGCCCTCCTCTTCCTCCGACTGAGTGATTGACTGACTGACATGTTACCGCCATGGAGTCTGTAGCGACATCTACTGAGCCCACCGCTGGCAAGCGAAAGCGGAGCCCAAGTTCCTCAGCCGTCCCCGCCACCGCCCCTCCGGCGAAAACAAGCAAAACCGCCGGCAGTTCGCTGAGTATCAACTACCTCGCGCGCCAGTCTCAGGAGGACCTCCCGCTGCTCAACAAAGACGACGCCTTGCCTAATCTCCTCCACTTGCTGTCCGCCTACAGCAACGTGCTCGACAGGCACGAGTCTCTCGCGTCCAACCTCGGCGCGCGCCCGCTCGGACCCATCCTCATCAAGCGCTTCGAACGATGCTTCGACGCACCTCCCAGGGTCGTCGCGTCGCATCACAGGGGTGCGACAGGCGTCTTCGAGGATACCGGTCACCAGATCACTTGGCTCGAGGTCATTGAGTTCGCGCGAGCGCACCCAGGCCAATTCACACTCAGTACCTTCTCCGAGGGCAAGAGAGTCTGTCAATTCTACTATCCGCAGAGACAGCTGCGTGTTCAGATCAGCGAGGAAGATTTCTTGTTCATCAACAGTGGGAGATGTCAGGAATTAATCCCACCGTTGCCGATCTGGGAGGATGAAGAGAAGGAAGTCGGAACTTGCGACGTGCTCGAAGTCAAGCTTAAGGAGCTTACCAACGTTGCGGACATGGTCGCTGCTCGAACTAGACAGCTCAGCCACCGTCTCAAGGGGAGGAGGGCGGCGATTATTGAGCGCAGGGCGGAAGGTGGCAGCGGAACGCCTGCCAAGGCCAGCGCTTTACAGACCACGACCGCGCCGCCCTCGTCGTCCTCCGGTTCGGGCTTCGTGGCCGTTAATGCGGTTACCAACAAAGCGAATGGCGAGGTCGACATCAGTGGAGGCTCCTACGCTACCGTGCGCAGCGAGCTTTTACGTCACTTTGAGAGTTTGCCACACAACCAGAACCAGGGCGTCGCTCACTCGAGACACCATTCGATTGCCTTTGCAGAGAACGGTCTGCCAACGAGCAAGCTTGTCGATACTGGACTATCAGAGCAGATTACGTCTGGCAGAGCAGGATCAACTCCTTCTTCCTTGTCGCCCGTGCCTCCACACGCGTTCCCCACCGACACTCTTGGCTACCAATCATCCGAAACAGCACCTAACTCGCAGCACGTCGGAACCACCACGTCGGCTGAACGTCGACCGTCGTCAAGCACCGGTCATCTTCACAATGTCGGCCACACCCCTATCAGGCACAATTTCAGCCGACCATTACCACCGGCTCTGGAAAGCAGTCAGCCGTTCAGACCACTCTGTCAAGCACATATGGACAGTCTCACTCGCGGTCACCGCGTCATGCCCCCCTGTGATCGGTGCCGGCGCTTACGTATGGACTGCGTGAAGAACCTGACTTCTTGTGCCGGCTGCACGAAGAAGCACGCGCGGTGCCACTGGCGAGATGTTTCGCGAGATGAGGTCGGCGCTCTCGATCACCTGATGGACTCGGCCTATCCGGATATGGCGGCGTCGGGTCACTCGCCTCATCAGGTTACGCAAATGGACGGCTACCTGGCTGCCCATGAGGAAGCTCTGTCAGCGGACGAAAGCGACGATGAGGATAGTAACCCATTGGAGGACTTGGAAGCGCTCGGACAGAAGGAGGAGCGCGAGAAGGAGCTCGCGGGCCAGGGGGTGAGAGAAGACGAGGAAGGGCTTCAGACGGCACAGGAACTCTCGAGGCAGGGCTGGGAGGATAGTCTACGCTCCGCCCAAGTCAACAACACTATCAATGGGAATACAACTCAGTACGGTACCGACACGGATGCTGTTGCGGCCACTCGAATGACCCACACTCGTCACTGGAACAGTGCTCATTCAGATGTCCACGGCAAAATCCTCGCCGACCGTCTCGTGAGCAGCTCTACAAGCCTCGAGCGCTCTTCCGACCTGCCAGACCACAAACCCCCTGTGCAAACCTTTTCAGTCGATTTTGAGGAGCACGCCGAGACGCCGTCGCGAGAAGAAGCCATCAAGATGGGCTTCGCGCCGTTGCTCGGCGAGATCTACCACAACGGCTCGCCCCCCGCTCACGGCGGCTTTCGTGCGGTTAACACCCCCGTCGCCAACGGTAGCACAAGCTCCACTCAACAAACGGGCTGGCGGGCGACATAGCACGTCCCTGGTCCATTCGGCGGTGAGGGTTACTTAGAATCGATTGACGGTCGATAGGGGTTCTCCGCGGGCGCAGCCTATATCTATCAGCTGTAGCGTAGGCAGCACGTCAATCGACGTTGAGTCACCTTTGAGCTGTCTTTCTGGTGTACCTGATTACGATAAGATGTGCAGGAGCGTTTTGACTGACAACCACTAGCTGTATGACGGACGGACGTCAGTGCGTCCGTCAAACCGAACCACGCTTGTTTTTTCGCCTGGCGAAAAGCTTTCCGAGTTGCAATGTTACATGATCTGACCGAAGTGTACCTGACGATCGAGGTAAATACACAAGAGCTACCATCCCGGTTCCCGAATTCCTTTGTGTAGATGCAGATATGCACACTGGGACATGTCGTTTTCGATGCACATCTGTTGGTGCGGCAGAGTCCGCCGGCCAACCAAAAAGTCTGGCAGGGAGCGATCTGCGCGACACACTCTGCATCTTGAGTGGGTTTGTGAGACTCTGGGGAAATGCTTTCGGATGGCGAAGACGGGAAACGAAAATCTGCAATGTTGACTGGCTTGGCGTCGCGGTACAGTACCAACGTAGCCGGCATATTTGCCTGGGTTGGACAAGGCATGAAGATCAGGAACGCAGCATTAGCGGAACCAGAGAATCTGGTCGAGGCAACTGCCCGTATGTCGCAATTGCCGCACGCGTGACTCGACACAGTCGCGGATGTTTGGGCGGTATAGGCTGGTGATCGGAAGGGGATCACGCGAGCAGGAGACCGTCAACGTCCTAGTAACCTTCAAGGTTCACTTCCACCCGCCCCCCATACGAGCCCATGCACGCGCTGTGCGTTTTCCCTCAGAGTCTTATAGTACCTGGTTGTGTGCGGCAACCACGTCGCTTGGGGTTGTCCGAGCTGAGGGCGAAAGCGGCGACGGTTATGCGGGTACATACCTGCGGTGTAACGCGAAAAAGGCAGCCACCCATCACCGGCAACACGGGGTAAGTCGACATCTCTCATCAACCCTCATGATCAGGAGCCGTGTCACTGTGCAGTGGGCGCTGACTTGAGAATCTCAACCGGGTTATGGCTTTGACGTATGTCACCGTCCGTCGGCAATCACACGTGTTGCGCGGGATAGCTACAGGGCGATGCGATTCCGGTGCCAGCCTCACACCACACACCCGCGCCACCTTTTCCCTCTCGCCGTGGCGTGCATACCTGGGAAGCAGCCTCCGTCAAGCGGGAGAACGCTTGCATCGAAAGACCAGCCACGGGAGCAGACGGGGTTGGATGTGAGCCAGCGCGATTGTGACACAAGACTTTCTCCACGCAGGAACTCCAGAGTGTGCGGGCAAAGACCTTTATTTTATGTGGAACCAGGCGACCACAACATACACAAGACTGTTTTTGCATCGATGGGGCCAACCACTGCTCGATCTCAGTGCCTGAAACGGGTCCTGCATGCAGCCGGGATAACGTAACATTCCTTGACCGCTTCCCGCCGTGGTAACAACAATCCGCATCTTATGTCGAGGGCGAGTCTGCAAGTATCCAGACTTGCTGCTGTGCCCGTTGACGCATAGGCAGCATTTCAACTCGATGTTGTCTCCATACGGCAAATGCGCGGTTTTACATTCCAACCATCAGAAGGCGCCCTGGATGGCTGACGTTGCAATGAAGTGACCACCCTTCCACTCGGAACCAAAACAGCGGGCACTTCTTCTGTGCTCTTCTCCCAAGCACTGCCAGCAAGGTAGCCTCTTGTGACCGTACAGCAACTCGGGGCCGTACAGACAGCGCAAGGTTCCGAAAAAAAGCCGCTGCGCTGCCTACACCATCGCCGGCGAGCTGTTGTGTCGTGGTTGTTTTCCCGTTCCTGAGCTACAATTCCACTCCAGCTCTCGCTGCCCCTTGCGCTCGGCGACCCTATCCGACCGGAAGATTAATCGCCTCTTGTTGCCCGCAATTGCTCGATCTGGGTGGGCGTTCAGACAAGAGTGTCTCTGTTCAGTCGGGTAGGGTTGTACCTGGCACTGGAACGTGGGTCTGGATTGTACTGATCCGGGGGAGGGAGACCAGTGGCAACTCGACCCCCGACACCCCCTCAAAGGACCCTGACTTGCACCACGGTTTACACCACCGCAAAGCAGCAGGACCTGTCGAGCCGGATGATGATGATCCACAATGGTGAGTGCCCACTTCTTAAACCCCCGGTCTTCAACGGCGATGCATCTCATGTCTCGAAAAGATGAAAAGCCACACGCATCCCTGGGGTGCCTTGTAGTCTCCCCGAGCATAATCCTCTTGTGTCTTCTTTTTTCGTTTTGATTACCTTATGCGGGGATTTGTTTGTCTTTTCAAACCATCACGTTCGAGTAGTCTTGTACGTCACGCTACGTTGTGGCTGTGGCCCGTATGGCTCTCGAGGCAGTCGCTAACGTCACTTCCAGTATACGAAATGTCGACATCGTCGTCTTCGCGTCGAGGCAGCCGCGGCATTGCTATGTCCGGACTGGACACGAAAGCACCAGACGCGAAGATGGGGTCCGTGGTGACGCATGGCGGTTGGCTCACTCCGCCACAGTCAGCTCATGAAAGCCGGCGGCCATCGCTTTACTCGATGGCATCCTCGCCGTCGACCCCGGTTCATGGCCTGCCGTGTCGTCAAGAAGTCCTTGGGCCAATCTGGCCACTTGAATCGTCCATGAACATCTCGACCCCAGTCCTGACGCAGATGCCACAGTCACTGGTCGGTCATCATGCATCATACGACAACTATTCGACAGGCGGGTTCGTGAGCTATACGCCCACAACACCGACGACGGCCATGAACGCTTTTGGACTCCCGATCCCTGAGGAGTACTCCTACCAAACTGGCGGGCCAGCTGGCTACGGTACGCACGATCCGGCGCTTCATCCGACACTGTTCGGCCATGGCCACAGCTTTGACCTTGGGCCCGCTGCTGTACCCGTGTACCACACCCCGGGCGTTGCAGCCTCAGGAATCCCTCTGCGCCTGGCGACCACTGCCAACTCTGGTGGATATGGCGCGATACCGACGGACCATTATTCCTCTCCACAAGTCGTCATGCCTTCACAGTTGTCCCCAATGGATGATCAGCTGTCCGCATACGCGACACCAGTCGACAGCCAGGGCTTCACGAGCAGTTTCGATTCTGGCGCCATCAGCACGGCCGACTACGACTGTGTTGGGCCACCAAGCCCAATGGATGAGTATGTTGGCTACTCCGGAGGTGAGGATTACGAAATGGTGAAATCCAAGCCCTTTGTCAGTCCGACGCATGGGAGGTCTCTCAACCGTTCCCGGAGCTCCACGAAGAGGGGTTGCACGACACGCCCGACAACTCGCCTTCCACGCAACAAAGGACCCCAGCGCATGCATCTTTCGGAGTACAATGACGTCGAGAGGGTCATCGAGGGCAAGGCTATCCCCATTTTCCAGAACGCTATGGTCACTGGCAAACGCCCGGTCCTCCAGCGGGGGAGCGATTCGAAGATCCACGTGTGCACCGTAGTCCACAAGGACGGCCACAAATGCAACGCGAGGTTCGAGCGCTTCGAGCATCTCAAGCGGCATCAATCTCTGCGGGCCTTCCCTTGCCCCTGCGAGGAGTGCGACTTCACGTCCAAGCGATCCGACAATGCCGGCGATCATATAAAGACGCATCTGAAGATACGCAAACCGGGGCGGCGAAGTCGTACTCTCGAGTACCCGTACGTCAGGAGCCGGATTCTCGAGGTCTACCCGCAGCAGCAGGCGGAGAAGCTGATCCGCAACATCGAGAGGTGGATCGTTGAGAAAGAGGAAGGCATGTGCCAGAGGCATCACCTGGAGCAGGAATTCTTTTGACGGACTATGGCATTTGCGGCACTCTCACGATTTTCGGTTATACCCCCACGGCGGGCTTTTTGTCTTTCGCTGCGTAACGGCTGGCGGTATCTCGTTTTGTCTCTTCGCTGTCCATCGACATCTTCATGCCAGGTATCCGATCCTGCATCATGTTACTTGCATTCGGCTGGAGTGTTTTGCTTGTGTTGTTCCTTTTTGGGGGTTGGGGATTCGCTTTTGTCGGTTCGCTCATTCGGGTATTGAAAAATAATCAAAAGCCTGTACATGTCGATACGTACTCGTGAATGGCGATGTAGCTGGTGTAATTGTGAGGGTGGCGAGTGTTCTCTCCACTCTCGACGATGAGCTCGTGGCTGTTGGATGAAGGCACGCCGACGCTGTCTGGCCCTGGAGTCTCGTCGTCTCGCTTGCTATTGGTCGGCAAGGCCCGAGCCGTTTGCCACACGCATCGCTGCCAACTTTCGGGTCCTTCACCAGTTGAGACCTCACTTATCAAGTCGGATTTAACACAACATCCCACTTGTTCTCACAATGTGCATAACCTGACGTCGATACCGAGCCCAGCTAAATCCTCAGAATCACGACGGCAGACTCGTTGCACCGTTGCGCGCTGCGCAGTCTCGCATCTCGTCCCTCATTAGATCTATCCCAAACCTCCTGGCTTTCCGCAACAATCCGTCCAAGGACTGACAACGCGTCGCGCGATGCCGCACCCTCAGGGTGACTCGCCAAGGCCAGGCATCTTGAAGCAAGGTTCGCACGAATGTGCTTCGCCGAGTTCCTACCTCGGCCTCAATCACCAACTGTCCCCTCGGGCAACGCCGAAAAGTACGTATCTAGGCTCACGGCGCTGTGTTGTTGTGTTCGAGAGAGCGTGACATATTGCTGGCTTGAGGCAGTCACAATTGCATTAGCTTCACACGAAATGGAATATGTTGGCTTACGCGTAGTCATGCACAGCCGTATCGATCGCGTCACAAACGGGAGTCATCTCGCCGCTGATGCTCGGCAAGCAAAAGGAAATCGACGAGCTCGACCTTGAGCAGAGCAAGAGTCCGAGGAAGTCGTCGATCAGAACCTCCAACTCGCGGCGAATGCTGGGTAGGCCACCAATAACATCAAGTCCATCGTTCAGGCCTGGGCCACCGCTGCACGACAGTCCATCGTTATCGGGCGATAAGGACAGCTCGCAAATCGATTCTCATCAGACTACCCAACTCGATCTCCTCATCGATCAGGTTTCCTCTTGGATTCGAGAGGAAAGACTGAAGCGTTCGAATGGCGTCCCTACGAACCTAAGTGTTCCTCTTCGGGAAGTGGGAAACCAGCCGGGAGTCAAAAGTCAAGATCACGCCGTTGATAAAGCCCACGACGATGAGGTGGCGCTCGATCTGGACAAGCTGGAGAACATTCTCAAGCAGAACCTCACTCTGGAACGACAGAGCTCTCGGAAAAGCCCTGCAAACCTCCGTCACAGATCTTCGATCAAGAAACTGCAGCGAAAGCAATCAACCGCGTCATCGGACACCGACTACTTCGAGAGCGAGGCGTTGGTACCCTCGTCAGATGTTGTCCTGGATAACTCCAAGACTATGTCTTATACTGGTGGCGCCTCGGATGAGTCGGACATTTCTAGTGGCGACGAGCTCACCCGAGTAGCTTCTTACCGTGATCAGGACGCCTGGGCGAAGTTCAAGTTCGAGATTGTACGACTGGCGCACACTTTCCGCCTGAAAGGCTGGCGCAAAGTTCCCCTCGATAGCAGTGGCACGATCACGGTGCAGCGGTTGAGCGGCGCACTGACCAACGCTGTATACGTGGTGTCTCCGCCGGTTGACCTACCGTCTCGGCCTGAGCGCGAGAACAGCAGCGGCGCTCCAAGTACGCGACCGCGTAAACCTCCACCGAAGCTGCTGCTGCGGATCTACGGTCCACAAGTCGAACATCTGATCGACCGAGAAGCCGAATTGGCGATCCTGAGGCGCCTGGCCCGCAAACGCATTGGCCCTCGTCTTCTTGGAACATTCGCCAATGGACGTTTCGAGGAATACTTCCATGCTAAGACGTTGACGCCAGAGGATCTGCGACACCCAGACACCAGTCGCCAGATTGCGAAGCGTATGCGGGAACTTCACGACGGCATCGAACTCCTAGACCAAGAGCGCGACGACGGGGCTTTCGTGTGGCGCAACTGGGACAAGTGGGTCCAGAGGGTGGAGCGAGTTGTCCTGTGGCTAGACGCGGAGGTCGCGAAATTGGCACCCGGCACGAAGGCAGCCGGCCCGGATGCTTGGAAGAGACGTGGCCTCATTCTGGGTGTTCCATGGAAGCGCTTCCGCGAGATGGTCGAGAAATACCGGGCCTGGCTCAACGCGCAGTATGGCGGCTCGAAGAACATCCGGGAGCAGCTGATCTTCGCCCACAACGATACGCAATACGGCAATATCCTCCGCATGGTCCCGACGGGCGACTCGCCGCTCTTGCTACCTGCCAACACACACAAGCAATTGGTCGTCATTGACTTCGAGTATGCCAACGCAAACCTACCCGGTCTGGAGTTTGCCAATCACTTCACGGAATGGTGCTACAATTACCACGACAAGCGGAAGCCGTACGGTCTCAACGCCAACAGGTACCCGACATTAGAAGAGCAAGACCGCTTTATCCGCGCCTATGTGCGCCACCGACCGCAGTACAACGTCTCTACACCGAAATTGACTGGCGAAAGCCCTGGATTGGGCGGTTCGACGCCTGGAAGCGAGCCTCTCAGTAGGCGGCCGACGACCAGCATCTCGGACTTCATGCTCGACGCGCGCAACCCGTCCGCCACGACCAGCTCCGCCCCGCAGCAGCCGTACGATGAAGGCGCGGAGAAGGCGGTCGAAGACGCGGAGGTGGCGCGTCTCACGTACGAGGCGCGCCTCTGGCGGCTGGCGAACACGGCCCAGTGGGTCGCATGGGGTATCGTTCAGGCCAAGGTCCCAGGTATGCCGGACTTCAGCGACGCTTCTGCCGCGGCGGAAGCGAATGAGAATTCTATCGAGGACGCGGGACGTGAAGAACTCGGCGAGAGAGCGGCCGGGTACCGGGAGCTGGCGATGGAGCAGCGGGATGCCGATGGTGAGGAGGCGCCACCGCCGCCCGGGGAGGAGACGGAGGAGGAGTTCGACTACTTGGGCTACGCGCAACATCGGGCCATGTTCTTCTGGGGCGATGCGCTGCAGTGGGGATTGGTCAAGGCGGAGGAGTTGCCCGAGGAGGTTCGAGAGAAGGTCAAGACTGTGCCGTATTGAGATCTCCCGTGCGTTTTGCGCAGAGCGGTTGCGTGGGTTGGCAGGGAAGGGCGTGTCCTATGTGACTGCTGTCGAGTGTTTGCAGCGAGGAAGCCATGACGTCGAGGGTTCAAGATCGTTTGATTTCGGCTCGCGGACTCGTCGATTGACGCCGGCTGCTAGCTCTCAGCCGTCTGTCATCTCGATACCAGGACTGACTTCGACCTCCGTAGGCATGCAGCTCTGTCGCCGAATACGCTCGCCGAGGCGCAGGATGATACCCTCGGGATCCGGTACATCCTTCGGCTTCTCAAGAGAATTAATTGTTGTTCCAACCTGTCCTTTCTGTTGGCCCACACACTGCCCTTTCCCACGACCGATGGTCCGGTGTCCCATGCTCCGGCAACGTTCATTTGCATAGTAGAGTGCTGAGAATGCATGTCGTCGGGGCAGGCGAGCTCAGTGGTACTTGCATGGGCACAGTTTCATGTGGCGATTGCCCACCTTGTCACCCTCAAGAGCCCTTGTGATGAGGTGTACAAAGGGGACTTGTCGGAGATGGAGCCTACCGTGAATGGATGCTGTATGAGCTGTGCTGGCATGCACATGATATACTGAGCCGTGGATGCAGAGTGTACGGAGGTAGGAGTTAGCAGTCGCGGAATTCGCCCGCGGAATTTAGGCACGACTTTTCCTGCGCAAAGAGCTGCGAGATTGATGTTCAACCTTGAAATTGAGAGGGAGACCAGACATGGCGCCCATGATCGAGGACGACTTCGTCCTGACGTTGTCCGATGCCGACAATGTGTCTGACGAAGGTGCAGAAGAGCCCGAACCCGCTAATGCACCGAAGGCAGCGAATGGGACGAAGAGGAAGCGGGATGAGAAGAAGCAGTCCGCTGTCAAGAAGAGGAAGCAAGACACGCAAGACGCGGACGAGGATAGAGATGACAAAGATAAGGATAGCGATCTCGCTTCCGAGTTTGAATTCGACAACCTTGACCGAACGGCTGCGCTTGGTGATTTTGATGGATGGGCTATGAATGGAAGTGGGCCGGTTAATGGGCCTCAGCGCAAGATCGCGGATATAGACGACATTGTCGCGCGACGGAGTGGTCAGACAGGTGTCGACAAGGCGCCGGGCACGAATGAAGAGGGGATTGCGGATGGGGAGGATTCAGAGGACGTGGAATTAGAAGACGGGCTGGAGGATGATGGGTCAGATGTTGAGGTCGGAGCCGATTCTGATGATGAGGTCGATGGTGAAGTGGAAGATGAGGACTCGGCAGAAGCCTCTGACGAAGAAGCCGACGACATCGCGGCGCCTGTCGCACACCCAGACGATGCAGCCTCGGACTCGGCATCCGAAGGCGAAGTGGATGCGGCAGAGAAGGCAAGACAGGATGCCTTTTTCGCGCCAGAGGAGTCTACGAAAGAAGGTCCGAATAAAACTACAGACGGCACCTTCACCTCCATGTCACTCTCCCGCCCCATCCTCAAAGGCCTCTCCGGCGTCGGCTTCTCCGCCCCCACGCCGATCCAAGCCAAGACCGTACCCGTCGCGCTCGAAGGCAAAGACATCGTCGGTGGAGCCGTCACCGGTTCCGGCAAGACCGCCGCCTTCGTCATCCCTATCCTGGAGCGTCTCCTTTACCGACCCAAACGCGTGGCGACGATCCGCGTAGCGATCCTCATGCCCACTCGTGAACTGGCCCTACAATGCTTGACGGTGGCGAAGAAGCTCGCGGCGTTCACGGACATCACCTTCGGCCGCGCGATCGGTGGTCTCAATTCCCGAGAGCAGGAGAAGGAACTCAAGCTCCGTCCCGACGTCGTCGTCGCGACCCCGGGACGTTTCATCGACTTCATGCGCAATTCACCCTCCTTCCAAGTCGATAAGATCGAAATCTTAGTTCTAGACGAAGCAGACCGCATGCTTGAGGAAGGGTTTGCTGACGAGCTGGACGAAATCCTAAAAACCATTCCCAAAAGCAGACAAACCATGCTTTTTTCCGCCACCATGACTTCGCGCGTGGACGATCTGATCCGTGTCGGGATGCAGCGACCCGTCCGACTGATGGTTGACGCGCAAAAGGCGAGCGCGGAAGGGCTCGTGCAAGAATTCGTTCGTCTACGTCCCGGGCGGGAAGGCAAGCGATTAGGCTACCTCCTGTACCTCTGCTCGACCGTGCACACAGACCGAGTCATCATCTTCTTCCGGCAGAAAAAAGAGGTCCATCGCGTGCGCGTCATTTTCGCCCTGTGCGGTCTGAAAGCCGCCGAACTGCACGGCGCGATGACCCAAGAGCAACGCATCAACGCCATCGAGGCCTTCCGTTCCGGCCGCGCCGCCTTCCTCCTCGCCACGGACCTGGCCTCCCGCGGTCTCGACATCAAAGGCATCGAGACGGTCATCAACTACGAAGCGCCGCAGACGCATGAAATCTACCTCCACCGCGTCGGCCGCACGGCGCGCGCGGGGCGGAAGGGTATCTCCTGCACCCTCGCCGCCGAACCCGACCGCAAAGTCGTCAAAGCCGCCGTGAAAGCCGCGCGGTCGCATCATGCGGAGATCCGGCAGCGGACCGTCGACCCTGCCGATGCGGATGCGTGGCAGACGCGCTGCGACGGGCTGGAGGAGGAAGTCGAGGCCGTGTTCCGCGAGGAGAAGGAGGAGCGCGTGATGCAGCAGACGGAACGGGAGATTTCGCGGGCGGAGAACGTGGTGAAGTACGAGGATGAGATCAAGTCGCG